>WNGG01000432.1_pt1 | contig 44828 bp, 46 predicted proteins | sample 5400661 | NCBI WGS metagenome assembly WNGG01 (sample SAMN13153372, study PRJNA577476) | soil metagenome | isolation source: 100 cm soil or saprolite under Garry oak tree replicate 1 | place: USA:California | collected 2016-06-15 | reverse complement strand
GCCACCATATGGCGGAACATGGACTATCTGGTCTGTACGGCAAGGCAACAAGGTATATTTGTCATTCTGGATGTTTCTGCATTCAAGTGGTTTCTCATCAGTCAGAAGCTTGATCCTTACAATGCTGCCAACTGGGAAACGTTTCTTGATGCGGTTGGCAAGCACTATAGTAATCAGCCTTCAATCGCGTTTTATTCCATCTCAGGGGAACCAGCAGCACCAAAGAGTGTCGACGAAATGAATAAGTTGGTCGAATTTTATCGCACGGCTACCGATGATCTGCACCGAGCTGATGGAGGGCATCATCTGATTACTGCTGGGGGGTTGAATCACATGGAAGATGAAACGCAACAAATTCCCTGGTGGCAGCAGATATATTTGTTGCCGAACAACAACATCCTGGCATTCAAAACGTATTCTCAAAATGATCTGAACCTTCTCCCAACCATAGCAGCTTTCGCTAAAGGAATCAATAAACCGCTTGTCGATGAAGAGTTTGGCCTACCCCAACAGATGGGAGATGGAGAGACCACAGGAGCAGTTTACAATGGTCTGCAAACAAGTCGTGTCCAATTTTACGAAAATGTCTATAATCTCGGAGAAGAAAATGGGGTAGTTGGCTTTGTGTTCTGGGATCTGGGATGCCAGTTGAAGGACTCGAGCTATCAAGTCAGCCCTTTGACTCCAGCTCTTTGGCGTGTGATACAAGAGCATGCACCGAATAAGCCTACGACGCCGAGTCCGGCAATTTCGGCTTGCTAACCCGATGGGCAAGTTTTTCTGACTCCCCACCCGCTACCGCTACTAATAGGGATAACCGATCTTCATCATGGAGTATGGTAGCTAACGTGGCATCGGGATTAGGGCGTGCATCATTGATGAGTACACGCATGAAGGATGGCAGCATGCCGGCCTCATCCAGCAGGTATGGCCGTACACGAGGATAGTCAGCGATCATCCTTTCTAAGACCTGTCCCAGTGTGACAGTGGGGAGATCGAATGATACCTCGACAAGAGATTGGCCAGTAACGACTCGCGCTGCACCATAGAGAGCGACACGTACCTGCATAGCTTTCCATCCTCCTTAAAGCAGACGAGCCTGTTCTCCCCCAGCTTCGCAAAGCCAGGGAAGAATTACCAGGAAACGTTGTTTTCACATTAGAGAGCGTATTGCTGGCGAACGTAGGAACCAATGCCGATGGCATCGAGTTTGTCCATGGGGACGAGCATGTTTAACTGCACGACACCGGGCAGGCGACCGATTTCTACGCCGCCTGTAATGGTGCAGCGATTGCGCACCTCCGCCAGTGTCATATGGAGCACCTCACCTGCTCGCTGCATGGCATTATCCGTTGCTTCATTGAGGGTTGGCCCGGTACCGATGAACTGAACAGGGCCAACATTGCGCTGTAGCTTGACATGGTAACGTTGTGCCAGCCGCTCACCGGCTTCCAGTTCCTCTTTAGAGAAGGGACGTGTGATGAAGGGCAAATCCTCGGCGACGGGCAACAGAATGGGGCCATCCAATGATAGATTCTTGATGACGTTGACGCGCACACGGGCCTCGGCGGTGATATCGGTGGTATGCAGGCCTAACTCACCGTCGCCCTGGTTGGCATGGCAGTCGCCAATATACACGCCGCCGCCATCAATTTTGACCGGACAGATCAGCACTGCACCGGCACGCACCTCGTTAGTATCGAGGTGTGCATCGGTCTTAGCCCGGTTGAGCGTCTCCAGTGACATACCATACGGGTGACGGGCTCCCACCAGGAAGTTGCCAAAGTCTCCGGCATTGTGCGAGTCGGGCAGATCGGCACTTGGTGTGGTGCCGATGTTCCCGATAAACGGGCGCAGGCGGGCAAGCGTACCGGCAATGGTATGTGGCTCAAAGAGGAGAATGGGATGCTGGCGTGCGTTTGGTGGGAGGGCAGCCACCTCACGTGCTCGCTGCGCAAACTCGTGGGCGTTAGCTGCGTCCACCGTCAGGCCAACCTGGCTGTCGTGGTCGAAGACGATGGTATATCCCTCCTCAAAGCCGAAGGGATTGATGACTGCGCCACACTTGACACAGCGGATGCTGCTCTCACCGGTTCCCTCAACACGGCTGGCAGGCCACGGCGTGCCACAGCCTGGACACTTTTTGTCAACGAAAGGATCATCACCAAAGGCGGCTTTATTCGTCACCATTGTACCGGAAGAGGTTGCTAGCGAGAGCACACGCATCGACTCGATAGTGATAGCTACGGCATCACCGACTTTGGCTCCCTCGACGGCCACCGGGCGCGTTACTTCATGTCCACCACGAAACTCTGGTGTGATCATTGGCCCCCAACAACCAGGAGGCACAACACAACGAATGTGTCCACCATCCTTAATCGTCGCCGCAAAGCCCAGGCTTGGGCCAACCAGTCCACCGGTATACTCATCTACAAATACCTCATCCTTGATTTCGCTGTCCATTGTCTGCATGAGATCTTTCTCCTTTCGCCATCATGGCGGGAACACATAGAACGGACCATAAAGAGGAGAGCATTGCATGGCGAGAGCTATTCTGGCAACGCTCGTACAAATAGGATAACTAAGCGAACCTCCACTGTTTCTCTAGTAACACTGTACCCAAGAACAGCTACAAAGTCAACCTGAGACAGAGAAGTAACCTTTACTGAGTGCTTCTTTTCGTAACTAAAGCTTTACCAATTTACCACTTGCTTGTAACCTCTATAACGCATAGTAGAGTAAAGTCAATTTTTCACTTTTCTATAGGATTATCCTTTTATGTCAAGCAAGAATGCTACTCAACCACAAACTCATGCCGAATAATCGTCTAGGAAGCGTTTAGTAAAGCAGCGTAAGAGTTCGATGAAGGAAGATGATGTCTTATGGCAAACCGTAGTAAAGTTCTATTAAGCTTGGTGGCTCTGGTGACCCTTGTGGCCAGCGTCGCTTTCTTATTTGGCGGCTTCGGGGTTTCATTGCACCCAATGTTTACACATGGGGCAGGCCTTTCCTCGACGGATTATTATCCGCCCAGTGGCTCTGACCCATGGGGAACGACCTTCGATAGTAATGGGAATGTTTGGCTGGCGATGCCTGGCTGTGATCCCACGCCTATGTGTAGCAGTTCGACCCCACCGGGCAAGATTGCAGTCTTTAACCCCAGTGGTCTGGGCTGGCCGAACAACTACACGCTGCCTTCGGGCTATGCACAAGCGCTGTTCCTGGCCATCGACAGCCAAGGCAACGTCTGGTTCCCTATGCCGATGGACAACGCTATTGGCATGTTCAACCCGAGCAACAATACCTTCCAGCAGTGGACGGTTCCTACCGCTAGTTCTGGCCCGTGGGGTATTGCGATTGATCACAATGGTATGATCTGGTTCACTGAGCATTATGGCAACAAAATCGGACGCTTCGATCCCTCCAATCACACCTTCATAGAGATCCCAACGCCCGCTTCGAATAGCCTGCCGTATGGGATCACCGTTGATAACTCCAACAACGTCTGGTTTACAGAGAACAACTCGGCAGTGGCACTGATCGGCGAGTACACCTCGGGTGGCCAGTTGCAGGAGTACAAGATCCGCACTGGCTCGACAAGTAATCTCACCCCGCACTTGCTCACGGTAGACCCCAACGGCAACATCTGGTGGTCCGAGGGGTGGTCGACTGCAATTGGTGAACTCGTCGTCTCGAAAGCCAGTTCTGGCACCAATAGTGGGGTAACTGAATATACCTACCAGACAACGTGCAGTAGCTGTGGTTCTCACACTTCCGGTATCGGCGTAGATGGCTCTGGACAAATTTGGTTCGACGACTCCCTCCAAAGCATCTTTGGCTCCTTCCCGGACAGCGGGAGTGGCTCGTTTGCGATCTATGCGACCCCAACAGCCAACAGCCATCCGCATGATGGCATGAATGTCGATAGTCAGAATCGCATTTTCTTTGATGAAGAGTTTGCTAACAAGCTGGCCGAAGCGGTGCAGAGCGGAGTCCCCACTCCTTCTCCGGCAGTGACACCCTCACCGACGGCGTCATCTACCCCAGGGACGACGCTGGCGCAGGATACGTTCCAGCGGGCCAATCAGACGCATTGGGGCACGGCGAGCGATGGGCAAAGCTGGGGTGGGGATGCCAATAGCCAGAGTACCTTTGCTATCGCCAGTAACACGGGGCAGGTCACCAACGGAGGCAGCATCTACAATGCGGTGCTTGGACCTGCTGCTGGCGATGCTGAAGTCCTCTTCAGTGGCTCGCTGAGCAGCTTTAGCGGCACCAACTATGGAGCAGTGGTGCGGTGGACAGACACCAACAACTGGTACAAGGTCTATATCGATGGCCAGAACCTGGTGGTGCAAAAGAAAGTGGCGGGCTCGACGACGGTGCTTGGCACCGCCTCATTCCCAGCCACAGCAGGAACCTCCTACACTATGCGTTTCCGCGTGGTGGGCAGCTCGCTGTATGCCAAGGTGTGGGCCACCTCAGGGACTGAACCGAGCACCTGGATGGTGACGGCAACGGATAGCTCGTTGTCTTCTGGCTTCTGCGGTCTGCGCATGCAGATGTCGAGCAGTGCGGTCCTCAAAATCACTTCCTTCCTGGCAACGACGCCTTCGTTAATAGCGACGCCTTCGCCTTCCCCGACAATGTCTCCATCACCGACGGCAACGTCTTCGCCGGTGATAACACCGACTCCAGGGACGACGCTGGCGCAGGATACGTTCCAGCGGGCCAATCAGACGCATTGGGGCACGGCGAGCGATGGGCAAAGCTGGGGTGGGGATGCCAATAGCCAGAGTACCTTTGCTATCGCCAGTAACACGGGGCAAGTCACCAACGGAGGCAGCATCTACAATGCGGTGCTTGGACCTGTTGCTACCAATGCCGAGGTCCTCTTCAGTGGTTCGATGAGCAGCTTTAGCGGCACCAACTATGGAGCAGTGGTGCGGTGGACAGACACCAACAACTGGTACAAGGCCTATATCGATGGCCAGAACCTGGTGGTGCAAAAGAAAGTGGCGGGCTCGACGACGGTGCTTGGCACCGCCTCATTCCCAGCCACAGCAGGAACCTCCTACACTATGCGTTTCCGCGTGGTGGGCACCTCGCTGTATGCCAAGGTGTGGGCCACCTCAGGGACTGAGCCCAGCAACTGGATGGTGACAGCAACCGATAGCTCGTTGTCTTCTGGCTATTGTGGCCTGCGCATGCAGATGTCGAGCAGTGCTGTTCTCAAAATCACCTCCTTCCTGGCAACAGCACAGTAAGGTGACACAGCACAGAGGCCCTTTGCCGTTGTTGTACAGTTGCAAAGGGCCTCTGTGCTGTGTTATGCGACGATTATTATTGCCGACTCTTATCCCCAAGTGCGCCAACACCACCAATCCCAAAAATAGCACCAGCACTCCCGATACTCAGAATACTCCCTACACTTCCAATGCTCAGGATACTGCCTGTACTTCCGATACTTAAAATGCTGCCAGCACTGCCAATACTCAACACGCTTCCCGCGCTGAAGAGGCTCCAAATACGCAGTATGCTTCCAATACTATCAATACTTGCATATGAGGGTATTGTTCTCCGCGCTACTGCTCTATTCATCGCTTCAGACTGCTCCATTTCTATCTGCTCGTCTCCAAGAGTTTTCGAGGTTGCTCAATGCATTCCATTGCACTTATTTTAGCATATAGCTGCTCTTTATCAAACCGGCCCGTCAAACCCCTGGCTTTAGACATGGGGATAGAAGGGCCGTTCCTTTTGTGGGGCTTGGGCACAGGGGCTCTACCTCTTGACATATATCTAGTTTAGCCATATAATAAATATATGGGCGAGCACACAAAAGAGACCAAGTCGCTCTCAATTCGTCTCCCTCTGCCTCTGTTGGAAGAGATACGAGAGGCAGCAAAACAGGACAATCGATCACTCAATGGAGAAATCCTCACCGCCATTGCCGAGCATCTCAAGAGAAGCAAGAAGGAAAAGCGTGACTAAGAGGCAGACACAACCGAAAAAAGAGCGCAAGCCAAAGAATCCCAATCTTGGGAACAAGGCATATAAGTTCCGTCTCTCTCCAACACACAAGCAGATCGCAACGTTGGAGTGGATATTGAGACGATGCAAGGAACTCTACAATGCTGCTCTTGAGGAAAGGCGTGAAGCCTATCGGATGAACGGTGTGTCTGTTTGCTACCAGATGCAAGCCAATCAACTTCCTGCAATCAAAGAGGTGCGAGAAGAATATCAAGCTATTCATAGCCAGGTTCAACAGGACGTGTTGAAGCGTCTGGATAAAGCCATGCAAGCTTTCTTCAGACGGGTGATGAATGGGGAGAAACCTGGCTATCCTCGTTTCAAAAGTGGGGACCGCTATGACTCTTTTACCTATCCACAGGGCGGCTATGAAATCATCAAGAACCGCCTCCATCTCTCCAAAATAGGGCAGATCAAGATCAAGCTTCATCGTGAAATCAAAGGCAAGATGAAGACGTGTACGGTCAAAAGAGAGGGAGAGCAGTGGTACGCTGTTTTGACCACGGAGTATGAATTTGACCCTGCCATGACTTTTCATCCATCTGAAGAAGAAGTTGGCATTGATCTCGGCATCAATTCCTTTGCGGCTTTGTCGGATGGAACGTTCATAGAAAACCCGCGTATCTATCGCAATGCTGAAGAAGAGATCAAAGCAGCACATAAGAAGATTGCACGTCGCAAGAAAGGCAGCTGCAGACGGGCTCGTGCGAAAAAAGAGTTGTCTCGACTCTATCGGAAGTCGCGCAACAAACGACGAGACTTCTTGCACAAACAATCTCACCGACTCACCAAGCGGTATGGAACTCTGGTCTTTGAGGATCTGCATATCGACAACATGACCAAAGCTCCAGAGCCCAAGCAAGACGAGGACGGGAAGTATCTGCCAAATGGAGCCGCTGCAAAGGGCGGGTTAAACAAGAGTATCCTGGACGCAGGATGGGCAGCCTTTGTCACGATCTGTAGCCACAAAGCGGCGGAGGCTGGTGGCAAAGTCGTCAAAGTGGCTCCCCATGGAACCTCGCAGGCATGCTCAGGATGTGGGGGTGTTGTGCCCAAGGATTTAGGAGTCCGCTGGCATTGCTGTCCTGACTGTGGATGTGAGTTAGATAGGGATCACAATGCAGCGAGAAACATCCTCCATCGATACCGCATCCAGAAACAGAACGGGGCAGGAAGTGTCCCACAGCGATCCCCACGTGGGAGGACTGTCGAAGCCCCTGGCTTGTAGCCATGGGGTGCTTCACCCAGTTCAGTTCGCCTTAGATGCGATGAAGCGCGTCCCTACAGATGTATCTAGAGGCGGTTTGCATCTATTTGTGAGAGTTGCCAGAAGCACATGTGAACAAACGCAAACCGCGCTATTTGGAGAACGGATGATGTTACCGCTTCTTCACTGTCATATCTACAGCTCTGTCGGGCCGTAAGGCTAAGTGATGGATGGGATCGGGTGTGATCGTCTGGCCAGGGACGAGGGAGAAGCTGACACGTTGGGCGAGAGTGGCGAGCAGCAGGTGACCCTCCATCATGGCAAAGTACTGGCCGATGCAGATGCGTGGGCCTGCGCCGAAGGGCAGGTAGGCATAGCGCGGGAGCTGCTTCTCTCGTTCGGGTGTGAAGCGTTCAGGTTGGAACTTCTCGGGCTCTGGGAAGTACTCCTCGCGACGGTGTAGAGTGTAGGGTGTGAGCAGGACAAACCAGTTTTTGGGGACGCGATAGCCATCAATTTCGACATCACGTATGGCACGGCGCGAGAAGGCATAGGCCGGTGGGTAGAGGCGCATGGATTCTTTGAAGACTTGTAGGCAGTAGGGTAAACGTGCCAGGTCGGCATAGGTGGGTGTGCGACCTTGCAAGACGCTATCAACTTCCTCCTGAACCTTCTGATAACTCTCAGGATGTTGGCAGAGCAGGTACCATGCCCATGTCAGTGCAGTTGCCGTCGTCTCATGACCGGCTCCAAAAAGGGTTGCGCACTCAGCCATCAACTGCTCATCGCTCATGGGCTTGCCATCTTCGTCTCGCGCCTGTAGCAGGATGGAGAGGAAGTCATTGCGCTCGCTCGGATTGTGGCGCCGTTCATCAATGAAGCGTTGGATACGGTTGTGTAATACCTGTACGGCTTTGTGGGCGCGACGATTGCGCGGTAGCGGCCAGCTATAGGGCGGCGGCAGGAGTACTGAGAGAGTATGCGAGACATACTCATTAATGATGGTCATCGCCGCTCCAAGCTCATCGGTTTCCGTGAAAACATCGGCATCAAAGAGAGCTTTCCCAATGACACTCATGGTAACAATGGTCATCTGCTGGTTGATGTCAATGACCCTGCCATCGGCCCAGGTTTGCGAGATTTGCTCGCCATAGTGACCCATGATGTCGGCATAGGTGGCAATGTGGCGTGGCTGGAAGGGTGGGGACATCAACTTGCGCTGGTGACGGTGGAAATCGCCCTCGCTGCTAAAGATGCCATCACCGATGAGGGAACGAAAGGTGTTGTGAATGGCCACGCCTTTGTCGAAGTCATAGGCATGTTCGACCAGAATGCTGTGGACGTATTCTGGTTTGTTGAACTGAATGAGAGGGAATGGTCCAAAGTGGATGCCGCAGACGTCGCCCTCCCGTGCCATGCGCTTCAGGATGCCCAGGCGGTCGTTAGTGAAAGCGGGCAAGTTGCCTATAAATGGATATCCACGAACGAAGTGAAATGTTTTTTGTTGATGCATGTCTGGTTTAACTTGAGTGACCATGATAGCTCCTTATATCAGCCCGCGTGTGATGTCATACAAATATATCTCATGTATTGTCTGATACAATTATAGCGTATGCAGACTAAAGATTGCCCATCCAAAAGAAGATATTGAGAGGAGTCAAGTCTCAAGTCGCTTCCGAAGCGACTTGAGACTTGACTCCTCTCAATATCTGTGACTTTTAGCCTTCCAGGGCTTCTAGCAACAGATCACCTTCCTCTGGTGTCACTCGTCCTTCGGCGATCATGCGTAGAATAGCCTCGCGTTCCTGATCTATATCCATGTCTTTCTGCCCACTTGCCTGACCCTCTGATGCACCGGGAGTTGGTGGTGCTGATGGCATGGCTGGCATTGAAGGCGGTGCTGGCGGTGTTGGCGGCGTAGGAGGATGCATCGGTACTCCTAGGTTGCTCATGGCTCGCTCTACAGCCTCAAAGGCACCGGTTATTCCTTCGTTGGCAGCGCGACGTGCCTGTTCGCGGATACGTTCGAGCCGTCCCGGATCGAGTCGCCACTCGCGTTCGTTGAAACGGATATTCATACGCGCCGCCTTCTCATGAGCGCGACGTGCCTGCTCCTCTGCTTTGCGTTGTGCCTGACGCTGCCGCTCTTCCGCCTTGCGCTGTGCTTGACGTGCTTGCTCCTCCGCCTTGCGCTGTGCTTGACGCGCTCGCTCTTCCGCTTTGCGTGCCATTTCATTGGCGAAGTCGGCTCCCTTTGACCAACCGGCCTCACTGAAGGCTGCTGCAATCTCACGGCCTAAATCTTGCCCTAGATTACTCAAATCGCGTCCAAACTGTGACATCTCATGCCCAAAGTCACTCCACGAACTTCCCTTCATGTGCTCAGGGGCTTCCATATCTATATCTACATCTACATCGATATTCCATGAACCACTGCCCATACTGCTTGCACTGCGGGGAGTTGTTGTGCCTTGCAATAAGAGGTCTCCGCCTATGTTCATATCCAGGCGTGCCGCACCTTCGCCATAGACTAGCCTGATAATATTGCCACCTCTGCCAGTGCTAATGCCGCGCCCTCTGATATCGCCACCCACGGTGGCGCGAATGCTGACATTGGCCTTCTCCGGCAGGGTGATTTTGGCATCACCACCGACAATCAAGCGCGTACGTGTCTCAGCTGGAAAATCTGCCTGCAACTCCAGATTGCCGCCGATACTGCCAACTTCTACACTTCCTGCAATCGCCCTCAAAGCTGCATTCCCACCCACATGACCAGCTAGCACATTGCCACCGACACCCTTACAACTCACATCACCACCTACGTAGCCAATTTCTATATCGTCGGTCACATCATTCACTTCACAATCACCACCGATATTGCCGCTATGTACACTGGCGGCACCGCTCACCTTGCAGTCTCCACCAATAGTGCCTACCACTATCTCCGTCTTCGTGCTTCCCTGGACCTGGCAATCACCGCCGATAAGGTTGCAGCGTAGCATGGCTCTCACATCTTCCGCATGGAGATCGCCACCCACTGTCTCGATCTCCACTTCCTGCACACCGTTCACGGTTACATCACCACCCACGTTGTGCCGTGCGCGTACTACTGGTGCGTGTGCTACTGAGAGGTCACCACCCAGATTGGTCAACTCAATTCCTGCACCGATGTTGTCTAAATCTGCATCGCCACCGATCTCTCGCAAGGCTACATCGCTCGATACATTCTCCAGCTCGACCTGTCGTATCCCTTCTACATCGACGTCTCCATGTACATTCATGGCGCGTAGTGCGGCATCACGGGGCATGGTCAATTTCAGATCGCCATGGCAGTCTACAAGCGTTAGCGTATTGCCCTCTTGTTGCATTCCTGCCGCATTGTTATCCATCTCCACAAGAATGGCCTGTTCGCGCCACGTGCGTACCTGCAAATCGCCATGGACCTGCGTAATGACTACGCGTGGCTTTTGCTCGACGTTAAATGTCTGTTGCGTCATGATCTGCTCCTTTATCTGTATTCTTCTGCGAAAATCTCGACTCGTTCGCCCTCTTCCAGGTCTTGCAAGTCGAGCAGGCGGCCAGTTGCGCCACTTGCCATGGCCAGCAATAAATCTTCTAATGCGCTGCCACTGACCTGGGGAGCCAGGCGGGTTGCCAGCCGCAAGCCAACGTGCAGCAAATGGACGGGCAGGACTACATTTACTTTTTGCTGACTATTTGCCAGTTTCGTCACGCGCACACGTACACTGCGAGTTCTCGCTCGTTCTGCGCTTCCCTTCTGCTCCAAATCCAGCATATCCAGTAACTGTTCGGCCTGATCTGCTGTCACCTTGCCAGTCTCGACCAGATGGAGGATATGGTTGCGCTCATCTCGTGTACTCATGCTTACGACCTTTTCATCAGGCGCATGGCATCCTCAACGCTAATCTCTTTGGCCGCTAGCCGGTCTAGAATAGCGCGGCGGTCAGCGCGTCCATCATTTTCAGGTGCCCCACCCAGGGCGGTCACGATCTCGTCGAGTCGGCTACGTGCTGTGTTATAGGCAATATCCAATTCAGCCGCCAGCTTCTGGATATTGCCCCGGTACTTGACCATCAGTTCCACAAAATCAAGCTGCTCTCGCGTCAGTCGCCCAATCCACCCCAGAGTGAAGCGTCCCTCAATCACTATGCCGCTCTCAGGACTCTCTAAGCGCGTTACAATCAACTCTCCGCCACTGACGGGGTCTTTCGTAATCAATGGGTACATAATCTCTGACTCCTTATGCCTAAACGGCTCATCAGATGAATATTTGTTTTCAATTGATGTTTATCGTTAACGATATGGTAATAATAGCCAATAAAATAAAAATTGTCAATATATTTGGCAATAAGTTCCATCACATTGGTAAAAATTCACCAATATGAAGATGGCGTTCATTCATGACTCAGCACCTTATTTCTCATCGGCCTCCAGGATACGATACCTATGCGTCAGCTTTGTCGCCTTTCCCAACAGAATGCTCACGATGCAATAGCGCGTTTCTGCCAGTTCTATGGCTCGCTCAACCGAGGCCTTGCGCACTCCACGTCCGGTAATCACATGTTCGACATCTATCTCTAAAAACACCAGTGGATATGTCTCGGCACGTACACCATGTGCAAACACTTCATAGTTTGTGACTACTTCCTGCTTCTTCTGTAAAATAGAGATAACGCTGATGCCAGAACAAGCAGCCAGACTCGCCAGAAGCATCTCTACTGGACTATGACCAGCCGTATGCATACCGTCAAATCTTACTTTATCGCCAGAACCCAGCGTCACATCAAAACGCATCTCTGTATCAAACGTTGCCTGTACAGACATTGTATCAGCCATCCTGTGGTCCTTTCTTTACTACGGGTGGACGTCATTTTTTGCATGGCTGGGGTAGCTGCGCGAGCCCAGCCACTACTATACCACGCCAAGGCACTCGTGGCCGTCTCTAGTAGTGACTGGGCTCGCGCAGCTACCCCAGCCATGTTCGCCACTTGCACTCAAAGCAAAAAATGACGCCTATCCCTTTACTACAGCACAAACGACATTAAATCACGTCCTACTATAATGGTTCCCTTATACTCTCTGCTCTCTGCCTCAACCTGCAAATGCCTTGCATCAATCTCGCGATACAAGTGCGAGCATACTATCACTTTTGCCTGTGAGGCTACTGCCAGTTGGACAATCTCCTCATCTTCAATATGTCCTGAATCGATAATGCCCATATCTACCTCGTGCAAAAAGCGTATCTCATTCTCGTGGAAATAAGAATCCCCGGTTACCGCATATTGCTTCCCATGCCACTCGAAGCGTAAGCCATGATTACCGGCAGGGGGCAAACTCACAAAATCGAATGTATGTCCATCTATGGTAAACCGCTCCTCTGTTATCTCATGTACGATAATTTCATATGAGGGCTGCCTGATAGCCTTTTCGCCAAACACCTGCACGAGTCCATGGATTATCTCACGCACGCCCTCCGGCCCATAAATATGTACATTGGTTGTGCGGGGATTGCGCTTCGACCACGCTCCTGCTTGTAGAAATGGTACAATATCTGATACATGATCGGGGTGAAAATGTGAGAGTACAATATGTTCTATCTCGTGATGCTGTATGCCAGCTTCGAGTAAGCGTTGTACTACTCCATGCCCACAATCAAATAGTACGCGTAAGCTTTCCAATTCTACCAGTACACTTGATGCGCGTCGTTCCGGCTCGATCTGGCATGTTCCTGTACCGAGAAGTGTGATAGTGCTCATGGCTTCCCTCCTTTCGGTGTACTCTTATTGTACTACAGTATCGCTTCCTCAATGAGGTATTCAACTCACCGAAGCTGGTGAACGCACTATTGCCCAGTTGTGGAATGTCGTCGAAAAAGCTGAGAACCGTGTTCTCTCTGGCTTCTCCGATGCCGAAAAAGCCCAACTCAATGACTTTCTCAAACGCATCCAGACCAATTGCCAGGAGATAACCCATGCCTGAGTACACAATCCGTCCCCTCAATCCTGAAGATGCCCAATGGGTAGCCCAGTTTATAGAATCACGCTGGCGCTCCTCAATTGTTGTCGGTCACGGCCAGGTATACTACCCTCACACCCTTCCCGGCTTCGTTGCCCTTCAAGATGACAAACCCTTTGGCCTTCTGACCTATACCATCCAGCACAACGACTGCGAAATCGTCACCATCGACAGCATCCTGCCCTCTCACGGCGTCGGCACCGCGCTTATTCAAGCTGTCAAAGTGGTAGCAGAGCAAAATAAGTGTTCCCGTCTGTGGCTCATTACTACCAACGATAACCTCAATGCCCTTCGTTTCTATCAGAAGCGCGGATTTACGCTTGTTGCCGTATATAGAAACGCTCTTGAGCAGTCACGTAAAATCAAGCCTGAGATACCTTTGCGTGATGAAATAGAGCTAGAGATGCCTCTCAATGCCTGAGTAATAGTGTATAAAAAGCAGCGGAGCATGATGCCCGCAAGGGGCATCACTACTATACACGAATGCCTGGGCCTGGGAAGTCGTAGTATAGTAGTGATGCCCCTTGCGGGCATCATGGGCGGGGGCGGGCATCATGCTCCGCTGCTTTTTATACACCTCTCATGTTGCACTATTACGGCCAGCTCGTCTCCGTCACCGGCGTGATAATCACCTCTTGCAGAGCTGACTCTGGTGGTACCTGTGCTGCAAACACAATGACTTGTGCGACATTGGACGGGTCCTGCAAATTCTTCTCCTCTGGCAGGGGGATGCCCTGATCGACAAAGCGATCAAAAAAGTGTGTTTTCATGCCGCCTGGAATGATCGTTGTGACCCGAATACCATCGGTACGTCCTTCGACGCCCAGGCCGCGACTGAAGCCGATGAGTCCCCATTTTGAGGCATGATAGGCGGCGGCATTGGCCCATGCACGTGTCGCTGCTGTTGAGGCGATGTTGATGATGTGTCCACCATGCTGCCTCTTCATAAGGGGGAGTGCCGCCTTGGCCACCACAAACGGCCCGCGCAGATTCACGTTGATCACCTGATCCCACTGCTCAATGGTCATCTCATCCACTGATAGCGTGTGATCCACTGCTGCACAATTCACTACGATATCTAGTCGTCCAAACTGCTCTTCCACAGCTTGCACCACGCCAAAGACAGTCTGTGCATTACTTACATCACAGCAGGATGATAATGCATCGCCGCCATGTCTGACCAGCTCACGGCGCACGCGCTCGGCACCCTCTCCGTTAATATCTACACACACGACTATGCATCCCATATCAGCAAATGCATGTGCAGTGGCTTCTCCGAGGCCGCTGCCTGCACCTGTTACCAGCACAACTTTACCTTGCAAATTGTTTTTATTCATGTATAGTCCCTTCTTAATGGGTTCATTTCCGGCGTTGCTGGCAAAGATGCTAGCGACAAAGTGGATATATCTATGAGCGCGTTGTTGTTCCTACGCTCGGCCCGTAATGTTTCGTATAGAGCTGCCGTTCGCATGGCGACGATTGACCAGGTAAACTCGTGTTCAACTCTTCTGCGTGCTGCATGGCCCATTTCGATGCATCGTTGTGGCTGGCTTAATAGCTCCTTCAGGGCTACCGCTAGTGCCTGTGGATCTTTGGGCGGTACCAGTAGGCCTGTCTCACCATGCTTAATCGTGAAGGTGATGCCTCCCACTGCGGAGCCGATCACCGGACGTGCGCAGGCCATTCCTTCCAATGGTGTCAATCCAAAGGGCTCGTACCAGGGCGTGGTGACTACTACATCTCCTGCGCTGTAGTAATTCCGCAGCTCGCTTGGCTGTCGTTTACCTACAAATTTTATGGTGTCTGCAACTCTCAACTCTTCTGCCAGTCGCTGCAACTCTCCCAACTCTGGCGTAGCCTCTGGGTCTGGTTCGACCGTTTCGCCTCCCACTATCAGCAAGGTAAGCTTTTCTCCATGTGCATCATGTTCCTGACGTAGTTGAGCTACGGCTCGCACAATATTGCGTATATCCTTACGGGGTAGTAGTCGCCCGACATACACGATCACTTTGCCTTCCCCATCCAGGCCGATACGCCTGCGTGCATCGGCCTGGAGTATGGGCCGGAAGACTCGCGTATTCACCGCTGAAGGGATAATCACTACTTTATGGGGATCAGCTCCATAATCATCTACCAGTTCGGCCCGCTCCGTAGGACATTGGGCGATCACTCGATCTACCGCTTGTATAATATCCTTTTCTGTCGCCAGACGATCCCCTGGACTCGTATCTATATGCTTTTGATGCCTGCGCTTGGTCTTGCCCATGGCGTGAAAAATTTGTACTGCCGGGATGTGTAGCCGCTTGCGCAGTTCGCTTACCACCCAACCGGACATCCAGAAATTGCCATGTAATAGATCATACTTTGCCTCGTCTTGCACCATAAAGCGTAGAAATGCATCGCGAAATTCAGGCATGAATGGCCACAATTCATCCTTGGGACGTGGCTGTAGCGGCCCGGCTTGCAAGTTCACCACTCGCACGCCGGAGGCCCATTCAATAATTTCAGGAACTTCCAGGCTATCGCATCGCGTAAACACATCCACTGCATAGCCACGCCGTGCCAAATTGCGGCTGACCTCATCTACATAGACATTCTGTCCACCTGCATCGGCGCCACCCAGGCGAGCTACAGGGCTCGCGTGTTCGCTAAAAAACGCTATTCGTGTCAATCGCTCCATAGTCCTTTTTCCTCTCTTGTGGTGTGGATTAGCTTGCCTCCCACTGGGCTTACACAATGCGGCGAACAGCTCCTCGAGCAACGGGCGGCCACAAGGGCCCCTACCCATCCCAGCACCACTCCCGCCCCTACGCGAGTTCCAGCTCCGCCCAAAAAACCTCTACCTGTAAGCACAAGGGCCCGCCCCTACGCGAGTTCCAGCTCCGCCCAAAAAACCTCTACTTGTAAGCACAAGGGCCCACCCCCGCCCTACGCGCACTAGGCTCTCAGGCCATTGTCCAAGAAAACCTACCTGTGCGAGCTCCCACTGGGTGAGTCTCACCCTCTATGCTCGCTCAATGAAGTCGTGTGTATCCATCACCAACTTCCTGCTGCGTGCAAACGCTTCCTGCCAAGCATGTATAAAGCGTTCCAGGCCAAAACGTTGCTGGGCTACCTGCTTGGCCTTTGCTCCCATCTCCGCTGCTTTTTGTGGATGCGCTAATAGAAACTGCATATCCGCGACCAGCTTTTCTAGATTGCATGACACAAAGCCACTTACACCATCCTCAATGACTATGGGCAGTTCCGTGGTTGCCAGTGCAACTACCGGCATGCCTATTGTCATGGCCTCGATGACAGCCAGTGGCAAGCTTGTATAGCGAATGGGGCTGAATAAAAAGCGATATTCGGCTATACGGCGATGCAGAAGGCGGTACGGCACGTCGCCCAAACCTCCAAACTCTTCGGTTTGCATGCCTACGGCATTTAACGGCACACGTTGTCGTGCCTCCAGAAAAATATCGTAGCCAGCGATGCGAGGTCGTTTTTGCATGCCATTGATGAGCGTAATTCCTTGCTCAAGTGTGCCACTATAGCGGATCGTCGGATCAATGGCTACGCTATGCTCGATGACCATGGTTGGTGTGCGCCTGTTATTCCACATCAAGCGGTTGTAGTGGGTCACATGGACGAGTAATATGCTGGGATCGTCAATAGGATGGGAGCTATCTACGGCGTGCGGCTTGGGCGTATTGTGTTCCAGGTAAATCTTTGGCAGTCGTCGCTGCTCCTCGCTCAAGATTTCAAACTGATCCTCAAAATAGTTCTTCGGCGTTTGATAGATAATCAAGTCCAGGTCTAAGTCTCGTACCTGCTCGGCAGGCACCTCGTGCATGTATTCTGGCAGATCAAATGTTGGCCCACGTCCCCCATAGCCCTCTGGCTTTTCTGGTTTGACCGGCAAATACCAGTCTGCCTCAATACGTGCCAGCGTATTCAAGTAGCTGCCGTGAATATGCCAGATCAAGATTTTCAAACGTTGCATGTGACTGTTCCTCTCAAAAGGAGCTCCTCTGCTACCTTGATCACCTTGTGTGGTTGCACCCAACGTAGGCAGCGGTGATCGATGGGACACTCCCAGAACCCACACGGGCTACACATCACTGGCTCCTGTACAAACGGATGTCGTGCTACATCCAATGACGCCCAGCGTTGCGGGTCGGTAGGCCCAAAGATGGTCACACTGGGCGTATCTACGGCATTTGCTACGTGGGCTGGCCCCGTGTCGTTGCTGATAAACAGATCGAGTTCTCGTATCACTCCTGCCAGGCCACCAAGCGACGTTTTTCCTGCGATATTCAATGGCTGGATACGCATCTTTTCTATCGCAAGCTGTACTGTTGTCTCTTCATCTGCACTACCTGTCAAGATGATCTGAGCTTGAAATGTTTCGGCGAAATAATCCGCTACCTGTGCAAAATGCTCTACCGACCAACGTCGCACCGGCATCTTTGCCCCTGTGTGTATGCCAATCCATGGGCGATCCGCTCGTGGCAACTGCTGTAACAGATGGGCCGCCTCGCATTGGTCTTCAGGAAACAGAGGAAACTCCAGTTGAGGATCAAGCTTGCTACATCCCAGCGGCTTTGCTAAACCCAGGTTTCGATATACCTCTGGTTGATCATCAGGGTAGGGCAATCCTCGTGTCAATGTATATCCGCAGTCATCGATGTAGTAACCAAGCGTCTCTTTTCCATGCAGAGCCGCTACTACGGCATTGCTCACGCATCCGCTGCCATGCATTTGTATCACCAAGTCATAGCCATATGCTTTCTGTTCCTTTATAAAGCGTTGGCTGCGCTCAGGTATTATCTCTACCTCTTCGATTCCTGAATATCCTCCGAACTCTACAAAGCGATCGACGTAACCGCGAAGGCGGTGTACGAACGCCTCCATCCACGGTAGCCCGATCAGCGAAATCTCAGCTTCGGGAAAACGCTGGCGTATCGCTCGTAATGCTGGTACGGCCAGGAGCATATCTCCCAGGTACAAGGCGCGAAAAATGGCAATCTTCTTCATATACATTCTTTCTCAAGTTTTTCTCCAGACGAACAGCCATGCCCCAGCAGCGGGCGGCCACAAGGGCCCACTCCCCACATCCGCTCCTCTCCCGCCCCTACGCGAGTCAGCCTCTCAGGCCATTTGCCAAAAACCTACCGGGGGCAAGCATCGGCACCCTCCGCCCCTACGCGAGATCTACTCCGCTCTCTGCCAGCATCTCCTCCACTACTTCCACCACCTTCTCTGGTGCAATATCCAGGCAGGGCAACCCGATGGGGCACTCAAATAGATAACACGGATGACAGGGGGTTACACGTCTCAATAAGCGATGGGGCACGGCACGGGGTTGCCATTGTTGCTCATAATCGGTACCTGAGAATAACACGACCTGCGGTGTACCTACGGCATCTGCCAGATGCATAGGCAATGTGTCATTGCAAATTACCAGTGTTGCTCGTTCTACCAACGCGGCGTATGCGGACAGAGTTGTTCCACCTATCAGATAGCTTGCCTTTGGAGCTTGCTTCCGCACGGTCTCTATCAGTTCTGTCTCGCGCTCAACACCTGTCACCAGTACTGGCCATCCTTTTTGCTCCAGCAAATGTGCCACTTGCCCGAAGCGTTGTGGTGGATAGCGACGTGCCTTGGCACTGGCTCCTGGATGTAGCAGCATAAATGGTTCATCTTCTCTTATGCCTGCTCTGTGCAATAGCTCAGGAACGGATCTGCGTGCCTCGTTGTCAATGGCTACGGTCAAATGTCGCGCATGTACTTCAAATCCCAGGTGCTCAACTAAGCGCAGATTACGCTCCACCTGGTGGAGTTCGTCGGGCGCACTGCGTAGCTCGGTTGTGAGCGTGCTGCCGCCGAACTCTTTTGATTCTCCGGCTCGTAGAGGGATACCGGCTAGATAGCAGACATACCCAGCTACATGGGGAGTCTGGCTAAAGGAAGTGAAAATCAGTGCAGCATCAAACTGTCGTGCGGCTAGCATTTCGATCAACCCTCGTTCGCGCACCGGATCAAACGGTATGCGTCCGCCTACGTCCTGCCAGACCACGCGCCATGTGAGCACTTCATCAACCCAGGGGAGCAATGGTACTGCCGTTGTACCCGCAGGACTCGCCAGCAAGGTCAATTTTGCCTGTGGCACTGTCTCCTTCACCGCACGTAACGCTGGCCCCAGCATGATCACATCGCCGATGTTGTCCAGCCGCACCGCCAGGATATTTCTGGCCTCTAGCCACTCTTTCACCGTCTCACCTCCTCTGTCCTACCTGTGTGCCCACGGCACTTGCTAGCAGGGTTAAGTGGGCATGGGATAAGGAGTGCTTGATGCCATGGAGAGCGGGCGTTGTGACCAGCACATCGCCCAGATTATCCAGGCGCATTGCCAGTCCTCGCCTCACATCTTGCCAGCGGGGATCGATCATACCTGCGCTCCAATTTGTAGAGATGGCGACCAGCGTGGAGGACGATAGGTTAACTCGGCTGAGGTATCTCCTCGCACAAAGGTACGGATGATGCGTAACGCATGGAGAGTATCACGAGCGACATAATCGGGATTGCGTATGGCCTGGGTCGGTAGTTTCTCAGTACCCAGATCGACCAGAATAGTACGACACCCGGCACGTTTACCTGCCTCAATATCATCCAGAATATCGCCTACGAACCACGAGCATGGCAGATTGAGTTCTAAATCAGCTGCAGCCCGTAGGATCATTCCTGGCTGGGGCTTGCGACAATCACACTGTATGGCTAATTCTGGAATAATACCATCTACGTGATGCGGACAATAATAAATTCTATCTAATCGGACATCCCAGCGGGCTAACATGTTTTCCAGATGCTCATGGATCCGTTCTAGATCGGCTTCCGTAAAGTGGCCACGTGCCACACCTGACTGGTTGGTAATCACGACTAAGCGCATACCTGCTTCTTGCAGGATATGTAGCTCTGGGCCAATGCCTTCATACAGACGTAATTGTTCAGGCTGTGATGGATAATGACCAGGATGCACGAGCGTCCCATCCCGATCTAAAAAGAGCGCATATTGTTTTTGAGAATCAGACATTTATTTCTTTCTTGGGTATCCGAGATCAAAAAACTATCGTCATTCACTTCCTCGACCTTCCTCATCCCTAAAAACTGTATGATTGTATCTTTGTCACTTATAGAGTAACTGAATGCTCTCAAATAATGCAAGGATAGAGAAAATTTCTAAGGAATTTCTAAACTTTTGACATAGCTATAGTATAGAAAGCGTTCAAGCTAACGGGTTTGAGGGACTGATATCTTGCATCATTGTTTTATGCTAAATGCTGTAGGCGTTTTCGTTATCGTGAACATATTAAGAGCTTATTCGGAGATTCTAAAACGTTATGGCAACAATTCCAACTGACGTTCTCATCATCGGCGGTGGCATTACTGGCTGTGCTATTGCCTATTACTTGCGCCAATCCAATGTTGATGTCACTGTTGTCGATCAGGGAGAGATTGGCGCACAGGCTTCTCGTGCGGCTGCTGGTCTGCTGGCTCCCCTCGGTTCTCTCTCCGGTCCTGGCCCTCTCGCCGATTTGCTGCTTGCCAGCTGGGCTATCTTTCCCAAACTGGTCCCTGAACTCGAAGGTATCAGTGGCTTGACTACCCTTTACCATCAAACTGGGGCATTGCGCATTGTACGTAATCCCAAAAACATTGCTAACTTGCGTAAGCGTATGTTGGCGTGGGAGCCTCTTGGTCTTACCATGCACTGGCTGAGCGGTTCTGAAGCTCGTCAACGTGAACCGCTTCTTGCGTCCGATGTTTCTGCTGCGATCTATGCACCGCAGGAAGGACAGATCAAAGCACCGCTTCTCACGTCAGCCTTTGCCCAGGCCGCTACTCAGCTTGGAGCAAAGCTTCATAGCCACCGGCAAGTTCTCAGCATCCAACATAGCGGTAACAAAGTTATCTCTGTTTGTACTGCTCAAGGGGAAACCATTGCCTGCAATCATCTTGTGCTGGCTAACGGGGCGTGGGCCAATTCTCTCGGCCAGCTTTTGCAGATTGAGCTGCCTGTCGCGCCTCAGCGCGGGCAGATTCTCTCCCTTCAACAACCTTCAACGCCTCTCCAGCACATTATCTTTGGTGAAGCTCTCTACCTTGCTCCCAAACAGGATAATACGATCGTGGTTGGGGCTACGAAAGAAGATGTTGGTTTCGACTCTTCTATTACCGTTAGTGGTGTATCATGGTTGCTCAATTCTGCCCTGCAGCTTGTTCCCGCTCTTGCAACCTGCTCCATCAACGAGATATGGACGGGCTTTCGTCCCAAAATGCCGGACAACTTGCCCATATTGGGTAAAGCTCCCGGTTGGGAAAATGTGACGATAGCTGTTGGGCACGGTAGTGTTGGTATTATGCTCAGCCCTATTACTGGTAAGACTATCGCTGAACTGGTTGTTACGGGAGAGACGCCAGCACTTCTCAAACCCTTCTCGATAGAAAGATTTCAGTCCTGACATTCTTTTTGTATTCTTCATCTTAATAATTGACAATGTCAGCACAGTAGTATATACTCCCATTAGGGCAATTTCGTACCATACATCTTCATGGAATGAAGGTGTAATGCCGAAAGAAACATTCTCATGGACACCAATATCCTCGATACAATTGACATGCGGGAGCTGGGTAAGGAACTTCAACAGGCACGCACGAAGCGGGGCCTTACCCAGCAAGACGCGGCTAAAATTATTGAGGTTGCTCGCACGACGATCACCGCGATTGAGAAAGGTGAGCGGCGTATTAAAGCGGGTGAACTCATCAAACTCGCTCGTGCCTACGGTCATCAGGTCAGCGATTTCGTGCGCCCGCGCCCAAAAATCGAGCCATTTCAAGTGCAGTTCCGTGGCCCAGCCCAACGCAGCAGCGAAGATGAGGCTAAAATTACTCCTTATATTACTGAGTTGGAGGAACTTTCCCGTAATTATCTGGAACTCGAACAGATCGAAAAAGCTCCTCTTGTCCATAAGTATCCGCCCGAATATGAGATTACTGGACTACGCACAGAGCAGGCCGCTGAAAGCGTGGCTCTTGAAGAACGTAACCGCCTGGGCCTTGGCGATGGGCCAATTTCAATTTTACGTGACATCCTCGAACAAGACGTTGGCCTGAGAATATTCTATCTGCCGCTATACCCTTCAAAATTTTCGGCCATCTACCTTTACGATCATCAATTAGGGGGATGCATCGCCATCAATAGTCTTCATCCAGAGGAGCGTCGTCGCTGGTCACTTGCCCACGACTACGGCCATTTTCTGGTCCATCGCTATAAACCTGTGGTATTTGTCGAAGATAGCTACCGACGCTTGCCAGAAAGTGAGCGTTTTGCTGACTACTTTGCGCTCTACTTTTTAATGCCAACGAGTGGCTTAAAAAGACGCTTCAATGATATTCAGCGCACAAAACAAAAAATCACTCCGGCTGATCTCTGTACTCTGGCTCACTATTATGGCGTCTCTGTCGCAGCCATGACCCTTCGGCTTGAAGATTTGAAACTACTACCTACCGGCATATGGGATAAGCTGCGTGAAAGAGGGGTTAAAGTGCGTGAAGTACAGCAACAGCTTGCAGTGGGAACAGTTCCAGCATTAGACGAAAAATTACCCATGCGCTATCGGTATCTTGCCGTTGATGCCTTCGACCGGGGATTAATCACTGAGGGCCAATTCGCACGCTTCCTGGAAGTTGATAGAGTTGAAGCCCGCTATATTGCCGAAATTTTGCGACAGCATACAAGCGACGTAAGCGATAACTCTCCCATCGATCTCGATATGACACAATCGCTGGGTGCTTAATGCAGTATCCTCAGACGGACCAAGGGAATGGGAAAAAGCCAGAGAGCTTGCCGCCGCTTGTCATGCTGTCTGATGCGTCTCATTGTACAGAACCAATCCAAACAGGTCAAGGGTTTTTGCATTAGGAGGATGTAGTTGACGACCAAACTCATTTTCTCCCAGGACTGTATTATTCTCGATGCCTGTTGTGTCATCAACTTATACGCATCTGGGCAAATGGGCAACATCTTACAGTCTATTGCTAAAGTCGTAGCTGTAGCTGCATACGTTCGGGATGAAGAGGCTCAAAGGATTTATGCAGGAGATGGAACACAAAAGTATGAAAAAATCGACTTGCAGCCTTTTATCGACTCCGGCCTACTTACTGTGGTATCGCCTGAAACAGAAGCAGAAGATATTAGCTTCGTCAATTTCGCCGCTATCCTTGGAGGCGATGGAGAAGCTGTTACTGCTGCTATTGCTTTACACCGCAATTGGTCTATAGGCAGTGATGACCGCAAGGCCATCTCTTTTTTTGTGCAAAATATGCCTCAAGTGCAGATCATAACCACACCGGAATTGCTGAGATACTGGGTTGATGCTATAGAGCCCTCGTCTGAGATGGTGCGTATCGCTTTACAAAACATCCGCAGAAAAGCCAGATATGAGCCTCATCCCAAACATCCACTATGTGATTGGTGGCGAGCAAATAGATAAATTTGTTTCAGTCACAGCCACGATGGCTCACCCTCATCTTAATCCCCCGCTTTGGTCGTAGCGTAACAATCGGCTCTGGCTCAATGTGTTGTCCTGGTATGAGGTCGAAGGTGACACGTTGGGCCAGCGTTGCGAGTACGAGATGGCTCTCCATCAGGGCAAAATGATTGCCGATACAGATGCGTGGGCCACCGCCGAAGGGAATATAGGCATAGCGCGGCAATCGCTGTTCGGCCTCTGGTGTGAAGCGAGTAGGATCAAAGTGTTCGGGGTTGGGGAAGTAATCGGGTCTGTAATGCATGGCGTAGGGGCTAATCAGTACGAGCGTGCCTGCCGGTAAGTCATATCTGCCTATTGTCACGGGGCGGATAGCCTGTCGTGCATAACCATAAGCCGGTGGATAGAGACGCATCGACTCTTTCAAGACTTGCAGAGTATAAGGCAAGTTGGGCAAGTCGGCAAAGGTTGGTGGGCGCCCTCTCAGGACACTATCTACCTCATTGCGCATAAGCGCATATATTTCGGCATGTTGTGCGAGTAGATACCATGTCCAGGTTAGCGCAACGGCTATCGTCTCATGGCCAGCAAGGAAAATAGTCATAGCTTCATCGCGTACCTGCTTGTCGGTCATAAAGCTGCCATCGTCTTCATCGCGAGCATGGAGGAGCATGGAGAGCAAATCGCCACGGTCTTTACCTGTGCGACGCCGTTCCGCGATCATCTGGTAGATGGTGGCGTTCAGACGGTCGATGGCTTTATGTAGACGCTGATTGCTGGGTGTTGGCCATGTATAGGGGATATGCACTAGAGCGGACATCTCAGAATTGAAATGGTGCATGGCGATGGTGAGGGCTTTGCCCAACTCTTCAGCCTCGCCCAGTACATCGGCATCGAAGAGCGTTCTGCCCACAATCCAGAGGGTCAAACGCATCATCTCACGGGCAATGTTGATAACCTGACCATCAGTCCACTCTTTCTGTATCTGCTCGCTATAGTTGACCATGATATCGGCATAGGAGGCAATGTGGCGATGTTGAAATGGTGGGGCAACCAGTTTGCGCTGCCTCTTATGAAACTCGTTCTCACTGGTCAGTAGGCCGTTACCTAGCAGAGGGCGACCGTAAATACGCAGATTGGGTGTCTTCTCAAAAGCCTCGGCATGTTCCACCAGCACGGCTCGTGCCAGTTCAGAGGTATTCATCATCACAACAGTCCGTGGCCCAAGCTGAACAATTCCAATATCCCAGTGTTGTTGGGTCAAACGCATCAAGAGAGCAAGGCGGTTATTACGAAATTCGAGGAGGTTGCCCAGGAACGGCAATCCTGGTAGGCTGGGAATATCTGTTGGTGCAGTGATCTGAGTGGTCATGATCTGAACTCCTGAAAGTGCCACTATGCCTCATTGATTATATACAGTGGATGTTAGGCCTTCGTGACACTCCGCAAGGGCTAAAGCCCTGCGGCTTCTGACACTCCTGCATAGTCGGCTTCTTGAGAAGATGTAGCGTGGCTACGACTCACATGGAAACCGTAGTTGGCGAGGAATATCTGATGGTCGCTGCGCCATCCCAAGCGACACATCTTGAGCGGTGCCATGCTCGTTGCGGTCTCCATGCCTAACGAGGAAGAGAGATGGTCTTCGTTCGTTGTTGGCTTCTTGGGAGACGGCAACACCTGCTACTTTCGTAGCCCTCTCGTGCCACGCACAGGAGTGGGAGGCTTTTCCTGTGATGATTTTTGATAGCGCGTGATGAGACGCTGACCGATCACAAGACTGGCATTGCGATCCGCATTGCCCCGCATGCCACACTGAGGACAGAGTACTAACGGGGCACCAGAGGTATAGCCCTCTCCTGGTTGGCAAGCGCAGTAACGAGCAACAAGGCTCTGGCAACGGGCACATTCTCGACTGGTATTTCGTGGATTGACCCGACTGGTGAGAATGCCTTCGTTATATGCCTTGTACTTCGAATACTTGAAGATGCGGCCTTTCATCCAGAAGGCTCGTTTGCTATTGCCTCGACGGCTATATTTGCCTTTGGCAGGTTTGAGATGGCCCAGGTGCTCAAAGACGAGAATACTCGCCTCGTGCTCTTTGGCAAACTGGACAATGCGAGCGCTCACCAGATGCGAGATGTCCTCATCTCCATTGGCGATCTTGCGCCACAGGTCTACGTTATCCTGTTCGCCCTGCGCGATCATGCCAGTCTTGCGTCGGTTGCGTGCGATCCGTCCTAACTGTTTCTTCCTAAAGCCGGATATCTCTCTACCACCTCCAATGAACTTGGTGGCCAGGATCGTACCTTCAACAGTTTGAATGGTGCACACGGCTAAGTGTTCGTTGAGATTGAGATCTACTGCGCAGATTTTTGTTGCGGCAGTAGTGGTAACTTGTTTCTCGATTTTGGCGGGGCTGCTAAATTGCTTTTGCACAGGAGTGTGCAACCACCAGTGGTTGCCACGCCGGATAAGGGAAGGGCTTCCGTTCTCGACATCAAGAGGCAGTTCACGACCGGTAATGCGAACTTTGATCCAACTCCAGCAACTGCCGGTCCAGACTTTGAGCAGAATGGACGAGTCGGTTCGCTCCTTCCACTGACCTGCGTAGAGCGTGGCTGACTTGTTCCAGGAACGTGGAGGCACTGGTGGGCGCTCGGTGAATTTCTTCCCTTTGGCTACTGCCTTTTCCTGGCGCTTTCTCCACTTGGAGAGGTGTGAATAGAACGAGCGCGCTGACCCAAGAGCCGTATTGATAGCCGCACGACGAAACATGGCAGGAATATTCTCTACGAGTTCTTCCAGAGGCATGGCCGGAGTTGGGTTCTTGTTCGTCGTATGGGTGAGCATTTCTAGAGCGGTGAGGGCATCCTTATTGGAGAGGTCTAAGACTTTCTCGTGCGCCTGGATCACCTCAAAATAGAAGGCTACAACCCGATTGAAGAGAACCTGGTTGGCAGCAAACCACGCAGCATGATCGGCCCGGTAGTTCAAGACCTGCTTGATGGTCGTGGTTGCTTTTGCCATACTCCCTAAATCCCCTTCTGAGCTTCGATATAGCGTTGAATAGTTTCAGCACTGACGTTGCCTGCTGTACTCGAAAAGTAGCTCCGGGTCCACAGGGACGGTAATTTACTCAAGATAGGAGTAAACTCCTTGCGCAAGTGGAACGAGGTAAAGCCTTTCAGTTCCTTGACGACATCAGCTACACTATCAGAAGGCCATACCCGTACACACAGGTGCAAGTGATCGGGCTGAATAGTCAATTCAAGAATATCCCATCCTTTTTCAGCACACTTCTGCTCGATCAACTGTGCTAGACGGGCTTTGAGTGAGCCTGTAAGAATCGCCTTACGTCGTTTAGGACACCAGATGAGATGATAGACAATAAGGTGTACCCGATGCTCATCTCGTTGGTAGTCCATTTTATGGGTATCTGTCGTTTTCATTGGTGATAATATACACCGTTTTCGACAGAATTGCAAGAGGCAAGGGCTAAAGCCAACGAGAAGCCCGCCTGACCGCGTGGGATAAATCCGCAGCGGCTTGCGGCGGGTTTTCTGTCAAGGTGAGATGTAGAACTGTGTAGCCTTTTTGGCTCTCTGCTTTCTAAAGTCCTCAGTTGTCATATACAATGACACTAATAGTAACGGCTAACCGTATACCTATTAGACAAGAAAAGGCCCGTCAAAAACTGTATGGGAATGATTGCTATGCTACAACTGCAAGAAAAAACACTTGCTCATTATACTATTCAACACCGCATAGCGCGGGGAGGCATGTCGGAAGTTTATCTCGCCTGCGACGAGCAGACGCAAGAGCGGGTTGCTATTAAGGTTGTTCATGATAGTGACAGTGAGCATTTTGCACGTTTTCAACGTGAAATAAAAATGCTGAATAAGCTGGCACATGAATATATATTGCCCATCATTGAGTATGGTCGGCACGGTTCCTGGTACTACTGTGTTATGCCCTATATTGAACACGGTACGCTACGCAAGCGTCTTGCACAAGGGCCGCTCTCTGAGGATGAGGCGGACAAGATACTGCAACAGCTTGCTTCTGCTCTACAATTTGCGCACGATCATGGTATTCTCCATCGCGATATTAAACCCTCAAATATTTTGCTTCAAGAGGATGGGCATGTATATCTTGCGGATTTTGGCCTGGCAAAGGAAATGGGAGAGGTAAGCGAAATTACACAAATCGGCTGTTTGATCGGCACGCCGGAATATATGGCACCTGAACTGGCTGAGCAGCCAGCGACTCCCAGCAGCGATATTTATGCATTGGGTATTATACTCTATCAAATGCTCACGGGTCAGGTGCCTTTCAAGGGCAAAACGCCCATCTCTATCTATTGGAAGCAAATAAAAGAGCAGCCAGTGCCGCCCTCGGTTCTCAATCCGAGTATTTCCTATGACGTTGAGCAGGTCATATTAAAGGCACTGGAAAAAAATCCTGCACGCCGTTTTACAACAGTACAAGGGATGGTTGAGGCATATGCACGCGCAATGCATGCATCAGAGCAAACTGCTTCCGATATTCTCAAGGATGTGGCGCTGGCCCCACCTGTGCAGCGGGTGATACCGGTAGCAGTCGTGCGTGAGCGTCGGGTTCATCCTGCTGTTGTCGCTCTGCTTGCAGCATTTCTCTTGCTTGTCCCTTTAACGCTGGGCTTTTCCGTGTACAATAGCACCATCTCGATACAAGCACCACTCGCGTTAGGAGCTAATGCACAGCTTGCTGTAACTGTCCATAAACCATCTGAGTTTCCTGCTATCCCTAAACCAACCCTGTTGAAGTTACAGAAGCAGCAGGTAGACAGCACTTATGAGTACAGTGAGCAGAATAATGGTTCAGAACATCATGGGCATGAGCATGGACACCATGAGCATTAATGTAAACAACCCCTTGTGGAATGGGGATAAAAGCGGTATACTCATCGGCGGATGAGACAAATAACGGGAAAAGGAACACATGCATATGTCCGGACTGGAAGGCACAACATTAGGCCGCTACCGCATCCTGGAACGACTGGGTCGGGGGGGAATGTCAGATGTCTATCTCGCTCATGATGAGAATATGAACCGTGACGTTGCTATCAAAGTTGTAGGTAGTACTCATTCCGACTACCTTGAACGATTTCATCGTGAAGCCGAAGCCATTGGTATGCTAAGCCACCCTCATATTCTACCTGCCTATGATTATGGTGAACAAGGGCTATGGCACTACATGGTGATGCCGGTGGTTTCCAGTGGTACCCTCCGTGATTTTCTCGAGAACGGCCCTCTTCCGCTGGAACAAGCGGCCATGCTTCTTGAACAGATTGCCGGAGCCTTACAATTCGCTCACGATCAGGGTATCGTACATCGCGATATCAAGCCCTCCAACATCCTTATGCGGGATGAAGACTATGCTTATTTGGCCGACTTTGGGCTGGCTAAGTCATTGGAAGAGGGCAGTACTATTACCCAATCGGGAAATCTGCTGGGCACACCAGAGTATATGGCCCCTGAATTGGCAGAAGGGCCAGCTACGACCAGTAGCGATCTCTATGCCCTGAGTATCCTGCTCTATCAGATGGTTACCGGACAGGTACCGTTCAGTGGTGAAACACCTATTGCTGTCTACTGGAAGCAACTGCGTGACGAACCGCCTCCACCCTCTCAAATCAACCCTGCGATTCCTCCTGCTGTTGAATATGTCCTTCTACGTGCTTTAGATAAAGATCCGACACATCGCTACCAGACAGCCAACGAGCTGGTGCAGGCATATCTGCAAGCGATAACCTTCCCTGACCGCTTCATCGATCCATCACCAGCGTCTCCCAGTTACGACACGGCACCTATTGAGCCTGAACAGGTCGCTCTCTCCGCTGCACACGCACAGGCTCCGCCTAACGGAAGTCGCTTAGTGCTGTCCGATAGTCTCGCCGGTGTACCTGCGTCCACGACAGTGCCCCACCGTCGTCTTATTCGCAGACCCATGCCCAAAACCACACGGCGACGTTCTAGCCGTTCAGGTCCTCCGACTCCCCCACCTATGGAATCATTAACACCTGCCGTAGCACACGAAGCTCTGACCTCTGCGTATCCTCCTGCAACACCTGCCGTGGTACAGGAAGCCTTGACCTGGGCAGCTCCGGAACAGGAAGTTCTACCTGAGCCAGCCAGGAAGACACGACAACGCCGGATCGTACGCCGCAAGTACTCTACATCACTACCCGTCACCCGTCGCCGTTCCAGGAATTATGTTCGCATCAGTCTGATTGCTCTGGCCATTTTCGTGTTCCTGATTCTGATCGTTGGTCTCCCTCTGGCCTATATGGCAAACCGGGCCAATACTGAGGCACGTATCGCTGCCACCGCTGTTGCCGCCAAAGCTACTCTTAGTGCCCAGAGTACAGCTACTCGACAGGCAATGGCCACTGCCACGGCTGGTGTGGCTCTGACGGCGGTGAGTGGCGTGCCTCTACTACAAGATCTTCTAAGTAGCAATACGAATGGGCGTTGGAAAGAAAACAGTTCCTGTGTCTTTACCGGACAGAGTTATCATGTCAAAGTTCAACGGTCCGGTGCCGTGCAAATTTGTCCGGGCAACACTTTCCCTATCACCAATGACACGATCAGCGTTGATGTCTCGCTCCTCTCAGGTGATAATGCCGGACTGCTTTTCCGCGCCTCCACGCAACAATATTATGACTTCGAAATTACGGCCCAGGGCGAATTTTTCTTTCGTATGGATAATCCCGCCAGTGGGACCAACTACGCGTATATCATCAATAACACCAAAAGCAACGCTATTGTACTTGGCGGCAAAAATACCCTCCTTGTGATAGCCACTGGCGATGACTTCAAATTCTTCATTAACGGTATCTTCGTGGGTGAACAGCACGACGAGACGTTTAGCAGTGGAAAACTTGCCCTGGTTGCAGGGACGCTCAGCTCAACGAGGAGCGGTGAGGCTCGCTTCACGAACCTGCAAATTTTTAAGTTCTGAATTGGTAAAAATCTCTATCGCGTGCTTAACATTCTGAAGATTTGCACAGGTTTGGAGCTTGCCACAAGTCGGGAGTCGCGCTATCATATAAAGACGTACTCTACCACAGGGTAGCACATGACGAAGAAAAATTTTGTAAAGGATATCTATGCAACAACATACATTATCGGCTCCTGTTCTCCCTGGAACAGGGCTGGCTCGTTTTCTTGATGCTGGCCATCATCGCCAGCCCGATGCCACACCGGTCTGGTTTATGCGACAGGCTGGTCGCTGTCTTGCAGCATATCGTGAACTACGCAAACGTTACGATATTTTGACGATGGCAAAAACGCCCGAACTCTGTACGCAGGTCACGCTTATGCCCGTAGAGCAATTAGGGGTCGATGGTGCCGTACTCTATGCCGATATCATGCTGCCACTTGAGGGCATGGGCATTTCTCTGGAAATTCAACCGGATCTCGGTCCTATCATTCACAATCCCGTTCGCAGCATGCAGGATGTTCAGGCTTTGCGGATTATCGACCCGGAAGAGTCCACGCCTTTCGTGATGGAAGCTGTGCGTCTGGTACGCCGCGCCCTGGCAGGCAAACAGGCAGTTATAGGCTTCTCCGGTGCGCCCTTTACGCTGGCTTGTTACCTCATCGAGGGACGCCCATCGCGTGACTATGGCATGGCCAAATCTCTTATGTATGGTCAGCCCACTGTGTGGCATAGCCTGATGGACAAACTGACCGAAGTTGTCTCGCGCTATCTTGTGGCCCAGGTACATGCTGGTGCTGATGTTGTACAACTTTTCGATAGCTGGGTTGGTGCACTTGGCCCCAGTGCTTATAAACAATTCGTTCAGCCTTACAGTCAGCGCATCTTCTCGGCTATTGCACAAAGCGGTACTCCATCCATTCATTTCGGCACCGGTACTGCCAGCCTCCTGGAGTTGATGGCTGAAGCTGGCGGCGATATTATCAGCGTGGATTGGCGTGTGGACCTCGACAAGGCCTGGGAGCGTATAGGTTATGAACGTGGTATTCAAGGCAATCTCGATCCTGCCCTCCTGCTCACAGACTGGCAGACGATTGAGGCTGGTATGCACGATGTCCTGCGGCGTGCTTCCAATCACCCCGGCCACATTTTCAATCTGGGCCATGGCGTTCTTGCCCCTACCGAGCCTGACATGCTACGTCGCTTAGTTGATGCGGTTCATGAGGCAACGAGACGCGATAGGTAGGAAAGGCAACAGGGCGACCACGAGGGTCGCCCAGGAGAAAGACTATGACTTCCCAAAGGCACGTTGGTGTCATTCTCATGACCTACGGCTCACCCGCCACTCTTGACGATATTCCTATCTATATCAAGAACGTTTATGGGGGTCGAGAGCCAAGTGCAGAGGTTATTAAAGAATTTCGTCGCCGCTATGCTCTTATCGGTGGCTCACCTCTCTTGCGTATTACTCGCGAGCAGGCGGCTGCGTTGCAAGAGGAACTGAAGGCACAATATCCTGACGGCCCGACTTTTGCTGTCGTGGCTGGTATGCGCTTTGCTCCACCCTTTATCGCTGAGGTGGCACCCGAAGTTGCCGACAACGCTCAAACGCTGGTTGGTATTATCATGTCGCCACAATACTCACCTATCATCATGAGTGGCTATAATCATGCCCTTGAAGAGGCTGTTGCCAGCCTGCACGATCTTGTGGTCAAGATCAGTCGAGACTGGCATCTACAACCCTACTTCCTGCAAGCTGTTGCCCAACGCGTCAAGGAAGCCCTCGACCGTTTTCCGGCGGATATGCGCGAGCGTGTACCTGTACTTCTCACGGCTCATAGTATGCCCAAACGGGTCGTTGAACGGGAACCCGACTATATTCATAATCTCAAGGAGACTGCGGCTGCCGTTGCTCAACAGGCTGGTCTGGCCTTCGACAGGTGGATGTTCTGCTACCAGAGTGCCGGTCACACGCCCGAAGAATGGCTTAAGCCTGACTTCGCCGATCTCATGCCCGAACTCAAGGCGGCAGGTCACACGCATGTCCTGATTGCTCCTATTCAATTCCTTGCTGATCATCTTGAGATTCTGTACGATATTGAGATTGGTGCGCGTGAGCAAGCCGAACAGCACGGTATTCAGTTCGCCCGTACTGAGTCGCTGAATACGTCGCCGCTGTTTATTCGGGCGTTGGCTGAGGTGGTGAAGGAGACCCTGGAAAGGGCATAATGAAGAAGGGCTGCCCGTGAGCAGCCCTTCTTCATTATGCCCTTTCCAGGGTTTCTTTGCCTGTTAGCATATCCTTATACCACCACCCGCTATCCTTCACAATTCTTTGTTGCGAAGGATAATCTACATAGACTATACCGAATCTCTGAGAGTACCCCAATGCCCACTCGAAGTTATCCAGTAGCGACCACACAAAATATCCCTTCAAAGGCACACCCTCTGTCATGGCCTGATGAGCCTTCAGGAAATGCTCGCGCAGATAATTCACGCGACGCGGATCGTGTACCTTGCCGTCCTCACTGACCTCGTCGGCAAAGGCGGCGCCATTCTCGGTAACGTATATTTCAGGGATGGCATAATCGGTATGCAGGCGTACTAGCAGTCGACGTAAGCCTTCAGGGTAGACTTCCCAGGGCATTGTTGTATATTCTGCGTCCTGGGGCTTTATCTGTTCGTAATTGCCGATTGGCTCACCTGGCTTCTGGTGAACGATTGTACGGTAATAGTAATTGACGCCTAGAAACTCTATTGGCCGTGCAATGATCTCGGCATCTCCTGTCTCCATTTTGGGTACAGAAACGCCTAGTGTCGGTAACAAATTGAGCATATCGGCTGGATAGCTTCCGCGAAAAACGGGATCAAGAAACCAGCGATTCAGCTTGCCATCAACATATTGTGCTACCAAGCGATCCTCTGGCGTGTCTGTCGCTGGCTCTGTAGGTGATAACGAAAGCGTAATGCCTACATGAGTTTGTGGACCACTATTCGTGCGTAAGATGGGAACTGCTAAGCCGTGTGCCAACAACAGGTGATGTGAAACCTGCCAAGCTAAATTAGGGTCGCGCAGGCCAGGAGCATGCCTTCCCGTTTCGTGGCCAATGAAGGTGCTCACATACGGTTCATTGAGCGTAATCCAGTTTTGCACACGATCACCCAGGCGACGTGAAACTATGTCGGTGTACTCGGCAAAGGCATAGGCTGTCTCACGGCTACCCCAACCACCAACTTCATCCTGCAAAGTTTGGGGGAGATCCCAGTGGTATAGCGTCACAAATGGCTCTATTTTCGCTGCTAGCAAGGTGTCTATGAGTCGCTCATAAAAATCCAGGCCAGCGGCGTTTACCTGTCCTCTGCCATGCGGTAAGATGCGTGGCCACGCGATGGAGAGGCGATAGGCATTCAAGCCCAACTCTTGCATCAAGCGCACGTCCTCGCGATAGCGATGGTAGTGATCGCAGGCTACATCGCCAGTATCGTTGTTTTGCACCTTACCAGGAGTTGCGCAGAAACGATCCCAGATGGACTCGCCGCGCCCATCTTCATGTACTGCGCCCTCGATCTGGTAGGAAGCTGTAGCTGTGCCCCAACGAAAATCTTCCGGAAATGATGTCATAGTTGTCTCTCTCTTTCATTTTTTGTATGGCAGGGGCAAGCCCAGCCACTACTATAGACGGATGTGAGCATGGCAGGGGCGAGCCCAGCCACTACTATAGACGGATGTGAGTGTCCTTGGCGTAGTAGAGTAGTGGCTGGGCTCGCGCAGCTGCCCCAGTCATGTTCGCCACCTCGCACTCGAGGCAAAAAAGACGCTCGCCCGTCACAGAGTGGAGTCATAAAGAGTTACCCCTACTGTTACAATTATTAGGTAGGATGTATCTATTCTACGCTAGCAAGTTTGCAATTGCCACAATCTGATCGTTACTCAAAGTGCCTGTGATGGTGACACCTACGCCTTTCTCTGTCCAGGAAAGTGTTGTAGAGCCACTATTGGTTGTGAGGGTACCGGTTGTACCGCGCAGTTTCACTGTCTGTCCTCCGCTGGTTGGTAAGTTCGCCAGAGCTTTCCCCTCAGCAATGGTGAAACTGGTGCTGCCCTTTATGTAGTTCAACGTATAAATCTGATTGCCGGGTGAGCCAAGGGCCGTTACATCCTGGAGCTGGTAATCAGTCTGCGTGCTGGGAATGCTCAAGAGGTGGTACCCGGCCTGACTCTCGGCCTGGGCCAGTGTTAGCGAGCCGGTACCAGGAGTGGCATTTTCTTGCAAAGGTAGCACTTTCACTCCGGTAGGCACCACGAAGGTAAAGGTACTCTCTGGAATAGGGGAATTGAGTACCAGCATGGGTATATCCAGCAACACCTGCCCAAAGCCGGAAATGTTTAAATTCACTTGCAGTGGCAGGCTGGTTGCTTTATCAATATAGACCTCGCCGGTATAGTTAAAATTGCCTGGTGTGCCACCGTTCCCGCTGCTGGCCGTCTGCGACTGTGGTACCACATGTACATCGTAGGCATCACGTCCATGGACTTTGGCCGAAGATGAGACTAAGGTGGCATCGCTTCGCGTAAACACGGATTGTACTAGATTTAAAATGAACTGGCTCTGTCCGCCGCCTATGCCACTGTTTGAGCCAGGCGTCGGTGTACCTGTCTCCGGTGTCACCTTTCCTGTGTAGACGACCTTTTTCTCTGGATCGTATTGCCATATCTGTTTGCCATCCGTTACCGTCACTGAGCCGTTGGTAAACTGGGAAATCGTTGACTGCCGCACTAGCGTGCGATTTTTGTTCGGCGACACGTTCCATATTTCGCTATTGAGCATCCCATTGAGGGTCTGACCACTGATCGTGACATTGAATAGTCCATGCAGGCTGCTTGCCGTATTCAGCTTTTGTGCCGTTGTTCTCAAGAGCTGGGTTCCTGGCCCCGGCGTTGGTGTCGGTGTCGGCGTCGGTTTGGATGCCGCCGGTGGAGAGCCACCACATGCCACCATGACGGCGCACACCAGTACGGTAAAGATAATTGTAATTACTCCAGCAGTTTTACGATAGCGAGACATGGCTGCCTCCTTGTTGTGCTAGGACGGAGTACATAGGTGTTCCTAACCCTTTTTTCTTTTTATTTACGCTGCGATATATCTTAAAGTATAACACACTGACACTCCCCGCGTATGAATGACGGGGGCTTTCCCGCGCCGGTTCGGTAAATAGATATATGCCCGCGGTCATCATGGGGTCATGGGGGAGTGCGGTTCATGTTTTTGCAAAGAGAGCAGGTGGGTGAGCCTGACCCCCACAAGGGGGGTCACTACATTTTGCATAGGGAGAGTAACAGAAGCTGTAGTGACCCCCCCTTGTGGGGGCTCTCAGGGGTAGGTTTTTTCCTTGGGCGAACAGCATACCCCAGCAACGGGCGGCCACAAGGGCCCTCCCCCCACATCCACGCCGCCCCCGCCCCTACGCGGACCAGCCTTGCAAGCCATTTCCCAAAAAACCTACCCCTGAGAGCCTTGTGGGGGTCAGGCCCGCAAAAATATGAACCGCACCATCATGCGGGTGGAGGGGCGTGTACATGAAGATTAACAAATTAAGCGGGTATCTCCAGAGAGATGTAGCGGCGGCATTTATGACGCCAGTCCGCCTCCGAAGCGGACTGGCGTCATAAATGCCGCCGCTACATCTAGCGTATCGGTACCTCGAAGAATTTGTTAAAATCCATCTACTCACTGCGCGTTCACCTCAAACACAGCACTCACCGTTTGAGACCCTGGTACGGCAATATTCACTTGGATTTGCCAGAGGCCGCTCATCGGAAACTGTACTCGGGCAACGTAAGTGCTATTGCCTTGTAAGGATGCATTCGTCTGATCAGTTCCCATATCCATGCTTTCCATATCGCTTGCTAGCGTCACCTGGGCGTTCGTTACAGGCTGCTGGGATGCATTGTTAGCAAGTTGTACTGTCAGAGTGGCGGGTTGAGTAATCAAGGGGGGATTGGGATGAACCTGTAAGGTAACCTGATAGGGGCCAGCTTGAGCCGTTTGAGTGGAAGCAGTGGCACGATGAGGAATAATGGAGGTAATAATAGTACCAAGCCATGTCATAAGGATGAGGAATGAGATGCCGAGCACAATAACGAGTAGATTACGCCTCATGAGTGAGTCACAGGCACCTCAACGTAGATGGCGCCATTTTTTACTTTTGCATTCAGCCTGGGTAGCGCACGCAAATAGAGTAGAGGAGCAACTCCCTTATCTGGCTTCCCATATTCGGTAAACCGGCCCCCATGGCAGGGGCAATGAAATTTGTGGTCGGAGTCTTGCCATTGTACAAGACAGCCCATATGCGTACAAGCTGCCGACACAGCGATGACTGGCCCGGCTTTCGCCTCCGTCGGATCATCCCCATCGTTGCGAATGATATAGCCAATCACTGCTCCAGAGGTAAAGCGTATAGCTTGATCGCCCAGTTCAGCGAGTGTAGCGACAAACTGCCAGGTTGTAAGCACACCTTCTCCGATAATGGGAGTGGTATAATTATCCTGGGTTCCTTTTACGAGAGGAGATTTTGACTGTTCAACCATATGATCGATAGCGGCACCGGCTACCAGCGAAGCTGCCGCTGCGGCCCCACCTGCTAGCAATGCACGCCGTGAAACATTGCCCAGCTTTTTCGCTTTACCCTGATTACCCTGATCTTGCTTCTTACGCAGAAAAGGAAATGCTTTACGTTTAGGTGGTTCGTGCAACTCTTGTTCGAGAAGAGCCTGTAACTCAGCTGCAAATTCTGGACGCGGCTCACCAGCTTCAGGTGTAGCAGAGCGGAAGAGCGCAGCCATACGATAGATGTTCGCCTGGCTGGGCGTTAGCTCCGCCGGTGGGTGGGCCACACGTCCTGCCTGAAGCTCCTCTATGTAGTGCTCCAGTTCCAGATAATCTTCAAATCGCTCCTGATCTTCACCTGACATAGCCTTGTTTCTCCGTAATGAGTCTACACCTCAAATGTTTCTGATGATACTTGCAACTCTGGCAACACTGGAGACAGTGAGCCACTGTGACTTAAGTATTGCTATATTACGATGTACTGGTAACAACATATTCAAGATCGGCCGCTCGCTTCAAGGCCCGGAACTGTAACACCTTCACATTCGCCTCGGTCAAGCCCAGACGCAAAGCCGTCTCTTTGATAGAGAGGTTAAGCAGAAAGCGACAGGTTAACACTTCGCGATAATGTTCCGGCAGAGCCTGGAGAATACATTGTACCCGTTCTTCTGGTCGGGTGCTGATGATGACCGGCTCTTCGTCGACAGGCCCTTCCCAACCCGCTTCCAACAAAGCGTCCAGCGAGTTAACCACTACGCGATAATGTGTACGCCAATAGTCAGCGACGGTTGTCCGTGCTACCTGGAACAACCATTTCTGCATACTCAGAGGGCCGCGCTCAGTATCAACACCGCGTACTGCCTTAATAAATATCTGCGACGTCAGGTCCTCAGCCTCTTCGCGGTTGCCTACCTTGCTATAAACATAGCGGTAAATGAGGCTCAGGTTCTCCTGATAGAACGTCTGAAACTCCTGCACATTCACCCTGGCTCCCCCCGCAGTAGTAACATCTATGTTTGCTTGTTTACTTTTCAGCGTACTCACAACGCCCTCTCTGCCAGAACTGCTCAATATTGACGTACTCAAATGACGCATGAGCCATAGCACTTATTACTACGTTTGTGAGTTACAAAGCTATGATACCACAATTGTAAAGCAAGGGGCTGGTGCATCGAAATAGCAAAGAGGGCGAGCTATGCTTTCACACCTCTGCAAATACGCGCACGTCTGCCAATCTTTGCAGAGGCGAAGCACGGCTCGCCCCGAAAAATGTTTGTCAGGGGATTGCTCTCTTCTACATTATATTATACACGAGGGGAGCAAATTTTGGTAGCCTTCAATGTGTCTTTTTTGGACTTCTGTATACAATCTTGAAAAAGCGTGTGTCTCTGACACTCCAACAAGGGTGCGGTTCATTTTCTTGCACAGATTCGAGAAGGATGGTAGAGGCGTCATCAATGCCGCCTCTACCATGTCTCGCGGGCTTGATGCAAAAAAGTGAAACGCACCTCTCCAACAAACGATGTTTGCGCAACACCCTGCTCTGCGGTATAATACAAACACAACGTTAACAACTGGTACGGAGAGGCGAGCACAAGGGTGGCTCTATTCATTGGCCTATCTGCCAATCAGGTTGTCTATTTTAGGCAGAAGACGTTGATGCTAGAGATGTGAGCACTTGTTATGATGCTGGTACGTTCACCGTACAAACGTGCATACCTTCATCAGGGCTAACTAGCACGCTCTTTCGCCTGTCCATCTATCGTTATGGTATGGTATCCCCTGAGGCTACCTGAAAACAAGGCGAGAGCAAGAGCGACGAGGCTACTGAAACAATACTGCCCTTCCTAATGTCTTTCTTTTTGCCTCATGCCCCCGCCTCCCGCCACCAGAATTGAGGAGAATTCATGTATAAGGGTCGATCTGGTATGTGGTCCTGGCTGCTCCATCGCGTCACAGGACTGGGCATCTTATTATTTCTCTTTATCCACATCGTGGATGTTTCACTGCTAGGCTTTGGTCCACGCGTCTATGATGAAGGTATCGCGCTCTTCGATAACGTCATCGTCCGCTTCCTCTCCCTTGCTATCGTTGGTGCCGTGCTGCTGCATGCCTTCAACGGCGTGCGTATTATGCTCATTGACTTCTGGAGCAAGGGTGTGCGTTATCAAGCCTTGATGTTTGGCATTGCACTGCTGCTGACCATTGTCGGGTTTATCCCTATTGCCTATTTCATCCTGGCCCCGGCTTTTTCGCTTTTGCAACCACATGCTACCACTATCGCAAAATAAGTATCGTCTACAGTATTGGGTGGGGGTGTGAAATTGCAGCCCCTCTAGAGGAGAACCGATATGCGTATTTCGACCGGCTATGGTGAGAGGCCTATGGGTGGTGGATTTGAAACCTTTTCCTGGTATTTCTTCCGCATTTCCGGCATCGTATTGTTGTTCCTGGTTATTATCCACCTGATCATCATGCACGTCACTACCGACGTCTCTTGCACAACCTATGATTTTGTGGCTAGCCGCTATGCTAATCCCTTCTGGCGGCTTTTTGACTGGGTGTTGTTAACCCTGGCCCTGTTGCATGGTGTGAACGGCTTACGCATTGTCATTGATGACTATGTACGCAGTCCAACCAATCGAGTTGTTTTACTATCCCTTGTAGGAATATTGACCTTGGCATTCTTTATGCTCGGTACGATAACGCTGATTACGTTCCAACCGGACGGGCACTCTATTGCAGCCTGCTTGCATCACTAGGAATGAGGTTACAGTATGTACCATAAATTTGATGTCGTCATTGTGGGAGCTGGTGGTGCAGGCTTGATGGCCGCCATGCAGCTTCCCCAGGCCAGTGTGGCCGTTCTCAGTAAGGTCTATCCTACCCGCTCACACACCGGGGCGGCCCAGGGAGGTATTGCCGCTGCTCTAGGCAATGTGGAAGAGGATCACTGGAAATGGCATATGTACGATACCGTCAAAGGTGGCGACTACCTCGTAGATCAGCCCGCGGCCGAAATCCTGGCTCGTGAGGCTATCGATGCCGTCTATGAGCTAGAGCACCGTGGTCTGCCCTTTAACCGTACCGAAGATGGACGTATCGACCAGCGCCGCTTCGGTGGTCATACACGCAACTATGGCGAAGGGCCGGTGCGCCGTGCCTGTTACGCTGCCGACCGAACCGGACACATGATTCTCCAGACCATGTTCCAGAATGCCATCAAGAATGAGGTGCGTTTCTTCAATGAATATCTCATGCTTGATCTGCTGCTCAGCGAAGGACGGGCTTGCGGCGTCGTTGCCATGGAAATCCGTTCAGGCGAGATTCACACCTTCCATGCTAAAGCCATCCTTTTTGCCACTGGCGGCTATGGTCGCGCCTGGCGAGTTACCAGCAATGCCTTTGCCTGTATGGGTGATGGCATGGCGATTGCCTACCGGCGGGGTATCCCCTTAGAGGACATGGAAATGTACCAGTTCCATCCAACGGGCATCTACAAGGTTGGTGTACTGCTGAGTGAGGCAGCACGTGGCGAAGGTGGTAAACTGCTCAACGGCAAGGGCGAGTATTTCATGGAACGCTATATGCCCACCCTCAAAGATCTGGCTCCACGCGATATCGTCTCACGCTGTATGGTGCAGGAGGTCAAAGAGGGGCGCGGTGTCGATGGCAAAGACTACCTCTACCTGGATGTGCGTCACCTGGGAGCCAAGACGATCGCCGAGAAGCTGCCTGATATCACCGACTTTGCTCGTAACTACCTCGGTGTGGAACCGATCACCGAACCGGTACCCATTCAGCCGACTGCGCACTACGCCATGGGTGGTATCCCTACCGATACTGATGCGCGTGTCGTGATTGATCCACAATGGACGCCTCTGCCCGGTTTCTATGCCGCCGGTGAGGTCGCCTGCGTTTCCGTACACGGCGCGAACCGCCTGGGAACAAACTCGCTGGTAGACCTGATCGTCTTTGGACGTCGTGCCGGTAAGCATATGGCAAAATTCATCAGTGAGAACGACCATGCTCCCTTACCATCCGAACAAGAGGGTTTTGGACGCGATCTAGTGAAGCGTCTGTATACCTCAACAGGTGGTGAATCGGCAACTCGTATTCGTAGCACGCTGCAAAACGAGATGGACGACAAGGTCTTCGTGGAGCGCAGCGATAAAAGCCTGCGGCACGCTCTCGATACACTGGACGGTTTACAAGATGCCTACCAGCGTGTGCAATTGCAAGATAAAGGCAAAAGGTTTAATACCGAACTGGTTGAAGCCCTTGAGCTGGGCTTCCTGCTCGATTGCTCCGAAGCTACCATTCATGGCGCATTGGCGCGTACCGAGAGCCGGGGCGCACACTTCCGCCTCGACTATACCAAGCGCGATGATGCTAACTGGCTCAAACACACACTGGCCTATAAGGGTACAAAGACTCATGATGTACGGCTCGAATACAAAGACGTCATCCTCATCGACGACCCCATATTCAAGCCCAAGGAACGGAAATATTAAGGAAGAGAAACAGAGGTCTTATGAACGTACAAGTACGTATCAAACGCTTTGATCCTGAGAAGGATAAGAAGCCGTATTGGGCGAATTATCGTGTTGAAGTTGATCCCATTGACCGCTTGCTGGATGCGTTGAACACCATCAAATGGACGCAAGATGGTTCGCTCACCTATCGCCGCTCCTGTGCCCATGGTGTGTGTGGCTCCGATGCTATGCGTATCAATGGACGTAATCGTTTGGCCTGTAAGGTACTCATGCGCGACGTGGGCGATAGAGTGACGATTGAGCCAATGCTCGGTTATCCGGTCATTAAAGACCTGGTTGTCGATATGGACCCTTTCTTTGAGAAGTACAAGAAGATTAAGCCGTACCTGATTACGTACGATAACGAGCCAGGTACGGAACGCTTGCAGAGTCCTACGCAGCGAGAGCGTTATGATGAAGGTACCAAGTGTATCCTCTGCGGAGCTTGCACCGGTTCCTGTCCGTCGGTATGGGGCAACCCTGATTGGGTGGGGCCAGCATCTATTGTCAACGCGCACCGCTTCATCTTTGACAGTCGCGACCAGGGAGCGGCGGAGCGGCTGGCTATCTTGAGTCAACGTGATGGCGTCTGGCGTTGCCGCACCATCTTCAACTGCTCTGATGCCTGCCCACGCGGTATCCCCGTCACGGACTTGATCGAACAGGTGAAACGTGCCATTGTCTACAATGAGACGGGCGAGTAATATCTCTAGACAGTACGAGTCATCCCAAATTTATTAGCAACGGAACGGATATCGCGTAGGGGTGGGGAAGGATGTATTTTTATGCAGATTGATACGACAGAGACGTGGCAACATCGTGACATCATCACCAATGGCATCCGTATGCACTACGTTATGCAGGGTGAAGGGCCATTGATTGTGCTGTTGCATGGTTTTCCTGAGTTCTGGTATTCCTGGCGATACCAGATACCTATGCTGGCAGAACACGGCTATACCGTTGTAGCTCCCGACTTGCGCGGATACAACGATAGCGATAAGCCACGTACGGGCTACGATGTAGCTACGCTGATAGGCGACATTGAGGGGTTGATTAAGGGATTAGGGTATGAGCGAGCGATAGTGGTTGGCCATGATTGGGGTGGCGTGCTGGCATGGGCCTTCGCTATGAGCTACCCTCATATGACGGAACGTTTGATCGTTATGAATGCGCCGCACCCGCAGGCCATGTTGCGTGAGTTGCGTACCCTCAAACAATTGCGTAAAAGCTGGTATGTGTTTGCTTTCCAGCTTCCCTGGCTGCCCGAATACCTGTTGAAGCGCAACAATGCCAACGAAATTGGGCGCATGCTCAGAGGGGCTGCCGTACAAAAAGCAGCGTTTGCACGAGAAATCACGGCCAAATATCAGGAGGCGATGAACAAACCGGGAGCAATGACTGCTGCTTTGAATTATTACCGTCAATTGTTCCGTCGCAGGCCTCAATCTGCCGCAAAGGCATCGCGTATCGCCGCACCCACTCTGCTTATCTGGGGCGAACAAGATATCGCTCTCGACATTGCTTTGACAACTGGGCTTGAACAGTGGGTGGATAATCTGCAAGTGAAACGTATTCCCGATAGTGGACATTGGGTACAGCAGGAAAAACCAGAACAAGTCAATTCATTCATGTTGGAATTTTTACAAGGTTCGTGAGGGGCAACCTTAGTAGGAAAAAGGGAGCCGAGCCGTTGTTGCATTTTGGGGGGAGAATGCAACGTGCTCACTCCAACATGAGCAACGGCTCGACTGCAACTGTAGCAATGGTAGATAGTTGTCCAGGTTCCCTATGTGGTCACCTTTGCCAATTATCAATACCTGCTACCAAATAAGAAGAGGTCTGTATACAAGCAAGTTGGTGAAGTCTATCTTAGACCACTAAGAGTGTCTGACCTTCGTTTTCTTGCAAAGGTGGCAGAGGCGGTAGGAGTGTCACGTCCATACATTCTATATGCAGACTACCATCTTCGGTTTGTGTGATCACTGCTGTGCCGCCTGTGCCACAGATGGGTTGTAGCCATTGGCTCCCACAAAGCTTGCAAATCCCATGAGTGGCTTCATAATTTTTGGGTACAGGTAGTGAAGAAATGCGTTCACCGGCATTGTTCATTAAGCGTAAACACCATGCACACTGTCGTACCGTCATAATACTCACAACCTTCCTTTCTCACCTTGTCTTTCAGTTTGCTTGGTTTACTCTATTGCGTTTACCTCGCTTATGTGTATTACGTACAGGTATAATTTTTTTAGCCTATCGGGTTGTCTCTATTGGTCCATTGAGATGGAGCAGTTTCTAACCGGCACTGATAGCACTTGTGATGTATCTAGTGAGGTTTTGCGACTGTGTACATGTACATTGACACGATTTATGCTACAAATGTTGACATACCACATGACGGTTAACCTGCCATCTTTACTTACCATAACCACATGTTGTGGTAAAGCGCCCTTTCCACGTATATTCACTGTTACCTCAACTACGTCGCCAGGTTGCAGATGCGAGCCACAGAGGGTAAATGAATACGCTGACACCTTACAGATATTGAGCGTCATTGATTGGGCTACAGGTGTTGCTATTGTTCCTCCCGTCACTTCTGCCGTTCCTGTTACTTGTGGTGTCAGGGTAGGTGTTGGTGAAGCTGTACGAAGGGGGCTTGGCACCTTGGTACTACCAGGATTCGCTTGCTTATTATTATTCGGCTGAAATAAGGATTCATGCAGCATGAAGCTAGTGAATACTGTGATTATCAGCAGAATTACCACACCTGTAGAAAGTAAACGTGTCCAATTCAGAGATTGACGCTTAGTGCTGCTAGTTGCATTCTGGCGTTGCCTGTCCACCTGACGTTTGCGATGCGCCAGTTGAACAGCATCCGGATTCTCAATCTTCTCAAGCACTC
>WNGG01000429.1_pt1 | contig 44900 bp, 72 predicted proteins | sample 5400661 | NCBI WGS metagenome assembly WNGG01 (sample SAMN13153372, study PRJNA577476) | soil metagenome | isolation source: 100 cm soil or saprolite under Garry oak tree replicate 1 | place: USA:California | collected 2016-06-15 | reverse complement strand
GTTTACTGGAGAGAATGGTAAGCTCATTACTGTGAAAGGGAGTGTAAATGCTGAATAGTAAAGAAGGCTTTGATGCTACTGTTTCTATGTCTATCGAGATGTTTCCTATTGCAGCAGTAGACTACAAGGGAATGTTTGAGTCTCTCAGCTTCTTTACCGATGCACAGAAAGCAGAGATACGTACGAAGATCCATGACTATGACTTGAATCCTAAGTCTCGTAGTGGAGGCTCAGCGCTGAAGAAGGAGATAGAGAAAGTAGCGTATTTCAAGAATGGTCTGTTAGAGCATATAGAGGCTATTCGTGAAATACTCCAGCCAAGAGAGAAAGTAGGTAGAGTGTCTGTGCGAGAGGCTGAAGCTCTTGCTGAACAAAGGTCTATCAACTCTACTGCTGAGTCATACCGGAAAGCATTTCCTGATGAAAAGATGTTACGTACCTTTGCTGTGAACATCATAGGAGATGTTCAAGGAGACTACACAAAGGATGAATTACCCGTTGTGATAGCCACAAAACAGATAACAGGTGTTCTACAGTCGATTTCATAGGAGAGCGTTATGAAGTTAGAAGACGTGGACCGTGTGAGAGGTTATCTCGTCTCTGGGAAAGTACTATGCCCAGACTGCTATGCCCAACAAGAGAGGAATGGAGTACGTATCTATCCTCGTACTCTCTCGCCGTACTCTCAAGACTGCTCTATGTGTCGAGTGGTCGTTTATACAGGTGTTCTCTCAAATACGCTGTTCAAGTAGTATCTGCAACCATGTAAAGGGGACATTACATGAATCAGTTAGATATGTTTTCACAGAGTGAAGTTGAATACCACAACGAGCATATCTTGAATGAGGTGATTATGTCACTCTATCATGCAACGAAAATGTGCCCTTCTGGTATGCTGGTTGTCGGATATGATCCTACTGTGTACTGTGAGAGATGTGAGATAGTGGAAGGGTCTTTCGCTATTCGGTTTCAGCTACAAATCCTCTGGAATGGAAAGCATACCCATTATATTAATCTCTGTGATTGTTGCCTAGATATCGTTGTAGACTGTGAGAGAGAGTTTCAGGAGAAGAATAGGGAGTCCTTCTCTGCTCATGTTGTGGAGTAGTATATATATAGCCTCTGTATTATATATCAATAATACAGAGGCTATATAGAGGGGAGCTATGGAGACTACAGAAGATTTAACAATTCACATGGTCCTGTTCTATAGCCCATGTGTACAAACCTGTTGCACTATTTGTGGGATATTATCTCCCACTGCGGCGATTCTGCTTGGGGATAGAGATGAATGCGAATGCAAAGAATGTCTACGAATCCTAACGCTACAGCGAGAAGTAAGTAACCCTAATAAGAGACGTATACGCTCATGAAAGACCTCCTCTCAAAGCTCACAACGTACCATCTCAAGGAAGCGTATCACACACTCCTCAACTCTGTTCTCTCTAACATTAGAACAGTAGAAAGGCTTGATAGAGCCTATGATATCCTTACAAGAGATAAGAGATATACTGTAGAGTATATATCCGGTAATCCTGTGACGTTTCAAGTGAAAGGACCTAACGATACGTATACTGTTATTAATAGCCAAAGGCTATGTACATGCCCGGATACTGATATACTGTGTAAACACAGGCTTATTGTGAGCTTGATACTTAATAGTATTAACCTACAGAGGAAGGATGGGATTTCTGTTAGTATAGTAGAGGATAGTCATATTAATCCTGAAGGGGATAAGTAAATGAATCCAGCAGAGTATACGATAGTAGTTGACCTGCTTGCTGAAGGTCTCAGAAAGATCTGTCCACATTGGGGAACTGGTGAGGTGTATGCTGTTCCAGGGTACGAGAGGAATCAACTAGGAGGGTTTAGGTACTGTGCCGACCTACTCGCTAAGGCTTTGTATGAGCTGAATGCTGAGTTTAATATCAATGGCTTTCTTGCTGATGTGGCTCGTACAGCCTATGAGCCGATTGAGGATATGCAGGTTGAGGATGAGCCTCAAGGAGAGTAAGTAGTACTATTCCACTCACTACAAGCTAAATTCCCCTCTGTACTCCTCTGTAGGACCACTCAGTCTTGTCAAGCTATTCTACCCTACAGAGGAGTTTCACATGGCTTTATGGACGTGCTGCGAGTGCCATTTCGTGCCTTGGAGTATTCACTCACTCTTCTAGAGTGCTGTGGGTAAATAGCGTATTACAGTATTGCTGTAATACAAATTACATGGGAGATCTCATGCGCTATCAAGTGATCGGTATTACAGAGGACTTTTTCAACTCAGATAACCCTACACTTGTTCCAGGCATCTACTTCACAGATAGCTATCCTGATAGCTGTAGTATGGAAGGATGGTGGGTGATGGACGTCCATGAGATGTCTTCTTGTCCTCACTGTAACGATACTGTCTCTCTTGTGTCCATCCTTCACGACTTTGCTCAATCTGGACTGTAGCTCTATATATCTATATATCAGAGAGGAGAATAGACAGGATTGATTGTTGCAGTACCTCTCTATCAGAGGTATCTCTACTCTAGAGGTAGTCCATACAGACTAATCTAGAGTTACTATTCTCTACAGATTAGTAGAGCTAGAGTAGTCCATACAGACTACTCTCTCTAAGCTTCCTATGAGTACGTATCTATGTATACAGGTCTAATAGGAAGCTTTAGAAAGGTAGTGCTATAGTAATATAGCACTATTAGTACAGTATAGTTAAGTACAGTCCAGGGAACCCATAAAGACCGTATATCCCCCCTTACCCCCCTAGTAGTAACACACACACATATATATAACACTATACTAAATTTCTTTTTCTGGTACACATCTGAGATATCTCTCTCCTTGGTAGATAATCTCTTGAGGTACCAGCTTTCCAAATGGTATACCTCCATGTATTAGCTCTGTAGGAAGTTCGAATGGAGCATAACGTATAATAGTTACCCTGTGATCTTTAAGATACCTCTTCTTCCACTTCTTCATCTTCAATTTACTCACCATATCCATTCAGCATAAAAGCTTCTGGATACTCTACAAGATTGGTAGTATACCTCTGGACCCAACACCAATTACCTGTACATCTCTTATCTTTAAGATAGAACACTAACCATCCTCTTTTCCTGAGATACCAGATCATAAAAGAGATAATCATTCCTCTCCTACCTCTACCTCATTACAATTGAGCAGTATATACTTCTCAGTATATGTAGCACCTGTGACAAGTGTAGCATGTCTATCTACTGTTATATATACCTCTCCATTCCCTGGAATAGACATAATAAATTCTACAAAAGCTTCTTTAGTCATGCTTAATACTCCTGTAAAACAGCAATCCTCTCTACGTTCTTCTTATATCTATAGCTAGAAGACCTATACCCTTTCATACTTACCTTCTGTACAGGAATATCCTGTAGCACTAAAGACCATTCTATACAAGTAGCTAACTGTTCTTTATAAGATATATTGCTATACATATCCTCTCTCTCGTCAAGCCATGCTATAAAAAATAATACACTAAATACCCCTAATCCATATCCTAGCATAACCATACATGCACATAGCATCTTGTCATTTCTTGAAGAAGCTGTTACACTTCTTCTGTGTCGTGTCCTTTCTCCAGTATATACAAGAGTAGATGACACAGAGTCTACTCTTGTATATACATACGTCCTATTAATCTACCTAATATACCTCATGGAATAATATGTAGATTCGTGGGTGCTTGTGGTCCTGCTGCTACAAACTCGTATGCACCTATATCCCAAAATGATCCCTGTGGGCGAGATACGTTATCACGGTCATAACTAAATAGAGCTACAGTTGCTCCTGCATCTTTCCCAGCGCTTGTACTGGTAAGATGATAGTTATTTGCCGCGACATCAACAAAGGTTGCATTGGTCCCTACAGCATGTGTCCAGGTAGTGTTACCTCCACGAGCTAAGAAATTTGCTAGAGAGCTATAGTTTGTATTATTCCACCGTATAAGTGTTACTCCACTACTATCTGCAATAAGATCATAGTCAAAATTACCATTACTCCCTCCACCGTTAGACTCAATTTCATAATTCCCGTTATTCATCATAATATTATTACGGGTAGTAATACCTGCTGTCGGAGTTGGACCAAATTGTACTCCTATATTCTGGTTATTGTAGACTGTATTGCTGTAGACTTGTAAGTCTTGAGCTGTAAATCCCTGGAGTGTCATCCCATCACCATACGTGGGATTACCTGTATATTGTCCAGGGGTAAACCCATTATGATACACAACATTGTTAAATACTCGTACACCAGAAGAGTTAAAGACTTCGATACCAATATCATTGTCGTGTACGGTATTATTGTAGATATAACTTGTACCACCATTAGCGGTATCAGCACCTGTATCAATGTACAATCCAGAAATACCCTTACAATTTCCGGGGCTGAAACACCAGAGTGCAGCAGGATCACGCCAATTGTTATACACCGTATTATAACGGAGTATACAATTGTACCCTTGTCCGCCACATTTAAAACCACCTTCATCATCACTTGCACGCCCATTATCATGGACAATATTAAACTCAGCAATGTTGTTAAACCCACCTCCTGCACCCATTAAAAGAGGTGCAGTTGCAGAGTTATATATTTCATTATTGGAAAAAACGTTATTTGTACTATCAAACCGAAATCCCGCTGAGTTTATACCGTTGTCATGGTACTTTCCGTTAATAAACCAGATATGGTGGCATCCAGAGGTTAATAAACAAGAGAGAAACTCTTGTATAGGGTTCAAGAGTTCGAATCCATTCCATACCACATAGGACGCTGCACCAGTATCATAACCATCAAGACACCAGGTATGCCCACTACAGTTAAGAACAGGTACTTCACCTGTATACGCACGAAATGTAATGTAATTACCTGCACTCCCAGAGTGAGAAAGGAAATCTCCTTCGTTATATGTTCCAGTTCTTACAAGTACTTGTTGTCCTGCGGTAAGGGTTGATACTGCTTTACCAATTGTGCACCAAGGAGTAGCAAGTGTGGTACCTGTATTTGAATCATTGCACGTACCACCTAGACTATTTTTATCTACATAAAACGTTGTACCTGTAACAGGTGGGGGCGTTAATGGTCCACTACGCAATGACCCATCAATAACAGGTTCAGACCAGCCTTGTGCAGAGATATTACTTACACACACTAGGCTAAGAAGACAAACTGCAGTGAAAAGCCAGCTCTTTTTCATAGTACTACTCCGTTTCTTATTTGAACTATTTACCGTTGTATACACACATCTTTTTAACCATCTGATAAAGCTTGTATTACAGCCTCTCTCTTCCCTACAGAGTTTGTATAAACACTAATCACAGGTTCTTCTGCTTGGTCATCGTATTCAGCATACACAAAACACTGTATATCACCTTCTACTTTTATTATCTCTTCTAGTCTTGCTATAGCTTGTGATAGCAGCATTTTCTAATCCTTCTGTAACCACTATTCTTATACACACATTTCTTGCTATAGTACTACGTACCATCTCTTCTAGTGTAAGTACTATACACATACTCCCTTTACACACACTACAAGGTTTTTCTATAGTCATTCTGAAGTATCTTGTGTACTATGCCTTCTCACTCTTGGCCTGCTCTTACTCTCTACTACTACGGGCTCTTCCACTACTTCTACTTTCTCTTCAGTAGGTACTACCTCATGAGGTAGTAAGTCTAACTGTATAAGAGAATCTAAAGGTGCAATTATAACTCTCCTCACTCCTGTATCTAGTATATCAGCATCTATATCAATGAAAAGACCTTCTACTACTCCACCAGCATAGTCATCAAATATAACAACATGTATATCACTCTCTACCCTTCTCAACTCTTCCAGTCTTTGTATAACCTGTGAGATTAGCATTGTTAAACATCCTATACATATTTACAGAAACGTTAATAAACAAATCCCACATATGTCTAGGCTTTACTTCAAGCCCTAAACCTCTACATACTATCCTCAAATACTCCTTCTCTTTATTCTTGTTTACCTTAGGTAAAGTAGGCTTCATAAATTCTCACATATCAAACATAGCGTTCTTCCCTGCTTACTCTCCTCTATAACAGGCTTACCAAATAACTCACGTACTCTCTTTGTATGTAATCTGGTATCTTTCAGTGTCTTATTTATCTCCTCTGCTAATGCTAGGTTATGTGTCTCACATAGCCGTATAACACTACATGTTACACCTGTATTCTCATATAACCTACTATGAAACTTCTCACACTGCTCAAGTATGCTCATCGTGTATATCCTTTTCACATAATGTCTTACCATGCTCTACACCATTTACAGTATACGTTGGTACAACAAGTGTACTATGTCTATCTAACGTATGCTCTTGTAGCTGGTTCACAGTATAGCATATAAAGTTACATGTAGTCTTAGTACACTTAAACACTTCATGCTTGTATCTTGTTATATCATCCATATGTTACACATCTTCTAGTATTGCGATGATAAGTGGTAAGTACTTTTCATAGACCTCCTCTACACCATTACTTAATAAAATACGTAACCTTTTCTTACCTTCAACATCAAAGACTATACGTAATCCTGTAAGCATCTCTTTCTTCAAAATAAAGGTACCACTTGGTCCTTTCACTTCAAAGAGACTTTCATGATTAGTATACTCACCCATTAAAACTCTCCTCCATCTCCATCAGATGTACATCCATCTCCTGTAGAATCTCCGCTATTACTATCTCCTCCATTGTCACTACTTGTATCTACAGGTTGTCTTGACTTTACATGGATAGGTTTTATACAGACCTGTACAAACCCGTCTGTACCATCATCTCCCCCTGAATCTCCACCTCCACCTTCTCCTGCATTTACTCCTTTTACACTTAACAATCCTACTATAATAAACACAAACATTACCTTCTTCACTTACTTACCTCCTTCTCTAATACATCCTTCAAAAATACTAACATCTTCCTAGTATTTCCATAAAATACATACCTATTAATATACTTATACATCTCTAATTCTGTATTTATACCTCCTTCTTTTAATATATCTCTAGCAATAGCTAGCCATAGGTCTTTCAATACATACCTACATATAATCCTTCCTATTTTATTCTTTACATAAGTCTTATCTCTCGTAGAGAGAGATAGCCACACTTTGTATAGAGTACTATGAAACCATCCTTCTCTAAGGAATAACTTCTCTATCTCTACAACACACTTAGAGACGCCAAGTCTCGGGTATTTCAAATCTGTTATTTCCGTCTAAAAGTTCCATTACTATGTCTCTTTCTTCTACTTCTATCTTGATACCCTTTCACTTTCTCTCTATACCTAACAGCCTTAGTAGCCATACTCCTAGCTTCAATGGCTTCATACCTTTTAAGTACAGCATCTAAGCATTCTTCTGCAAAATTCTCAATACTCAGCATTGCTTTTCTCTTTCTGTATAAGTATACTCGCCTTGTGGAGTGGCTGTAAAGAAAGATATGAGAGGATTAGAGCGTCTCTCATATCTTTCTTGAAAAGAATACCTCAATATGAGAGAAAATACAAGGAAAATATACAAAATGAGTGAAAAAGTATGAATATTTCTCTCTTATCTGAACAATTACTAGAAGAAGCTATTACAGAAGGGACTATTACTCTAAATAATAGAGTACTAGAGCTTACCGCAAGTCAAATTATTACAGTTATTAAATACATATTAGACAAAAAGGTCTCTAGTAGTGCTGTAGAAGATGGAATAGATATTCCCCAAGAAATGCTCTCTCTAGGAGACTAGCTCTAACATGTATTATTGAAGGAGTAGAGAAAATGTCAGTATACTTTCATAAGTCCAAGTCTGAGAATGGAATTTTTGTAACAGTAGGGATTAAGAATCCTGATATATTTATAGTAGCGACTTTAACAGAGGAAGAGTTTTTAGACCTTGTAGAACAGGTAAGAAGTGAAGAACCTACTTATATATTACCACTAGAATGCACAGAAGACTAATATGTCCTGGTCTCTACATAACCTATTCCCTATATGCCTCAAGCCTACATGCCCTAAATACGCTACACGTCATATGCTTCCACATCAAGAAGAAATAGCTACGCAAATCCTTACAGGAGATGAGAACTATATCTACTGGCAAGGTGGGGTAGGTAGTGCTAAAACTATGCTCTATGCAGCTCTTAGCGCAGCATTTATTATTACTATTCCCTATAGTAGGGCTATACTATTTCGTAAAGACTACGGCCTTAACTATGAGACACTCTGGCTCTACTTCAGACAAAGTATCCAAGCAGCTATAGATCAAGGGATTATAAGGGGAGATACACGTAAAATATGGTCTCGAAAGAAACAAGGAGACTATTCATACTGTGAGTTACCTAACGGTAGTATAGCTAGAGCAGGACAAACGAAGTCCTGGTCTGAGTTTATGGGTCCTACATATGATCTAATAGTCGTCTCAGATGCTATGGAGAATAATAACTTTGGAGACATCTTTAGAGGAGAAGGCGTTGTTGGAGGGCTCCAATCAAGGTTACGTGGACAACATAGCTCATTCTTTAGACTTCCTAATGGAAGGTTTAAAGATATGCGAAGATTTCTTATTGAAACGAATCCGCCACCTAACATTAATGAACTCCATACCCTTTTCGGTAGAGATCCTGGAGTGCGTAACCTTACAGAAACAACTGATCCAGTTACAGGCAAATATATTACATACAGACATATACAAACAACATCTACTCAAAACGACCACAACCCCTCCAGCTACGTCCTCGAAATAGCTTCTACTCACTCTAACCCTGACGATATACGACGTATACTCGAAGGTAAGACTGTTCCTTACTATGGAGGTATACGTGTTATAGATACCTTCCATCCTGAAATACATGTAGCTTCTTTTGAGGTAGATAAAGAGTTACCACTCTTTATAGGCATAGATCAAGGGTTACAACATCCAGCAGTGACTTTTAGTCAAATTAAACAGTGTGCATATAATAAAGATCATTATATTACACTATCAGAGATATCTAATCTATACGATAAAACTACATATGAGTTGGTAGACTATAGGAATAGCGACCAACTAGGTATCTTACAACACTTAGGAGACTTTTATCCTACACACTTTGATCTAGAAGCGTATTTACAAATAAGAGAGAAGTTATTAGAAAACATACAAGATCCTTCTCACATAGACTCTAGAATACTAGAAGGTCACTTTTATAACATATACTTCTGTATAGATAAAAGCTCAGAAAATAGAAGTGTTAATAATAGAGACTCTAAGTCTGCTAGGGTGGTATTGAGTACAGAATACGGAATAACATGTAAGGTAAGGACTAACATAGCACTAGAGCAGTCGTTAAATAGAATGAAAAAGTTGCATACAGAAATATGTACATGTAATTTACCAAGAAGAATGATAGACAGGAACTGTCTTATGTTAATAGATGCATATAGTGGAGGGTACAGGTATCCTAAGAAGAAAGACGGTACTCATTCCGATAAACCAGTAGAGGATCACAGATATGAAGATATAGCTGATGCAGATAGGTACTCTCTAGAGAATTTCCTTTTTACACAGTTCTCTATAGAGGCGGGTGGGCATGAGTCTCTACAGATGCATAGAGATCTGTACCCCTGGTCATGGATGGGAGAACATTATAAAGGCTAACTTGACATTACTCTATTCTATACAGTATTCTTATGTACAGAGAGCCCTTAGCATATCTACCTAGAGATAAAAATGCCTATTAGCACTGAAGACTCCAAGTGGGTACTTGATATTATCCTTGGTACGATGAATGCTACCAGGGAAAGAAGGAAGCTTATTGAGTATGAATGGCTACAGAACTATAGAGCCTATCAAGGATGGCCTTCTTATTCATACACACTCCCTCTACCAGGTGGAAGCGTTCACTACTTCATCCCTCATGCACGTAGAACAATAGAACGTGGAAGTAGTAGAATTAAGAAGTTACTACTACCTAGAAATAAGTTCTTTCAAACTATCCCACGTGACCTTTCATCCTACGAAGCCCATACAGACGCAGGTGCAGTAGACGGTCTACTCGACTTTATCTACTCAGAGAAGATAGATAGAAACTCTGTCATAGGTGGACTTGTACGTAGCTTACAGCTCTACGACTTCTCAGTCTTAGGTACAAGTGTAAAGGTAGAAAAGGACGAAGTATGGCCATTTCAGGCAGCTAAGGATCCTTTCTCTTTCTATGTCTTCCCTGACACATCTACCAACAGAGACGAAGCGCAGCTTATATTTGAAGATATAGTTATCCCTTATCAGGTATATTACAGCTTTGTAGATAGAGATAATCCTGATAAGTCTTTATATGGATATATACCAGTAGATAAGTTCCATAACCCTATATGGCCATATCATTTAGTGGAGAGGCTAGCATATAGAGGTTTGTCATCTCCTTCAGACTTTGTGCAAAGCACTAATAACTACTCAAATAGAACAGAAGAAGATCTACGAGAAAGCAGTAAAAAAGTAGTCACTTCTCTAACAGAGCAATCACGTAAATTCGTACAAGCTAGTAAGGTATACTTCCGTATACAAAGTACATGGTATTACTGTGTAGTAGCACATAACTTAGAACAACCTTGTTTACTGAGACTAGATGAAGAAGAGAATACTCCTCTGTATAGATGGACTACAGAAAGACCTCTTCCAGGTGAATTATATGTATCCTCACAAATGGATGATATAAGAGAACTACAATCTCTATCTAATAATGCTCTTTCTCAAGTAGAGAGTAACAGAAGTATAGTAGCTGAGCCACCAGTAGCTAGAGATAGAAATCTTGCAACACGTACAGAGCAATATGTCTATAAGCCCAGAGCTATATGGGATGTAGAAGGTGACCCTAAGAATGTATTTAAGAATGTAGATATACATGATACTGGACCTGAGGGTATACGAGCTTTCCAGATATATTTAGGTCTTATGGACCGTGGAAATGGCGGTACCATAGCAGAAGGTCAACCTGGTAGAAATATGCCTCGGGCAGGCTTTGCAGTGAACAATCTTGTAAACCTTTCTCTAGCAGACACAGAAGACTCTGCACAGTGTATAGAAAGTGGATTACTAACTCCAGGTATGTCTGATGTGTATCATGTATGTATGGAGTACATACCTACTTCTCAAATTCTACAAATCCCTGGAAAAGCTGGACAAGCACCTAGAGCATTTAATAAGCTAGACCTACGTGGGTCATATACCTTCAAGTGGCAGTGTGCACTAGAATTTAGAGACACTCAGCAAGTAGCTGATTCTTTAATGAAACTATTCGAAATACTAGCTAATCCTCAAACTATGCAGCTTTTACAACTACAAGGATATTCTGTTAACTTTCAAGAACTAATACAGACTTTATATGTGTATAGTATAGGAGAGGAAGGGCTTGTAGATATTATAACTAAAGCTCCACAACAGGGTATGCAACCTGGTATAGCTCAGCCTGGAGGTATGTTACAACAGAATAATACACAACAAAACGGAGTACAGGGAAATCCTGTACAGAGTAATGGAACACAAATTCCACCTCAAATACAACAAATGTTACAGAGTTTACAAGGAGTTACAGGTAATGGGCAGGTCAGATAATAGATCAGGTGGTCCTGAAGATGCTAGTGCTACTCGTATGAAGCATAAAGCTGGCTCTCATGCGAGAGGGACTAAACAGAAGAAAGGTGACTCAGGTAGTGGTAAAGGTGCTCCACAGAAGTCAAAGTTCCAGAAGCGAGATAGCTCTGGAAAAGAGAGTCTAGACGAAATGCAGTTCTAGGTATATACATATGTATATATAAGGAGATATAAAAATGGGTATGCAGCAAGAATCATACGACGCACTTGCAAGGCCAGGAACTAATACAGGGTTAGGTACATTATTCTGGCAAGCTGTCCAAGCTGGTGTACGAGCTATCTCTCCTACAAAACAGATGCAGGATAGTAATATCCTTCATGACAAAGACCAGCTAGTATTACCATGTATCACTGCTCCAGTAGCAGGTGCATATGGACTATTTGTCGTCACAGAAGGTATTTGGGTAGTTGATAAGGCTGTTATCTATCAAAGAGTAGCAGGGACATCTATTACCTTTGATGTGTTATGGGCTGCTAGCGGTACTGCAATTGGCTCTGGTACTACGCAACTTACAGGAACTATAGATGGCGCTACAGCAGGTAATAACTTGAAATATGTTCTAGGCGTAGTTATTGCTGCTCCTACACAAGCTGGACCTGGGAATATTCTTGGAGTGAACATAGGAGGTACAGTTACGTCATTTATCGGTCATGTACAAGTTGATGTAAAAAGGATTGGATAATATATGGCAGAAGAGATTGAAAGCACTAGCGAAAATGTAGAAACTACACAACCTACTCTTAATGAGGAGAAGCTAGGGGAGTTAATTAAGAAAGGGTTTAAAGAGTCTTTAGAGTCTCTTGGGCAACAGTCTCAACAACAGACTGCACAAGAACCAAAAGATCCCTGGGATGAAGTACTAGAGCCTAGGATTAATAAAAGGACTCAACAGTCTAACATTACTGCTCAATCCGCAGAGGATAAAGTAGATTTCTATACCTCTGACTACTGGCTTACAGAGCTAGACGAAATGCTCCCTGGAGATCTAGACACAGATGAAGGTAAGGTAGCCTTATCAAAGGCTAAAAGGGAAGTACGAGAGAAGATAGAAACTACCTTCTCTAATCTTGTCAAACAAGGTAGGGGTATCCCTCGTAAAGATATAGCAGACTTTGCTGTAGGACAGTATATCAAGAAGAATAAAACTTCATACATAGAAGGAGTTTCTAAGAAATCTTCCTTGAAAAAGGAAATGGAAGTAACCAAGGCTAAAAGAGCAGTAGATATGAGTACTGGAAATATCAGTAACTTCTCTCCTGAACAGATTCATAAAATGGATCAGAGTAAGATAGATGAGCAATTTGGGAATGTACTTTTCTAGCACTCTACTTTCTATACTTTTATTTACTCCTCTCTACACAGAGAGTAAATGTGTAGAGAATAAGAGAAATATGCATGAGAGGTATATGTTTATGAAACAAACAGGATACCCTCATGGTAGAAAAGGATATATAGTAGACCATATAACTCCTCTCTGTGCAGGTGGTATAGATAAGGTATATAATATGCAATGGCAGACTGTAGAGGATGCAAGGGAGAAGGATGCAAAGGAAAGGGCCTTCTGCCATAGATTATGGAGTGAGTGATGAAGGTTACTAGTAACATGAAAAAACTATCTACTACTCTACTACTTCTACTACTCCCTATCTCGCTACACGCTACAACTCTTACTCTAGGCTGGGATGATACTATAAACAACACTGCTGTTAAGTATCGTATGTACAGACAATTAAGCTGTACGGGATCTTACGTTGTTCTAGGAGAAAGTATCTATCCAAACCAGACCTTCTTAGATACTAACGTTAGCATAGCAACGTATTGTTATAAAGTAACAGGTATAGACTCAGCAGAAGTAGAGTCCGGACCAAGTAATATCCTGACAGTAACCTGTAAACATGGACCGCATCAAACAATAACATGTACTGGTGTGTAAGTGAGGTGTAGAATATATGAGCTGGTTTGAAGCTCTGCAACTAGCCTTAAGGCTTATCTCTATGATTTCTCCTGTAATAGGTCAACTACACGTTAGTGCAGATGAGCCCTTAGACCCTACAATACTAGATGATAAAAGTAAACAAGCTATTGCAGCTCTCCATAGAGAAGTGAATGGACGCTAGAATAGGTTGTACAACGCTACTTCTTATACTCCTACTATGGAATAGCACAGGCCAGATATCTAACATTTATAAACAAGTACACTGTAAAGGTAAGTTTACTCTTATAGGAACAGTATACGCTCCACAAGAATACTTTACAGATTTAAATGTCTCGAACGGGTTATACTGTTATAGAGTTACTCATACAGACCTAAAAGGAGATGAATCGGAGCCTAGTAATGTAGTTAGAGTAGAGTGTATAACAAAACAGTCCTGTAGAAATGTCTACTAAAAGTGTGTACTAAAGGGTATGTATATACACACTATACATACCCTCTCTAATGTCTACTAATTATAAGGTGTATAGAAATGGCTGATGTAATTAACAACTTCTCCTCTCTAGCTAACGACGCTCCTAATGTAATGATTACTAAGAGAATGTATGAGCTAGCAAATCGTAAACTTGCGTTAGGTCAATTCGCTAAAGACTATGCTCTAGAGTCTTACATGTCTAAGACTATGAGAATTGTTAGGTATAACAGGTTTAGTTTACCTAATACTCAGCTTGCAGAAGGTGTACCTCCTGACTCTGTAGCGTTAGGCTTCACATTTGTAGATATTACTCTCGAGCAATGGGGTATTGTTGCTCTACTAACAGATGTAAGTATGGTAACTATTGTTCACCCTATTCTACAAATAGCTATTGATAGGTGTTCGTTAGCTATAGCGGAGCTTATGGAGAGAGAGATGGCTCTCACTCTGTTAAATACAGGCACAAGTGCTGTATATGGAAATGCTGGACAAGCTGCTAGATCAGGTATTGTTACAACAGGAAGCCCTAAGACTGACAGAATGACTACTGCAATGTTAATCTCCTCTGCTGCTCAGTTACGAGCACAAGGAGCACCACCTTTTGATGGTGAACTCTACGGTGCAGTTATTCAACCTCAACAAGAAGCCGATATGCTTCTTAGTGATACAGTATTCCAAAACTCTAGTAACTTTGCACGTGTACGAAAGTTAGAGAATGCTGAAATTGGTATCTATATGGGCTCACAGTTTATACGTGGGAACTTTTTACCTATCTATAGAGGAGAAGCTGCACCTGATGGCTCAGCAGCTACGACCGTGAAAGGTAGGGTAGTAGTTGCAGATACAGGTGGTGCTCTTGCAACAGGGAACTATCAGGTTGTCTTTGTAGCAAGAGATGCTACAAGTGACTATGAGAGACGTATTTCTCAAAACAGTGCTAACTTAGCGGTATCTGCCTCTGTCACAACAGGTTCCATAACAGCTACTACGCCTACTGCTACTTCGTATGTCTATGATGTCTACCTCACAAGAGTGAACCTTACCGTTCCTTATAAAGTAGTGTCTAGAGGTGCTCCTAATACGTCTTACGTATTAACTACACAGCCAGCAGGAACAGAAACTATTGCTCCTACAGCTCCTTCAGCAAGTACAGAAGTCTTTATCTCCTGGCTACTTGGACAGGATGCATTTGCACGAGTAAAGCTTGATGCTATGTCTATGCAGTCATACATTACCCCTCCAGGTGCTTCATACTCTAATCCACTAGCTCAGGGACGTAAGGTAGGTACAAAGACAATGTTTAAATGTGCTATACAAGACCAGACATTCTTAATAAGAATGGAAACTGTGTCCTCTATTGGTGCATTTCTACCTACTACGTAGTGTGTGTATACACATATATAGAAAGTAGATATGAAGTAATGTCTGAAAGAAGTAGAAGAAAGAAGCAAATATACCCTGAAGATATATCTGTGTTTGAAGGGATACAGAAGAAAGATGCTAAGGTTCTAGAAGTGTCTCTACAACAAGCTCTGGAGACACTTCAGAAGCTAGGCTTCAAAGTCTCTCCACCTTCTACTATACAAGATATACAAGCTCATGAAGACTCTGTTGATTTATTAGGAATCACAAAAGAACCTGTAAAGGTTAGTAGGAGTAGAAAGAAAAGCAAACAAGTAGTAGAGGACACAAAACTAAGAGGTAGACTCTACTTCGCACATCATGTATCGGGTGAGACATATGGACCTGGAGATATAGAGCTAGAAATAGAACAGAGAGATCTTTATGTGTCCCTGCTTAAACAAGACCAGACATGTCTCCAGCACTATCAAGAACCTTTACTACCTCAAAGTAGTAGATGCTACATAGTACAGAAAGGAGCTTTGATATCTAGGAATAACTACATGAAAAAAGAAGTAACGGAAGCACAGTTTAACTCTGCTGCATTATGGGATGGATTTCTTACAGAAACAGCAGGAGCGCAAGACTTACAGAGTAGAGGAATAGCTGTACCTACAAACGTAGGATATCACGTAGTAAACAATACTCTTTTCTAAGGTTATGTGAGAGACATAATAAGGATATTAAGGATGAAATATAAGGCACTAGTTACAAGAATGCTAACAATGGCTGATGAAGCTATTGAGATTATTATAAACGACACAGACACCTTTCAAGACTTTTCCACTAAAGTAAAAAATGCTTTATCACTATGTGATCTAAGAGCTAATACTCAAATGTTTAGACTCTTTGAGGATACAGAGCTTACGTATTCTTTATCTGTAGAGGAGTATATAAAAGCTGAACATGCAGCTAATTTGTTGTATCCTTATAGTAGAGAAAACGCAGAATCTCTAGACTTAGGAGAGAATGTACAGATAGCTTTCACAAAACAACTTCCATCAGGGGAAGTTGTTAAGTTATTTATCTACGACACAAATGACTATGATGCAGTAACGAATAGTATAGCAGATATATGGAAGTTAGTAGATAATAGACTAGTAGAGACTAATAATAGGGAAATAGCTTGTAATAAATACCTCAACAGTCTAGATCCAACTTTAAAAGTTAAAATATCTATGGTTCTAGATATCCTCTATGGTAGAATGTCACCTGAGCAAGTGATGGCTAGGTTGAAAGAAGAAGAAACAGGACAACTACCTAATGGGGTATATATTAAGAGAGATACAGAATGATATATAAAGTAGACTTTAGTAAGGCTATGTGGAGATACCTCTACAATGATATATATAACAGAATACATGAAATGGGCATAGAGAATAATATTAGGGAAGAGGATTTAAAGAACAGGATAATAAGGTTATTAGCAGATGATAAGTCGCTTTATTTACTAGTAGAGATCAAAGATAACTCTATAGTATCTCATTGTCTTGTTAATATTATAAACGACATAGCTTTAATAGAGCAAACAATGGCAGATAGGAAAAGAGGAAATACATTCGTAGAAGAGTGCCTTGAATACATTGAGAGAGATATTAGAAAAGATCACCCTTATATATCAAGAATAGCTCTTAGTACAAGAAGAGATGAGTACAGAGCTATAGAACGTAAATATGGCTTTAGTGTAGCAGAGATATTTATGCAAAGAGAGATAAAGCCTGTTAGTACTATAGAAGAAGAGAGTACGTAAATGAGTGGATTAGGTGGAGTATTTGGTCAAGTATTTACAGGAAATGCTGGAGATGTAATAGGACAAGAAGGTCTTGGACTTACAGGTACAAAAAATAATCAAACTCAGCAAATACTTCTTGACCCCACTACTCAAGCATTAAATACTCTTAGACTTAATAACATGATGAATATGGGTGGAGCAGTAGGAGGGTTTGAAAATCTTATTCCTCAATACATGCAGTCCACTCAAATGTCTCCTGATACTACAGCTCTAATAAACCTCTCAGGTCAATATGCCGCTCAGCCAGGCCTACAAGCAGGAGACTGGTATAATCAAGCTATCAATGCTATAAACCCTAGTGCTGAGTCAGCAAGATTACAGAGTTTACAAGAGCAAGGAATAGGGCAAGAAAGAACTGTACTTGATAGAAATCTTATGGGTCTACAAGCTCTCCAACCACAGTTACTAGGTGCTGGAAATGACTATTTCAGACAAATACTTCAGCCTACGTTACAGAGTCAAAGTTCTCTTATGGGTCTAGGACGTAGTGGAGCAAATCAAGAAGCACAAGCGAAAGGTGCAGCTTCTATCTCTCTTCCTATTGCACAGCTTATGGCTCAATTAACACAACAAGCCTATGGACAGTATGGGCAAGGAGTACAAAGTCTGCTAGGTCAAGGTTATGCTGGACAGCAACAACTAGGTCAGCAGAATCTACAGAACATACAAAGCATCAACCAAGCATATCCTGGTGTTTCTACAGAACTACAGAATGCACAGTTACAGAGAGTTTTACAGGGTATTAATAGTACAGATGTGCAAAGACAGGCTACTACAGGTGGATTACAGAATATATTGCAAGGGTTTATTTCAGGAATGAATGCAACGCCATATAGCCCTGCCCCTACACAAAAGACTTCAGGGACAGGAAATACTGGAATTGTAAGCTCTATCCTAGGTGGAAGTGGTGGTGGATCAGGTGTAGGTTCAGCAGTTGGTGCAGCTCTTATATAATCTATAACATATGAAGTATATAAAATGCCAGGTCTACAAGGTATAGATTCAGATTATACACCACTTACAGAGGGTTCTTCTTTATCTCAAGAATCACAAGGTCTAAAACCTATTAATGATAACTATAAACCTAGCTCTACACCTTCTACTGGTGGATCATATGAAAGTATGCCTATTTCTTATCTCCAACCTACTCTAGCAGATATGCAGAGTAGACAACTAACATCTTCTCAAGATGTACAAAGTAAAACACAAGATATACAAAAGCCTAATTTTGGTACTATGCTATTACTAGGTATGCTAGGCGGTCCTAGAGTAGTAAACGAATACTATCAAAGAACCATGCAGAAACAAGTAGAACCTATTGTACAAGATATAAACTTAGGGTATAGAGATGCTTTAAATAGAGGAGATTTTCAGACAGCACAAAGATTAGTAGGTCAACTTGCACCTTTAACTTCTTATAGCCCTACAGCAGCTAAACTTCATGAGACTTTTGTAAATGAAATAGCTAAACGACAAGACAATATTCAACAGAATAAGATCTATCTAAATGGGCTTATAGGTAGTGGATTGATTAAAGAGGGTACTCCTGCTTATAGAGATCTTACAAACCCTAGTACACTATTACAAGATAAGGATATGGTCCAGAAGAAGGTAGAGCTATATAAGAGAAGTGGTCAAGTAATAGGTGGTATATACACAACAATAGAAGGCTTTACGCAAGAACCTGTTAAGCAGTACGTAATGCCAGAAGCTACTAAACCTGTTGATCTACCAAAGGTGACGCAAGATGCTCTAATAACAAAAATAGGCCCTAATGCTATACCAAGATATGCTATGTTACAGACTAAGGTATCATCTGGACAAGCTACTCCAGATGAAGTGAATGATTTCAAGGCATATAATAGTGTCATAGGTCCACAAGCAGCACAGAATGTTGCCTTACAACAACTCACTGCAGGAGAGAGAGCTAAGCTTAATTTACGACCTGGACTAGCCGAGGAAATGTTATCTCCTGAAGGCACTGCACAACAAGGTAATGTACAGCCTTCTAGTGCTGTAAAGAGAGGTAATGTATCAAGAAGTAATGTACCTGCCAATCAACAAGTAGACACAGCTAGACAAGGTTTTATATTAAATACAGAAGACATGGTAGCTAATAAGGAAATAAGTAGAGAGCAAGCTGATGCTATGTATGCTCGTAGGGGTATACAGCTTTCTATGCCTCAAGGACCTTACCAAGAAGCTAGAGCGAGTGAAACACAAGCTAATGTAGCAGAGATAGGTGGAAAAGCTGTTGCTCAACATGTAGCTGAAGCTGGTTATAAGCCTCAAGCTCAGCTAGTAGGATATAAAGTAGATAAGAATGGACACCTACAACAAAGTCCTACAGGTATGTCTGTAGATCAGTTAAATGCTGCAAACTGGCATGTAGAGAGTGTCCCAGATGCAGAACGTAAAGGTCTTATGGACTTTCCTAAATTCCAATCTATGTATGAGCATGTAAAGAATGAAGTTTTAACTAATCCTGTATTTAAAGAACCTGATAAATATAAAGCCTGGTGGGATATTGCTAAGACATACTACCAGCAAGGTCTTCCTATCCCTTTCACATCTATAAATCTAGGTGGTACAGCAGTAGGTAGTGAAGATAGACAATACCTAGCCTCAGCTCTTGCTACTATGGGACAGATGGTAGAGACTATATCTAACCCATCTCTTAAAGATAACGTTGCTATTGGAGCTTTGAAGAACTACATAACAAGCCCTAATGCTAAGCCTAGTGGTATTATATCTGCTCTAGACGCTGTACACGATACAGCTTTAGCAGGGGTGAAAGGTGTAGTTGGGACTACAAAAGGGGCAGTAGAGGAAGGTGTTACTGCTAGGGATATAAAGAGAGAAAGGGAGTCTAGAAGCCAGGTTCCTGTACAAAGTACTACAGGAGAGAATACTCCTCTAGAGAAAGGACAAGAACCTGGTGTAATAAGAAAGAAAAAAGCTCCTGTAGAAGAAGAGAAGGCTAAAGGTCCACTTGATAGAAGTAAGTTTAAGAGAGTTGAGTAATTAACCAAATATAACAGCTAGTAAGCCTATTAACATAAATCCAATAGCAAAGGTAATAAAGGCTGTGACTACGTTAGCTAAAACTTTACCGAGCTGATCCATATGTTTCCTTTAGAAAGATCTACCCCTGAAGCTTTGATTCCTATTCCCAAAGCTGAATAGGAACTGTTCAGCCAATTGTGAAGCCAATTGTACTGGATTGGTGGTAGAGTGGTCAAGGTGAACAAACGTTGAACAAAGAAAATATATTTGTGTGTTATATATCAATAGGTTATGAGGAGTAGAGCTGAATTTGTACCCTTCTGTTTAAGGTTTGTTCAGTGTTGTTAGTACTAAAAGAGAAGCAGGAGTAATGTGGAATGTCCACACTATTAGATTACCTTCTACAACTCCTCAACCTACAGATGAGCAGAGTTATAAGTTTAAGAGTGTATTAGGTGAATAGGAACTCTTTTACTCCACTTACAGGACAGAATGTAAATGCCTACTAAGTCTTTTACATACGACGGTACTCCATATAGTATGTACTCACGTAGCGATTTCTCTGACGATCAGGCCTTTAATTCTCTAGAAGGGTATATAAACTCTGGAAAGCAGAGCTTTAATCCACAAGATGAGAAATCTATTATGGTTTCTCCAGGGAATGTATCTAGCCTAGGAGATATGGCTTCTCATGTAAGAAGTATTTATGACCAATATATTGCCGGGCCTATGTCTAAAGGTATACAGGGTATACAGAGTAATCCTACTGTACAAGGTATGGTAGGTCCTGGCTTTACTCCACCTACTGGTGTGAATACACAGACTCCTACAGGTGGAGTAGATACACAATTCAATCCTGTAGAGAACAAACAAGGGATAAACGCTTTAGGTGATTATGTAAGAAATACTATTAACGATCCAGTAGCTACAATGCTTATGTTTGCAGGAGGTCCTTTAGGTAAAGCTACTGGTACAGTAATGCAAAAAGTAGCTCCTGTAGTATTACAAGGTACTCTTAAGGCTTTAGGCCTTCCTATAGGTCTCGCTACAGGTACTTTAGCATTAGACCAACTCTTCGACCCTAATGCTTCTATACAAGACAGTACTAAAAAGGCTCTAACAGTAGGAGGTGTTACCACAGCTTTACAATACGCAATGACAGGTTGGAATAAAATGCTCTCTTCTGCATCTATGCAGCAAGCTACTCAACAAGATACGTTAGCACAAGAATCTCTCCATAACGACATGTTAGAAGGCTTTAACAAAGTATGGTCTAAGTACGAAGTATCAGGGAGTATAGAGAAGAATCCTGCTTTATTCATAAAAGAAATAAGCTCTGTTGCTCAAGACGTAGGTCAAAAGAAGCTTAATACTTCAATACAAGATATGCTAAACTATGTAAAGCTAAACGCTGGAGATGATGTTAAAAGAGAATTCGCTGGAAATATAAGTTCTCTACGCAGTAACTTAACCAAGCTATCTAGCTTAGAAGAATCCTCTGGTAAGTATAATGAAATATTCAAAAGCTTCCTAGATGACTTACATAACACACAAAACATAGTATACGGTATACGTGGAAAAGGATATGGAATTACCAACCCATCAGATACTGTATTGTCATATCAGCTGTCACAAGATCCTCAGTTCATAAAAGCGCTAGTAAGCTCTAAAGCTATTACACAAAATCAAGCTGGTAGTATTATGAAAAACAAAGGCCTAGAGCAAGTAATGCCAGATTGGAAAGACTACGTTACTCAAGCAGATGTTGATAGAGTGGTAGGAAGAAGTAATGCTAATGCTAACAGCATGGCTAATAGTAGAAATTTTCAGTCACAAAAAGATCTAAACCTTCCCGCTTGGTCTCAGAATATGCAGTCTCTAGTACAGGAAGTAAATAATATAAACAGAAGTAAAGCTGTTACTGAAAGTATAGTGAATGTAGGAGATTTAAAAGATGTACAGTCTATACGTAAAGCAGCATTAGAGACTTTGCAAAAGTACGATAAAGTAGATGCTATGTCTCAGCAGCTTGTAACACTTGCTGGTCAGAGAGGTAGTAGGCTCCAGCAAGAACTACAAGGTAGAACGCTAGCATCTACACAACGCTATATGAGTAAGGACTATAAAGATCTCACAGGTACTCAGCTTTCTCTCGTAGGTCCTATTAACTCTGCTGTATTGAAATCGTTAAAGGATAGAGAGTAGATATGTAATGGAGATATCTAGCAATGGAAGTAAACTATCCTGGTGGCTATTGGGTATATTTGCCACCCTGTTCTTATTAAGTATATCTTTTTTCATTAATACTATAGTACAAATAAACACTAGATTAGGTTCAATAGAAGTAACGGAAGCTACTTTAGTAGAGAAGGTTAAGCATTTAGAAAACTCAGTACAACTCATGTCAGGTGATAAGTTAGAAGTTATGATTAAAAACTCTGAACTCTCTAATAAAGTATCTTCTGTAGAGAATGTTATAAAAGTAATAGAAAGTAGGTTAGCTAGTATGTATGAGAGACTCCTAACTGCAAGTGATAGAAGACAACCACAGTGATAACATACCAACTAGACCATACAGCAGAGCATGTAAAAACGTTTCTTCCACCTTACAAAGGTACATGGAAGACTCTACCCTCACATCTGTTACCAGAGGATGTAATCCAAGACTCTAATAACACATCTCTTATAGAAGGTGTCTTACGTAGTAGACCTGGTCTACTAGATCTAGACACCTTTCAATTTCTAGACTTTGCTGTTCCAGATCCATCTAGAACTACTCGTATCTCAGGTGGAATTCAATTCCTCGACATCTCAGGTAGCAAATACCTCATAGCCTCTTCTTTACAAAATATATGGACTAAGCGAGATATAGCTACTACTTGGTCTCGTATTGGTAGTAATTACGTAATACAAGGTTCTCCTCTATACAACGTAAGACTTGCTATGCTACAGCAAGGTAGTAGTATATATCTCTTATACACAAATGGAGTACAGCAACTTACAGTCTCTACTAACTTACAGACCTTATCAACAATACCAACAGTCCAACCTGGTAGTCTACCTGCTCCTATAGCTCGTGATATATGTATTTCCTTTGACAGAATAGTTGTAATCCAACCTCCTTTTACTATAGCATGGTCAGAGTCTATAAACGATAGTTTCCTAGCCTTTACTTCCTGGCCTGCACTTAATCAAGCAATACTTACACAAACTACAGATCCTCTTGTAGCTATAGCTCCTTTAGGAGTATTAAATTTTGTAGTATATAAAGAAGGTAATATATACTGTGGTGTAGCTCAAGGTGGACCTTCTAGTCAAGCATTTAGATTTGAACATAGAGGAGAATATGAAGGACCATGTTGTCCTAACTCAGTGGTCCATGTGAATGGAAAACATGTCTATATGACACCTACAGGACGTATAGGTATGTTTGATGGGAGTACTCAAGAATGGATATGTGATGGACTATGGCCTTTTCTGCGTAAAGATATAGACAGGAATTATAAACAAAACGTATTTGGTGTTTATAACTATAAGCTATCGGAGATAACATTCTGGTACCCTAGAAAAGGAGATAGTGGAGCTTGTAAAGGTATGCTTTGCATAGACCTTCCATACCCTACAGCAGGTATTACGACTTTCTCATATTTCATAGGCACCTCTTCCTTTGCTGTTTCTTATGGACTATCTATACGCTTATTTAAAGATATAGTATCTCCTGTAGTCTTTGGAGCTTCATCTCTACTACCAGACACAAGTACAGATGTATTTCCCCCTAAAGCTTATCTCTTAGACGAAGATACATATACAGACTCTACAAGACCTTTCTCTTGTTCTTTCTCTACTGGTATCTTTAAACCTATCTCTCAAGTAGACCAAGGTTCTATTTCACAAGGAAAATCTAAACCTGATAACTCAGGTATATACAAACCTACTATAGAGCTATATACTACTAGAGACAACACACGAGGCTTAGTAGACTTATCTCCCCTTACAAGCAGCTCTCTAGAAACAAGTGGAAATGTAGTCGAAACAGATAGAATAGACCTTTCACTAACATTTCCTAATGAATACCACGGCTTTAATGAAACTGGCTCTTTTATAGGATTAAAGCTAGAATGGGATGCTAGTGCGAAGGTTGAGTATAAAGGAGCAGAGATATATGTTAGAAAGTCTCCTTAACTATGGTGTAGCTGGTATTGTTATAGTAATCTATTTATGTATACTTTATATATGTATTTCTGCATGCGCTATATCTTTAAGAAGGAATAAAAAGTAAAATGCCTTCTCTACTACCAGCACCAAGACTAGACTCATATGATTCTCTCTTATATATAAAAGATATAAAAATACAAGACTTAATAAACATACTCTCAAGAAATGAAAGAGCTATATTTGCATATTTAAATGCGCTAAATAATCAATTTCAAAATAGCGTAGAGTCTGTAAATGCTGTTAGTACTGTTATATCAAACTTGGCACTAACAGCTCAGGATATAGGTTTTACAATAGCAGGAGGAGTTGTCCCTAAGGTTCTAACACTAGATCTTAACCTTACAGCATCTACGGGGTTGTATATAGCAGGTACTAATAATAGAATAGATGTTCTAGGCTCTACTACAATAGGTCAAGGTGGACAGGTAGGTATTATAGATATAAGTCCTGTATATCCTGGACAGAATACTATCACTACCCTAGGCAGTATACAAACAGGAACCTGGAATGCAGGAGAAGTCACAGCTCCTTTACTACGTATAACTAACGACTTAGCAATAGTCGTTATCTCTATAGACGATACAGGTGTAAACTTTGGTAAGGATATAAATAATAATGACATTCTATTCTTCGTAACAAAAGCGATTAGAAGAGGAAATATACTATACTCTCCTAGTGATAACTTAATAGCTCCTCTAGATCCTAATATAACAACTACACGTAAGTATCTTTCACAAGTAGGGACTGGGAGTGTACCGAATAATCCTGAATGGGTAGAGGTAACAGGTGGAGGAGGAGGTTCTCCAGGTCCTATGGGATTACAGGGTCCTCCAGGACTAGACGGTATCGAACCTGAGGAACCCTACTTTATACCTGGTGTACCTGGTCCTAGTGGACCGATAGGAAATACTGGACTACAAGGAGTAGCAGGGGTACAAGGTCCACCTGGACTTGACGGAGAAGATGGAGTAGAAAGCTTTACTCCTGGTATTCCAGGTCTTACAGGTATACAAGGTATTCCAGGAGTTCAAGGAGTACAAGGTCTATCTGGCCCTCCTGGAATGGATAGTGACGAGGCTAATGAACCTTTACATATACCTGGACCTCAAGGTATACAAGGTATACAAGGTATTCCAGGAGTAAATGGTATACCAGGTCCACCTGGTACAGATGCAGAAGACCCTGAAATGGTGTATATTATTCCTGGTCCTCAAGGTCCAGCAGGAACAGGAGGGAGCGGTAGTAGTAATACTGGTAGAGCAACTTTAGACTTCGGTGCATTTCCTGGTGTATCACTTGCAGAAGTAGACGTAACAGGACAAGCAGGATTTATAACCTCAAGTGAAGTTAATGCTTATATTTTACCTGTAGCAACAGCAGACCATTCAGCAGATGAGCATACTATAGAGAGCCTAAATGTATCTGCTATGTATAAAACAGATGGAACTTTTACAATACGTGGACATATAACAGCTTATCCAGCTATACGAGAGATAAATCAGACAACAAGTCTTGGTAATATAGTACAGCGACAGAGTATCTATGGACAATTTACTATAGGCTGGTCTTGGGCATGAGTATTCTTTTAGCTGGTAATGCTGGCGTAGTGGCAGATGTAGACGAAGCTAGAAATGTACAGATATTTCAAACTGTTCCTGGCTATGCTAGTGCTGGAGGATGGTATAGTGTAGCAGGTAGAAGTGGTACAGGGCTCATAGCAGCAGCATTAGCAACTGATACATCTCTTATGTCAGCAAGGCTTTCAGCTTCTTCGATACGTAAAGCATATATAACCCGTATGCGTGTTATGATGGTAAATGCTGTAGCTGGTGCTAGTGCAGGTACACCATCTATAATTGGATTACAAAAGACTACAACAGCTACTCTTACAGGTGGTACTACAAGGACGTCTACACGCCTTGGCCCTACGAAAGGTACTGCTACAGATATTACAGATATACGAGACAGTAACACTGCACTTGGAGTAGCTTCTGTTGTATTTACTGATGAAATAGCACAATGTGTGACACCTACTGCTGGTACTAGTACTGCACCTTTCGAATGGATTATGGAATTTCCTGCACCTTTAGAATTAAGTGCTGGAGATGGAATAGTATTACGTACACGTCAATTAGGTCCAGCAACAGCTCAGTTTTACTTTACATATACAATGTATTGGTTTGAAAGGTAAGATATGCTTATTCCTTCTACAACTCCAGTTCCGACACTTGGTGGGGATAATCAAGTACAGATACTTGTACCAAGTGAGATCTATGTATATTCAATAAGTGCATACTTACGTGCACTTACAAATGGTACATTTACTGTAAGAATGCGTAGAGCTAGTGATAACTCTGTTTTAGCTACGTTGAGCTGGACTAGCTCAGGTCTTGTTACTTTCAACTTTGATACTGTTCAAGAGTTGGTCTCAGATGAAATTCTCTGTTTTGATATAACCTCAGCAGGTATTGGCGCTGGTGGATGTCAAGTAACTACATGGCTTTATTACGTGTAAGGTATATAAATGGCACGTACACCTAAACGTCTATTCGGTCCTTTACAAATCTCTAACTCTGCTACTACTCGATATACAGTACCAGCTGTTACTAAAACTATTATACGTCACGTCCACATCTCTAATCCTAGCGGTAGCGCTGTAACGTTTACGTTATCAATAGGTACAGATGCAGCAGGTACACGTCTCTACGATGCGTTTAGTATAGCAGCTAATTCTATAAGAGATGACTATTGGTACCAACCTGTAGAAGCTGCTGAAATTGTTCAAACAAATGCAGGGACTACTAACATACTAGTCGTAACATGTAATGGAGACGAGTTAACGTTAGGTTAATACTGTTAGGTTAATACTATGCCTTTGACTCTGCTACAACTAAAGAATGAATTACTCAACGACCCTACTGGTCAAGGGTACGCTACTTTTATTCAACCCATCACTGCAAGAGACAACATAACTCTTGCAGTGATGTTAAATGCACAAAGAGTAAATATTCAACTTACTAGAGAACCTGTGAGTACAATGCTACTTTTTAGTAGCATAAACGCTACTGACTTTATAAACCTTACTAGTCTACAGTTACAAGAGCTACAAGTCGTACTAACAATGCCTAGAGTAGATCTTAGCGACGCATCTGTAAGGAATATTCTACAATCTATATTCACAGGTAAAACCGCTACACTTAGTAACTTTGCTTTATTAAGGAATAGACTAGGAAGTAGATATGAGCAACTGACCGCTCCAGGTGAAGTAGTGCATCCTGACTACATCTCACAAGCATTGGATTCGTAATGGCTGGTGATATCTTTCTTAAAGAAGGTACAATATTTACTCTTGAAAGCTCAGGTAGCTCTCTAACTACAGGAACCGCTGTAGCAGCTACTACTACATTCGATGCTCGTAATGCAGGCTCAGCAGGAGTAGTGCAAAACATAGAAGCTATTTTTGAACTAGTATGTCAATGGTCTACTGTTACTGGAATAGTTACTGGTACAGTAGCAGCGGAGTTATATGCAGTACCGGCAATAGATGGCACAAACTACTCTGATGTAGATCTTACAGGTTCTTCTTCTTTTATTTCATACCCAGCTTATCTAGGTAACTTTGTATGTGCTAAAGCACCTACTGGAAGTACTAATATGCGGTTTCACTCTATCTTTCAAAGACTCCGACCTTTATTATACAAAGCATATATTTTAAACAGAAGTGGACAAACAATAGCTTCTACGTGGACCTTAAAACTAATGACTATGAGATATCAATATACATGATAGAGCTACTGCGTTATATAGAGGATAATGCAGGACTTATATACATGTACAAAGCTCTACCAGAAAGGATGGGTGGTACAAGGATATATGACTTTGCACAAGGTAGACTGTCTACATTAGAAAACATGGCTTCACCTCCTACAAGTACCTCAAGTTGGAATATTTCAACCAGAACAGGAGGGTATGGACATATAGCTTTTGATGGCACTGACGATAAAGTACGTACAACAGGTTTATTAGGTAACCCACAAGCTATAACTGTTATGGCATGGATGAATCTTATAACTTCAGATACGAGTGGGTCAGAGATTATATCTCTAGGAGACTCTGTAGCTTTAAGAGCAGACGACAGTGCACTACCTCGTAGTCTATTAGGTTTCTATTATGACGGTGTAGACTGGCAGGCTACATCTTTTGCTATAATACTTGCAGGTTCAGGCTGGCAGCACACTGCATATGTAGTAGATCCAGGAAATAGTAGGCAAGCAGTATATCTTAATGGAGCTTTAAAAGCTACTTCATCTTTTACAGGTGCTATAAGCTACACGCTTGGAGTGGATACAATCTTCGGCTCACATGGTCATAATGGAACAACTCTAGACTTTAATGGTGCTATAGATGATTTTCGTATTTTTAACCGTGGTCTTAGTACTACTGAGATATATAAAATAGTAGCAGACTCATCTTTTAAACGAGATATTACAACAGTAGGGCTAGCAGAAGGCTATTACCTACCTTCTATACGTCCTGTACAGGATTATGTGAGATAATAAAGAAATGCCTAGATATACAAGAGATGAAGTACTTTCTCAAGCACTAGACCTCGCACAGTCTCCACCTCTTGATAGGCATGACAGACCTGGAGATGTTATAGACCAGAATGCATTCTCTATTAAATGGCTCCAAAGTGGATTAGACAGAGTGCATAGAAAATTCCCTTTCTCTACAGATATACAAAGCGTAGATGTGGTTATATCAAGTAATACTACAGACGTTACTCTATTATCTAACAGCTCTTTATATCTACCTACAGACTTTATACTAGATGTAAAGGACGGTATATTTTACACCTCTGGCACTAGTTCTATAAGACTAAAACGTAGAACCTTTCAATACTGGCTTTCTGTCTATAATTCAACATTAAATCAAAAAGTTCCTGTTCCTAGTTGTTACTGCGTAATACAGAATAGAATAAAAGTAGCTCCTATTCCACTAACCAATATATCCGCTATCCTATGGTACTATGCTCTACCTGCTCTTATACAAGCAAGTCAATACCCTTCATTCCCAGACGAATGGACTTTGATAGAATACGTACATATAAAAGCTATGGAATGGAACCATAGTATAGATATAGGTACAGGTCAATCATTTCTAGAGAAAGAACTCGCTCGGCTAAAAGCTGCGGGTTTGTTAAACGAAACAGAATACGATGTAGTACCTATTGAGAATGAGCAAATAATACTCAACACAGGTCTATATAGCCCTAATGCTTGGCTAGGAGATATTGGTAGATGATACCTATAAAAGTATACTATATTATATACTGCTTAGGCTGCGTATTAATAACTCTGATAGCTCTTTGTATACTATCATCATGTTATAACCCTTCTACTAAAGAACTAGAAAGCCTTACAGACTTGTTAAACAAAGCCGATAGAAAAACATGTATATACTACTCAGGTTCTGCAGGACCATACGTCTCTATAAGAGGTGTAACCTCTTTAGGAGATATAGACTTTGCTACATGTTTAAGGAAGGGTATATATGACTGAGCTGTTATATAAACAATTCGGTTTCGCAGAGGACATTGCAAGGCTTATCGTTTATGCATTTGGTAAAGGATATTCCTTAACCTTCGGAGAGGCTTTTAGACCGCTATTTGTGCAAGAGATATATTTTAAAGAAGGGAAGACTCAAACGCTACATAGTCAGCATTTAGAAAGGCTTGCTGTAGATTTCAACCTCTTTCTACAAGGGAGGCATATTTCTACAGATGCACCTGAATGGCATATATTAGGGACGTACTGGAAGTCCCTAAATGTAGATAACAGATGGGGTGGAGACTTTCCATATCTCAAAGACTATAACCATTTTGAAACATTAGGGTAAGATATATGAATACCAAAGAGCTAATAGAGTTTCTTGATGGTGAGTCAAGCATGACTGAGACTGTTTTACTAAATACTCTACTTGACTACTTAGTAAGTATCGGTCAAGTAGAGTTAGCACGTTCTATGAAAGCTCTTATGGAAAGAGCGAGTAGAGGGAACACTAGTCTACTCACGTCTAGTACTATTAATGCTATTACGGGTATTAAATCAACATATACCTATAAAGATGATAGAACTAGAAGGAGGTAACATATGAAGAAGAAAGGTAAAAAGCATCCTGGCTTCTCCTCTGTGCAGAAGAGTATAGAAAAGGAAGGATACTCTGCTAAAAGTGCAGGAGCTATATTAGCTAGCAAGACACGTAGTGCTAGTAAGAAAGCTAAAAAAGCTAATCCGAGACTAAAGAAAGTAAAGTAATTGTACTTACACTACTATTCTATATAGTACATTAATTTGGAAAGTAATATATATGAGTATATACAAAGTATGGTCTGAGATATTTGAGGATACCATCACAGAACTATTCCACATAGTACACTCTCATAAAGACCATGGATATAAAGGACTATTCGACTTTCTATCCTGTCAATCTTGTGCTATGCATTATGAGACTATGAAAGTTATACAGAATGCCAGTACCTAAAGGTAAGCAGAGCTTATACGGTAAAATAGCAGGACATATGCAGAATTTAGGAAAGTCTCTATCAGAGGCTAAGAACATAGCCGATAGAGCAGTAGGAGTTAAGAAGGGTAAGAAGCTAAATAGCAAGTCTAAGTTTTAGTTTTATAGAACAGAAATAGTTATACAATGTCTACATACTTTGTAAGTACAACTGGAAATGATAGCAATCCAGGCACTCAAGCTAGTCCATTCTTAACAGTACGAAATGGAGTTAGCCTGCTAAATCCTGGAGATACTTTGCTTATAAGAGGTGGGATATATAGAGAAGATATCCGTACTGGAACTACGACTATAAGAACTGGAAATTCTAGTGCTCATATAACGCTTAGCGGATATCTTAGCGAAAATCCAACACTAGCGCCAACTGTTGCTGGTATTGACTTCAGTGCTGGTACTGGTATAGCATATTGGGATTTTAGTAACTTTATCATAAACGCTTCTATAGCAGGGAGTGAAACTGTTACTCTAGGCGCATACTTAGGCTCTAGTGTAAACAACATAACATTTACCTCTGTAGAAGTTATAGGGCTATATGCACCTAGTAGTATAGGGAATACTACTATCAACGCACTTGGTTTTCAAGGAGCAGGAGCATTCATTACAGTTAAAAACTGCTTAATCCACCACATGTTAGGTTATGCCTTCTATGTTGCAGGTCAGAATTGGACTTTTGATGGATGCAGTATGTACGATAACGGTGGATATGGTGGACAGTTCTACCACTCTGCTAGCAATGATGTAAATAACAATACTATTAAAAACTGTAGAGTATACAACAATGGATTTAACTTTAATGAAACAACAGGGGGAGTTGCACTTACTTCTGGTAGTAATAATATTGCATATAATAATGTAGTATATCGTAATAACGGGTATGGACTACAAACAGCATCTCTTAATGGTGGAACTAATACCCGGTTATATAACAATACTGTTTATACCAACAATCAACAAGGTATTTATATCTTTGCCTCAGGTGGGACTGGTACGATTGTTAGGAATAATATCTCATACAATAATGGACTAGAAAATATTAGAGATGATAGCGGTATTGCAACTATAGATCATAACTTTACTAGTGACCCTAACTTTGTAGACCCTACTACTAACGACTATAGACTTCAAAGCACAAGCGGAGCTATTAACTTTGGTGTAGACTTATCAAGTGTATTCACTACAGATTATTTAGGAAACACTCGTAGTCTACCTTTCGACGCTGGAGCATATGAGTTTGGAGTAATTATACTTCCGCCTATATCCTGTGATATGTCTTTACCATGGACATTAATAACAAGTGGTGTATTTACACCTAATACTCTTGTGAAGAATATAACTTTTAATATAAGACCAGCAAGATGGATATGCTTAAGAAGTCTTTCAGAGATTAACGGTGGTCCTTGGGCGTCTTGTGCTGAGTTTACAGGGTTAGTTAATGGGATATCTCTTTTACAAACAAAAGCTACACTCCTTGCTTGGGATTACGTACAAGGAGTAGATCCAGCGGTTAAGTTCCGTATCTATAGACAAGTAGGAGGTACAGGTACCTTTGGTCTACTAGCAGAGGTACTCTATCCTGAGACTACATATTTAGACTCAGCTATTATACAAGGTGTAGTATATACATACGACGTTACAGCAGTAGACATACAAGGTGTTGAGTCTACAATGACCAATACTGCTCAGAATGTAGCGTCAACAATACTTTCTCACTCTGTATGGTGTGTTACTAGTGAAGAGATAGTATCAGAGGACGGTAGGGGTATACATGCTATAGATGGTATTACTACAACATTCTGGCATACACAATACAGCCCTACTCTCGCTATACAACCACATAATATAGTAGTAGACTTAGGAACTACATATTCTTTGAATGGGTTTACATATCTACCAAGACAAGATGGTGGAGTTAACGGTACTATTAGCCAATACGAATTTTACATAGCTGACTATTTTATTCCTACAGGTAGGCATATGCGGTCTGCTATGATGCAACCTTTTTTAGCTAGGTAGTATATGGCTATAATCTTAGACTATATGAAGAAAGGTCATAGAACTGAGTATATAAGTGAGCCCTACGTAAGTAGCCCTCCTGCTGCCTTCATTATAGACGAGTACGAAAATATATTTACACTTGGATTTGAATACCAGAGAAAGGACGATGCACCTATTGGAGAGTATGCATTTAACATACTATACAACGGACACCCTACTGGTTACTATGCATCTCGTATAGAAAGGAGAAATGGGAAAGTACGTATCTTTACCCGTAGTGGCTGGAGAGTATTTAACGGTAAGTCTTTTATATAAAAGGGTAAACTATGGCTAGAGAGTATGGTATTATTGCTAACACTGTTACTATGGCAAGTCAAGCTGTGACATTAGCGTACTTTCAAGTTATGCAGACTGCTCCTGTGTCTGCTATTGAAGTATTACGTTGCTATGCTTCACAGAGAGGTACGAGTACAAGTGGTATGATTGGTGTGCAGTTAAGTACACAGGTAACTGCGTTTCCTACGCTTGTGTCGGCTGTTCCTGTGAAGATGAAAGCAGGAGATCCTGTCTCATTACTTACAGGTGCTACAGATGGGTCTGCTGGTCATACAGGTATTAATGCAAGTGCTGAAGGTGCAGGGAGTAAAACTGTAGTGCTCCCTGATAACTTTAACGTATTGAATGGCTGGTTATGGGTACCTAACCCTAATGAAACAATTGTAGAGACGCCACAATCAACAGCACATGGGTTTGGATTACACTTTCCTACATCTCTTGCTGGTGCTACTACGAGTTGGTCTGGTGGTATTATATACAGAGAATTAGGGTAAGTTATCGGGGATAGAATAGAAAGGATTAGTATAGTATGAGAGATGTTTTCTATCCCCCACCGAGCGTTCAGGGAAGTATTCCACCCTTTGTAAGAACTCCTATCCCTAACGCTCCACCTGGACCTGATAATCCACCTTTACTCTCACACGTGTATAAGGATATTATTGCTCAAAGCTGGCAACCTGAGCCGCTCTACACAGGTAATTTCGTTAGACCTAAAATTCCTATCATTCCCCTCGACACTACAGGAGACTCTGCATCTATTAAAAGGGAGAATACACTAAGTCTAATTAGTCAGTCTTGGTATACTCCTTATATTTCTCATAAAGTCTATATGGGAAGAGGGCCAATAGCTCCTTTCCTTCGAAGTCCAGATGATCCGCCTAATAGGCTTTTAAGCTACCCTTACAATACATATATCCAGTACGAGAATAACTACAAATGGAGTTCTGTCAACCACAAGCCTATTCAATATAAACTCCTCACACCAGGTATAATACCTGTTATACCTTCTACTACATTTGAGGTAAATGTTAATATCTACTCTGTAAGACATGTTATAGAAATAGATATTAACAATAACAAAGCTGTAGATGACGTAAATCAAGGTAGTACGTTTATATTCACTATACACGCTCTACATAGAAAAGGATTTCCTAGAAATATTAATACAGTAAACGCTGTAAGTATCTCTCTAAAAGATCCATCAGGAAATGTAGTAGTACTTGGTGCCGCTACTACAAAGAATGAAGATAGTACATTCTCATATATATATCAACTAGATACTAATGCAGCTAAAGGTCCATGGAGTGTACAAACTATAGCGAGCTATGCTACAGATGTAAGTGTAACTCCCTATGCTATAGCGTTTGTTGTTATTTAGTACAAGGCTACACACATGCTCAGTACAGTAAGAGGATCTACTGTTATAATAGAAGTCGACACTAAAGGTGAGAAGAATGAATATGTGAATCCTGATTCTGTAACTATTACTATACTAGACTCGCTAGATACTATAATAGTTAACGAAGTTGATATGCTATCAGAAGAAGATGTAGGGTTTTTTTCATATGCACATGATACCTCTACTGATGCTATACTAGGTATATATACTGCAAGAGTTACTGTTACTCAAGGCTCTTTTATCTATAAACCAGAACCTTTTGTGTGTTTTGTATTAGATACAGCAGATGTGCCAAGGCTACCTGCTTTTCAAGGGAATGCGTTTCAGAGTAATACCTTTCAGACGTAGGGTATGTATATGTACATATTCTTTCACATTATAGAGATACTTTTACTGTTATTTATTCTAGTGGGTATCTTAGACTATAAGTTATATAAAGATAGATAGAGAGGTATATACACATGTGTGCTGACCATGCTACTGTTATACATCCATTCGTAAGTGCTATAGCAGATTTATCAGGTTCTCTTGTTAAACCTTCAGACTGGAATCATGGACATACTTTTCAAGGTGGGATAGATGGAGATTTATTAACAAAGGATGCTAGCCAAACAGATGGAGTACTATTCAAATCTGTCCTCTCACATATACTAGGAAGACTACTCAATGTCCAAGTAGGGAATGATAGTCAAAATAACAGTGCATCCCCTACTATAGACATGGTTAATCTCACATTCACAGCACAGAAATCGAACTCTACTATACTCATAGTCTCTCAGGCTACCCTTACAGATGCTAGTGGAACCTACCACTCAGGTAGCTTACTAACCTACTTAGACAATAACCTCATAGTCAACAATCCAATAATCGCCCTAGGTACTAACCATGTATTTATCACCTTCCATAATAATCTCTCTATAGGCTCTCACACTGTTAAAGGTCACTTCACAACTCCGAATCCTAATATGAATGTTACCTTAAACTATCTAACACTAGAATGGGGTTAGGATTCTCTATTCTGTGATACATTATCTACTCTTTCTAATACTAAGGTCCCTATATATATCTTCGTACTATTCTCGTCTGTAATATATAGAATATCTTTATCTACCAAAGACTCCTTCTCTACCCTAAACATAGGAACTATATATACGTCCAAATTCCCTTCTTTTAACATTATACTTCTTAAATGCGATATAAAAGAGTCTAGTTTCATTTGTGTATCTCCTCTTTAACTTGCTTATATCTATCTAAAACTTCATAAAGTAAATCTAGCTCCTTCTTAGTAAGAATTACTATAGGGCATCCATGGTCTGTACAGAAATGTATTTGGAATCCCTTATCAAATATAAGAAGATTTACCACTTCATTGCGAATCTCTAATCTCCTCAATCTCATCTATGTGTCTCCAAATGTTTTATTGCCCTTTATCTTTAAAATACCCTTTATTATATCCTCTCGCATACCCCGTAGCGAATATAATCTTAAATTTAACTAGTAAATGCGTAAAAGGTATCTTAACAAAATCTCCCTCCATGTGTTTAGCTAGATACTTTAAATATACCCTATCTGATAGTACATTCTCATCTTTATAATTCATGATATTCTAATACCTAATGCTTCCTCTATATCTCGTATATTATCAGGACTATTCGTATCTGTTAACTCCCCTGCTAATCTCCATGCTCCTGTATCTGTATTCCTCTCTAATAAAACCTCCTTCCTACCTAATACCTTACTCTTCTCTAACACTAATAACTCATTTCCTAATGTTAACATGTTACCACATAACCCTGAAAACCCACCATATCCACTACCAGCATCAACACCTCTTTTCTTACTCTTACTAGGATGGTGTATAAGTACAAAATGCTTACTCTCTTGAGCTTCTCCTGTACCTCTTACTGTCATATGCTCAAGTCTCTCTAGCACATGATTCATACTCGGCTTAGCATTTAGATCATACCTGGTCATCTTATTCAATACATCAAATACTATAAAATCAAAGGGTATATGCCTTAACACCTGTGAAGGACTTCTAGGCTCATCAGAAATAGGATATGTACCCCATATTATACTTTTAATATTCTCCACTTCTTGAGGGTTGTCAAGAAATTGATCAGTAAGAGCATACATAGTCCATGCTACTCCATGTGGAGCGAGTCTTGTCACCTGCTCTTGCCATTCTAATCTCCCAGTATCAACCTGTATATATAAACAATTCCTCTGTTTACATTTCATGCCTAGAAAGCTCTTACCATTTTGTATAGCATCACAGAGTTGTATGCATAGCATAGACTTTCCGCTACCAGCTTCTCCTACTAAATACGTCCATGCTCCACTACTTAACAATCCATCCACAATCCAGTCTATCTTAGTCTGTCTCTTAGCTAGGTTAGCGAACTGTTCAATAATCATTTATATTAATCTACCTCTTTTACAAAAATAAGTATATAACTATCTATATAGTAATCCATATACCTGCTAGATAGTATTTGCTCAGTGACTAAAGTCCATTCTAGGTCTCGATATACGCGCTTAGATTCTCTAAAATCCTCTAAGCTATTAGATATTATAGCTATTGTCTTGATCTTCATTATCTAGCCCTTCCTGTCTAATCTCATCTAGTATTTTATAAGTAGCTAATGCTAATCTTTCTCCTTTACATACAGGGCATACTATACCACATACTTTATCCCTTTCATTAATACATGACATATCTATATACACCTCTCCAAAAGAGAAACAAGCTTCGCATATTAGTATATGTAACACCAACACTATCCCATCTTCTGTGAGTAATACCTGTCCTATACTTGGTATATCGTTATCACTCATACCTCTCTCCTTATAACCTTAAAAGTAGCTGTTATTGGGATACTATTGCTCTTATACACAAGCTCTCTCTGTGTTATACTTTTATACACTTGTAATATCTGCTCCTCTTCTTCCTTTCTACCTTGTACACTACTACTTTCATATATAAAACACCATGACAAACTATCATGCTTATTCTGCACTAGATATGAATCAGGAAACTCCTTTTGCAATAATATACATGACTCATTAATATAACTAGCTACAGTACCTTGTATTCTATGGTTAAATCCCTGCTTAGCGGTATTTTGGTTACTGAAATAAAAAAGTCTTCTCCCCCCATATAGCGTCCTAGCTATCTTATCTTTTCTAATAACCTCCATCTCCACCGCCTTTCTACTCTGTATCTCTACATTATCTTCCATAAACTTAATAGCTAAGTTTATATAGTCAGGTCTTCTTAGCTCCCCTGTCTCTTTGTCCTTTATCAAATACGACTCTATATTAGGTATAAGATACACAACTTCGGGTGTGTATACAAGCCCTTTATACTCTCTATACGGTAGTTTTACAGCTCTTTTACTATACTTATTTTTTAAATAAACATACGCATACTGTCCTTGTCCATAGGTAAAGTTCTTACTAATAGTTCTTCTAGAATCATCCTTCCCATTCCACCCTACCTCTTGTCTCCATTTTTCATCTTCTTCCGAAGTATGAGGATTATATACATTACTGCACATAGGGAGATTAAACAAAGTACAAGTGACAGGTGTATGAATATCCTTTCCACTTCTTAAATCCGTTAACCTCTCTTTCCAATCTAATATCAAACAATATATCCTATGCTCTACTGCGTCCAGGTCATGCTCTATCCAGAATGTATTCTTATCAGGCCTTATGCAGTCTCTAATAGACCAACATGTATCTGTCTTTCTATGTACTTTCTTAGAGCACTCAGGATTTATACATCTCTTAGGGAATCCCGATAAAGGAGGGTCTATATAACTCCATCTCCCACTAGCTTGTGTAGGGAGTATAACAGGATTTATCCTTTCAGAATACCTTAAACACTCTAGAAAAGTACTCCTTAGAGTATGTATATCAGAGTACTCAAGCCTTAACTTAGCTACTTCCTTTTGTATACCTGATATATTATCCTTCTGTAAAGCTTTTAATAACTCATCTCTGCTCGTTCTACCTTTTATAGTTTTAGGCATTACGTACCCACCTCAACAATATGTACATTAGGTCTGTTGCAAGCTCCTAGGTATATCTCTTTACTCTCTAGCTTCTCACAATAACCTTCTGTTACCAAGTCAGCTAGTATTTTATAAAAATCTGTACAGTTAATTGGAGCATATATAAAGTCTACTATATACTCATACCTTTTACATATCTCTATAACAACCGCTACATTAATCTCCCTCAGTGCTCTATAAATACCGAATACTGAATAGTCTGAACACTCCCCATTAGAGATTATAAATATCTCTCCTACTTCTATTCTTTCAACATCTGCTAACATTACTCACTCTCCTCTGTTTCTAACACTCTCATAGCTTCTTCAATCCCATAGATCCGCTTCGTCATCTCCTGGTGGATCATACGCATCTAATACATACCTCCCGTAAAGCTCCATATCATGCTCTAATATAGAGCATCTGTATGACCAGAAGTTTATTGCGTGCTTAAGATAGTACAGTGTCACTCTATTCTGCTCCTATAGAATCTAGATACTCCTGAGCTTCTCTCATAATTTCCTCTGCTAGTGACTTCAACTTTGTACTTCTCCTGACCTTTACAGGTCCCTCTGTTACATACACCCCTTCATACACAGCACTACCTACCTGCTGATGACTGGCAATATTAAAGTCAGGATTACCTGTTATTTCTTTACTCCTTTCCTTAATACTCTCTATCTCTGTATTCAACAACTCCACAACAATATTTACTCTATCTCTCCATACTTCTATACCATTCTCCTGAAACTTATCTATTATATATAACAAAGGTTGTCTACGTAACACATATTCCTGCCAGGATAACGTATCCTTACTGAACTCTCTTAACAAATACTTCCATACACTATTTAACGTAGTATCAGCATCTAGTCCTGCATAGAAATACTTTTCCCTAATATCTCTAGTAGTCCTTATATGCTTATGTCTATTATACGCTCCTACACATGAAGTCATGTAATCAAGATTAGTAGGCTCTCCTGGAAATAGAGTAGCCCAAGCTAACATACAATCCTCTAGCTTTATACTCTCTACATTAAACACCTCTGTAAAGTGTGGTAGATCTACAAGACCATTCTGTGTTACTACTGTAGTGCCAGACATAACAGATAGAATATTAATACTACTAGAGTACCGAACATCCATGACGTAAATATTACCTTCCACATCTGCTAGACTCCACATTTCTAATCTATTATTATCATATATATCATACTCTGTATCAAATCCTATATACTTAGGTATACTTTTAGGTTGTATGTTTATATGCATATGTGGTATAGGTAAAGGCCATGTGCCTTCCACTAATCTACCAAACTTCACAAAATCTAACATAGTAGCTCTGTAAAGAGTAGGGCTTTGAAATAGAGAAGCTATATGAAGAACAGGGTATATGTTCTTTATAAAAGGATCATTTCTAATGGGGTCATAGTACCCATCAAATCCTAGTATCTGTTTTGTCTCTGTGTCCCTGCCTAATACCCAACCTCTCCAACTTGTTATACCGTTATTACTCCCTTGTAATTCTGTTAAGGCATAGAGGGATATACCACCCATAGCCATAATGTATTTAGTAGAGTCAGGGATATGCATATATAACCTTGTACAACGCTCAATAGCCTCTTTAAGTATAGTAGGTGTAATACCGTTAACAACTTTATTACTGCCGATACTAGGGAGATCATTCTTTCCATGTGGTCTACACTTTATAATATTCGCTCTTGACACTCTATCATATGGTATCCTAGTCAAAGGCCAGAATTCATCTTTCAACCATCTCCCTGTAGGTCCTATTAAAGGTTGTGGTCTTACATTATCACACATCTCTACCTTTCTACCATTATCATATATATACTCCACTATTTCCTTTCCATACTCCTCATGCTCTCCCGGAGCTTGTGCTACTATACATACCTCACTATTCTCTACATAATAATCAGGTGTTATGTACGGAGATAATTCATAGAAAGGACACCCTATACATTTATCAGGCTTTGGAATAGGCATCTTCAATCCTTACTATAACATATATGTAAAAGGGTAAGTTCTCATCCTTACCCTTTTATATTACAAAGTACTATAATAATCCCTTATTACCTGAGATATATACTCTATAAAATCCTCCTTACGAGAGTTATAGAAGTAGCCTGACGCCTCATCTTCATTCTTATCGAGCCAATCTGAGATATACTCCGCAATAAGCTTTATCTCCTCTCTAGATGGAATATTCATCTACATACCTTTCATATTACCTAAAAAGTTCCCTCCATTCTTACTTAACGTAATGTACATAAAGTACATACCCTGTTGTAGCATATCTAATACATCTCTAGTCCCTTTAGGAGATCCATCATATTTACTAAAGTATAACTTACTACACTTAGCCCAGTTATCATTAGCAAAGTCGTTAGTCTTGGGTTGAGATATATTCCCTTCATCGTCTCTCTTATATCTAATATCAGGAGAGATATCAAAGGAAAACCTTCCTTTCCTACCTTCCTGTGCTGGAGCTACTATACCTGACACATTATATACAAGCCTACCATTAGAAGATAAGTCTCCTATCTCCTTGTCATCCTCAATATATCTCTTACGTATAGTAGGATTTACTGTTTCTTTAGTAGCTTCCGCTACTCTCTCTTTATTCCACTTATACTGTCCAGCAGGTAGAGATAGGTTATCCTCTAGACTTTTAGTTCTTTGAGGATCTAGAATAAAATCTTCGTCTAGTTCTCCATTTCCCTTAGAAGGAAATGGATTATCCATCTCTACTGAGTTCTCATTATTAAACAACTCACGTACATCTTTCTTCTCTACTTCTACTACTTCACTTGCTTTTCCAACTCTCTCGCTCATTTCTCTTGTCCTTTTTACTTGTGTTACTTTGATTGAATAGTAGATGCTAAGTTAATGGGTCTCTGTGCTGAGCTTCTATATATCTCTTAAGAGCATCTATAACTTTACTCCCTTGTTTAAGTGTTAGCTCATGTAGTCCCTGTACTTTGAATTCCTTATATATACCCTCCTTCTCAAACCCTGACTTGTCCAATAACTCTTTAATACTCATCACCTCCTCTTCTGTTACTAAAGTTTCTTTTACATTTCTACCTACATAATTATCATGATCTACCTCTCCTGTAATAATACCAAATGCATTCTTAAATGCATACCTGGCAGCATATGTCTGTATACCAGTTATGTACTTACTCATAGTCATAGCTCTCGTTTTCTCTTCTAGCTCAAACGAGGCAGGATATGAGGTACTTTCTTCATGCCCACGTATATGTCTAACTACACACAAAGCCTCTACATACTTCTCCTTAAAATTTACATACGACTTCATAGAATATGAAAATCCATGTTTCTTTAACAACTCTTTAATACATGGATCTCCATATGAAAGTATATATTCAACAGGAGCGTAAGCATATAAAAACCCACTCTGTCCATATACTTTCTTAGACTTTGGAATAATAGGACATTCTCCCTGAAACTCTGACATACTACTATAAAAAGACTCTCTAGCTTCTTCTGCTTTTAGCTTCTCTCTCATGAGCAATAGCTTCTCTAACGCTTCTACAGGTACATTCTTGTCTATAGCTTGAGAGATAAGTAGAGCAACTTGATTATCTTGTAATGCTGGGAGTATTTCCATCTCGTATCTTTCCATGCTCTGTCGTAATTATTAAACTTTGTAGATACTGTTTATTCTTTGCTAACTTATTAATACTGTATATATATTTAACATTACTTCCCTCGCTTACCCTTCTCCTCTTTACTATTCCCTTAAACCTTAGCCATTTTATATACGATCCTGCTGTACCTTTAGTTAAATGACATGCTCTTTCTATCTTATAGCATTTTACATAGCTTCCTTTATGTAATAACAGATACACTATAACCTTATCCATATTACTTAATAAGTCAAACATATCCTTTCTTATATACTTCATTGATCTATGTCTCATTACTAGACTTTAGAATAGGTAAAATAAAAGGTAGACATCCTAGAGGACTCTTGTATATCATATCCTGTATATAATACACAAGCAAGAATGTCTACCTTTTATAATCCCTCTATACTCAGTAGAGAGGTTATGTACTACTCTCCAGCAAGCATCGCATCAACCAAGGCTTCAATAAGCCCTACTCTATCATTCTTAGAGATAAAACTGTTATATGATACCCAATGTTTCTCAGCCAATCGTTGTAGTTTACTCTCATCAAGACCTTCAAGAAAGCTTCTCACAGAGACTCTTGCCATGTCTTCTCTGCTACGTGGTTGACGAGCTGCACTCCTTCCTTCACAAGCGTCAATAAGCTCACTCTCTACTTCTACTACCCGCATGTGAGCACTCTGTAACCGAAGGATAATCTTTGCTTTTCGCTTCCATCCATAGACTTGATCGGCAAATACCTTCGCTAAGACCTCTCGTACTTCCTCTGGAACAATGCTCTCATATGCACTATATGAGAAATCTTTCAAGAGGTTCTCCTTTTCCACTACCTCATCCACTGGCATGTACTTCCTTTCTATTTGTGTTATACTCTATACTAACTTTTCTTAAATATACAGAACCTCTAGAAAAATGTCAATGGAGAAAATATGTTTGATGAGAAAAAACATAAAGATTTCTACAAATTCCTTAAACTTCCAGGATTTAAGCCTTCTGACTATTTCCTTTTCAAGTCTATACGAGACTACTTCTTTCCATATACCCCTACTTTATCTAGTACTAGACAAGTTTTTGTACTAGGGTTACGAATTATTTATACATGCTTCTATGATCCTCTCTTACGAGAGAAGGTATTTGCTCTAGCAGAGACCCTACAACATGAAGACCTCGATAGACAACTAGAACATATAGAATACAAGTCTTTACAAGATATAATAGATGAAGAGAGTAGGAAAGTAAGGGGATAATACTTTCTCATTTCAATTTCAGAATATTTCAGAATCTCAATTCTGTTATAAGCGTTATGTTTAGGTATATAGTATATGATATACTACTACTATTATAACTAATACTTGATACCATAACATAACTTATAGTATACCAATACATCTATACTAGTATTTCTTTACTAATCTACATTTACTAGTATATACTTACTAGTACATATTTACTAATCCTTAGTAACTAATATATACATACTAATCTATAAATACTAATATATACATATTAGTATTTATCTATTAATCCATAAATACTAATCCATACCTACTAATCCACCAATAAGTAGTATTTATGTATAAATACTACTTAAATTGCAAGAGTTATGCCAGAGTAGAGATTTTCTCCCGATACAAGAATCTAACCAATAATGCAAAAATCTCATATATTCTCCTTGCAATACTCTTCTATTTCGGTTATGCTCTTACTATCCACTCTGGATAACAGAGAAGGCAGTTGGAGTCGGACATATCCCCTAGTTACTGTTTCTCTCGACAGGATACTGTATAGGGTTAATGGTGTTGTAACATCATAGCGTGATAGTCTACTCTCTAGACCATTCATAGAGAGAGACTCTATCCCCCCTAGTAATCCGGGAATCCTACAAGAGTGACTGGTGTACATGGTCTCTAGGCGATATCTCTTTTCATGTATGCGTATATGAGAAGAGTCTTCTGTAATGTGACTCTGTATATATGTATATACAGAACGGTTCACAGTCCATAAACACAGATGACAGGAGATTAAATATGAGTACAGCTATAAGAGAGAGTAATATGCTCCAGGCTTTGAGTATTCTCAACAGTGATCTCTTCGACTCTGCAATGTTGCTCCTGCTTCAACTTCCACTCGAGGAAAGGCTACAGATATTCCACAAATTCTGTCCGATATGTGGAGTTCTTGCAGTCCATTGCGTTGCACACGCTGCTGAAAGAGCAAAGATATGAAAGATGTCCAAGTCACTTTGTATTACCGTACTGGAAACGTTGATCATATCACGCTATTTGGTACCTACACCGAAAGGAAACTTATAGACCATATTAGCGAGGTGTATAAAGCGTACAAAGCAGAGTTTA
>WNGG01000941.1_pt1 | contig 44922 bp, 45 predicted proteins | sample 5400661 | NCBI WGS metagenome assembly WNGG01 (sample SAMN13153372, study PRJNA577476) | soil metagenome | isolation source: 100 cm soil or saprolite under Garry oak tree replicate 1 | place: USA:California | collected 2016-06-15 | reverse complement strand
ATCGCGGACGAGTCGGGCGTGGACGACTTCCTGGCCGAGGCGACGCCGGAAGACAAGATGGCGCTGATCTCCAAGGAGCAGGAGGGCGGCAAGCTGGTCGCGATGACCGGCGACGGCACCAACGACGCGCCCGCCCTGGCCCAGGCCGACGTCGGCGTGGCCATGAACACCGGTACTTCGGCCGCCAAGGAAGCCGGGAACATGGTGGACCTGGACTCCAACCCGACCAAGCTCATCGAGATCGTGGAGATCGGCAAGCAGCTGCTGATCACCCGGGGCGCGCTGACGACCTTCTCCATCGCCAACGACGTCGCGAAGTACTTCGCGATGCTGCCGGCCATGTTCTCGGTGGCCTTCCCGGCCCTGAACAAGCTCAACATCCTGCACCTGCACAGCCCGCAGTCGGCGATCACCTCGGCGATCATCTTCAACGCGCTGATCATCGTCGCGCTGATCCCGCTGGCGCTGCGCGGCGTGCGGTACCGGCCGGCCTCCGCGCAGTCGCTGCTCCGCAGGAACCTGTGGATCTACGGCGTCGGCGGCCTGATCATCCCGTTCATCGGGATCAAGCTCATCGACCTCATCATCATGAACATTCCCGGATTCGGGTGATCGACAAATGAATCGTCTTCCCGTCATCGTCAGGCAGCACATCGCGGCGTTCCGCACCCTGCTGGTGTTCACCGTGCTCTGCGGGCTCATCTACCCGTTCGTCATGGTCGGCGTCTCCCAGGTGGCCTTCCACAAGCAGGCCAACGGCTCGATGGTGAGCTATAACGGCAAGGTCGTCGGGTCCAGCCTGCTCTGCCAGGAGTTCACCGACGCCAAGGGCAACCCGCTGCCGCAGTACTTCCAGCCACGGCCCTCGAATGCGGTCAACGCCACAGATAAGACTGACTACGGCTGTGACCCGGGGTTCTCCGCGGCGTCCAACCTCGGGCCGACCAACCCGACCGAAGTGCAGCTGATCAAGCAGCGGCAGCAGCAGATCTCGGCGTTCGATCACGTCCCGGTCTCGCAGATCCCGGCGGACGCGGTGACCGCGTCCGGGTCCGGGCTTGACCCGGACATCTCGCCGGAGAACGCGGCCATCCAGGTTGACCGGGTCGCCGCGGCCAGGCACCTGCCGGCGGCCGAGGTCCGTGCGCTGGTGGCGAAGTACACCCAGGGCCGGACGCTCGGCTTCCTCGGCGAGCCGAGGGTGGACGTGCTCACCCTGAACATCGCGCTCGATCAGCTGTCGGCGACGTCCGGTAGCTGAGCCGCCGATGGCCGAGCTCGCCTCGGCGCCCCGGCCGGGAGATCCCCGGCCTGGGCCCGAGGGCTCGCATTACCCGAACGGCATTCTCATCGTCGAGGACGAGGCCGATCTGGTCCGCGCGCTGCGGATCAACCTGCGCGCCCGGCCGCGGGTTTTCTTCCCCGGTTGACAACATTCCCGCTCATCGGCGGTACGCGGTTCGCCGACTATGACGCAAAATGTGAAGCGCGGGACTATCCCAGGGGGAGCGCAGATGAAGGCACTGGCCGCGGACGATCCGCGCGTGATCGGCGAATACCGGTTGCGCGCGCGGCTCGGCGCGGGCGGCATGGGCCGGGTCTACCTCGGGCTCTCCCCGGCCGGTCGGGCGGTGGCCATCAAGGTCGTCCACCCGGACCTGGCCTGCGACGCCGATTTCCTGCGCCGGTTCGGCCAGGAGGTCGCGGCGGCCCGGGCCGTCAGCGGGATCTACACCGCGCCGGTCGTGGCCAGCGGCCTGAACGAGCGCCCGCCGTGGCTGGCCACCGCGTTCGTGCCCGGCCCCTCCCTGGAGCAGGTCGTCACCGAGCACGGGCCGCTGCCCGAGCCGGCCCTGCGGCCGCTGCTGGCCGGGCTGGTCGAGGCGCTGCAGGCGATCCACGCCTGCGGCGTGGTGCACCGCGACCTCAAGCCCGCCAACGTGCTGCTGGCCACCGACGGGCCGCGGGTGATCGACTTCGGCATCTCGCGCGCCGCCGACGGCACCTCGCTGACGGCGGCCGGGGTGGTCTTCGGCACGCCGGGTTACATGTCGCCCGAGCAGGCCGAGGGCCGGGGCGCCGGGCCCGCGAGCGACGTGTTCGCGCTTGGCTGCGTGGTCGCTTACGCGGCGGCGGGCATGGGACCGTTCGGCACCGGGACGGCGGCCGCCATCTTGTACCGCGTGGTGCACGCCGAGCCGGTCCTGGCCGGGGTGCCGCCGCGGTTCCGCGAGGTAATCGCGGCGTGCCTGGCCAAGGACCCGGCCGCACGCCCCACGCTGCGGGCGCTGTCCGGCGCGATCGCCGGCGGCCTGGACGCGACCGGGCCGTCCGCGGTGGCCTTCTGGCCGTCGTCGGTGGCCGGCCTGATCGGCGCCTACCAGGCCAGGCTGGAGCAGGAGACGCGCGGCGAGGCCAGGCCCGCCGGAGACGGGGGGTTTTCGTGGGCCGCGCCCGTGCCCCCGCCGACCACGCCGTCCGACCCGGGGCATAACCGGCCCGGCCCGCAGCCGCCTGGGTCACAGCCGCCTGGGTCACAGCCGCCTGGGTCACAGCAACCGCCCTGGCCGAATCCGGCCCGGCCGGATCCCGGGCCGCGCTGGCCGTACCCCGGGCCGGGGGGCGCGCAGGCCAGCCTGGGCTCCCCGGCGGTGCCCGCCTCCCAGGCGGTGCCGCAGGGCAGCGTGGGCGTGCAAGCCGGCCCCGGCTCGCAGGGATACCCGCGCTCTCAGGGATACCCCCAGTCACGGGGTTATCCTCAGTCGCAGGGATTTGGCCCGCAGGCATCCCGGCAGCCGTACCCCCCGCCGCGCGGCTACCTGCCCGGCAGCGGCGGCGCGGCGCCCGCGGCCAGCGCCGGATACCCGCCGAGCGCAGGCCCGGCCGGCTATCCGCGGCCGTACCAGGCGGCATCGCGCGGCCTGGTCACCCTGCTGCCCGCCAGCATGGTCACCGCGGTCCGGCTGATGTACGCCGGAGCGGCGTACGCGCTGGTCTGGGCGATCGGCGTCATCGCGGTCTCGGCCAGCATCGTCAGGCAGCATCCCATCGTCACCGCGGGCGGCGATCACCGCCTGGCCGGGGCGGTGACCCTGTCGGTTCTCCTGTCCGTCGCGGACGTCGCGCTCTGGCTCGGCATCGCGCGGGCCTGCCGGCGGGGCAGGAACGGAGCCAGGGTGGCCGGGACGGTCCTGTTCGCCCTGCACACGCTCGGCGTGCTCGGCATGGTCGCCAGCTCCCAGGCGGGCCTGGGCGCGGCCAAGGTGCTGACCCTCATTGGCTGGCTGATCGGCTGCGGCGCGGTGGTGGCCCTGTGGCAGCGCCCGTCCAGCGCCTTCTTCACCGCCCAGGCGTCACAGAACCGTTAGCCGCGTTCGGCGCATGGAACGCGTATGGGCGGCGCATGAATCTCGTTAGGACCTGGCTGACCGCCCTGACATGCGGAATTACCGACCCGGGGGCCGTGCTTCACAATGGAGGTCAGCGGCGGCGGGCTCATGCTGGCCAGGCAGGCGACAAAGGACACGGGCCGTGATGGCGGACAACGACGGCCGACGAGGCACCGGCAGGGCGAACCAGGCGGGACGCGGGCACCTGCGGATCTACCTGGGATCGGCGGCCGGCGTAGGCAAGACCTACGCCATGCTCGGCGAGGGACACCGGCGCGCCGAGCGCGGCGCCGACGTCGTGGTGGGGTTCGCCGAGCCGCACGCGCGGCCGCACACGATCGAGCTGCTCGACGGACTGGAGGTCATCCCCCGGAAGACGCTGGAGTATCGCGGCGCGACCTTCGAGGAGATGGACGTGGACGCCGTGCTCGCCCGGCGCCCGCAGATCGCCCTGGTGGACGAGTTGGCGCACACCAACGTGCCCGGCTCGCGCAACGAGAAGCGCTGGCAGGACGTGGAGGAACTGCTCGACGCCGGGATCGACGTGATCTCCGCGGTCAACATCCAGCACCTGGAATCGCTCAACGACGTGGTCGAGAAGATCACCGGCGTGCCGCAGCGGGAAACCGTGCCGGACGCGATCGTCCGCGCCGCCGACCAGGTCGAGCTGGTCGACATGACGCCCGAGGCGCTGCGCCGCCGGATGGCGCACGGGAACATCTACCCGCCGGAGAAGATCGACGCGGCCCTGACCAACTACTTCCGCTCTGGGAACCTCGCCGCCCTGCGCGAGCTGGCCCTGCTCTGGCTGGCCGACAAGGTGGACGAAGGGCTGCAGCGCTACCGTTCCGAGCACAAGATCGAGGGCGCCTGGGAGGCCAGGGAGCGGGTGGTGGTGGCGCTCACCGGCGGCCCGGAAGGCAAGACGCTGATCCGGCGGGCCGCCCGGATCGCCGCCAGGTCCGCGGGCGGCGAGCTGCTGGCCGTGCACGTCACCAAGTCCGACGGCCTGACCGGCGCCGATCCGGCGGCCCTGGCCAGCCAGCGGCGGCTGGTCGAATCGGTGGGCGGCACCTACCACCAGGTCGTCGGCGACGACATCTCCGAGGCCCTGCTGACCTTCGCCCGGGCGGAGAACGCGACCCAGCTCGTGCTCGGCGCCAGCCGCCGGTCGTGGCTGGCCGCGATGCTCACCGGCCCCGGTATCGGTTCCCGGACCATCCGCGGGTCCGGCGACATCGACGTGCACATCGTCACGCACGGGCACATGGGCCGGGGCCGCGGCCTGCCGAGGCCCCGTGGCGCGATCACGATGCGCCGGAAGGTGGCCGGCTACGTGCTGGCCGCCGCGCTCTTGCCGTTGCTGACCGTCGCCCTGGCCAGCCTGCGCAGTGGCCTCAACCTCACCAGCGACGTGCTGATATTCCTGACCGCCGTGATCCTGGTCGCCCTGGTTGGCGGATTCGCGCCCGCCGTGCTCGCCGCCGTCGCCGGCTCGCAGCTGCTCAACTACTACTTCACCCCGCCCATCCACAAGTGGACGATCGCGCAGGCGAACAACGCGCTCGCGCTCGGCGTGTTCGTCGCTGTCGCGCTGCTGGTCAGCTCGGTGGTCGACATCGCGGCCCGGCGCACCACACAGGCGGCCCGGGCCAACGCGGAATCGGAGCTGCTGGCCACCACGGCCGGCAGCGTGCTCCGCGGCCAGCACGGACTCAGCGCGCTGCTCGACCGGGTCCGGGAAGCATTCCGCATGGATTCGGTCACGTTGCTCGAGTGCACGTCACCGGACGGGCAGCAGTCCGCCGACGCCTCCGCGGGCCGGATCAGGGGCGCGCCCGGCGGCTGGCAGGTCGTCGCCAGCTGCGGGGAACCCGCCGTCACCCGGCCGGACGAGGCGGATGTCGAGGTGCCGGTGGCCGATTCCCTCACGCTGGCCCTGCGCGGGCGCCCCCTGCCGGCCGCGGACCGCCGCGTGCTCGGCGCGTTCGCCTCCTACGCGGCCGTCGCGCTCGACCAGCAGCGCCTGGCCGCCGAGGCCCGGGCGGCCAAGCCGATCGCGGCCGCCGACCGGATGCGGACCGCGCTGCTCGCCGCCGTCAGCCACGACCTGCGCACGCCGCTGGCGTCCGCCAAGGCCGCCGTGACCAGCCTACGGTCACCCGAGGTGAACTGGGCGGCGGAAGACCACGACGAACTGCTCGCCACGGCGGACGAATCCCTGGACCGGCTGACCCACCTGGTCGATAACCTGCTGGACATGAGCAGGCTGCAGGCCGGCGCGCTGTCCCTGTTCCCGCGCCCGGCCGGCCTGGAGGAGATCGTGTCAAGCGCGCTGGACAACCTGGACCCCGCGGCCCGGGGCATCACGGTGGACATCCCGGAGTCGCTGCCCGAGATCAACGTGGACCCGGCCATCCTCGAGCGGGTCATCGTGAACCTGACCGAGAACGCGCTGCGCTACTCCCCGGCCGGGAAACCCCCGCTGCTGACCGCGAGCGCGCTGGGCGACCGGGTGGAGCTGCGCGTGGTCGACCGCGGCCCGGGCATCCCCGAGGCGGACAAGGACCGGATGTTCGTGCCGTTCCAGCGGCTCGGCGATACCGACAACACCACCGGAGTGGGGCTCGGCCTGGCGCTGTCGCGCGGGCTGGCCGAGGCCATGGGCGGCACGCTGACCGCCGACGACACCCCCGGCGGCGGCCTGACCATGACGGTATCGGTACCAGCCGTCACGGAGCCGCCCTACGAGTGCGAGCCGGGTCAGCGCGAGCGCGAGGCGACGGGGGGGACAAGCCCGTGACGCGAGTCCTTGTCGTGGACGACGAGCCGCAGATCCTGCGGGCGCTGCGGATCAACCTGAGGGTGCGCGATTACGACGTGCATGTCGCGGCCACCGGGGCCGAGGCGCTGGAGGAGGCCGGGCGGTATCCGCCCGACCTGGTGATCCTCGACCTCGGCCTGCCTGACCTGGACGGCGTGGAGGTGATCCAGGGCCTGCGCGGCTGGACGAAGGCGCCCATCATCGTGCTGTCCGGCCGGGCCGATAGCGTGGACAAGGTGGAGGCGCTCGACGCGGGCGCCGATGACTACATCACCAAGCCGTTCGGGGTCGAGGAACTGCTCGCCCGCATGCGGGCCGCGGTCCGGCGCACCGGAACCGCCGAGGACCTGCCCCGGATCCGGCTCGGCCACGTGGTCGTCGACCTGGCCGCCAAGCGCGTCATCCGGCAGGCCCCGGTACCGGCGGGAGGCGACTCCCCCGCCCAGGCCGACGACATCAGGCTCACCCCGACCGAATGGCACCTGCTCGAGGTGCTGCTGCGGAACCCCGGCAAGCTGCTCAGCCGCAACCAGCTGCTGACCGAGGTGTGGGGGCCGGGGTACGCCGACGCGACGGGCAACCTGCGTCTGTACATGGCGCAGCTGCGCCGCAAGCTGGAACCCGACCCGGCCCGGCCCCGCTGGCTGATCACCGAGCCGGGCATGGGCTACCGCTACCAGCCCGGCCCGGCGGGCTGATACGCGCTCACCAGGGGAAGGGCTGGCCGTCCCGGGTGAGGGTGCCGGTGGGGCCGCCGTTGGGGATGGTCACCGCCCAGATGACGCTGGCCGCGGCCTGGCTGAGCGAGCGGCCCTCCGGGTGGCTCTCGCTGGCCGGCCAGCCCGGGCAGACCGCGTTGACGAGAATGCCGTCCCGGGCCAGCTCCGCGGCGAGTATCCGGGTGAGCGCGTTGAGCCCGGCCTTGGAGACGCCGTACGCGGGCGAGCCGCCGGTCATCACCGAGATCGAGCCGCCCTCGCTGCTCACGTTGACGATCCTCGGCCGGGTGCTCGAGCGCAGCATCGGCAGCAGCGCGTGAATCACCCGCCAGGGGCCGAACATGTTGACGTCGACCGCCTCCGCGACCGTGCCCAGGTCGGCGTTGCTCGCCGTGGCCCACCGGTCGTACATGGTCGATGCGTTGTTGACGAGCACGTCGGCGCGGCCGAACCGCCCCTTCACCCACTCGGCCATCGAGGCGACGCTGATCGAGTTGTCCACCTCGAGCTGGCAGGCGACGATCCGGCCCCCCTCGGGATCGAGCTCCTTCGCGGCCAGCTCTCCCTTCCGCAGGTCGCGGGAGCCGAGCACCACCGCGAAGCCGAGCAGGGCCAGCTGGCGGCACACCTCACGGCCCACGCCGCGGTTGCCGCCCGTCACCACAGCCACCGGCAGGTCAGCGAACACGCGCATCACCCGCGCTAGCCATGACCGCGACGTTTCTCATGGCAGTCATCTTGCCACTCGCTGCTCACCGTCCTGACCCCCAAGAGGCCAAATCGTCATCTAACGGCGGACGCTGGCACCTGGGGCCAATGGCCCTTGGAGACCGAACAGGGCGAGTCTATTGTCATAGTCAGGTGAGCCGGGAAGTCTGGTCGGCACGTTCGTCACGGTGGAGACCGGACGGGAGGCACTCTGATCGCGCGCCTGGCCGGCGGGTCCTGAATGCCGGGAATGCTGCTGTTCGCCGCCGGGGTGGCGGTGAGCCTGGCCGCGGCGGCGCTGGCCGCCGACGCCCCGGAGATCACCTCCGCGGTGACCGCGCTGACCCGGGGCCAGCCCAGCGTGGGGGCGGGGGTGGTGATCGGGTCGAACGTCTTCAACCTGGCCGCCTTGCTCGGACTGGCCGCGCTGGCGGCCGGGCGGATCGCCTTCCACCGCCGGGTGGTGCTGCTCGGCGGGTTCCCGGGGGTGTGGGTGGCCGCCGCGACCGTGCTGACGGTGACGGCGGTGGCACCCGCGGCCGGGCTGGCGCTGACCGCGGCGGTGCTGGTGCCCTACGTGGCGGTGCTGGGGATGAGCCGGGCCCGGGTGGAGAGCCTGCGGCTGCCCGCCCGGTGGACGCGCTGGCTGGTCGCGGCGGTCCACGAAGAGGAGGCCGAACTGGCCGAGGCGATCAGGCCGCCGCGGGGCACCTGGCGCGACGCGGTCGCCGCGGCCTGGGCGCTGATCGCCGTCGTCGGGGCGAGCACGGTCATGGAGGTGACGGCGACCGCCCTGGGGCACAGGTACGCGGTCGCCGACATCGTCACCGGCGGCCTGGTGCTGGCCGTGGTGACCAGCCTGCCGAACGCGGTGGCCGCGGTGTACCTGGCCCGGCGCGGCCGCGGGGCCGCGGTGCTCAGCATCGCGCTGAACAGCAACGCGATCAACGTCGTGGCGGGGCTGCTGATCCCGGCGAGCGTGGCCGGGCTCGGACCGCGCTCCGGCCCGGGCACGCTGGTCGCCGGGTGGTACGCGGGCCTGACCGTACTCGCGCTCGCGCTCGCCTACCGGGGCCGCGGCCTGGGCCGTGTTCCCGGGGCCGCGATCATCGCGGGCTACCTGGCGTTCGTGGCCGCCCTGCTGCTGACCTGACGCGTCCAGGGAGGGCTGGCTCGCCGCGTTCCGTCGCGACCCGCGACGTGGCGGTGGCCGTCATCGTCCTGAGCTCTGTCGTCGTCCTAGGCGAGGACCAGGACGACGATGATGATCGCGATGACCGCCACGGCCCCGGCGATCAGCACGGCGGGAGACACCGGCGAGCGCCGCGCCTGCGGGTCGTCGCCGTCGCCGCGCTCCACGAAGGCCCGGAACCGTCCGGTATTGGCGCTCGGATCTTGCTCAAACTCCGACATGTTCACGACTTTAGCTGGTCAGCCGCCGTCCAGAGGCTGGATTCAGCGCAACGGAGCCAGCGCGTCGGCCCGGTCGACCAGCCGGGAGAGCACGATCACGCTCTTGGTCCTGACCACGAACGATTCGGCCCGGATGCGCTCCATCACGTCCTCGAAGTGCCTGACGTCCGCGGCCCTGATGTGCACCAGGGCGTCCGCCTCCCCGGTGACCGTGCACGCGTCCACGACCTCGGGATACCGCCGGACCGCTATGCCGATCTCCTCGGGCGAGGTGCGCCCGCCGCAGTACAGCTCCACGTACCCCTCGGTCGTCCAGCCCATCGCGGCCGGGTCCACCCGGGCGGAGAAGCCGGTGATGGCGCCCGCGGCCCGGAGCCGGTCCACCCGCCGCTTGACCGCCGGCGCGGACAGCCCGACCTCGCCGCCGATGAGGGCGTAGCTGGCCCGGGCGTCCCTGATCAGGAAGGCCACGATGCGCGCGTCGATGTCGTCCACTGCGGCCGGCCGTCAGTCGACGCCGTCGTACAGGGCCGCGATGCGCGGCGGCTTCACCTGGGCGAGATTATCCCGCGCCGGATACCGGCGCCCGGCGGGACCCGCCGCGAAGGCCCGGAGCAGGTTCTGCGTGGCCCGGTCGACGAACCGCTCGGCCGCCCGGGTCAGGCCGTGCCCGCAGGACGGGCCGCGCATCGCGCACACCCAGCGCATCGTACCCGACGCGAACACCCCGGCCCCGCTCGCGACCGTGTAGTACGCCGAATCGGCGAAGGTGGAGAAGCCGTCGCAGGTCAGCGGGGAATGCGCGAGCACCTGCAGCGGCCGGGGGAACGGCACGGCCGGATCGAGCCGGTCGTACTCGGGCCCCACCATGCCGTCGAAGCGCTCGCCCTTGCGGGCGCCGGTGCCGGCGAAGATCCAGCTCGACGGGTCGTAGACGACCCAGGGCGCGCTCACCGGGTTGCACTCGTAGAACACCCCGGTGATGACGCTCTCCGGCCGCGGGTCGGGCGAGTCCCGCCACTGCTGGGTGGTCTGCGCGTTGTCGTGGCCGGCCAGCGGGTCGATGGCGGCGGCCTTGTAGCAGATGATGACGCGGTCCCCGGCCGCGAACCTGATGTGCCGGTAGATCGCGTTGGCGCCGAGGAAGGCCAGGTTGGTCCCGGCGTCCCGGGCGGCCAGCAGCGCCGACCGCATCGCGCGCGAGTAGTACTCGTCGTGGCCCAGGGTGATGACCGCGCGCGCCCCGGCCAGCAGGCCCGGGTGCTGGTCGAGGTCGACGTCGGTCTCGTAGGCGAGCGGGACCCCGGTGCGCTCGGCCAGCGCGATGGCCGGCTGGTCGAAGAAGAGGAACCGGCCCGCGCCGTCCTGGTCGTAGGGGCGGTCGAAGCTGACCGCGTAGCCGCGGCCGGACGGCAGCCCGTCCGGGCCCTGGTAGAGGCTGTAGCCGCCCCAGGCGTTGTAGGCCTGCCAGGTGGTGTTGTCGTTGAGGATGACTACGGCTCCCGCGGTGCTGGCCGACCGGACCGTGATCGGCACGTACCGCTCGGCGCCGCCGGCCGCGTCCAGGCGCAGCAGGTAGGAGCCGGGCGGCCAGCCCGCGGTGCTGACCGTCAGCGACGGGCGCCACGGCGCGGTCACCATGCGGGTGCCCGGCGCGATCCGCACCGCCGTCTGCCGCTGGCCGCGGACCTGGGCCGACGTCCAGACCAGGCGCGCCTGACGGCCGGAGTACCAGCCGAACCGGAACGCGTCCACCCGGAAGGACCTCGCCGTGGTCGACACGTACAGGCGGAAGCTCTGGCCGGGCAGGACGCTCTGCTGGCCGGCGTACCCGTCGATGGCGTCGGCCGGGCCGAGGTCGGTGATCCGCCATGCGGACGTGCCCGGCCGCTCGTTCTCCGCCACCGGGAACGGCGGCGCGTGCGCCGCCGCGGCGGTCGGCGCCGAGGTGACCGGACCAGGCCCGGCTGACCCGGACCCGCCGGTGCAGCCCGCGGCCGGCAGCGCCGCCGCGAGGACCAGGGCGGCGCCGGCCGCGCGGCGCATTCGCTTCATCATGACCAGGCTCACGGGTCCCCATCATGGCACCACCGTCCCGGGCGGGAGTTGTGACGATCCGCGAACGGCGGCCCGGCCGGGGCGCTCCGCTCCTAGGCTCGTACCGCACGTCACCAACGGCAGTCACACGTACAAGGCGCCTGGAGCGGGTCCTCGGAGCGGGTCATCGCACACCAGGCCGGCCAGACGGGCCAGGACCCGGCCGCCGTGCAGGTCCCGCCGGCCCTCACGCTGACCCCGGTGGGCGCGGCCCCGAACGCCCAGCAGGCTCCCCTCACCTGCACCACCACGTCCGCGACCACGGTTCAGGTGACCACGGCGGCCGGGGCCGGCGCGGCCGGGCAGGTGTACACGTGCACGGTCACGGTCGGCACGTCCGCCCCGGCCGTCAGCCGGGTCCCGATGACCCTGACCGCGACCGGGCCGGCCACCGTCGGCAGGCCGGACACGGTGATGCTCGCCGCGCCCGCGGGCGCGCTCGGCTCCGCGTTTCCGGTCAGCGCCGCGCCGATGGCCGTGTCCGGCGCGGCCGGCCTGGAAAGCGGAGACCGAACGGATGCCGGCACCGTCCCGATGACCGGGCTAGCGGACACGGAACGCGCCCGTCATGCGGCTCGGCCTGGCCGCCGGCGGCTCGATCCAGGTACCGCCGCTGGCCAGCCACAACCTGACGGGCTGGTATGACCGGAGCGTCACGCCCGGCCAGGACGGCACGTCGATCATCCTGGGGCATGTCGATTCGGTGGCCGGCCGCTCGGTGTTCTACGCCATCAAGGACCTGACCCGCGGTGACATGGTCGAGGTGGTCCGCGCGGACGGCAAGACCGCCGCCTTCTCGGTGGACGGGGTGCAGGAGGTCGCCAAGGCGACATTTCCCGCGGCGGAGGTCTACGGCAACACGCGCTATCCCGAGCTGCGCCTGATCACCTGCGGCGGGCCGTTCGACACCGCGACCCGCCAGTACCTCGACAACATCGTCGTGTACACGCACCTGGTCGCCTGAGGGCTGAGGGCTGAGGCGCCCGCGGCCGGGCTCCGGGCAGCAAACGAGGCTCGGCGTCCCGCTTTCGCCGAGCCTCATTAAGTGAGACGCGGAGCTAGCCGTCCTGGTTGACGCGTTCGGCATAAACTCGCCGGCCGATTCTGGCCGGCCGCTGGCATTCCGCCCGGGCCGGTAATCGCATGCCGTGACGCCGTGAGCGTGACGCCGGCGACATCGCGGCGCCGGCTTCCGGCCTGGGCTGTGGCCGAAGGTCCGTTCGGTATCCGGCTTTTCGACGCCGGCCTGGCCGGGCTGGTCGCGGCGGCCATCGAGGTCAGCGTCGCCGTGGGCGGCGGCCCCGGCGCCGTGCCGCTCAACCTCGCCGCCTACCTGGCCGGCGCGCTGCTGGCGGCGCCGGTCCTGTTCCGCCGCCGCTGGCCGTTCCGGGTGATGCTCGGCAGCGCGGCGATGATCTTCATCTATTACCTCTTCGCCCGCAGGCTACCGGCCCGAAGCCCTCACCATCACGGTGACCGACAACGGAGGCGCCGGGAACGCGAAGTCGTCGCGCTGGTCGCCGCCGGTATGTCCAACGACGAGATCGGCCGCCGGCTCGCGGTCAGCCCGCTCACCGCGAAGACCCACGTCAGCCGGGCGATGACCAAGCTGAACGCCCGCGACCGGGCGCAGCTGGTCGTCCTGGCCTACGAGCACGGCCTCACCGCGCCCTAGCCGCCCCCGGCCGGTATGGTGCGAGGCAGCGTCTACTCCGGGAGGAACGGCATGGCAGGAAGCGCTGAGGACGCCGAGACCATGGTGCGCGGGATGTACGGGCCGGACGTCACCTTCCTCGGGGTGCCGCGGGCCGGACTGGACGCGCTCGACGGCCTCGACGTGGTCTTCCTCGGCGCGCCCTTCGACAGCGGCACGTCCTACCGGTCGGGGGCCAGGTTCGGCCCGCAGGCGATCCGGGCCACCGATTACCTGCCGCACGACGCGTCCCGGCCGCACCTCGCGCTGGGCGTGGACCCGCTGGCCGAACTGCGCGTCGCCGACGCCGGCGACGTGCTCATGCCGCCGGGCGAGACCGAGAAGTCGCTGCAGCGGCTGGAAGACGCCGTGCACGCCGTGGCGGCGGCCGGCGCGATCCCGGTGATCCTGGGCGGCGATCACACCGTCACCCTGCCCGACGCCACCGGGGTGGCCCGGCAGGTGGGCTGGGGCCGGGTGTCGCTGATCCACTTCGACGCGCACGCCGACACCGGGGACACCCAGTTCGGGTCGCTGTACGGGCACGGCACGCCGATGCGGCGGCTGATCGAGTCGGGCGCGGTGCGCGGCGACCGGTTCCTGCAGATCGGGCTGCGCGGGTACTGGCCGGAGCCGCCCACGCTGGCCTGGATGGCCGAGCAGCGGATGCGCTCGTACGAGATGAGCGAGATCGTCAGCCGCGGCCTCGGCGAATGCCTGACCGAGGCGTTCGCCATCGCCGTCGACGAGTGCGACGGCGTCTTCCTGTCGGTGGACGTGGACGTGGTGGACCCGGGCATGGCGCCAGGCACCGGCACGCCGGAACCGGGCGGCCTGACCGCCCGCCAGCTGCTCGACGCGGTGCGGCGGATCGCCATGTCGGTGCCGCTGGCCGGGATCGACGTGGTGGAGGTCTCGCCGCCGTACGACCACGCCGAGGTGACCGCGTTCCTAGCCAACCGGGTGGTGCTCGAGGCGCTGTCCGGCATCGCCTGGCGGCGCCGGGAGCTGGCGGGCGAGCGGCCCCGGCAGCCGGACGCGCCGCTGCTCGAGGACCGCTGACGACACCCCGCGAGCCGACGGGCGCCGGCGGCGTGGCCTGGGGCTATTAAACCTTGATAGTCCTGGCCTAGCACTCTGGGCGGACCGATCGGCAGGATCTATAGTCGGTGCATGCTCGACGTAACCAGGCTGCGGGTGCTGGTTGCCGTGGCCCGGCATGGTTCGGTCACCGCCGCGGCCCGGGCCCTCAACTACGCGCAGCCTTCGGTGAGCCACCACCTGTCCCGGCTGGAAGCAGAGACCGGGACGAAGCTGATCCAGCGGGCGGGCCGCGGCATCAGGCTCACCGACGCCGGGCGGCTGCTCGCCGAGCGGGCCGCCGAGGTGATCGGCAGGCTGGACGCGGCGGAGAACGAGTTGGCCGCCTACACCGGTCTGCGCGCCGGGCGGCTCCGGCTGGCGGCGTTCCCGTCCGCGCTCGGCACCATCGTCCCGGCCGCCGCGGCGATGCTGCGGGAGCACCAGCCCCGGGTCGACCTGCGGCTGACCGAGGCGGAACCGCCGGAGGCCCTGCGCATGCTGCGGGCCGGGTATGTCGACGCGGCGCTGGTGTTCCGGTACTCCCCGGACGCGCCCGGCGCGGGCCGGCCCGGTGACGACGACGGCGACAGCGACGGCATCGACCGCACCGAGGGCCTGCGTGAACGGCTCCTCCTTGAGGAGCAGGTGCACCTGGTGACCTCGGCCCAGGCCGGCGCCGAACCGTCGGCCGAGCTGGCCGGCTACGCCCGGCACCGCTGGATCGCGGGCTGCGACCGCTGCCGGGCCAACCTGCTGAGGCACTGCGCGCTGGCCGGTTTCATCCCCAAGATCGCGTTCACCACCGACGACTACGTCGCCGTCCAGGCGCTGGTGGCCGCCGACCTGGGGGTCTCCACCCTGCCGGCGCTCTGCCTGCGCGCCGCGCGGCATCCCGGGATCAAGGCCGTGCCGCTGCCCGGCATCCGCCGGTACGTGTTCGCGGTACGGTACGGCGACGCGCCCGACCCGCCCGCGGTGAACCTGCTGATGGAGGTGCTCCGCACGGCCGCGGTGCCGCCGCCGCGCACCGCCGGCGACCCCGCTCAGCTACAGTCGCCTGCGTGAACCCGGGCTCGCCGCCGTCCGCCGAACCCGGCCGCCCGCCGGTTCCCGGCGATCTCGGCCCCATCCCCGGCCAGCTCGCCCTGCCCGGCATGCCGTCGCCCGCCGAGGCCGCCGGCGGGCAGGCCACGCTGCCCGGCCTGGAGTTCCTCGCGGCGGACGCCCGGGACGACCCCGGCCAGGCCGGTGATGGCCGGGTCGCCGGCGACGGGGAACTGGCCGCGGTGGCCGCGGAGCTGCGCAGGCTCGACCGCGACGGCTCGCGGATGGCCGCCGCCATCCGCGGCGCGCTGGACATGCTGCTCGACGGCCAGCACACCGGGCGCTACCGCTGGGAGCAGCTGCACAAGACCGAGAAGACGCACGCCGGGACGCTGGTCGAGATCGCGCTGGCCCGGGCGCTGCGGCTGGCCGACGGCACGACGCTGGACTACACGATCGCTGGCGCGGACGTCGACTGCAAGTTCTCCTACCGGCGGGGTGGCTGGATGATCCCGCCCGAGGCCGACGGCAAGCTGCTGCTCCTGGTCCAGGCCAGCGACGAGGAGGGCACCTGGTCGGCGGGCCTGGTCCGCGCCACGGCGGGGCAGCTGAGCCCCGCCGGGAACAGGGACGGCAAGCGCACCCTCAACGACCGCGGCCGGGCCGCGGTGCAATGGCTGCACGCCCGCACCCCGTTGCAGGAAAACGCGCTGCTCAGGCTGCCCGAACGGGACGTGGCGGCGATCTTCGCGCTGCCTTCTGGCCAGCAGCGGGTGAACGAGCTGTTCCGGCGCGCGCAGCGGATGCGGGTCAGCCGCACCGTGGTGGCCACGGTGGCCATGCAGGACGACTATATGAAACGCGTCCGCGACGGCGGCGGCGCGCGCGACCGGCTGCGGGCCGAGGGCATCGTGATCTTCGGGGACTACGCCGGGGACCAGGTGCTCGCCTCGGCGCTCGGCCTGCCCCGGCCGGGGCCGGGGGAGTTCGTGAGCGCCCGGCTGGTCCGCTGTCCCGGGGACGGCCAGCTGCGTGATTACGCCTGGTCCGTGCGCATCGCCGGGGCTGACTGGCAGCTCGCCGCCGCCACCGACCCGGCCGGGCCCGCACCCGCGCTTCCCCGCTGAGCCGCAGGTCAAACGGCACGCGACACGGCGGAAACGCTTGCGCAGCCACACGCGAACCGGAATCGTATGGCTTGTCCGTAACCGCAGGCGCAATGGCAAAGGGGTACCGGCAGGCATTCGGGGATGGCGGCTAGGTGCCGCGCCCGGCCAGGCAGTTTCACGAGCCAGAGAAGGATGTATGAGGGGCTTCAAGAATTTTCTTATGCGCGGCGACGTTATCGTCGTCGCGGTGGGGCTCGTCGTGGCCCTCGCGTTCAGCGGCCTCGTCACCGCGTTCACGAACGACATCGTCAACCCGCTCGTGCAGAGCTTCCAGGGCGGCAAGGTCGGGCTGGGCGTGCAAATCCGCGCCAACAATCCCAAGACGCTCGTGGATTTCGGCTCGCTCATTTCCTCGGTCATCAACTTCGTCATCTTCATGGCCGTGGTGTATTTCCTCATCGTGGTGCCTTACAAGGTCGTGCAGGCGCGGCGCGAGCAAGTGGTATTCGGCGATCCGGCTCCGGTGAAGACCTGCCCGGCGTGCCTGTCCAGCGATCTCCCGGCCGCCGCGTCCAAGTGCAAGTACTGCGGCTCGGACCAGCCCGCTACCGCCGCCTGACCCGGCGCGCACATGGCACAGGACAGGCCGGCGGCGCTGGTCACCGGGTCGGCGAGCGGGATCGGCCGGGCCGCCGCACTCCGGCTGGCCCGGGCCGGGTACGACGTCGCCATCAACTACAGCCGGTCCGCGGAGGCCGCCGGGCAGGCCCTGGCCGAGCTGGAGAGCCTGGGCGGTCATCACCTCGCACTGCGCGCCGACGTCAGCGACGACGACGCGGTGACCTCGCTGGCCGAGACGGTCGGCGAGGCCTACGGCCGGCTCGACGCGCTGGTGAACAACGCGGGCCTGACCAGCCAGACGCCGCCCGACGACCTGGCCGGCGTCGACCTGGCCGAATGGGACCGGGTGTTCGCGGTCAACGTCCGCGGGCTGTTCCAGGTCACGCGGGCCTGTGCGCCCCGGCTGCGGGCCGCGCACGGCAGCGTGGTCAACGTGGCCTCGATCGTCGGGCTACGGCCTGGCCCTCAGCCGCTCGCCTACGCGGCCAGCAAGGCGGCCGTGGTCAGCCTCACCCGCACCCTGTCCCGGGTGCTGGCGCCGGAGGTCCGGGTCAACGCCGTCGCGCCGGGCTGGATCGCCGGCGAGTGGATGGAACGGACGCTGGGCGACGACTACGAGCGGCTGATGGCGCGGCGCGCCACCTGGACGCCGATGCAGCGCAACGTCACCGTGCAGGACGTGGCCGAGACCATCTTCTCGCTGATCACCTCCAACCCGTTCGTCACGGGCGAGACGATCGTCATCGACGGCGGTTACGCGGCTACGAGCTGATCTGGTCAGATGGCTGGCATGGCGAACTGGTCGCACACCGGGCGGTGGACGCTCGAGGATCGCTTCGCGTCCCCCTGGCACTACCTGCCGGTGGACGTGCCGCCCGGGACGGCCGGGCTGCGGGTCGAGCTCGACTACGACCGCGCCGGCGGAGCCGTGCTGGACCTGGGCTGTCTTGGCCCGCACGGGTTCCGCGGCTGGTCCGGCGGGGCCCGCGGGTCGTTCGTCATATCACGCGCCGCGGCCACTCCGGGCTACCTGCCCGGGGACCTCGAGGCCGGGACGTGGCAGGTGATGATCGGCGTGCACCGGGTTCCGCCGGACGGCGTGCGCTACCGGCTGACCGCCGAGACCGCACTGCTCGGCATGGCCCCCGGTCCGACCCCGCCCGCGCCGCCGCCTCCCCGGGACCGGCCGCCGCGCCGGGTCCTGCCCGCCCGGGCGGGTCGCCGCTGGCTGGCCGGTGACCTGCACACGCACACCGTGCACTCGGACGGCGCGCTGACCGTCCAGGAGCTAGCCGCCCTCGCAGCCGGGCGCGGCCTGGACTTCCTGGCCGTCACCGATCACAACACGGTCAGCCACCACGCCGAACTGGCCGCCGCGGCGCGGCGGTACGGGATCACCCTGCTGCCCGGCCAGGAGGTGACCACCGACGGCGGGCACGCCGGGGCGCTCGGCGATGTCGGCTGGATCGACTTCCGCCGGGAGCCGGATGCCTGGCTGGACGCGACCGAGGCCGCGGGCGGCCTGCTGTCGGTCAACCACCCGTTCGCCGGGGTGGACAGCTGGACCCGCCCGATGCGCCGCCGCCCGCCGCTGCTCGAGGCCTGGCACTGGAGCTGGCTCGACCGGCGCTGGACCACCCCGCTGTCCTGGTGGCTGGCCTGGGACCCGGCGGCGATCCCGGTCGGCGGCAGCGACTGGCACCAGCCGGGATCCGACGCTCCGCCGGGACGCCCGACCACCTGGGTCGAGTGTGCCGGGGAGGGGCCGGGTGACGTGCTGGACGGCCTGCGGGCGGGCCGGGTGGCCATCTCGGCCGAACGGGAAGGGCCGGTGCTGCTGCGTCACGACGGCGCCCTCGTCGCCATCGACGCCGACGGCCTGACCCTGGCCGGGCCGCACGGGCCGTGCGCCCGGGTCCGCGGCGACCGGGCCACGCTGCCCGGCCTGGCCGGCCCGCACCGCCTGCTCGACGCGGCCGGGGCGGCGCTGGCGCTCACGGGATGAACCGGCCGCGCGGTGCCCGTCCGGGCCCGGCGAGGCGGCCAAGGCGCCGGAAGATACCGTGTGGTCCCGCCACCGTTTCCCCAGCGGAAACGATTTTCCGCTGGGGAAACGGCGCGGAGAAGGGCACCGGGCCCGCGGGGCGTAGTCTCCGCGGCGGCGCATGTGTAGGGGCCTCGGTCCGGTAGCGGCAGGTGAGGATGTTCAGGTGATCGCGCTTATTCCCGGACGCCTGCTGGCCAGGAGGCGCTGCCGGGCAACCTCATACAGCACCGCCGTCGCCGCGTTCGCCGCGTTCAGCGAGCTCGCGGCGCCGGTCATGGGAATCCTGACGGTGTGGTCGCACAGTTCCCGCCAGGCGCTGCTCAGCCCGGTGGCCTCGGTCCCGACCAGCAGCAGCGTGGGCTGGGTGAAATCGGCGTCGAACACGTCCTGCTCGCCGTGCTCGTCGGTGCCGGCCAGCACCATCGGGCAGCCCCGGGCCCGCTGGGCCGCCACCCAGGCGGCCACCTCACGGTGCGAGGGGCAGCGGACCACGGGCCGCGCGAAAAGCGAGCCGGTGCTGGCCCTGACGGTCTTGGGGTCGTAGACGTCGGCCGCGTGGCCGGCCACGATGATCCCGTCCGCGCCGAAGGCGTCCGCCGACCGGATGATGCTGCCGATGTTGCCCGGGCTGGCCGGACGGTCGAGCACCAGGCCGAGGAAGCGCGGTCCGGCCGCGATCCGGTCAAGATCGTCGTCCGGCATCTCGACCACCGCGACCAGCTCCGGGCCATCCGCGGCCTTCTCGCCCAGCTCGGCCAGCAGGCCGGGCGACATCGCCACCTGGACGGCGGGCACATCGCGCAGCATGGCCCGCGCCCAGCCCGACAGCGGGCGCTCGGCGTCGTAGAGCAGCGCGCGGAAACGCCAGCCGAATTCGGCCGCCAGCGTGATCGGCCGCACTCCCTGGACCACGAACTCCCGGGTCCGCTGGCGCTTGCCGCGGTTGCTGAGCAGCGACTCCCACTGCTGGAAACGAGCGTTACGCGACGAGACCCGCAGCACCCCCGGCACATGCCCTCCATCGTCGAACCGGCTTACCGATGAGTCTGGCAGGAGCCGGCCGTCTACGCTGCGAATCGATTACGGGAGGATGTCGCCATGAGCCAGGGAACCACCGGATACGCGCCGGTCAACGGGCTGCGCATGTACTACGAGGTGCACGGTGCGGGCCGTCCGCTGGTGCTGCTGCACGGCGGGCTGATGACCATCGACCTGTCGTTCGGCGGGCTGCGGCCCGAGCTGGCCGCCGGCCGCCAGGTGATCGCCACCGAACTGCAGGGACACGGGCGCACCGCCGACGTCGACCGGGACATGGACCTGCGTTACCTGGCCGGTGACGTGGCCGCGCTGCTCGACCACCTGGGCGTCGGCCAGGCCGACGTACTCGGCTTCAGCCTCGGCGGCGGGGTGGCGCTGCAGCTGGCGCTGGACCACCCGGACCGGGTCGGCCGGATCATCCTCGCCTCGGTCAGCTACGCCCCCGACGGGTTTCACGCCGAGATCTCGGACCCGGCCCAGCACGCCACCTCGACCCGGATGCCCACCGCGGAGGACTTCCGCGAGATGCGCGAGGCCTACGACCGGCTGGCGCCCGACCCCGGGCACTTCGACGCGTTCGCGGCTAAGGTCTCGCAGGCTGCGGGGAACCTCAAGGGCTGGACCGCCGAGGAGCTCGGCGGCATCGGCGCGCCTACGCTGCTCGTCTTCGGCGACCACGATTTCATCCGCCTGGAGCACGCGGTCGAGATGCAGGGGCTGATCCCCGGCGCGCAGCTCGCGGTGCTGCCCGGCGCCACGCACATGGGCGTCCTGCGGCGGGCCGACCTCATCGTGCCGCTGGTCCGCGAGTTCCTCCGCTGATCCGGACAGCGCGGTCAGGACAGCGCGGTCAGGACAGCGCGATCAGGACAGCGCGATCAGGACAGGGCGGTCAGCAGGTCGAGGCGGGCGCGCAGCAGGGCGCGGTGCGCTACCACGTCGTCGACCTGATCGGGTTGCCCGGGACACTCACCTGCGCTGATCGCCCGGGCGAGGCGGAGCCTGGCGTCGGCGGCGTCGATCATCTCGAAGACCACCAGCGGGTCGCGTCCCGTCTCCCGCTCGGTATCGGCGCGCAGCTCGGTGCCCTTGGCGACCCAGGTGTCGCCGATCTTGCCGCCGCGGCCGTGGTCGATCAGCACGCAGACGGCGTGCTGCTTGTCGCCGTAGGCGAAGGTCATGGTCAGCGACTCCTGGCGGCCGCCGACGTCGGCGTAGTGCCAGCAGTCACCGACCTGCGGCGCGCCGACCTGGCCGGCCCACGGCGGGTCAGTGACGTCCCGGGCGCGGAGCCGCGCCGCCGCCTGCCCGGCGGCCGCCCGCAGGGCCGGCGACCCGATCGCGGTGAAGACACGCAGCAGGGCGAGGGCTTCCGGGGTGCCCGCCGCCTCGGCGGCGGGCACCAGCGTCCCGGTGAGGGTGTCCATCAGCGAGGCCTGGCCCGCGGCCGACGCGGCCAGGGCGCCGATCAGGTCGGATCCCCAGAGCTCGGCGTCCACCGGGTCCTCCAGCTGGCCCAGGATCTGGTGAGCCTCGGCCAGCACCCCGGCGAAGGTCTCCTCGACGGCGACCGGCGCGAAAAGGCTGGCGACGTCGGGCTCCCTGGGGTCGTCGGCATCCATGCCGAGCAGGATAAGCGAAGGACCCCGTCCGGGGACGGGGTCCTTCGCGGTCGGGCGCTAGGCGCTGCGGGCGGTCAGCCGCCCAGGCCCGACAGCGTGCCGGCGGCGTTGTTCACCGTGCCGGCGACCGACCCGACGCTGCTGGTGCCGTTGCCGCTGGTGAGGGCGCTGCTGCCGGGGACGCTGCCGATGGCCGGCAGCGAGCCGGCGGCCGGCAGCGAGCCGGTCACGCCGTTCAGGCCGGGGACCGCTCCGGTGGCCGTGCCGAGGTCGGGGATGGCACCGGAGACCGAACCGAGGCCGGGCAGGGCGCTGGCCGCGCCGCCGGTGCTGCTGCCTCCTTCGGCCTGCGCCGGGCCGCTCACCTGCAGCGGGTCGCTGGACTGCATCTTGCCGCCGGACTGCAGCGAGCCGGCCGCCGCGGGCGAGTCGCAGGACGCGCCGAGGGCACTGGCCGCCGCCGAGACCTCGGCGGCGGCCACGGGCAGGGCGGGCAGCCCGCACAGGATCCCGCTGGCACCCGATCCGCTGAGGTCCTGGGTGACCCCGCTCACCGCGGCCGGCGACCCGGCCTGCGATTGCGCGAACGCGGGCGCGGCGACGCCTGCCGCCAGGACGGCCGCCGAAGCGGCACTCCCGAGAAAAATTCGCCAGTAGTACACGAAACACTCCATTTCGATGTGGGTAATGGAAACGGCCGCTATCCGGAATTCACCCGGAGCTGACGGCGAGACTTACGGCCGGCCTGCCATTCGGCGGGATCTGGCGCCAGCGGCGACCGTCCGGGCATAGCGGTGACATCCGCGGTCAATTCGCCATTTATTCACGATCGCTCCATTCCAGCTGGGGTCTGGAAATTGACGTGGGCCGAGATTTGGCGGGCTGTTGATGAGCCGAGTCCAGACCATAGCACACTCTAAGTGATCGCTAAGTGACTCTCCGGATTATCGCCGCACGGGAACGCGTCCGGGCATCCGGAATCCGGCTGTCACCGCGCGGGCGGCTCGACCCGTACGGCGTCGAGCAGCCGCTCGTAGGCGGCCAGGTCGACGTGCTCCCGGTCCCCCTGGCCGCCGGGTGTCCTGGTCCAGGCCCCGGCACCGCCCGCGGCTAGGGCCAGGGCGTGCCTGAGGCGGTCCGGCCAGGACCAGCCGAGCAGCTGGCCGGGCACCAGGCCCGCCACCAGCGCGCCGCGGTCCGGATCCGGCGGGCTGGCCGGGTCCGGGTTGGCGACGTGGGCTGTCCACTCGCCGGCCGCGCTCGCCGCGCGGACCAGGCCGCCGGCCGCTACCGCCGCCGCGCCCGCGCCGAGGCGGACCAGGGCGGCGGCGAATCCGGGCTCGGTCGAACCCGATTCGGCCACCACCAGGTCGGGGCCGTGGCTGACGGCATGCTTCAGCTCCTCGCCGCCCGCGTCGAGAATCACCGGCACGCCCGCCTCGACGGCGTAGGTCACCAGCGATCCGTAGGTGTCCGCGGGCAGGCCATCGGGCAGGCTGCCGCAGAGCACCACGGCCGCGGCCCCCGTCATCAGCCGCCGGTAGTCGGCGGCGAACCGGCCGAGTTCCTCGGTGGTGATGTACGGCGCGGGTTCGCCGAACCGCAGCACCGGCCCGTCCAGGTCGGGGCCGGCGAACCGGAAGAAGCGCCGGGACTCGCCGCGGATCAGCGTGAACGCCGTCGGCACCCCGGACTTGGCCAGGTCCGCCCGGATCAGCTCACCGGACACGCCGCCCGCCAGCCCCGCGGCGAGCACATCGTGCCCGAAGGCCCGCAGCACCCGGGCCACCGTCACGCCGCGGCCGCCGGCCCGGTAGCCGGGCCGGGAGACCGGGATGACGCCCTCGGCAGCCTGATCGCCCGCGATGTAGGCCACCTGCAGCGCGGCGTTCAGCGTGACCGTCACGATCACCTCGCCGCTCACGGCTCCCTGCTTTCTGGGTGGGGCCTTCCGGATGGGCCCCGGGGTAGGTCCGTTCGGCATATTATGCGGCTCAGCGGCCGGTCACGGTGGGCAGGACCTCAGTAGGCTCGTGATCATGCGCAACGGAGCCGTCCCCGGTGTCCCGGGTCAGGGCTCCAGGTAGAGCGGCAGGCTCTCCAGGCCGCGCAAGGTCGACCCGGGCGAGCGGTACACCGGCGGCCCGGCTGGCCGCATCCCGGGGAAACGGCGCAGCAGCCGGGGGAACAGCACCTCGCCCTGCATGCCCGCCAGGTAGGCGCCCAGGCAGTAGTGCGGCCCGGCGCCGAAGCTCAGCGACGGGCCCCGCTCGCGGGTCACGTCGAAGGACTCGGGTCCCTTCAGCTGAGCCGGATCCCGGTTCGCGGCGGCGATCAGGCCGAGGACCAGGCCGCCGGCCGCGATCTCGGCGCCGGCCAGCTCGACCGGCTCGAGCGCGGTCCTGACCACGAGCTGCACCGGCGGCTCGTAGCGCAGGATCTCGGCCGCGGCCCGCGCCGCGATCTCGGCGGAGTCCGCGACCAGCCGTGCCTGCCGCGGGTGGTCGAGCAGCAGCCTGGCGCCGAGCCCGACCATGCTCGCGGGTGAGTCGAACCCCGCCCCGAACAGCAGTACCGCCATGCCGAGCTGTTCCTGCTCGCTGGCGCCGGCCTGGCTCGCGGCCAGCCGGGCCAGCAGGTTGTCCTGGCCGCTGTTGTCTTGACCGCTGTTGTCCTGCCCACTGTTGTCCTGCCCACTGTTGTCCTGCCCACTGCGCCGGCCGGCGATGACCGTCGCCAGCCGCCGGACGAGTTCGTCCCCGTAGACGACGAGGCTGCGACGCTGCTCGGCCGTGGCGAACTGCTCGAAGACCACGCCGAGCCGGCGGGTCAGCTGCCCGAGCCGGATCGCCTCGTCGTCCGGTATGGCGAGCAGCCGGCCGAGGGACAGGGACGCGAAGGGCAGCGCCAGCTGCTCGACGAGATCGACCGGCCCCGGGCCGCAGCCGGCCAGCCGGTCGATGAGCAGGGCCGCGATCTCGTCGAGCTGCCCCCGGAACGTCCCGATCTGCCGCGGGGTGAAATGCCGGGCCGCGGCCTGCCTGCGCTCGCGGTGAGCCGGCCCGGACAGCACCACCATGGAGCGGTACATGCAGCGAGTGAACGCGTTCTCCCGCCAGCCCGGGTTCATCATGTCCAGCTGCGCGTAGCTGGGCGGCCCGAACGCCGGGTCGCGCAGCAGCCGGGAACAGCCGGCGAAGGTGGTGACCAGGTAGCCGGCCGGCACGCCGGGGAAGCGGATCGGGAGGAACGGGGCCATGTCCCGCAGCCGGGCGTAGAGCGGGTACGGGTCGGCCAGCGGGCGCGGCCTGATCAGCCGCAGGAAGATCCGCAGCGCCTCCGCGTCCGTGCTCCGTTCGGTGGCCAGCGCGCTCATCCCGCCGCCGTTGCGGGCTCGGCCTGGTACGCGCGGTGCCCGGCGGCGCAGGCCCAGAAGTCCACCAGCGCCGCCGCCAGCAGCCCGGGCTGCTCCATGTTGGGGCTGTGCGACGCCCGTTCGATGATCACGTGGCCGGCCCCGATGCGACGGGCCATGTCGGCGTAGGTATTCACCGACCACAGACGGCGGTCGCGCTTGCCGTGCACCACGAGCGAGGGGACGCCGGCCACGGTGAGTTCGGCGCTGCGGTCGGGCTCGTCCGCCATCGACTCCGCGGTGCCGGTCACCCAGTTCGGGTTCATCGTCGCCAGCTTGGCGTGCCAGAACTCGCGCATGATCGTGTCGTCCTCGGCCAGCAGGACCTTCACCAGCGGCCAGAGCGCTATCGTGCCGCCGTTCGTGTGCAGCTCGGCGAGCCCGGTGAGCATGGCCTGCTGCTTGTCCCCGCGCAGGCTCGGGCCCGTGGCCAGCAGGGTCAGGCTGCGCGCCAGGCCGGGCGCGGCGAGCGCGGCGCTCCGGGCCACGAACCCGCCCAGGCAGTGCCCGATGAGGTGGGCCGGGCGTCCCGAGGTGACCGCGCGGACCACCGCCATCAGGTCATCGGCCATGTCCGTGATCGTGTACTCGATCTCGATCTCGTCAGGGACCAGGTCAAGCTGGCCGGAATAGTCGTAGGCCCAGCCGCGGAAGCCGGCCTCGGCCAGCAGCGAGATCAGCTCACGGTAATCCTCCTTGGTACCGAAGAAGCCGCTGGCCATGACCACGTCGATCCCGTTGTCGGCCTCCGGCCGGGGCACGCCGCGCAGCGCGGACACCTGCCGCCGGGACGTCTCGATCAGCTGCCGTTCCACCCGGGCCGGCAGCGGGAGCTCGATCATGCGCCCACCGCCAGGCGGCGGCCGGCGAGGACTTCCTCCAGGCAGGAAACGGCCCGGCCGGTGCCATCCTCGGCGCGGACGACGGACCCCAGCGCGGCCGCCCGCTGGGCGGTCCGCGGGTCGCTGAGCGCGCGGTCGAGGACCGCCGTGAGGGTGCGCCCGGTCAGCGCGCGCACCGGCAGGGCCGGCGGCGCCACGCCCAGGTGAGTCATCCGCCTGGACCAGAACGGCTGGTCGACGCCGAACGGCCAGATGACCTGCGGTCTTCCGGCGGATATGGCGGCGCCTGTGGTGCCCGCCCCGCCGTGGTGCACGACCGCCTGGACGCGCGGGAACAGCCAGTCGTGCGGCGCGTTCCTGATGACGAGGAAGCGGCCGGACGGCAGCAGGCGCCGCAGGGCCGGATCGAGGGACGCCACCACGGCACGGACGCCGACCTTCCCGGCGGCCGTCATGACCGAGACCGCCAGCCGGGCCGGATCGAGGCCCGGCATGCTGCCGAAGCCGACGTAGACGACCGGGCCGTCGGCGTCGAGGAACTCGGCCAGCCGGCGCGGCGGCGTCCAGCCGGGCGCGGCGGGCAGCTGCCAGTAGCCGGTGACGTGCGCGGTCGCCGGCCAGTCCGCGGGACGCGGGACGACGTGCGGGCTGAACGCGTGCAGCGCGGTGACCGGCGCGCCGTCTGTGCCGGCCAGCGGGTCGTGCCGGCCGCGGCGCGGCGGCAGCACCAGCACGTCCCGCCGCCAGCGGTCGATGTCCTTGCGGCACCACGCGCCGGTGAGCCGCGCGGCGGCGCGGTAGGACGGCTGGTTCAGGATCCGGGGCGCGCGGCACGGCCACGCCGCGGAACCGAACTCCCTCGTCGGCACCAGCGCGGGCATCGGCTGGGCCACGGCGGCGGGCACGCCGAGCAGTTCGGCCAGATGCTGGCCGAGCGGCAGCACGGGGTGGTGCACGACGACGTCGGCGCCCCCGGCCGCCGCGGCCTCCAGGCCCGGCAGCGCGGCGGCCGCCCGCCGCCCCATCGCCTGGCAGAACGTCACCATGTGGCGCAGCCCGTAGCGGCCCGCCACGGCCCCGCCCACCTCGCTCATGTCCAGCTCGAGCGGCACGAACGGCACGTTGTAGGCGCTGGCCAGGCCGCTGAACGCAGCAGGCGCGACGAGCACGGCCTCGTGGCCGCCGGCCTGCAGCCGGAGCGCGAGGGCGAGGAACGGCTGGACGTCTCCCTGCGACCCGACCGTTAGCAGCAGCGCCTTCATCGTCCCTTGTACCCTCCGAGATGCGCGGCCTCGATCAACGTAACTAATTGAATATTAAGTATCACGGAAAGTGACGATGGTACACGCGGAATCCCCAAACTGACTCGCTACACGCCCTACGTGTCCCCGGATGCTGCTTTGGTCGCAGTGGTCATAGAGAGGTGAAGGCCGCATCGAGGTCGCTCGCGGCATCCACGTGCCAGCCGGACCCGGAGCGGGGCCGGGGCCGGGGCCGGCCTGCCGCGGCGGCTAGCGATCCCGGCAGAAGCAGGCGGCCAGATGGTCGTTGACGATACCGCAGGCCTGCATGGTCGCGTAGGCGGTCACCGGGCCGGTGAACGTGAAGCCGTGCCGCTTGAGTTCGGCGCTCAGCGCCTTGGAGGCCGGCGTGGTCGCGGGCACATCGGCCAGCGTGCGCGGCGCCCGGCCCGGCTCGCCCGCGTACTTCCAGACCAGCGCGGTCAGGCCGTCGGGCAGGTCGAGCGCGGCCCGCGCGTTGGTGATCACGGCATTGATCTTCGCCCGGTTCCTGACGATGCCCGGGTCGGCCAGCAGCCGGGCCACGTCCTGCTCCCCGAAGGCCGCGACCGCCTGGGCATCGAACCCGGCGAAGGCGGCGCGGAAGTTCTCCCGCTTGCGCAAGATGGTCAGCCAGGACAGCCCGGACTGGAAGCCCTCCAGGCAGAGCCGCTCGAAGATCGCCGTGTCGCCGCGCACCGGACGGCCCCACTCCTCGTCGTGATAGGCGAGATACTCGGGGGCGCTCAGCCCCCACGGGCAGCGCAGCTTCCCGTCCGGCCCCTCGGCCGGGCCTCGCTCCGGCACCTGGTCGGTCACCAGCCCTGCTCCTCGAACGCGCCCAGGGGGTCGTCCTGGCCCCCGGCGGCTCCGTGGCCTCCGGCGGCTTCGTGGCCCCGGCTGGCGTCCTGGCCCTCGGCGGCTTCGTGGCCTCCGGCGGTTTCGTGGCCTCCGGCGGTTTCCTGGTCTTCGGCGGCCCGGCGGCGCGCCCGCTCTTCGCGGGCGGCCCGCTCCTGCTCGGCCCACCAGCCATGCGTGTCGAAGGCACCCTGCGGGCCTTGCGTTTCATCCGGGGGCAGGATCGCAGAAGGCTGGGTCGTCTTGCGGGCCTCTTCGTCATCCTGGAGAGTCTGGGAGGGCTGGGTAGCCTCGTGAGGTTCGGGCGCCGGGGGAGGCTTGGGCTTCGAGGCCTTGAGGACCAGCGGGGTCTGAGGCGGCTGGGGGGTCTGGGTGACGGCGGGAGGCTCCGCGGCGACTGGAGGTTCGGGAGATTCCGAGGGCTCGAGCGCGTCAGGGGGTTCCAGGGGTTCAGGCGTCTCCTGTGCTTCCGCGGGCTGAGGTGCTTCCGCGGGCTGAAGGGCTTCCGGGGGCTGAGGTGCTTCCGGGGGGTGAAGGGCTTCCGGGGGCTCAAGAGCATCGGGAGCCTCGTCGGTAACGGGAGCCTCGTCGGTATCGGAAAGCTCTGATGTCCCAGGAAATCCTGCGGCTTCGGGAAACTGCGGTGCCTCGGGGGCCTCGGGAAACTGCGGGGCCTCTTCGGGAAACTGCGGGGCGGCGGGGTCCTCGGTGGTCTCGGTCATCCAGGGGAAGGGCAGATCCTCCGGCGCGGGCGGGACCGGCGGGGCATACGGAGCATACGGAGCATCCGGGGCCTGGCGGGCGTGCGCGCCCTTCGGTTCGGCGTACGAGCCGTTGCGTTCATAGGCCGCCACCTGCTCCTGCAGGTAGGCGATCGTGATGTCGCGCTCGCGCATCGCGCGGGCGATGCGGTCCAGGGCCTCGTCGGTGACCTGCATGTTGTAGCCCCATAGGGCGGTCGGCGGGCGAAGCAGCGCGATATCGGCGGCGGAGACCGGGCCAAGATCGAGCGGAGCGTGATCGGCGTGCTCATACGCTAGTTCGCCGCCTCGGCCGGTCGCGGCGAAGAAGATGCCGACGAGCACGGCGGCGATCGTGATCAGGAATACAACGGGCACATACGAATCGTGCCATGCCCAGTCCGTGATGTCGCTTCCGTCGGGGTGGCTCGGCGGGAATTGGGCGATGCCGATCCGGTTACCGTATGACGTCACTCCCTATCAGAGGCTGTCGCATTGGCGTCCGGAGCAGGTTCGTGTCCCGCTTTGGTCCCGCTGATGACCGGCATGTCTCTCCCGGCGTAACACCTCCCCCACAGGAGACGCCTGCCCCGGAGGTTGCCCCTGGGCCGCGGGCGCGGCCAGGTCAACGTGGAGGATCCGGCCTGCGCGGAGACTTTGGTACCCCCAGGGGCTCTGGGCCACATCTTGGGCTGGTGGCGCCGGGCCGGCAGGCGTCATGCCGGATATGACGGGTTTGCGCGGGAACGGGTATTTCTGCCGGGTGCGGCGCGGTCCGCGGGCTGGGGTGCGTGGGCCCCGCACCCCGATAGACGGGGGCAAGGGCCCACACACCCCAGCCCAGGGCCCGGCGGCGGCGGCATGCGGCCGGGCCCGGCGGGCTGGGCCGGGGCAGCAGGCCTCCGGAGCCGCCCGGACGGCTGCGTTATCGTCCCGAGATGCGAGCCAGGGGCCGGATCCCCCCGAAGGCTGGATTCTCCGCGAAGGCTGGATTCTCCGCGAAGGCTGGATCCCCCGCGAAGGCCGGATCCCCCGCGAAGGCCGGATCCCCCGCGAAGGCCGGATTCTCCGCGAAGGCTGGATCCCCCGCGAAGGCTGGATTCTCCGCGAAGGCTGGATTCTCCGCGATAAACGGAGGGAGCGTTCCGGTAACCGGCCCGCTATGACCGCCGGGGAACGCGGGCCGGGGCGCCTGGCGCGCGTCCTGGCACACCACACCCAAGCGTCGCGATAGCCTCATCAGGGGTTGCAGTGTTACACGAGCCCTGAGATGCGACCTCAGCCCCAGACGCGATCGGCCCGCGCGCCCTGGGCGAGACGCCTAGTCGCCCAGGCCGTGCCCGTTGTGGGCCTCGCGGATGATCCCGACCACCTCGTCGGCGTCGTCAGCCAGGCTGATCAGGGACAGCTCGGCCGGGCCGATGTTGCCCCGGGAGAGCATCGTGTCCTGCAGCCAGGTGAGCAGCCCAGACCAGTACTCCCGGCCGACCAGGACGATCGGGAACTTGGTGATCTTGCCGGTGGCGACCAGGGTCAGCGCCTCGAACAGCTCGTCCATCGTGCCGAACCCGCCGGGGAGCACCACGAACGCCTGCGAGTACTTGATGAAGCAGGTCTTCCTGACGAAGAAGTAGCGGAACTCCAGCCCGACCTCGACGTAGTCGTTCAGCCCCATCTCCCTGGGCAGCTCGATGCCCAGGCCCACGGAGACCCCGCCGGCCGCGACGGCGCCCATGTTGGCCGCCTCCATGATCCCCGGGCCGCCGCCGGTAATCACCGTGTAGCCCGCCTTGACCAGGCCGGACGCGATGTGCTCGGCGGTCTTGTACTCGGTGCTGTCCCGCGCGGCCCGGGCCGAGCCGAAGATCGAGACCGCGGGACCGAGCTCGGCCAGCAGGCCGAACCCCTCGACGAACTCAGCCTGGATCCGCAGCACCCGCCAGGGGTCGGTATGCACCCAGTCGGATGGCCCGCGCCTGTCGAGCAGCCGCTGGTCGGTGGTGGTCGTCGGTATCTGCTTGCCGCGCAGCGTGACGGGTCCCTGGCGACGGACCCGCCGGTACGGCTCGGAATTTCCGTTCATCGTCTAACCAAGGTAGTCATCCCGGCCGGCTACTCTGCGCAGCCACGCCACGGGGGGTCCGGGAGGCAAGGGGGGTCCGGGGGGATGGGTCCCCCCGGGAGCGGGGGGGTCTGGGGGGGTCGTCCCCCCGGGCCAGCACCGTCAGGCGTCTGCGCCGTGGTCGCGGAGGATGGCGTTCAGGGCCGATTTGTCGTGCCGGGAGCCTTCGGGCAATCGCTTGAGCACCAGCAGGCACGGCAGGCCGAATTCGCCGCCAGGGAACTTCCGCGGCATGGTCCCGCCCACGCAGACCGACCAGGCCGGCACCTCGCCCCGCGGCAGTTCGGCGCCGGTCTCCACGTCGATGACGTGCGTGGTGGGAGTGACGATGGCACCCGCCCCGAGGAGGGCGCCGCGGCGCACCCGGGCTCCGCCCACGACCATGCACCTGGACCCGACCATCGCCTCGTCCTCGACCACGACCGGCACCGCGCTCGGCGGCTCGAGCACGCCGCCGATCCCCACCCCGCCGGAGAGGTGCACGTTCTTGCCGATCTGGGCGCCCGACCCGACCGTGGCCCAGGTGTCGACCATCGTGCCCTCGTCCACGTAGGCCCCGATGTTGACGAACGAGGGCATCAGCACCGTCCCCGGGGCGACGTAGGAGCCCCACCGCGCGATCGCGCCCGGCAGCACGCGCACGCCGTCCAGCCGGGTCTTCAGCGGGACCCGGTCGTCGTACCTGAAGTCGCCCACCTGAGACCTGGCCATCGGCAGCACCCGGAACGCCAGCAGGATGGCCCGCTTGGCCCGCTCGTCCACCACCACCTCGTCGGTCGCGGGATCGACGTACGCCACCCTGACCTGGCCGGCGTCGACCGCGTCCACCGCATCGACCACTGCCGCCCGGGCCTGGGTGTCAGCCGGCGACAGCTCGGCGCGCCGCTCCCACAACTCGTCGATCACCTCGGGCAGCACTACTGGGGGACCAGAGGTCCCCCCCAAGGGGGGCCTGGGGGGATGGGCCCCCCCAGGATCGGGGGGGTCTGGGGGGGTCGTCCCCCCGGCTGGCACAGACTCGCTCATGCTGCGCGAGCTTAGCGGTAGCGTCATGATGTGCCGCACAATCCCGCCGCGCTCCGGGCCAGAGCCATCGTCGGGACCGCGCTGGTGCTCGTACTCGCGGTAGCCGGATACGCCGTCTACGCCGGCTTCAAGCATGTCATCACCCCGGCGCCCCCCGCCCCCGGCTGCCAGGCGGGCACCGGCGTGCAGGCTGTCACGCTCGACACCGAGCAGGCCGCCATCGCGGCCACCATCGCCGGCGTCGCGGCCAGGCACCGGCTGCCGCGCCAGGCGGTCACCATCGCCCTGGCCGCCGCACTGCAGGAATCGAAGCTGCACAACCTGGATTACGGCGACCGCGACTCGGTCGGGATCTTCCAGCAGCGCCCCTCGGAAGGCTGGGGCCCGGCCATCCGGCTCCAGGATCCCGTCTACGCCACGACCAAGTTCTTCGCCGCCCTGACCCGGGTGCGCGGCTACGCCACGATGCCCGTCTCCCAGGCGGCGCAGGAGGTCCAGCACAGCGCGGACGGCTCCGCCTACGGGCAGTGGGCGAACCTGGCCGGCCAGCTGGCCGGTTACTTCACCGGGCAGTCGCCGCACGGCGTGTCCTGCTGGTACACCCCGGCCGGCCAGGCGAACCTGGCGGGGGCGGTGCAGCGGATGGCGCAGACGTTCGGGCCGCAGGGGCGGAAAGCCGTTGTGGTCAGGATCACCCTGGACCGTTCGGGCCAGAAAAACAAGGGAAGCACCGCGGTCCTGCGCATCCAGCGGACCTCGGCCTGGACGGTGGCCAACTGGCTGGTCGCGCACGCGCAGGCCTACCGCCTCAGCGAAGTACGGTATGCCGGTTATGCCTGGAAAGCCGCGAATGGCAGTATGGGCTGGCGGCCCGATCCCGCGACGAGCGATCCGCCGCACGGCAGTATTGTCGCAGGCTGAGGCGACACGCTCGGCGACCCGCCATACTGTGTTAGCAGCAAGACGACGACAGGAGTTCACCCGTGACTTACATCATCGCGCAGCCCTGCGTTGATGTGCTTGACAGAGCGTGCATCGAGGAATGCCCCGTTGACTGCATCTACGAGGGCGAGCGCATGCTATATATCCACCCCGACGAGTGCGTGGACTGCGGCGCTTGTGAACCCGTCTGCCCGGTCGAGGCGATCTACTACGAAGACGACGTACCTGACCAGTGGAAGGAATACTACAAGGTCAACGTCGACTTCTTCGAGGACCTCGGCTCCCCGGGCGGCGCCTCCAAGAGCGGCAAGATCGGCAAGGATCACCCGGTAGTGGCGGCGCTCCCGCCGCAAGCCGCGGAGGAATGACGCTCGCGGGCCGGCTTCCCGCCTTCACCTGGGACCGGATCGCGCCGCTGCGCGAGAAAGCCGGGCTCCATCCGGATGGCCTCGTGGACCTGTCCATGGGGACACCCGTCGATCCGGTGCCCGGCCCGATCCGCGACGCCCTGGCCGGTGCCGCCAACGCGCCGGGGTACCCGGCGACGCGGGGCACGCCGCGGCTGCGGGCCGCGGCCGCGGGCTGGCTGGCGCGCGCGCACGGTGTTTCCGTGCCGCCGGACGACGTGCTGCCGGTCGTCGGCACCAAGGAGTTCATCGCGTGGCTCCCGGTCATGCTCGGGCTCGGGCCGGGCGACGTGGTGCTGCAGCCCGGGCTGGCCTACCCCACCTACGACATCGGCGCGCGGCTCGCCGGGGCTTCTGTCGTGGCCTCCGACAGCCTGCTGGGGGCCGGGCCTGCCCGGGTGCGGCTGGTCTGGGTGAACTCGCCGTCCAACCCGACGGGGCGGGTGCTGCCCGCGGATCACCTGCGCAAGGTGGTGGACTGGGCCCGGGAGCGCGGCGCGGTGGTGGCGTCCGACGAGTGCTACATCTCACTGAGCTGGGAAGCCACGCCGGTCTCGGTGCTGCACCCTGACGTGTGCGGCTCGTCGCGGGACGGCGTGCTGGCCGTTCATTCGCTGTCCAAGCGATCCAACCTGGCCGGCTACCGGGCCGGGTTCGTCACCGGCGACCCGGCCCTGGTCGCGGACCTGCTGGCGATCAGGAAGCAAGCCGGGATGATCATGCCGGGCCCGGTGCAGGCCGCGATGACGGCGGCGCTCGACGACGACGCACATGCTGTCGAGCAGCGCCACCGGTACGCGGCCCGGCGGTCGCTGCTGCGGGCGGCGTTCACCGCGGCGGGCTGGGCCATCGACCATTCCGAGGCCGGGCTGTACCTGTGGGTCACGCACCCCGGGTACGACTGCTGGTCGGCGGCGGAGCTGCTCGCCGCCGAGGCCGGCATCCTGGTCGCCCCCGGCGAGCTCTACGGCCCGGCCGGCGCCCGCCACATCCGGGTAGCCCTCACCGCCACCGACGAGCGCATAGCCGCCGCCACCAGCCGCCTCCGCTCCCTGGGGCGTTCCGGGTCGATGGCCCAAGAAGCGGCAGGCTCGGCGGAAACGGCATCACGCACTTGCACGCGTGGGGCATGATTTGAAAAATGTTCCGCAGGCGCGCTCCCGCAGCAAAGCACCGGTCCGCCGTCCCTGACGGCGGCCAGGGTCCCGGGCCGGCTGGCCCCGGCGCCAGACCGGACCCAGGTCCGCGTCCGGTCGCCGCCCCGGCCGGCAGCGACCGGCAGGACCATGACGCCGACGAGCCGTGGGGCCCGCCTCCGGCCGGACTCGACGTGAGCATGCCGCACCCGGCCCGGGTGTGGAACTACTGGCTCGGCGGCCGGGACTTCTTCGCCGCCGACAAAGCCGCCGGCGAGGAGATCAGCCGGGAGTTCCCGCACCTGGCCGAGACCGCGCGGGCCGAGCGCGCCTTCCTGGTCCGGGCGGTGCGCTTCCTGGCAGGCCCGGCCCGGATCCGGCAGTTCCTCGACGTCGGGGCCGGCCTGCCCGCCGGGGGGAACACGCACGAGATCGCGCAGCGCATCGCGCCGGACAGCGGGATCGTCTACGCCGACAACGACCCGGCGGTGCTCATGCACGCCAAGGCGCTGCTCGGCAACCCGGTGCTGGCCAGCACCCAGGAGGGGACGGTCTGCTACACCGACGCCGACCTGCGTGACGTGGCCGCGGTGCTGGCCGGCGCGGCCAGCACGCTCGACCTGTCCAAGCCGGTCGCGCTGATCTTGCTGGGCATCCTCGGCCACATCGAGGACTTCGGCGCGGCGCGGTCCATCGCCAGTCAGCTGATGGCCGCGCTGCCCGCGGGCAGCTATCTCGTGATCGCCGACGGGATGGCCGCCGATCCGGGCATCACCAGCGCGCAGCGGCGGTACGACGACAGCGCCCGGCCGCGGTACGGCGCCAGCGCGTCCGCGCCGTACCTGCTGCGCAGGCCGGACGAGCTGGCCAGCTTCTTCGACGGCCTGGACCTGATCGAGCCCGGCGTGGTGCCCTGCCCGCACTGGCGCCCGGACGGGCGCGGACCGGACGGGCGCGGCCCGGACGGGCGCCGGGCGGCCGGACGCGGGCCGGACCACGCGGCGGCCGCCTACTGCGGGGTCGCCAGGAAGCCGTGACCGCGGCGATAGGGGCCGGCCGGCCCGCTGCAGACAATAAACCGTCGTTTCGGTCTGCTATTACGCAATGATTCTTCGCTGACACGCATGGCCAGCGCATGTTTTCCGGTGCGGCGAACCCCTACCCTGGCTTCATGATCACAAGGGAGCGCAGCGAGGACAGCCCGCGCCGGGCTTCGGCGCGCCGGTACCTGATGTGCCCGCCGGAGCATTTCGCCGTCACCTACGCCATCAACCCGTGGATGGAACCGGCGAAGCCGACCGACGGCGCCACCGCCATGCGGCAGTGGGCCCGGCTTCGTGAGGTTTACCTCGGGCTCGGGCACGACGTGCGGATCGTGGAGCCGGTGGCCGGGCTGCCCGACATGGTGTTCGCCGCCAACGGCGCGACCGTGGCCGGCGGGAAGGTGCTCGGTGCGCGCTTCCGTTACCCGCAGCGGGCCGGCGAGGCCGGCGCCTACCTGGACTGGTTCCTCGGCAGCGGCTACACCGAGGTGCGGACGCCCGAGCGCGTCCACGAGGGCGAGGGCGACATCCTCTTCGCCGGCGGCACGCTGCTGGCCGGCTACGGCTTCCGCACCGACCAGGCCGTCGCCGCCGAGCTGACGGACCTGTTCGGGCTGCCCGTGGTGAGCCTGCGCCTGGTCGACCCGCGCTTCTACCACCTCGATACCGCCCTGTGCGTGCTGGACGCCGACACCGCCATGTACTACCCGGCTGCGTTCGACGACGCCGGGCGGGCGGCCATCGCCGAGCAGTTCCCCGAGCTGATCGAGGCGAAGGACGAGGACGCCGAGGTGCTCGGCCTGAACGCGGTCAGCGACGGCCGCCACGTCGTCCTGCCGGTGCAGGCGGCCGGCCTGGCCGCCCAGCTCAGCGAGCGCGGGTTCGAGCCGGTCGGCGTCGACGTGTCCGAACTGCTCAAGGGCGGCGGCGGACCCAAGTGCTGCACGCTGGAACTACGGCCCTGAGGGAACACGATGACCGAGACCATGACCGGCCTGCTCAAGCTCAGCAGCGAGTACGGCGCACACAACTACCATCCGCTGCCGGTCGTCGCCGCCGAGGCCGAGGGCGCCTGGGTGACCGACGTGGAGGGCCGCCGTTACCTCGATCTGCTCGCCGCGTACTCGGCGCTCAACTTCGGCCACCGGCACCCGCGGCTGATCGCCGCCGCGCAACGGCAGCTCGAGCACCTCACGCTGGTCAGCCGGGCGTTCGAGCACGACCAGTTCGGGCCGTTCTGCGCCGAGCTGGCCGACCTGGCCGGGATGGAAGTCGTGCTGCCGATGAACACCGGCGCGGAGGCGGTCGAGACCGCGGTCAAGGTCGCGCGCAAGTGGGGGTACGCGGTCAAGGGGGTTCCCGCCGGCCAGGCGGTGATCATCGCGTTCAGCGGGAACTTCCACGGCCGGACGACCACGATCATCAGCTTCTCCACCGACCCCGACGCCCGGGCCGACTTCGGGCCGTACACGCCCGGGTTCCGCATCGTGCCCTACGGCGACCTGGACGCGCTGACCGCGGCGGTCGGCGAGCTCGGCGAGCGCGTGGTCGCCGTGCTGGTCGAGCCGATCCAGGGCGAGGCCGGGGTGGTCGTGCCGCCAGCGGGGTTCCTGGCCGGGATCCGGGAGCTGTGCACCGCGCACGGCATCTTGATGATCGCCGACGAGATACAGTCCGGCCTCGGCCGCACCGGGCACACGTTCGCCTGCGCGGCGGAGAACGTGGTGCCCGACGCCTACCTGCTCGGCAAGGCCCTCGGCGGCGGCATCGTGCCGGTCTCCGCGATGGTGTCCAGCTGGCCCGTGCTCGGCGTGCTGCAGCCGGGCCAGCACGGGTCCACGTTCGGCGGCAACCCGCTGGCCTGCGCGGTCGCGCGGGAAGTCGTCGCCATGCTGCGCACCGGGGAGTACCAGGCGCGGGCGCGGGCGCTCGGCGAGCAGATGCACGCGCGGCTGTCCGCGCTGCCGCGCTCCGTGGTGAGCGAGGTACGCGGCCGCGGGCTGTGGGCCGCCCTGGAGTTCGCGTCGCTGCCCGGGCGCGAGGTGTGCGAGCGGCTCGCCGCCCGCGGCGTGCTGGCCAAGGAAACCCACGGCAACGTGATCCGGCTGGCGCCGCCCCTGATCATCAGCTCCGAAGACCTCGACTGGGGCCTCACCCAGATCGAGGACACCCTCCGGTCCTAGGCCCAGGGTCCTGGCGCCAGCTGGCCGCCGGGCCGGGCGGGGTCAGTCCTCGGCGGGGCGCAGGCGGCGGTAGCGGCCCGCGTAGTGCACCAGGGGACCGCGGGCCGGCGGGTCCGCCGGGCCGTCCACGGCCGTCACCTGGCCGACGACGATGCTGTGGTCGCCGCCGTCGTACACCGCGGCGGTCTGGCACTCCAGCGTGGCCAGCGCGCCGTCGAGCAGGGGCGCACCGGTGACCGGGCCCGGGTGATGCGCCACCCCGTCCAGCTGCCCGTCCAGCGGGCGGCCGCGGGTGGCCAGCCAGCGCGCGGTCTTCTCCCCGTCCTCGGCCAGCACGGACACCGCCCAGGATCCGGCGGTCAGGACCGCGTCGTGGAACCGGGCGATCTTCTCCGCGCAGAACAGCACGAGCGGCGGCTCGAGCGACACCGACGTGAACGCGCTGACGGTCATCGCGTGGCCGGCGCCGGTCGTCACGACGACGATGCCGCCGGGGAACTGCCCCGCAGCCCGCCGGAAAGCGGCCCGATCGACGTCGCCCACGTGCCTCCCGCTCGCCTCCGGCTCGCTCACCTCGCCGGCGTCCCGGTGGCCCCGCCGCTGCCGGGCCGTCCGGCCCACCGGATCATGCCCGCGAACGCCGCGACCACGCCGGCCGCGACGCTGAGCGTGCCGCCGTACAGGTACCACTGGCCAGGCGTGGTGCTGGTGATGATGACGCTGCCATTGGAGACCGGCATGGATAGTACGAACGACGCGATGACCCAGCCCATTCCGGGCATGACCGCGCCGCTGACCGAGCGGGTGGCCCAGGCCGCCAGCACGCAGGTGGCCAGGATGACGGCACAGCACGCGAGCGCGGCCACCGGCACCGACCCGGCCGCCCGGCTGTACTGGAAGCTGCCGATCGTGCCCTGCACCGCGCCGAGCAGGAACAGCACGCCGTACAAACCGACGGCGGCGAGCGGCCCGGTGCCGCGCTTGCCGGTCGTGCCGTTCCTGCCCGCCGGTACTGCCATGGCAGCAGGCTACTGCGCAAACAGGTCCGTCTCGCGACCGCCCGGCCCGGCCGGGCCGTGCCGCCCGGCCAGCAGGGTGTAGTACTCCACGCCCAGCGCCTGCCGCCTGACCTGGTTGGACAGCGCGAAGAACGGGGCGTCCACGGTGATCTGCGTAGCGTGCGCGCGCATCGCCGCCAGCTTCTGGCCGAGGTAGGCGGTGGCGTCGATCTCGGTGGTGACCCCGGCGGATCCGGGGCCGGCGGTGGCGTAGAACTTGGCCATGCCGAGGTCGGCGGCCTGCTGGAAGGCCCGGCAGGCCACCCGGTGGGCCTGGATGTGGTCGGGGTGCCCGTAGAAGCCGTTGGCGTCGTAGGTCACCAGCACCTGCGGCCGGACGTCGCGGATGACGGCGAGCAGCGCGTCCGCGGCCTGGTTCACGTCGGCGCGCCAGAAGCAGCGCGGATCGTCGTTGGCGTCGGTGCCCATCATGCCCGAGTCGCGCCACCGGCCCGGGCCGCCGAGGAACCTGTGGTCGGTCACGCCGAGCTCCGCGCAGGCGGCGGCCAGCTCGCCGATGCGGTACTCCCCCAGCCGGTCCTGGGACTCGGCGGCCAGGTGCGCCAGCGACGGCGGAATGATCTCCCCGTGCTCGCCGAGCGTGCAGGTGACGAGCGTGACCCGCGCTCCCTCGGCGGCGTACTTGGCCATCGTCGCCCCGGTGCCGATCGACTCGTCATCCGGGTGCGCGTGCACCAGCAGCAACCGCCGCCCGCTCACCGCCGTGCCCATGCCGTGCCTTCCGCTCGCTTACCGCGAGCTTATCGGGCACCGCGGGATCCGCCGGGCCTGGCAAGATGCTCACATGACCGAGAGTTTCCCCCGGCAGGAAGCCAGGACCCGGCGGTTCACGCTCGGCGTGGCGCGGGCGTTCCGCATCTCACCCGACGGCGCCCGGGTGGCCTTCCTGCGCACCCAGGGCGGCAGCGACCCGGTGACCTGCCTGTGGGTGCTGGACGTGGACGGCGGCCCGGAGCGGCTGGTCGCGGACCCGCGGGCGATGGGCGGCCACGAGCAGGACCTGCCGCCGCACGAGCGCGCCCGCCGGGAACGGGTCAGGGAGCAGGCCGGCGGCATCGTGGCCTACGCCACGGACGCGGACCTCACGACGGCGGTCTTCTCCTGGTCGGGGCGGGTCTACGCGGTCGACCTGACCCGCGAGGGCGCCGTCCCTGACGAGATCGCGGTGCCCGCCCCGGCCCTGGATCCCCGGCCCGACCCGACCGGGAAGCGGCTGGCCTACGTCCGCGCCGGGGCGCTGCGGGTGGCCAGCCTGGCCGACCCCGCCGACGACCGGGTGCTGGCCGACCCGGCGGGCGCCGCCCGCGTGACGTTCGGGCTGGCGGAGTTCATCGCGGCCGAGGAGATGGGCCGGCACCGCGGCTACTGGTGGTCCCCGGACGGCTCGGCGCTGCTGGTGGCGCGGGTGGACGAGACCCCGGTGCAGAGGTGGCACATCGCCGACCCGGCCAACCCGGCGCGGCCGCCCGCCGAGGTGGCCTACCCCGCCGCCGGCAGCCCGAACGCCGAGGTGTCCCTCCTGCTGGCCAGGCTGGACGGGACCACGGCCGAGGTGGATACCGGCCGCGACGCGTTTCCCTACCTGGTGACGGCCTGCTGGGCGGGCGGGCACGACCCGCTGGTGGTCGTGCAGAGCCGGGACCAGCGGACGATGCGGCTGCTGTCCGTCGACGCCGGCACCGGCCGGGCCGAGGTGCTGCGCGAGGACACCGACCCGGCCTGGCTGGAGATCGTCCCCGGCGTCCCGCGAGGGCACCCGCCGCCTGCTGGTGGGCGCGCCCGGCGCGGGCACCGAGCCCGGCGCGGGCATCGAGCCCGCCACCCCGCCCGGCCTGCAGGTGCGCGGCGTCATCGGCGTCGACGGCGACACGGTGCTGTTCCAGGCGTCCGCCGAACCGACCGAGATCGGGCTGTGGGCCTACGGTCCCGGCGGCCTCAGCCGGGTCGGCGCGGGCACCGGGGTCGAGGCAGCCGCCCGCGCCGGCGGGACCATGGTCACCTCCCGCCGCGGGCTTGACGACGACGGCGTCACGGTCCGGGTGTACCGCGGCCAGACGCTGGCGGCCGAACTGGCCTCGCTGGCCGAGCGCCCGGCGCTGCCGGCGCCCCGGCCGGTCCTGTTCGGCGCCGGGCCGCGGGAGATCCGCACCGCGGTGCTTTTCCCGTCCTGGCACCAGCCCGGGCAGCGGAAACTGCCGGTGCTGCTCGACCCGTACGGCGGCCCGCACGCGCAGCGGGTGCTGCAGGCCAGGTCCGCCTACCTGACCGCGCAGTGGTTCGCCGAGCAGGGGTTCGCGGTGGTCGTCGCGGACGGCCGCGGCACGCCGGGCCGCGGGCCGGCGTGGGAGCGCGCGGTGGCCGGCGACCTGGCCGGGCCGGTCCTGGAGGACCAGGTCGACGCGCTCAGCGAGGCCGCGGCCCGCTTCGCCGACCTGGACGCCGGGCGGGTCGCGATCCGCGGCTGGTCGTTCGGCGGCTACCTGGCCGCGCTGGCGGTGCTGCGCCGCCCGGACGTGTTCCACGCGGCCATCGCCGGCGCGCCGGTCACCGACTGGCGCCTCTACGACACCCACTACACCGAGCGCTACCTGGGCGACCCCACCCAGGATCCGCAAGGCTATGAGCGGTCCTCGCTGATGTCAGTGTTGGCCCGGGGGGACGACCCCCCGGAACCCCCCGGGCACGGGGGGGCTGTCCGCCCCCCCGTTCCCCCCCGACCCCCCTTGGGAGGGGCCGTCCGCCGGCCGCTCATGCTGATCCACGGGCTGGCGGACGACAACGTGGTGGTGGCGCACACGCTGCGGCTGTCCGGCGCGCTGCTGGCGGCCGGCTACCCGCACACGGTGCTGCCGCTGTCCGGCATCACCCACATGGCCTCGCAGGAGACGGTGGCGGAGAACCTGCTCCTGCTCCAGCTCGACTTCCTCCGCCGCGCCCTGGCAGCTCCGCTTCCATGATCGTGAACAGTTTCGGGCTCCATCTGCCCCGAACTGTTCACGATCATGGATTGGGGCCGGGGGGAGGGGGGAGGGGGCGGGTTTCTACTATGGCGTCGAGGTTGAGGGGGCCGTAGATGTGGGGGTACGGATCGGCCTGGCCGGGCACGGGCTCGTAGCGGATCTCCGGGCCGACTAGGGCCGGGTCGATGACCAGTAGCAGCAGGTCAGGGACGTCCCGATAGAACGCGTTGGCCACTAGGGCGACCTGCTCGGCGGTGGCGGCGTGGATGAACCCCTGCTCGGCCAGGGTCCGGTCGCGCGTGGACATCGTGTACTGCCCGTCGCGCACCGCCCGCGCCCAGTCGGCCGCGACCGCGATGTGGTAGATGAACGTCACCTGATCCCCTTGTAGCCAGCACAGTGTAGCCAGGGTCACATACCACGATGAGGTCTCGGTCACTGCATTATCCCGCCGACTGGAATAAGTTCTCAGTCAGCACGCGGAAAGCCGGCTTCTTCTGGCGGGTGGCACGTCGCGTTACGCTTACCATCGAAAGCAGCGAGGACGCTGGATGACACAGGCACCGGAAGCGCCGGGCAGGACGCGGGCGCAGATTTCCGAACGCACCTTCCGCAAGGACCCCTGGTGGCGGGCGCCGCGTATCACCGCGACCCTGCTCACCATCTGGGTTGCCTATGCCACTGTGCACGTTTTCACCGGCCACTGGTACTACGTGGCCAAGTATCACTACCTGACGCCTTTCTTCTCGCCGTGCATCAGCGGCGAATGCGTCGGGGGCTCGAGCAGCCTGGGCCACTGGTTCCCGGCGGTGCCGCCGATCATCCCGTACGCGCTGGTGTCGCTGCCGCTGGTGCTCGGCTTCCGGCTGTCCTGCTACTACTACCGCCGCGCGTACTACCGGGCGTTCTGGCGCTCGCCCGCGGCCTGCGCGGTGCGCGAGCCGCATGCCACCTACACCGGCGAGACCAGGTTCCCGCTGATCATGCAGAACCTGCACCGGTACTTCTTCTACGCGGTCATCCTGATCTCGATCCTGAACACCTATGACCTGGCCCAGGCGTTCCGCGGGCCGGACGGGGACTTCGGGCTGGGGCTCGGCACGCTGATCATGCTGGCCAACGTGGTCCTGCTCTGGGCCTACACGCTGAGCTGCCACTCCTGCCGGCACATCACCGGCGGCCGGCTGAGGAACTTCTCCAAGCACCCGGTCAGGTACTGGGCCTGGACGAAGATCTCGTGGCTGAACACGCGGCACATGCAGCTCGCCTGGATCACCCTCGGCACGCTGATGCTGACCGACCTGTACATCCTGCTGGTGGCCAGCGGGGCCTTCCCCGATCCAAGAATCTTTAATTAACCGAACGGGCTGTGGTATGAGCGAGATCGATCGTTACTCCTACGACGTGGTGGTCGTCGGCGCGGGCGGTTCCGGGCTGCGCGCGGCGATCGAGGCGCGGCGATGCGGCAAGAAGACCGCGATCATCTCCAAGTCCCTGTTCGGCAAGGCGCACACGGTCATGGCCGAGGGCGGCTGCGCGGCCGCCATGGGCAACGTGAACCCGAAGGACAACTGGCAGGTCCACTTCCGCGACACCATGCGCGGCGGCAAGTTCCTGAACAACTGGCGGATGGCCGAGCTGCACGCCAAGGAGGCCCCGGACCGGGTCTGGGAGCTCGAGGCCTGGGGCGCGGTCTTCGACCGGACCAAGGACGGCAAGATCAGCCAGCGGAATTTCGGCGGCCACGAGTACCCGCGGCTGGCCCACGTCGGCGACCGGACCGGTCTTGAGATGATCCGCACCCTGCAGCAGAAGGTCGTCGCGATGCAGCAGGAGGACGCGGCCGAGTTCGGCGACCCGGAGGCGATGATCAAGGTCTTCGCCGAGACCACGATCATCCGCCTGATCAAGGACGGGGGGCGTATCGCCGGGGCGTTCGGGTACTTCCGCGACACCGGGCGGTTCGCGTTCTTCGAAGCTCCGGCCGTGGTGCTGGCCACCGGCGGTATCGGCAAGACCTTCAAGGTCACCTCCAACTCCTGGGAGTACACCGGCGACGGGCACGCGCTCGCCCTGCTAGCCGGGGCGACCCTGCTGAACATGGAGTTCGTGCAGTTCCACCCGACGCATATGGTCTGGCCGCTGTCGGTGGCCGGCCTGCTGGTCACCGAGTCGGTGCGCGGCGACGGCGGGGTGCTGCGCAACTCCGAGGGCAAGCGGTTCATGTTCAACTACGTGCCTGACGTGTTCCGCCCGATGTACGCGGAGACCGAGGAAGAAGCGGACCGCTGGTACAACGACCAGGCCAATAACCGGCGCCCGCCCGAACTGCTGCCCCGGGACGAGGTGGCCCGGTCGATCAGGGCCGAGGTCAAGGCGGGCCGCGGGTCACCGCACGGCGGCGTCTTCCTCGACATCGCCTCCCGGCGGCCGGCCGAGGAGATCCTGCGCAAGCTGCCGTCGATGTACCACCAGTTCAAGGAACTGGCCGATGTCGACATCACCAGGGAACCGATGGAGGTCGGCCCGGCGCAGCACTACGTGATGGGCGGGGTCGAGGTAGACGCGGACTCCGGCGCGGCGCTCGTGCCCGGGCTGTTCGCGGCCGGCGAGGTCTCCGGCGGCATGCACGGCTCCAACCGGCTCGGCGGCAACTCGCTGTCCGACCTGCTGGTGTTCGGGCGCCGGGCCGGCGAGGGGGCGGTGGAATACCTCGACGCCCTGGGCGCGCGGCCGAAGATCTCTGAGGTGGCGCTGGCCGAGGCGCAGGCCGAGGCGCTCGCCCCGCTCGAGCGATCCGGCGGCGAGAACCCGTACGCGGTCCACGCCGAGGTCCAGCAGACGATGAGCGACCTCGTCGGCATCATCCGGCGCGCGGACGAGATCAAGGCGGCCCTGGCGGAGCTGGAGAAACTGCGCGAGCGCGCCGCGAAGGTCAGCGCACCGGGCGGCAGCGCCTATAACCCGGGGTGGCACCTGGCTCTCGACCTGCGCAACATCTTGCTGATCGCGGAGTGCGTGGCGCAGGCCGCGCTGGAACGGCAGGAGTCGCGCGGCGGCCACACCAGGGACGACTACCCCGGCATGTCGCCGGAATGGCGGAAGGTCAACCTGATCTGCGCGCTGGACGCCGGCGGCGGCGTGACGCTGCGGCGGCAGCCGATGGTGCCCATGCGGACCGACCTGCTCGAGCTGTTCGACCTGGGCGAACTGAAGAAGTACATGACCGAAGACGAGCTGGCGGGGCTGCCAGAGGGGAACCACTGATGGGCTACAAGGCTTCGTTGCGGGTCTGGCGCGGGGACGCGGGCGCCGGCGCGCTCGCCGACTACCAGGTCGAGGTCAACGAGGGCGAGGTCGTCCTGGACGTGCTGCACCGGCTGCAGGCGACCCAGGCCGGCGACCTGGCCATCCGGTGGAACTGCAAGGCGGGCAAGTGCGGGTCGTGCTCGATGGAGATCAACGGGCGGCCGCGGCTGGCC
>WNGG01001244.1_pt1 | contig 44935 bp, 33 predicted proteins | sample 5400661 | NCBI WGS metagenome assembly WNGG01 (sample SAMN13153372, study PRJNA577476) | soil metagenome | isolation source: 100 cm soil or saprolite under Garry oak tree replicate 1 | place: USA:California | collected 2016-06-15 | reverse complement strand
CTGCGAGAGCTTGAGATGTGCCAGGCCTCCCTGGCGCTCGCGGTCGGCGATCTCGTCACCGCGCAGCGCTGGGCGGCCTCCACTGCGCCAGAACCCGCGTCCCTCACACTCACCAGGCGCGAGGAGGAAGCCCTCCTCCGCGCGCGCGTGCGCCTGGCCGAGGGCCAGGCCGAAGCAGCGCTCGACGTGCTCGCCCACTGGCGGCAGGAGGCCAGAACGGGGGAGCGCCAGCGCAGCGCCCTGCACCTCTTGGTCCTGGAGGCGCTCGCGCAGCAGGCCAGTGGCGCAGGGCCGCAAGCGAGGGCAACGCTGCTCCAGGCGCTCACGCTGGCGCGGCCCCAAGGCTACCAACGGCTCTTTCTGGACGAAGGCCAGGCTATCGCCTCCCTGCTGCAAACCCTCGTGCCAGCCCTGCGCGAGGAGGCCCTGGCTGCCTATGCTCGGACCCTGCTGCGCGCCAGCCGCTCGGCGCAGGCGAAGCTGGAGGCTCTCCCCGCAGGCCTCGCGTCCCTGACTCCCCGGGAACGCCGCGTCTTAAAGCTGCTGGCCGAGGGCGCCTCCAACCAGGAGATTGCCAGGCAACTGGTGGTCTCGCTCGCCACCGCCAAGAAACATGTCGCCAGTATCTTGAGCAAGCTGGGAGCAGCGAATCGCACGCAGGCCATTGCACGGGCACGCGCGCTCTCGTTGCTCTGAGCGCCCTCCTCGAGCATCACCCAGAGGCGCGGCATGGCCAGGATCGCGCCGATGCAGGCCGTCATGCATGGTATCCTTTTGGCTACCCTCTCCTGGCTGCTCCTCTCCGCTCTCGAAAGTATCCTTTTGGTAGCCTTTTGGCGACTGTGTTCCACCTGCTCGGAGGGTATCCTTCTTCTTAGAAGACGAAACGTCATCCGAAGGGAGCACCAGTGTATGAGATATGTCATTCGGGTGAAGGGACACCTGGACCCCTTCTGGCAGGAGTGGTTTGAGCACCTCGCGATCACGCACCAGAGCGATGGCACGACCCTGCTTTCCGGTCCCATCCGTGACCAGGCGGCGCTCTACGGCCTCCTTATCAAAATGCGCGATCTGGGGCTGACGCTCCTCGAGCTGTCGGCGAGTGCGCCGATCTCGCCTCCAGAGGAGTGAGCAGTGCCTTTCCGGTTGCTCTTCATCGCTGCTCTTGTGCGGACGACACGCAACGCTTCCTGATTGATTGAAGACATACACAAAGGAGGAACAGAAATGAACACATCACTACATCATCCCAACGACGATGCAACTACACCAGTGCTGATTGGCGAAAGGTTCGCCACACCAGCCACGCAGGCTTCGCCGGAAGCGACCCGGTGGCTCGCGCTTGGTGCCGTCGTCGGCCCGGTCCTGTTCACCCTCGCCTGGCTCATCCTCGGCGAGCTCAGCCCGGGCTACACAGCCTGGGGCATCCGAATCGCGCCCTACTCACCCATCAGCCAGCCCATCAGCGGCCTGGGCCTGGGCATCACCGCCCCATTCATGAACACGGCCTTCGTCCTCTGTGGGCTCCTGACCCTGGTCGGCGTCGTCGGCATCTTCCAGGGCATCAGGGAGATGGGCGCCCTGGCGCGTTGGAGCTGCACGGTGCTGCTCGCGCTTTCGCCACTGGGCATGGCGATGGACGGCATCTTCACCCTGGAGTCGTTCCTGCCTCATACGGCGGGCTTCCTCCTGGCCACTGCGAGCCCGGTGCTGACCTTCGTGGTCATCGGGCTCTTGCTTCGCCGCGTCAAGAGCTTTCGGCGGTTCAGCACCTGGCTGCTGCTGGGCAGTCCGCTGACGCTGGCGCTGGTGGTCCTGTACTTCCTGACCTTCTCGCCCACCGTGGCGGGGATTCAAACCGGGGTGGCAGGCCTGACGGAGCGCATCCTGGTGGTCGAGGTCCACGCCTGGTTCGTGGCCCTGGGCTGGCTGGCTTTCCGCAGGGCGTCTCAGTCGGTCGCTTTGCGTGGCTGATGCCCTTGGTAAACACTTGTCCCGGAACGAGATGATGAGAAAGGAATCCTTATGAACAGACCTGGAAGAAAAGCGCTGATTATTGGCTTTGGGATCGCCGGACCTATCGTCGCCTTGTTCCTGCAACGGGCAGGCATCGAGGCCGAGATCTATGAAGCCAGGGCCTCCTCGACCGATTATGGTGGGCTCTTCTTGAACACGGCCTGTAATGGGCTCGGCGTACTCAAGACGCTCGGGCTCGACGAGCAGGTGTCACGCCAGGGATCGCCGATTCCGCGCATGGTGATCTGGAGTGGGAACGGCAAGCGTCTTGGCGAGGTCCGCAACGGTGCCAGGGCGGAAGTGGGAGCCCCAAGCATCAATATCCTGCGCTCCCGCTTGCACCAGGTGCTGCGTGAGGAAGCCGAGCGAAGGCGGATCAAGATCGCCTTTGGCAAGAAGCTTGTCGGCCTCTCGACAGGTGCGCAAGGCGTGGCCGCCACCTTCGAGGACAGCACCACAGCCGAAGCCGATTTCCTGGTCGGTTGTGACGGTATGCACTCTCGCGCCCGCCAGCTCATCAATCCCGACGCTCCAGCCCCCCACTACACGGGCCTGATGAGTACAGGCGGCTTCGCGCAGCACTCGAGCTTTCCTCCCACCCCGGACACGATGCACTTCGTTTTTGGCAAACGGGCCTTCTTCGGCTATCACGTCAGCTCCTCTGGAGAGATGTACTGGTTTGTCAATTTCTCGCAAAAAGAAGCGCCTGCCAGGGGAGAGGTAGACATGATCGTGAGTGACGCGTGGCAAGAGCGGATGCTCGATCTCTTCCGAGAGGATCTGCCACGCGTGTCCGAGATGATCGGGGCAACGCAGAGCACAATCATCGGCTATCCGATCTATGATATTGTCACGCAGCCCATCTGGCATCAAGGTTCGGTGGTCCTGCTAGGTGATGCGATCCACGCGGTTTCACCCCAAGCTGGACAAGGCGCATCACTAGCCATGGAGGATGCGATGGTGCTGGCCAAGTGCCTGCGTGACCGAAAGGATCACGCGCTCGCCTTTGCGACCTATGAGCGCCTCCGGCGAGCGCGCGGCGAGCGCATGGTCCGCTATGGGCGCAGCCTGAGCCGACAAAAGGTCCTGACCAATCCGATTCAGGTGGCGTTTCGGGACCGGCTCATGCCGTTTTTCCTCAAGCTTTTCGCCAACCCTGCTGCACTCGATTGGGTCTACTCCTACAAGATCGATTGGGATGAGCCGGTGGCGGGAACGACAAAGGCCGTGGAACAAGGCTCCCGGCTGGCACGGTGAGCCACCTGACAAAAGGAAGCCGTGTCTCCTTGCCATCCAACCGTTCACGAGTCAAGAGAGGAGGAGTCCCTTCATGACAGACAACAATCCGTTGCCATCCCCCGATTTACACGAAGAAACGCGCCAGATCTGGGACCAGAATGCCGCATTCTGGGACGATACCATGCGCGAGGGCAACGCCTTCCAGAATATGCTCATTGCCCCCGCCTGTGAACGCCTGCTCGCTTTGCAAGCTGGTGAAACGGTCCTGGAGATCGGCTGTGGCAACGGCGTCTTCGCGCGTCGGATGGCGCAGGCTGGCGTTCACATCGTCGCGACAGACTTTAGCGCACAACTCCTGGAGCGCGCTCGCGCCCGCACCACCGAACACACGGAGCGCATTGAATACTGCCTTGTCGACGCCACACGCGAGGACCAGATTCTCGCGCTGGGTCGGCAGCGCTTCCATGCTGCCGTCTGCAACCAGGCCATCATGGACATGACCGAGATTGATCCCTTGATGCGGGGCATCCGCCAGGTGGTGAAACCCGGTGGCCGCTTTGTCTTCTTGATCTGTCACCCCTGCTTCGATCATTCTGGCATCAGCCTGAGCGCCGAGGAGACCGTCGTCAACGGCGAAATCGTCACCAGCTACGCGGTCAAGGTCACGACCTATCTGAGCTATCGTCCCCGCAAAGGCGTTGCTCTGCTGGGACAACCTGTTTGGCAGTACTACTTCGATCGTCCGCTCCATGTCCTCTTCAACGCCTGCTTTCGCACCGGCATGGTCCTGGACGGATTAGAAGAGCCCGCTTTCTCTCCGCCTCCGGACGATCCGCAGAGACAGTCCGCCTTCAGTTGGGCGCAGTATGATATCCCGCCCATTCTGGTCGCCCGCCTGCGCATTCTGCACGAACAGCATTCCCAGTGACGCGTGCTCCAGTTTTGGAGCGTCTCCAAGCCTGGGAAACGAGACTGCTTGAAATGCTCTCAGCCGAGCTTCCGAATGGCTCCGTACGAGTCTGCCATGCCTGGCCGAGCCGTGCTCTAGAAAAGGAGAAATACTACTCGCGCGTCGGCTCGAAGAGGAACCGTCTCTGCTGGGAGCCGGCGCGCATCTGTTAGTTGTTGCACGCAAAGCGTAGTCAGCATATCCATCTACACTGGAAGCACTTCGCCTTTCTTGAGCCGATATGCCTCTTACATCGGCACTTCCACGTTCGTCTTGGCTGGCCTCCCAGAGGTCGATGTCGCTCGCTCATCAGCCAGAGTTGGCGGCTTCCGTAGTCGAGGCACCGGAGAGAACACCACCCACAGCTAGGTCGACAGCAGACCCACTGCGCCTACCAGAAGCGTCAATTGCAGTCCGATCCACGCGCCCAGAAAACCACCCAGGAGAGCTCCCACGGGAGCAGCACCGGAGACGAGTAAGCGATAGCTGGCATTGGCCCGTCCCTGCAAGTGATCTGGAATGAGCGCCTGGCGAATGCTATCCACGTGGACATTGCAGCCGGTGATCCCAAGGCCTTGCAGGAAAAACGCGCACAACAGCAGGACCAAAGCCCCCAGTGTTGAGCTGGTAATGAATGGGAGCACGAGGAGGGGAACGTCACTCATGGCCGCTGTCCCCACGATCGTGAGGCCGACGCCGATGCGACGAGCTATGGAGCCGGTGAGGAGGGCTCCACACAGCGCACCGGCGCTGCCGACGGCGAAGAGCAGGCCGAGGATCCCTGAACTGTAGTGCAGCTGGCGAACGGCGTAGGGGATGAACACCGTCAGGATCACCAGCCAGAACAGGTTGTAGGTTGCCGCTTCTCCAGCGAAGGCACGCAGGTAGCGATTACTGAACGTCACGCGAAAGCCTTCGCCAATTTCGTGCAGCAGGCGATGCACATTCGTCGCGGATGCTGGCCTGGACTCAGGTGTGCGCATCAGCACGAGGCTTGCAGCTGCCACAAAAAAGGAGAGCGCATCGACAACAATCGCGATGGGTGCGGAAACGCTCTGCACCAGCAGCCCGGCCAGGCCTGGGCCACCAATCTCCGCTATGGACTGGCTCGCACTGAGCTTACTGTTCCCCTCAACGAGCTGATCCCGCTGCAGCAGGATCGGCAGAAATGCCTGGAAGGCCAGATAGAATATCACCGTCAGACACCCGACCACCAGGGTAATGCCATACAGATACTCGATGCGGAGCCAGCCCAACACGGCCAGCACCGGTATCAAACCCAGGAGGACTCCACGCCCGATATTCGTCACCAGGAGGATCGGGCGGCGACGGTGGTGATCGACCCAGACGCCTGCAAACAGGGTGAAAAACAGAAATGGAGCGAATCCAGCCGCATAGAGGAACCCCAACTGCACGGAGGTGGCCTTGAACAGGATGACAGCAGTTAATGGCAAGGCGAGGGTGGTCACCTGTGACCCGACCAGGGAAACTGTTTCTCCTGCCCACAACTTGAGAAAATCGGCATGGTGCCAAAGCGTACCGAAACGCCTGGAAGGATGACCGTCCTGGTGGGTGTGTGCTCTCTCGTTCGACATCATTGCTCTTCCTTTCTCCTCGCTGGGAGATGCTCCAAAACTGGAGCAAGGTCAATATTCAACAAACGACAACGATCGAGCGGAGAGAAGTGAGTCACGTCCGCTCAATCGCTTTCCTTGCTCACCAGATGGTTTTCCTCGGACCCGCCTTTCCCGGCTGGTCTTCGATTCCCCAACTCCAGGTCATCTTCGGAGTAATCACGAGATAGAGTCCTGGGCCAAAGTGGGCCTGGCTTTCAGCGACCTCGGCCTCGCCGTGGACCCTGATTCCCAGCGCCTGCCAGGGTCGAACCGACTTGAGCTCGTCAATGACCAGCGAGACTTTCTTATTGCCTGCCACCACATTTTTGTACTTGCGCGTGTTCTGGATGTTATACCCGCCCACATAGAAGTGTGACCCATCAAACGAGAAGCCAACCGCGTCCACCGTGGGTTGTCCATCAGGAGCGACGGTGGCGATCCGGGCAATACGTTGCGTCTGGAGGAACGCCAACTCTTGTTCAGAAAACATCGGGTATCTCCTTATATGTTACTATTTTTCCAGACCCTTTCGACCAAGGGTCAGCAGGATACATCCCTGCTCGATAACCACTGCCGGGGAAAGACTTGTTTCTCCACACGGCTCGACCGGTACGGAAAGATCGTTCTTCCCCTGGCAGCGCACCTTCGCCAATCGATGATTGGAGGGACGTTGCTTCGAGCACCCGCTATAGAAGGACCCGACACTCCCAGGAGTTTCTCCAGAAAGGAAGCGCGAGGATGTGGTACGTTGGATTGGATTGGGCGGACACCCATCATGACGTGGACGTGCTGGATGAAGCCGGCAAGCGCGTGGGAGCGCGGCTCTTTGCCCACAGCCACGACGGGCTGAACGAGTTGAAACAGTTTGTGTTGAGCATTGCGGCTTCGCCCGACCAGCTGGCCTGCATTGTCGAAACGAACCATGGATTGCTCATCACCTTCCTGCTGGAAGCTGGGTTCCCCGTGTATCCCGTGAACCCGAAGACCGCCAATCAGTTGCGCAAAGCGGCAGGTGCCAAGACCGATCAGATTGACGCCCATTTGCTGGCGAAAATAGGTCGTCTTGACCTGGCTGAGCTGCGCCGCCTGGAGCCGGATAGCGCCACCGTGGCTGAGTTGAAAACGCTGACGCGTGATCAAGATGCCTTGATCCAGACCCAAACCCGTCTGGTGAACCAGTTGACGGCCTGCCTCAAGGAGTACTATCCCGCTGCCTTGCACCTGTTTGCCAAAGTGCAACAGCGCTCCACCCTGCTGTTTTTGCAGGCGTATCCCACACCGCAAGCGGCTCAGGCGGCCTCGGTGGAAGAGATCAGCGCGACCTTGCGCACGGGCAAGCATACCAGATCGACGCAAGTTGCGCCCAAGATCTTCGAGGAGCTGCACCGTCCCCACTTGGTTGGAAGTCCAGTCATCGTGCGGGCCAAGTCGCGTCTGATGCTCTCGTTGGTCAAGCAACTGCTGGTGGTGATCGAGGAGATTGCCAGCTACGATGAGGCGATCAGCACCCTTTTTTTGACCCATGCTGACCAGCAGATGTGGCGTTCGCTGCCTCGTGCCGGCAAGCGTCTGGCCCCGCGTAGGCTTCCAGAATGGGGCGATGATCGCAGCCGCTACGCCGATGCCACCAGTATCCAGACGCTGGCCGGGACGGCTCCCGTGCCGTTCCAAAGTGGCAATTACGCCAAAGCGCACAAACGCTTCGCGTGCTCCAAGCCCCTGCGCAACGCCCTGCACCAGTTCGCCTGGCAATCGACGAGGAAAGAGGCCTGGGCGCTTGCCTATTATCAACGCAAGCGTGCTGAGGGCAAAACGCACAGTATGGCTGTCCGAGCCTTGGCCAACGTCTGGGTGAGAATCATCTATGGCATGTGGGAGCACAAGACCTGCTATCAGACCGCGACGTTTGAAGCGGCGAAGCTGGCTCATGCTCCCCGCCAACACGTCGCCTGAGTCGCGGCCACGCCTGCCGGTCGCGCCCCCTTGATGGCTCTGGGCGCTGCAAGGTCCCTCCGAAGGCGTGGGAGAGGCTGCCCCAACGGAGTCGCCCAAACGGTTCCCGTCTCGTCTGCTCTGCCGACCGTGCGCCGCTGCCTCTGCTGTACCTGCCTGTCCAACGTCTGCCGCAGCCCGCCACCGCGTTCCCGACTCCCGGTGTGGGTTGCTTCCAACAGACCACGCCGAGTCAAGGCCGCGCAGGAGGTGGGGCGGTCGGGTGCGGGCGCGGTCGGGTGCGGGCGCGCTCGTCTTGGCCTTGACCGGCGTGGTACACTTGCTTCCCCACACGGGAGGCAGCTTCACTCACGTTCACCTTGCTTCCTCCTTTCCCGGTTTTGACTCTTGACATAGAGGGTCTTTTTCTCTGCAGAACTGCTTTCAGGGAGGGGTCTTCCCTGGCCGTTTTGCTGCCAGCACGCCCTTTTCCTTCAGCTTGAGGTAGAGCGAGAGGGCAAGACCGAGTTCCGCCCCCCCAATGAGGTAGGCCCCCAACACATCACTCGCCCAGTGGTCGCCCAGGTAGATACGAGAGGGGCCAACCAGCACGACAAACAGCGCTGGCACGAGTAACAAAGCCAGACGCCACCAGCGATTCCCTTTGAAGAGGATGATGCCAAAACAGAACAGCAAGCCCCAAAAGGCGATATAACTCATCACATGCCCGCTGGGAAAGCTCGCTCCTGTCGCATGCTGGAGCACCTCCACCAACCTCGTTGTTGGGCGTGGGCGATGTACGATCACCTTGATCAGCTCGTTCAAAAGCTCAGACGTTCCGGAAAGACCGACGATCATGACGGCTTCTAACCGCAGGCGTATCATCCAGAAGATGATGGCAGCCAGAACGACGAGAGCTGCGAGGAGCGGCGTACTCCCAATGTAACTCACGGCAAGCATGGTCGCACGCAGCCACGGAGCCTGGTTAGCCTGCAACTCACGCGTAATGGCGATGTCAAGGCTGAGGACGAGATGAACGGAGACGAACCAGGCCAGGAGTCCAAAGAGGCACAGCAGGAGCGCGTACACCCCGAGCAAGAGGTGGCCACGCCTGACGGCACGATACCACGGGACACGGGCGGCTGCTCCTTTGTGGTGTGCCCCTGTGACCAACTCTGACGTCCTATCCTCAGGGTGTTCGTCGCTGGGTTGCTGCTCCATAGCTGCTCCTCACGGCCTTGACTGCTCCTGAGAGAGACGATGAGCACGCGGCTCGTCATTCACAGGTCATCGACTCCGGCCAGGTGCGAAGCCCTGTGCTTCGCACGCCGCTGTGCCAGCACAGCAGCGATCCAGGAAGATGAACAAAAAGCGTGCGCTCTCAGGGTACCTCTCCAGGAGACGTGCCTTCTGTTCAGAACTATAGCAACCGCACATGAGACGAAGATGAAAAGAGGTGGAGCCGAGAGCAGCGCGTGTTTCTCATCGTCATTTCATCTGTCTGGTGTAGAGTAAGAGCAGTGGGAATGGACTGCGTCCGTGCGACCGGTTCACTCCGCGTTGGCGTCTTCCAGGCAAGCCAGTGCAGAAAGGAACGAGGAAGAGGAAGCCGTTGACTCCTGGCAGGTATGTGCGCGTCTTTGACCAGGGAATGGCGCATTGGGTGAAGATCCTGCGTGCGTGCCCCGTTGGACATGGCAAGTGGCCGTGCTGGTACGAGGTGGAATTTCTCGGTGGTCGCGATGATGGCAGACAGGACCGCATTTCGGTCGCCTACATCGAATGGCCCTATGGTCACGCCATTCTTGATGAGCAGACCAACGTAGAGGGATGTAGTCAACCGCCAGGCGCTTCGACATAACCTCCTGGCTCTCTATTCTTTGGTGAAGTGATCAGGGGCTTGCGGTAAAGAAAGACTAGCTACGCATTTGGAAAGCACCCATCATCGTATGCTCAATCGCGATCAGACGCTCCTTCATGTGAGCGGGTCAATGAGGCTTCTCCTCGCTTGCCTGATGGGCGTGTTCTCCATGTTACGATGGGTGCCCCCGTTGCATTCGCGCCTCGCGCAGAAGCACCGCAACATACCGTGACTCCCTGATGATACCCGAGGCGCTCGCCTCGGGTACCTGTCTGTTTTTGCTTTATCCCTCAGAGTTGGGTACAATAGGGCAAATGGTTGCTACGGTTTGCCAGTTACGTATGGAACTCCAGGAATATTCCTATCCCGCGCTTACATAACGGCAAAGGGGGTGCAGCATGAGGCGTAGAAAAGCTCCGCTCAATAGATCAGGTCGGCGGCGCGAGGCAAAGTACCAGCAACGACGAATGAACGAGCCAGCGCCCGAAAAGACAGCGACTCGCACCATACAGTGGTTCGCCATTGCCTTGCTGTGCATTGCGGTGGTGGTGCTTCTCGCACGCGTTTTCCGCCTCATTCATCCATAGATGAACAGACCTCCACCTGGCCCACTCTAGCCCACGGGATGCGTGTATGGCTTACCCACCTCGTGGCTCTTCCAAGCTTTTGATGATGGGGAGAATAAATGGAGCCGGGAAAGGCAGAGCCGAGATAATCCCACTCACCTCACGAACTTCACCACGCCGGAAAGAGCAACGTGAGAGCCTGCTCTGGAAGCACTACCTCTCGGAGCCCAGCCGTCTCGCGTTCCCTTGCATGAGCTGGTCAGGCCGCATGGAGCACCCGCAAACGTAACAGATCGATATGGGCTCGCCCATACATCTGACGCTTGAGCAATTTGAGCCTGGTAATCTGCCCTTCGACCTGCCCAGTACTCCAGGGTTCAGTGAGAGCAGCTTGAACCGCTGGGAACTCTCTCTCCAGCCCCTGAGCAAAGCGCCGCAGTTCCTCATAGGGGCACCCTTTGGCCCTCTCCAGCCAAGGAAGGAGTGCCTTGCTTTTCCGCTCACGGACTAGGCGAACAAAATCCTGGCCGAGCGCGGAAAGAGACGAAAGGCGCGGAGAAAGACGAAACAATGTCTGCCGATAGGCCACATCCTGTGCCCTCAGTTCCTCTGGCTTGCGCAATAACAACCATTTCACCTGCCACGGCGTTCGAGTGACAGGAGCGCCCCGACGAGTCGAGGCTGCCCCAGAGGAAGATGAAGACGTAGGAGTCATCCCTGCCGGAAGGGGCCAGTTGCGCACGAACATCCAGACACTTTTATAACTGCCTGTAAAACCTTGCCCTTGTAACTCTTGCCAGAGAGTTTTGATCATGATCTCTCCTTGTTGCCAACGCGCTTGCAGATAGGTCCGGTACGGTTCGACAGGAGAGGGATGAGGATGGCAGTAGTGGGCCACAAACGTTGGCATCCGCAGGTATTTGTGCACCGTGTTGGGGTGCAGATGCAGGCTCCTGACGATTTCTGCCTGGGTTTTCCCTGCGGCGGCAAGCTCATGTACCTGCTGATGCATCGCCATCTGCCAGGCCCGTCGAGGACTAGGAGGAGGGGGCTTCCGTCGCGGGGGCTTCCGCCGCCGATCATCAGGTGGAGCGGACGCAGGTGGAGTCAAGGACGTCTGCCGGATGTTCTTTGTCATCTGTTCGCCTGCCTGGCGGATCACGTCGATCTGCTGTGCCAGCGTTTTCTGAATCACTTCTCCCAGATTTTTGAGGAGATGCCACCGATCTAATACCTGTTGGGCCTGAGGTGCTCCCTTGATCGCCCCTTTGAGATAGCTAACCCCGCGATCTCGCACGATGACCTCGACGCCTAGGTGAGCCAGCAGCCAGTCGGTCAGCACGTGCTCGTCACTCCCCAAAAGAACCTCGACGGGGCAGTGGTGCTCCAAATCCACCAGCAGTGTGCCCGACGAACGGGCTTGAAACGACCAATCATCGACGCCCAGCACGCGCGGGGTGCGCTTGGCAACGGATCCCCATCGCCGCAAGAGCGACAACAACGTCGTCCCAGAGATGGGCATGGCATGGGCCGCACAGTGCCGGGCTCCTGCTTGTCCACCCAACGCCCATCCTGTGACCAGCAGCGCTTCGCGCAGTCGTGTGGTGCGTCGGGCGGAACATTCGGCGAACCCCGAGAGCGGCTCGCTAAAGATCTTGCGAGGACAGCTGGGATTCTGGCAAAAAAATCGATGAACCCGGATGCGCAACAGGACGCGCAACGGACCCCAGGGCAGATCCTGAAGCGTGCGGGTGTAGTGGCTATGCACCCTGGCACTGGGCTCTTCACACAGCGGACAGCACGCCGCTGATTGGCCGGAAACAAGCACCAGCGTTACCTCTTGGGCTGTCACCACCAGTTCCTGCAGCCGCCATGAGAAGCAGACGGGCAACAATCGCTTGACGAGTTCTTCCAGGTGATCGGTTGAAAACAACCGTGATGAGGTTTTCATCCTTCATTCTATCATCTAGCCTCTTGTTGAGCTTTTCGTCATCAAAAGCTTGGAAGAGCCACGAGGTAGGTAAACCATACACGCATCGCGTGGGCTTTGCGAGGAAACCAACTCGATGAAGTTCGAACTAGCCTCTACCTAAGAGATTGCACCATTGACTTTGACGATGGAGTGTTTCTCGGAGTCCAAAAGCATTATAGGACAAATGTCCTATTTTATTGATATGAGGATATTCTCAGCATAGAACTTCAAATGAGCACACAGGTATGTCTGGAACTGCATTGAAACAAGTGATGGGTAATTACATTGACAAACCTCTCTCCTATCAGTATGCTCAATATGGAACTTATGTTCGATTATATGCTTGAATATACGAGTATTTTTGACTTTTTATAGGAAAACGTTCTCAACATGCAGAACTGGAAAGGATAGTGTGTCTCGAGTAAATACGTATACGCGAACAGTGATGGACAGCCCTGAGGCGAGAAAAAGGAGGCAGAACAATCGTATGACAAGACACTGTACAAAGCACAGGATCTCCAGTAATTGACAGTGTGCAGCAGTGCCATTGCTCTACCAATCATGGTAGAACTGAAGCTGAGAGCACATGCAGCATGCCTCTACCAGTTTCGACTTAGTAGATAGCGCTTGCCAACAGACTATCTTATTCTCACTCTGCTTCTGTGTTTCACCTCGCGTTTACCTGCTCCATTGCTCCTTTTCTGAGCCCACAACATGCATCTTTCAGTCAGCCCGCCGTTGGCAATCGATCCGACTCGAACTTATTCAGACAGAGAGGAGACTCGGCGTTTCATCTCCCTACAGCAGAGCAAGGGTACACTCGCCACATCGTTTCATGAACAAAGGTGATTCTGGATTAGAAAGTAAAGGGGAGCATGATGAAGGGCTCCTGCATTTTTCCTTACCTAGGCTACTCCCTGATGATTCTACCTTGGTGGTGAATCCAGCGATGGGCACGGTCATCCTTTTCTCCAATGAAGCCGGTGGTAGAGCGCGCATCGTGACGCAGCAATTTTCACCCAATGGGATACGTGTCCTCGTCCCGCTCTTACAAGCCTATCCTGACTACTGTCCCTACGATGTGTTGCTAACCAGCCTCTTCCCTCTTTCTCTCGAAGAAGGTCGCAAGCACCTGCAAGAAGCATGGGCAGCGACCATACGGCCTGTGCGGAGAGCCATTGGCAGTATTATGGCCGGGTTAGAGGCCTTTGGCTTGAAGCCATACTCGCTACGAGGATTAGGATACATTCTTAAACCACTCTAGCTTCTGTGACACTCCGCAGACGTTACAGCCAAGGAACTCCTTGGCGCTACGGTTGAGTCTAAACGCCTGCCTATCCTGTCATTCTCCCGCCAGAACACATGTGAAGCATCCCATCTTGCGAACGAGACAATGTCGCGCAAAAACCGGGTAGATGTCACTGATAAAGTCGGTTCATGTAACGCGCCAAATCGGTCAATAAGTGAGGAATTTTATTCTGTTTTTATGGTACATTTGTTCTATAATCACATGGTGATCTTTTGTCTCAATCAGGCGCGCTGCCGAGACAGTAGCTCTGTTGCTGTTGCGCTCATCACGAAACGGTGCTGCAAAAGCTGCTGGCCCACGAACGGGTGCTTGCCACACCCCATCTCGGGGCCTGGACGAGAGAGGCGCAAGCACGGGTCGCTGTGGAGGTCGCCCGGCAGATTGTCTCGGTGCTACGCGGCGACCGCTTACACGACTCCACGACCATGCTGCTCCCAGCTCCATCATGATCGCGGAGTGGGTGATGAGTGAGTCGCTGGTCGAGCCCCGGAGGAACACGGGACGTTCTCCAGTGTGTTCGACGAGCAACGAGAGCAAGTGTACTGCTTGCATTGACTCTGTGTCGAGAGGGTCGATGGTACTATCATCGCAGAAGGAACCACAGCAACATGCATACGACTAATCCTGGTGTTACTGCTGCAACTAGACCCTGGAGCAACACGCCTTCGCCGCTGGCCATGGATCCCGGCACCTTTTATGCCCTGGGGATGCTGGCCCTGGAAATCGCGACCGAGTACCTCGCAGAGCTGCCCAGGCAGCCCATCTTTCAGCCCATGACTGACGCTGAACGCGAGGTGTTGCTCCGCCAGCCGCTCCCAGAACATGGCATGCCGCTCGAAGGTATTCTCGATTTCTTTGAGTGCCATGTCTTGCCATATGCGATGGGCAATCAGCATTCGCGCTTCGCCGCCTGGGTGAATCCAGCGGGTGCCCCAATCGGCATGCTGGCCGAGTTTCTGGCAGCGGTGATGAATCCGAGCATGGCCAGTGGGGATCATGCGGCGATCTACCTGGAACGCTGCACGGTGCGCTGGCTGATGGAACTCATTGGCTTTCCGGTTGAAGGCAGCGCGGGATTGCTCGTGGACGGTGGATTGTTCGCCTCGCTGTACTGCCTGGCAACAGCGCGTCACTGGGCAGCTACTGCCGATGGCTGGAACTTGCGCGAGGAAGGCTTGCAGGGTGACCATGCACCACTCATGCTGTATATTTCCGAGGAGGGGCATAGTTGCCTGCGCAAGGCGTCGCACTTGCTCGGCTTGAGTGAGCCCCGCCGCATTCCCGTTGATGCGCGGTTCAAAATGGACGTGTCTGCCCTGCGCGCGGCGATCGCAGCTGACCAGAAGGCAGGCTTGCGCCCTTTCTGTGTAGTGGCCAGCGCAGGGACCGTCAATACCGGTGCCGTAGATCCGCTCGACGACCTGGCCGATTTCTGCGCTGCAGAGGGGCTCTGGCTGCATGTCGACGGAGCCTATGGCGCCTTTGGCATCCTCGATCCGAGCGTGGCTCATCTCTATACCGGCCTCGACCGTGCCGACTCAGTGGTGCTGGATCCGCATACGTGGCTGGCGGTCCCCAGTGAGTGCAGTTGCGCTATCGTACAGCAGGAAAGACTCTCGCGCGAGACGTTCAGCCTGGTGCCCCCGTACTTGCGCACGGAACCGGATAAGGGGTTCGGCGGCCTGCCGTGGTTTTCGGAATACGGCTTTCAACAGACACGGCGCTTCAACGGGCTCAAGCTGGCCTGGGTTATCCAACAGGCGGGGCGTGCAGGACTGGTCGCGCACGTGGTACGCCATAACGCCCTGGCGCAGTACATGGCATCGCTGATCGATGCCGCGCCTGATCTGGAGCGGCTGGCTCCAGTAGAACTATCCATCGTCTGTTTTCGCTACGTCCCGGATGGGCTGCACGACGATGAAGAGCGACTCGATGCTGTGAACAAAGCGATCATGGAGGAACTGCAGATCGGTGGGAAAGCCTTTTTGAACGGGACACTGCTAGATGGCCGGTTTGTCCTGCGCTCCTGTGCCCTGCATTACGCTCTGAACGAGGCGGACGTGGTTGCCATGCTGGAGGAGGTGCGCCAGGTAGGCGCTCGCTGTGCCACCTGAAGTGAGGCATATGCCTCTTCTCACAAGTAGGGCAGGCGAGACGTGCTTGCCTCCCCTGTAGCTACCTTTGCTACTAAGTAGCCAACCTGACAATGTCGAGCGGCTGTCGTTGCGCTTGTGCTCTCGTCTGCTGGACGACAAGAGGTAGCTACTATAGGAGCGTTACTGCACAATGAATGGAACTCGACAACGTAAGACAGATGACAGTGCCGAGCTATCGCTGGCAACTGCACGCCGGAAGCATACCGGAGGTGACCAGTTCCTGTTACCTGCGGGCATGATGATAGAGGGCAGTGAAGTCCTTGCCAATGCTGCGGCGCATGTCATTGTCATCGGCCAGCTCGTCATCGAATTGACTCCCACGGAGTATGCACTCCTCAGACTCCTGCTGCTGCAGGCTGGGACACCTGTGTCCTCCGAGGCGTTGATTCAGGCAGCTTTTCCTGACGACTCCGCTGACAGTGATACAGGCACAAGGCGACTGGCCAGACATATCACGAATATCCGCCCGAAGTTGTGGCAGACTCCTCTTCTGATCCACGCCGTGAACAACTTTGGGTATGTGCTGCAATTCTCTACCGGGCCTGCTCGATTCCCGCAGAGAAAACGCAAGGACATGTGACGATTCCCGCGTCAAAAGGCGCGGGGCTTCTACGGGTTGGCTACCGAGGATGTGTTGTCTCACAGGCGAAATATTCACACTCGCATGCAGATCACCAACGATTACGAACTTGCAGCACGGACAACAGAATATTCTTTCCCTGAGCGGCTTGCGTTGCAGGTGTCCGCACTTGCTGCATGCTTAAATTACACTCTAAATCGGAGGAACCGACGGGCGTCCGATGCTCTGCAAGATGAGCAGCGTGACAGGCAGACACGATCGGCCAGTTCGTCGTCAGAGCGCATGGCTGGCCCCTTGTTTTGCGTCGTTTCTATAAAGATAAACCAGGGAACCAGCACTGCTGGAAAGCCGCAAGGTCGATGAGACGTTCTGATATGCCTTCAAAAACTCTTCCCTTGGTATGCCTGCTTGGGTACAGATGGTTCTCAGAGTAGATCCCTTGATTGTGCTATGGTTGGGCAGCGTGACTGGAGTTTTTGTTCCATCAGCGTCCTCGCGGATCAGAGCAATATGCTCTCGTTCTCGTACCAGGGAAAATCCGAGCATTTCACATGTCTTGATGACTTTTATTTTAGGAGCATCAACAGGGAAATGGGTCACGAGAGAGCTACTCCTGCTTCAGCTACAAATGCTTCTAGGACAGGAGAATCTGTATCGAAGATATCAGGGCCAAAGGTCTCAAGATGAAAGCGTATGGCTGATTTCACATTGGCAAGCGCCTCCTCATAGCTATCCCCTTCTCCGACACAACGCCTTTCAATCCCAATGGATAAGCCACGTACCCATCCACATGTTTTTCTACAATGATTTTCATTGGTTGCATGATCTGCTCCTTTTCCTTGTATCAGATAGGCATGGGTTGAAACAAGAACGTCTAGCTTCGCAGGCTCCTCAGAAAAACCTTAGCAGGCAATGTCAAAGATGTCAAGTGCAGTCCAACTGACATCTTCAGGTGCTCTGCTTCTGAGCCGAAGTGCTCCGTGTGCTTGAACCACGTCTAGGAGAAAAAGAACGGCTCCTCCCGAATAGCCGCCAAACATTCATCTAATGATAGGCCAGTAGACAGCTCCACCCATTGTCCAGTGTGTCGCATAAACGAGAGGTGAAATCGATGGTTGCCCGCGTACTCCATCCGGGCAAACTTCGCCTCGAAACTCGGCATTATTGCATTGGGACCCGGGACACGATAGGTAGCGCAGAAGTAGAAATAGCGCTGGTACCATTTCCCATAGATGTCTATAATGTAATTGAATTGCGGATTCTCAGGAGGCGGCTTGATGTGTAGAGGCTTCAGAACAGACTCGATAAGCTCGTTGGCCTTCGTAGTTACTTCCGTTTTCACGGCTTCTGGAACCCCAGGTCGGGTTGATCGGGATGGGATAGACATTCCTCGTTTTTGCTTCTTTGCCATGGTTTCCACTGCTCTTCTGCTCACATCTCATGTGGCTGTTGCCCTCGCCTACGCTCTTGGCGTATGCGCTTACGCGTCGCTTTCAACGCTCCACTGGCTTCCCAGCAAGCCAGTAGCCAGACGTGCTCTGGGTGGCTCAGCGTAAGTTCCGCTACCTTCCCATCCACGACGTCATATGGATATTCCCATCCGGCGTCACCCATGTAGAGCGTCCCACATTCCTGCTCATAATCGTAGAGAAAGATTGCCTGCTCGCCGTACTGGTTCTCGAAGTAGCTCCGATAGACGTTGAGAAAGGTTTGCTCATCAATCTGTGGCGGTATGCCATGAGATTTTCCATGATGATTGGTGACCTGAAAAAGGAGTTGATTACTCATCCATCCTTTGGCGCTTCACCCACTTCCTTCAAGAAGTCAGGTGGAACCCCCCCTCCTTTCGGTATGCGCTGACTCTTATGGATCTATTCTTTTTCCTGTACCTCTCGTTGCTGCGTGGAGCCAGGTTCGTGTAAGAAACGGTTGATCACGGAAGATCCCCAGGTTCCAGCTCGTCATACACACTGTCTACCATCATAAAGGCAACCTTACCCTGTCCCTCATCAGCGAATCGTTCCGCGTCTCTCAAGTACTCTGCCCACTCTTTACCGCGTATTTCCTGCTTACTCAGCGGCTGAAGACCGCTGGCTTGCAACAGGCATTTCACTTGCTCTTGGTGCAACAGCAAGAGATGCATGCTCTCGTCTTCACAAGCCAGCGCTCGCCAGTTCCTCTTTCAGCGCACGCAGGTTGCGATTTTGCTCACGCAAGGCGCTCAGGTAGCTCATCCAGGTCTCTCCCTCTCCAAGCTTCTCGTACAAGGCGCGCATCTTTGCGAGGAACGTGCATGTGTCCTGGTAGTTCTGGCGGCCTCGCTGGGCGATCAGTCGTTCAGCCCGCTGCCGGTACAGCTCGATGGCCTCACGTGGACGCGACTCTTCGGCGGCCCTGGCGACCTGAAGGGCGATGTCGCCGAAGCCGTAATACCCATAGCCCTCGTTGTAGGTGTAGCCGTAGCTATCCTTCTTCGCTATCCCTTTCAACAGGTGCAAGGCGCGGTCAATATCCCCTTCATCCAGGGCGATCTCGATCAAGAGCGTGGTGTTCCTGGTCGTTCCGGCTTGCTCCAGGAACGCGAGAAGCTCCAGTTGAAGCGTCTGCCAGCGATCGAGACGTTTGGCAAGATCTCGCAGTTCCTGGTAGCGCCTGAGAGAAGGCTGCATGCGGAATGACGTTGCGGCTACCTCCAATTCGGCGGCGAGGTTGCCCCTGTCCCGGTAGTATTGTTGGAGCCATTCCAGCAGGTGTAGAGCTGGTTTCTCCTTGATGCGGTTGCTCACCAGGCGCTCGGCCACACCATCCTGCCCGTGCTGAACGAAGAGATCGGCCAGCTTGAGGAGGGCAAGGTCATCAACCCGTTGCGTTTCTCGGACCGCTTGGTCGATGCGTCCAAGGGCGAGGAGCCGATCAACCAGGTCAGCCGTGCGACCGGTCTCTCGGCAGATGCGCAGGTAGGCATCATCGTCGAGGCGCTCTTTCTCCAGATTCAGTAAGAGCCCACCATAAGCCTGGCGCGGGGAGCCAGTAATCACTTCCTCTTTGTCAGCCAGTAGCTTGCGAATCCACTCCGCGATCGTCTGTCGTTCCAGTGGCGTTGCGTATCGCACGAGCTGCTCCGCCGCGCGTTCAGCGAACCCATGGCTGTCGTCAGCATGCAGGTCACGCCGGTAGATGGCAAATAAGACCGCGATGCTCTTCTCACGTGCAACCCGATCAGTCTGCTCGTCAGCCAGATAGCTCCCCAACGCTGCAATACCCTCCCCGACGAATGCTTCCAATCCCTCTTCTTCCGGATAGTATCCCTCTTCTTCGTAGGAATCATCGTACCCGGCTTCCTCGTCATAATAGAGGTGGGACTGCTCGAAGATCACCGTCACCAGCGTTTCATAGATCGTGGCTGCGCCCAGGACGTCTCCCTGCTGCGCCAGCTGATCAGCCGTCTGTTTCACGGTGAGTAGTTCCTGGGTAATGCGCGGTGTATCGCGTCGAAACGCGTCGGCGACCTGGCGGCGATAGGTCGCCGGGTTCACGGACAGGATTCGCTGCGCCGGGCGGATGAGGTAGCCATCGGGGTGGCGCACCCAGAACTGCCGCATGTGCCAGGAGTAATCGGCGAGGGGGCGCACAATGTCTGCCCGGGCCTGTTGAGCCTGGCGATAGACAGCCTCGACGTCCTCGACGAGGAGGATAATCTCCACACCACTGCCACGCTGTTCCGGTGGGAGCAGGCGTGAACGCTCGGCTTCCCAGTATGGTGCATCGTCTGCCGCCAATTGAAGAGCGGTTTCCCCACGCGACAATTCAGCATACTCGTTTGCGTCGCGAGCCACGACTCGAAAGCCCAGGACGTGCTCAAACCAGGTGATGGATTGCTCGAAGTCGCTCACACACAGCTCGACCCAGCTTGTTTTGGTCATATCGGCCCCTTTCAAATTGACGTGAGAGCCCGGACGCAAAGAGAACGTTCTGGAATGCTTTGAGACTCCGGTGGCGCTCACGGAGTCGCGTGATGTAGCACGTCCAGATGTCGTGCTTCCCGAGCTTTTCGTAGAGAGCGTGCATCCGTATGTGTATCTGTGTTGCCTGCTCGTAGGCTTGCCGATTGCGCTGGCTGATAAGGAAGGCAACATACCTCGGATAGAAATGCAGCGCAGTGATGGGTGGAATAGCGCTCATCAATGCCTCTTTTGCCTACACCTATGCTCACTGCAATGGGCTCACTTCCTTGAAAGAAATCACGCAGATGCTCAACCATTTCTTATTTTCTCTCATGGGTAGGTTTGATATGATGGATCTATCTTACCATAGATAGGGAGAGAGGGCAGCAGGGCGTTACTTCATTACTTGATAGATGGGGACTGGTCCATGTACATCACCCAGCACCTGCTCCAGAGTCTTGCCCTCGATGAACTCCATCGTCAGGCAAGCCTTGCGGCCCTTCCATGGGCAGGACCGCCAAGACCTTGAAAGTGGACGTATAGAAGTTAGATGTGTAATGGTATGCGGTCATGACCGCGTTACCTTCCGGCTACTAGACACGAGGTGAACTTCATGAGCAGAGGATTGAGTACTTCCCACATGCCACTGGCCGTAGCCGTGTACTTACCAGAACAATACCCCAGGCTACTGGCGACAGCAGAAGACGCACGTGATTTGGAGGCTACTTGGCAGGAGTGGCATCAGGTGTTGCAGGAAACCAAGCAAAAAATGGCGGCACTGGGCATGCATCTGATAGAGGTGATTGTCGATCTGGACGCGTTGGAGCAGTACTGCCAGGAACAGTAGAGTCGTTGGCTATCCACTCACTATATTCAGCAATAAGTATCTCATGCACTGAGATTGCTTTCATCATGCTTCCGCTTGTATAATTGAGAAAAACCTGCGAGGAGGTCAGCTATGAGACGCCTGGTTAAATTCCCGTTAGCAGATGGCACCGTCATCGTAGTAGAGGTAGACGAACCGGAGACGAGTGGCACTGTTCGTGCCTCCCGCTCTGATGACATGATAGATGAAGCAAAGCAGACCTTCGAGCAGTCTCTCAACACCATTAGAACTTCAACTGAGAGCGTCATTAATAAACTGCAAGCCCTGACCCATCGACCTGACGAGATCGAAATGGAGTTCGGATTTAACATGAGCGGGGAGTTCGGTGCGGTCATTGCTAAAGTTACGGCCGAGGCCAACTACAAAGTAACCTTAAGATGGCAACCAGCGAAACAGTAATGTATCACGTACCTGATATGAGTAGGCCTTCCTTCGCTGCCTCTAAACGCTGAGGAGAGCGCTACAAAGCCCCGAGGTGCGCCTTGTCTGAAGATATAAATGCTGGCATTGTCCGTATCCTTAGCGGTAGGTCCGTTGGAACTGGCTTTGCAGTTTCCGACGATGGCTTGTTAGTTACATGCGCTCACGTCCTCGGCAGGCCTTGTCCTGAGAGGGTAAGCATTATCTTCCTCACCACTAACGAGCGACAAGAGGCCACGGTAGAAATGCAGTGGCTGCGTGATGTAGGTGACGAGGATATGGCTATCCTGCGGGTGCAAGGTGGTCTACCTCAAGGGGTGAGATCACTTCCCCTGGGTTCCTCTACAGGAGTAAGCGGTCACAAGATCAGCACTTTTGGATTCCCCAGTGCAGGCGAAGTGGAAGGTATAGCTGGGTACGGCAAGATACTTGGGCGAGGGTCACAAACCAAAGCCGGTCAACCGCTCCTCCAGATACGCTCAAGTGAAATCACCCAAGGCTTTAGTGGTGCTCCTGTGTGGGACCAGTTGCGACAGCGGGTCATCGGCATGGTCGTGATGGTTGCCACACCCGACGCCAGCGGCAAAATGGGAGAGACGGCCTTTGCTACCCCTACGGAAACCTTGCAGAGAGTTTGCACTGATCTGCAAATCCCCGATATTAATCCCTATCGTGGTCTGAATCCATTTACCGAGGCCCAGGCAAAGTTCTTCTTTGGTCGCAAGCAGGAAGTGGACAAGCTAGTGAATAAACTTCGACTCGATCCTCGCTTCCTGCTGATACAGGGGTCATCGGGTAGTGGTAAGTCATCTCTCGTGCTAGCCGGACTTATTCCCCAGCTACGCAGTGGGGCACTGCCGGGTAGTGATCGCTGGCACATCATGCTCACTCGCCCGGCTGATCATCCTTTCCAGCAGCTTACAGCGCAGGGATTGGCAAGCGAATCAAACAATCTGACCCAGGCCATACGCGTTTGGCTCAACCAGCATCCAGAGCACGCACAGATCGTCCTCATCCTCGATCAGTTCGAGGAACTGCTGGTGAATTGTCCCGAAGAAATGAGCCAGGATTTTCTGGCGCAGTTGACGGCGTTACTGGATGCCAATTTGCCTGTCACAGTGATCGCGATCATGCGGGACGATTTCTACACTCACTTCGCACAGCATGTGAAGTTAGCGCAACGCCTGGAGCAGCATGATGGCCTCGTACATCTATCTCCGGCACTCCAATGGGATGAACTGGTTGCCATCGTGCAGGAACCTGCCAGAGTTGTTGGCCTGCGTTTTGAGGAAGGCCTGGCCGAGGAGATTGTTGAAGATTCGCTAGAAAGCGAGGCCTCTGAAGAGGGAGGACGAGTCGCACGTTGCGCCATTCTGCCCCTGCTTGAGTTTGCCCTGACCGAGCTTTGCGAGCGGCGGGAAGATGGAGTATTGACCTTTAAAGCTTACGAGAAAGTCGGCGGTGTGACAGGCGGGCTCAGACAATGGGCCGATCAAACCTTCAATAGCCTGGAAGATGAGAGCAAAAAGCAGCTCGCATCCCGCATTTTTAGCGACCTGGTCTACCTGGGCAATGTGAACGAAGACCTTCCCGATACTCGGAGACGCAGGACGTTGAAGTCACTCTACCGCAATGAAGACGAACGGGAGGACACGTATAAGCTGGTACGACGACTGGTGAATGCCCGTTTGCTTGTGACGAGTTACGACCCCTCGAGCAACGAAGTGGCTGTAGAGATCATCCATGATGCGCTGCTGCGCGAATGGGGATTGCTGAAGTGGTGGTTGAAAAGAGATCGACCTTTCCTGCGCTGGCATCAGGAGCTTGAGAGACGCGCCCAGGCATGGGTAGAGACGAATCCGAATGAAACCCGTTATAGCGATAGATTACTGCGGGGCAGCAATTTATCAGAATCTGAAGGCTGGATGGATCTGCGAGCCGCCGATTTGAGCGAGGTGGAGCAACAATTCATCAAAGTGAGCCGAGAGCAGCAGAACCGAGAGGACTTGCGCTGGAAAGCGCTCTACGAAAAGGTGGAACAACAGCGCCAGGAAGCCGTTCGCCAACGTGAAGAAGCTGAGAAGCAACGACAGGAGGCCATACGACAGCGTGAAGAAGCCGAGAAACAGCGTGCAGAGGCTGAGCGACAGCGTCAAGAGGCCGAGCGGCAGCGGCGTATTGCTTTAGCTCGCCAGTTGACCGCGCAAGCAGAGTTGCTGCGAGGCCAGCAGGGCCATCTGCTCCAGAGAAGTGTACTGCTCGCCATAGAAGCTCTACAACGATCACCTTCCCTGGAAGCGGACCAGGCTCTGCGTTACGGTTTAAGTCTGTTGCCTCGTCCCATCACCCGCCTGGCTCCGAGGGGAGATCTGACTGCTAGCGCTCTTAGCTCGGATGGATGCTCCCTGGTGAGAGCAACGAGAGACAACAATCTAGAGGTATGGGACGTGGGTAGCGGCCGCCAACTGCTCCGCCTGATTGCTGAGGCTGGCGTGAAAGACGTGGTTTTCAGCCAGGATGCTCGCTGCTTCGCCACGGTTGGGACGGATTCTACCGTTCGCGTATGGGAAACCGGTAGTGGCCGCCAGGTCGCTCGCCTGTTCAATGGCAGTAACGTGAAGAGCGTTCTGCTCAGTCGAGACGCACGTTATCTCGTTGCGACGAGTGGTGAGGGGATCGCGTGGGCCTGGGAAGTAGCCACGAATCGCCCCCTTGGTCAGCTGGCTCACGAAGGCCCGATACGAGCCGTTACCTTCAGTTCAGATGGCCGTTACCTTGCCACGGCAAGTGTGGATGGTACTGCTCGCGTGTGGGAAACGATAGGCGCGCGCCAGGTCGCCCGCTTGAATCACGAGAGAAGTCTATCTGCTCTGGCCTTCAGTCCAGATGGATATTACCTGGCTACGGCTAGCGAAGACTGTTGCGTGCGACTATGGCTATGGGGGCCAGACAGTAGCTCACAGCCCGCTTTGCTCTCTCACGAGTCCCAAGTGAATGCTCTGACCTTTCATCCAGGTGGGAACTATATTGCTACCGCAAGCCAGGATCATACTGCTCGCGTATGGGAGACAGGCAGTGGTCGGCAGGTCACACGTATGAATCACCAGGGCAGCGTCAATGTCCTTGTCTTCGCTCCAGATGGGCGCTACCTGGCAACAACCAGCGCTGACCGAACGGTAGGCGTCTGGGAGACAGAGAGCGGTTACCAGCTCATTTGCCTGCCCCATAAAGACGTCGATTACAAGGATGGGGACTACATAGGTAATATCGCGTTCAGTCCTGATGGGCGCTACCTGGCAACCGCAAGCGAGCATGGCAGCGCTGGTATGTGGGAGATCATTACTGGCCGACTGACCCACAAGAGGAGAGTAAGCGCAGTCGCCTTCAGCTCCGACGGGCGCTACCTGGCTACGGGAAGTGAGGATGGGACCGCAAGCATCTGGGAGGTGAAGAGTGGTTATCGCCATCTTCAGCTCTCCTGCGGGAGTAAGGTATGGGCAGTCGCCTTCAGCCCTGATGGGCGCTACCTGGCTACAGGAAGCGGGGACGGCATGGTAGGACTCTGGGAGATAGTAGCCGGTCGCCAAGCCGGTCGCATGGCTCATAAAAGGAATGTGAATGACCTGGCCTTCAGTCCCGATGGCCGCTACCTCGCTACGGCCAGCGACGACGAGACCGCACAGGTCTGGGAAACTGCAAGCGGCCGATTACTTTTCAGCCTGTCTCACAACGATACGGTGAATGCTGTGGCCTTCAGTCCTGATGGGCGCTACCTCGCTACGGCTAGCAGCGATACGAATGCCTGTGTGTGGGAGACGGCCACCGGTCGCCACATGGCTTATCTGCCCCACAGGCTGATCGTGAACAAGGTCGTCTTCAGTCCGGATGGGCACTACCTTGCCACCGCAAGCTGGGATCATACTGCCAAAATATGGGAGACGAGCAGCGGTCGCGAACTCTTCCGCCTGCTCCATAGGAGTAAGGTGTGGTCCGTAGCATTCAGCCCCGCAGGGGTATCGCTTACGAATATCCTCGTAGCCACAGCAAGCAAAGACTATACTGCCGGGGTCTGGGAGACGAGCAGCGGGAAACAAATTGCTCGCTTCACTCATGATGATAGTGTAAGTGCTATTGCATTCAGCCCCGACGGCAAATATCTAGCCACAGCAAGTGATGATCACACTACAGGAGTATGGGAGATTGCCAGTGGTCGTCAATGCGCATACCTGCCTCACGAGGATAGCGTGAATGGCGTGGTCTTCAGTCCCGATGGAAAATACCTGGCTACAGCAAGCATGGATGGCATCGCACGATTATGGCTCTGGCGGTCGGAAGACTTGCTCATAGAGGCTCAAGCGCGCCTAACCCGCAACCTCACCCAGGCAGAATGGCAGCAGTACCTTGGCGAGGAGCCATATCGCAAGACCTGCCCGGACTTACCAGAAGAGGCCTATACAGAGGGTGTACGTGTGTAGTTACTCGTGGTGTCTGATATCAAATCCGTTTATAGAGCTATCATTCGAGTCAGCGCAAATTGGTCAGAAATTCACACCCTGAAAATGCATATCCTGATCGTTTTGCTACTGATGAACCGGAATTGATCTGAAACAAAGGGAAGGTGGCAAAAGATGCGTTTAGAGGGAAAGCAAATTGGCCGCTATCGTTTTGAACAACGCATTGGAAGAGGCGCGATGGGTGAAGTGTACCTTGCTGTAGATCCACGCATCCACCAGCAAGTGGCTGTGAAGGTCTTGCAAGCTGAAACGCCAGTGTATCCTGCTACGAATGTGGCTCGTGAAGCGGAACGCTTCCGGCGCGAGGCCAGTGCTATTGCAAATTTGAGACACCCACACATCGTCCCTCTGTATGACTACGACGAGACAAGCATTGATGAAACGGCCATTACCTACCTGGTCATACCCTATTACAAAGAGGGGTCATTTGCCAGCTGGCTGCGGAGGCGTGGTTCCGACTTATTGCCAATGGAGGACGTGGTGTATTTTGTGCAGCAAGCTGCTGATGCTCTCCAATACGCGCATAACCACCAGGTCATTCACCGGGATGTCAAGCCCTCTAATTTTCTCATCGATCCCGGTGAAAACCCGAACCGGCCGAACTTGCTGCTGGCTGATTTTGGCATTTCGAAGTTCGGCATGGTGAGTACTGCCAGTGGCACCCAAAGCCTGGGGACCCTGACATACATGCCACCCGAACAGTTGCATGGGCGGCCTACCTATGCCAGCGACCAGTATGCGCTTGCCATCACGGCTTATGAACTCCTGGTGGGCCATCCGCCATTTGAGGGCCCTCCACCTGTAGTGATACGCCAGCATGTGGAAGACCAACCCCAGCCACCAAGCATGCTCAACCCAGGTCTTCCTAGAGCCGTTGATCGCGTGCTCCTGCGTGCTCTGGAGAAAAAACCCGAAAATCGTTATCCGACTATCTCTGAGTTTGCCCGAGCATTCCAGCAGGCTTTACCAGGAACAAGCGATATTCCTCAAAGACAGCCGGAGAGCAGAAGTGGTGAACTACAAAGGAGCAGCGAGGTGCGCGAAGCACAAAAAGGTAGCGATATCCGTGCAACCTTGCGTATCAGTCCAGCGGAGGCGCAGAGGGGCACCGATCGCTTGGTGTATCTCCCCGAAGGGCGGCAGGTGACAGTGACGGTGCCGGCAAATGCTTATAATGGCCAAGTACTCGATTTCCCGGGTCTTGGTGAGTCATCACCTTCTGGAGGACCAGCAGGCGATTTGATTGTCACTCTCACCATTACATCACCGGATGTTCCTCCACCTTTAAGAGCGACTGAGGCCGCAACGGTACTCTCGGGAAGACCAATAAAGCAGTATCTGTTCGCTTTGCTCGTTGGGGCTTTCGCTGGTATTTTCAGCGTTTTCTTAACCAGTGTGATATTCAGTGTGAACCACTCCAATTTCGTGCTACTCCCGCTCCCCCCCTTGGTGATGTCACTGATCACAGGCTTTATTACTGGCAAACGTGTGGTGGTACATACGGCGGGTCTGTTCGCAGGCCTTGTGGTTGGCGTCTCCTGGTCCGTTTATATACTCTCTGTGCGCGTGAATAATCCCATCATGTCTCCAGATGAGTGGGTTACGGAGTCGGTTACTGTTGTCGCCTGTGCGACAACTTGTGGGCTGCTCTCCTGGCTGGTAGCCTGGCTTACGATAGGAACGACCGGGGCCGCAACAGTACTCCCGGGAAGACCAAGAGAGCGATATCTGTTCACTTTGCTCGTTGGGGTTCTCGCTGGTATTTTCAGCGTTTTCTTAACCAGTGTGCTATACAGTGTGCTATACACTGTGAACTTCTTCTCTGATGAGCGTGTCGGCTTCGCGCTGCTCCCCCCCTTGGTGATGTCGCTGATCACAGGCTTTATTATTGGCAAACGTGTGGTGGTACGTACGGCGGGTTTGTTCGCAGGTCTTGTGGTTGGCGTCTCCTGGTTCATTTATGTACTCTATATGATGCTCGCACATGCCGGCTTCACCCCGTATTATCAACAGGAGTGGGTTTTTATGGTCGCCTGTGCGGCAACGTGTGGGCCGCTCTCCTGGCTGGTAGCTTGGCTTACGACTCGTACACACCCGTATTATCTGTCATCCGGCAGCCGAAATCAGGGGAGATGAAGGTGAGATTGGGGGTTCCTGCATAACCCGAGAGGGTAGTGGCTCACTTGAGCAGAGTGGCCCGCTCGCGATTGTAGCGATGGAGAAAGAGGAGCAAAGAGGCGGGCGTAGGATCACCACCGACTTTGAAAACGATAACGTCATGCGCACAAAACGGGCAAGACGCTGCCGCAGTGTGTTATTCCAGCGCTCCACATGGACGGTTTCTCCCGTCTCTTTGCCCACTGCTGTGTGCTGCTCATCAGGAATTACCGCCTGGTAGGCTGCCCAGAAGTCCGTAAAGCAATGCCCCTTGCGGTAGGCGGATGGAATGGCCTCCCACAGCCGTTGACACGTGTGTTTGCTCCGGTCACCCAGTGCATAGGCGACCACCTGTCGCGTCTTGCGACACAGGGCAATCCACACCCAGATCTGGTTGGCTTTTTTGAGCACAAAGGACCACAGTTCATCCAGTTCCAGCGTGGTAGAAGCCGCATTTTTTTGATCCAACTCGACACGGTCGTGCGAGAGATGCCGAAGGTGCGTGTCAGGCCGCGCAGACTGCTGCGTTCTTGATACATGTGCAGGATCTCGTCGCGGCGAGCCTGCGGATAGGCGTTGGGAGTCGGGTTCTCGCGGCTTTGACGTCCGCAGGCACGGCAGCGATACAACTGTTTGCCATTGGGGGCATGACCATTGCGGACCAGCGCATCACTCTGACAGCCAGGGCAGTGAAGGGTGATCGTCACCATTGAAGGCTCCTCTTTTGGAGCGTTGATTGCTCTTCTGAGTCTACCATATCCTGCTTCTTTGTACCACTACCCAGAAAACGCACTGCGAAGGTGTGTCGAAAGATGCGCGTGCTTCTGCTCGACACCAAGAACTACGTCACCACTATTCCCCCTTTGAGGTCAGCCAGGTGTACATGGTCATTTTTCACGACATCGTCGCTTCCCACCATGGGAAGCGTAAAATCAGGAGATTGTTGTTGCTCCTTAATGACCGCATCGCTCACAACGATCTCCTTTTAACAGTTCAAAGAGGAGGCAGGTGGCCACGTGTATAGTCACCACAACAGGCACACCAGGGATGAATTGCTCGTTTTCTGCTTCCATCTGTGAAAACACGCCGTCTTTGCAACCTATTCTATAAGACAGACGGCGGCTTGCTGCTATCAACCTACTACACAGTATTACTGAACTAATGGGAGAAGCTCTTTACCTCACCTGTATCCAGCACTGACGGTCATCTGCTTCTAGAAAAACCTGGACACATTCTCATTCCTTTTTCGTATGGGGCCTGGTTACACTCTATCCACAGCATAGGGGCCTTCCATGTCTACGGAAGGAAAGGAGAGCTGAAGGTGAGACATGAGCCGGGTGGAAGCTGTATTGTTCTCTGTTTCCACAGGCAATGCCAACTTTACAGGCGGCCTACCTGCGGGATCAGCGGTGAATGACACTGCGGCAGCTCTACCCCAGCGTTAGCGAGCAGGTGCAACGCTTCAAACAGTGCTGCTAAACCGAAAGGAGCATGGCTGTGGAGGGACTCCGTTTTCTGAGGGAGCGTGTCGCTTCACTCATCCGGGACTCCTCTAGAGGAATAGGTGATACGCAGTTCGATAGTAGGCCTGCAAAGCAACGGCATACTATCCTGCACGGCTCTCGACGTTTCCTGGCGATCGCCGCTATCCTGGTCGTGGTCTATTTGCTGACCCTGGCAAGCCGTGGTATCACGGTCATGAGCGGTTCAACGCAGGCAACTGTGCGTATCTCCGTCCCAGCAGCGACCGCGCCTGCTCCTCATTCGCAGCAGAATGGGACTGGAGGGATCGGGATGATATCCACCACATCACGAGAACCCGCCGCTACATGCACCTCGCCGGTTCCGAACCCTTTTGATCCTGCGTGCTGGGCACAAGAGACGGCGAAGTCTCTGGCACAGTGGCTGGCCCAGGCCATCTTGTCTGCCCTCCGGCCTACCATCGATAGCATCGCCCATAATTCGCTCAATATCATTACCCAGACGCCTTTGCTCGGACAGAATGGGGCAGGCTCCCCTCTGGATACGACCATCATGACGCTCTGGCGCTGGGCAATCGGCGTGGTCGATGCTGCGCTCGCGATCTTCCTCATCCTTGGGGGCTATACCGTCATGATGAGGGGCCGCACCCAGGAGATCATTGACGTTGGTCTGCACCTGCTCTTTGCTGTTGTGGCAGCCAACTTCAGCCTGTTGTTCATGCAGTTGTTCGTCCAGATCGAAAACGGGCTCTGTGATGGCGTCATCCATCTCCAACAATTGACGATTCTCACGAACACGATCACCGCTGTCTTGCAAGGGAACCTGCTCGGTAGCAGCCTCTTGTTGTTTGTGCTGGGCCTTGTGTTGGGCATCATGGTCCTGCTCATCGCCTGGCAGATGCTGGTGCGCATGGCGCTGCTTTCTGCACTGGTGGTGCTGGCTGGACCAGCGATGCTCTGTTTTGCCTCGCGCTTTACCTACGCCTGGGGACGGCTGTGGGCCGGGCTCTTCGCCGGGACGCTCTTCATACAATTTTTCCAGGTGGTGGTCCTGGCCCTGGGCAGCATGCTCGTTGCCAGCCTGGGTACGGGCGACCTTTTTCACATCGACAAAACGCTCTTGACCCTGCTGGTGAGCATCGCCGTCTTCTCGCTGGTGCTGCAAATCCCTGGCCTCATGCGCCAGTGGGCCATCCGACCCATTGCCCAGGCCGCTACATCCACTGCCGAAGGTATCTCGGGCAGGGCAGAGTTCCTTTCCCGCTCTGCGACGACGATTGCGCTCAGGATGGCCCTGTTGTAAGGGAAGGAAAGGAAGCGTTCATGGGCAATTCAATGCAGAAACTGCTCGCAGGGCTGGCCGGGGCAATTCTGATCGCTGTTGTGGCCCTGATGCTCATCTCTTCGCTCATCGCGGGTGCGTCAGCCTTCCTCTCTGGCATTGGTGCTGGCAGTGGGTGTACTGGGTCTTCATCCCAGACATCTACTGCTACTCCTACGGCGTGCTCTCCGCCCTCCGCCAGCGCGGCAGCAGTCGTCCATGTGGCGCTGGATATGGCGGCTCACCTGCATCTCAATCCCGCCTGCTCTGGGGTCCCAAGCTGGCCGAATTGCTATGACACCTGGTATGATGGAGGATTCCCCCAGGCAGTCATTGCCTATGGGCAGCACGTCTGTCCAGGGTGCTACGCCTGGCAAAATGGGCACTTCCAGTGCGTCAGCTTCGTGCTCGGCGCCTACTCACAGGTCGAACCACTGCCCGCCAGCGGCAACGCCATTGACTTCTGGGGGCTGTATCGCCACCGCCCCGGCTGGCTGGAGATCTCGGCAGACTCCGCACCTGCCTCACAGCGCGGTCTACCTGAGCCTGGTGATATTCTTGTGTGGCAACATCCTCCGGATGGACACGTGGCCATTGTCACGGGGGTCAGCGCGCCTACTGCCACCGCTAATGGAACCATCACCTTTGCGCAGGCGAATGCACCTACCGCTCTCGATCGCATGACGCTGCATCCCGACCTCTCGGTCACGACGTGGCCGGGCTATACGGTCCTGGGCTACATTCGACCGCTCAATGTTCTCTCGAACGCCTCCGAGCGCCTGGTGCGCATCAGCCAGCTCGATCCGAGCCAATATGGCCCGCCATCGCCCGCCGAGTATGCTACCTGGGCGTTCTCTGCCTGCTCTGCAGCAGCGATGACGGAAGTGCTCAACGCCTACGGAGGGCATTACCGCATTCACGATATTCTGACGGTTGAGGAACAGCGGGGCGATATCACCCCTGCACTGGGATTGGTACGCCCCGGCGGCATTGCGGATACGGTCGCACAATTTGGGTTCCAGACATCCTGGGGTTTCCAGTTCTCACTCGACCAGGTCATTGGCCTGGCAAATCAAGGCACTCCTGTCATCGTGGACTTCCCGCCGGATCGCTATGCTGGCGGGCACCTGTTGGTGGTGATTGGCGGCACGAGCACCCAGGTGCATCTCGCCGACTCATCAGCCCACAACTACACCTGGATAGCGCGTGGACAGTTTCTCGCCTGGTGGGGCGGCTTTTCGGCAGTGGTGACTCCACGTTCATCTGTGGCGGCATCCTCCGCGGCTCCTGCATCACCCTATGTCGCGCTGGCAGCGCAGGATGCGCTCTCAGCAGGCATTTCACCCACCCTCTTTGTGCGGCAGATCAACGTTGAGAGCGGCTTCAACGCGCAGGCGTTGTCGCCCACTGGGGCGGAAGGCATTGCACAGTTGATGCCGGAAACGGCGGCAGCGCTGGGCATCGATCCATGGAACCCGGTTGCAGCATTGCGCGCTGCCGCTCGTCTCATGGCGAGCTATATCTCTCGATACGGTGGCAATGTTGCCCAGGCGCTGGCGGCCTACAATGCTGGCTCTGGCTCACTGCAAGGAGTGCTCAATCGCTGCGGCGTACACTGGCTCTCCTGCATGCCATTCGAAACGCAGCGCTATATTCATCTCATCCTGGACACAGAGGCCCGGCCCTATCCTGCCGGGCCGAAATCCGGGCTGTTATTATAGAGCACGGCAAGGGAAACAGCAGTCTGGCTAGAAAGAAGGACTCTCATGGTAGCACACGTGGTCGCTCTCGGCGAGCGGATATGGTGGGGAATGCCGCCCCTCCTCGTGCTGGCTGATATTAACCAGACGCTCACTAATTTTGCGAATATCCTCATCGCCTTCGTGGGTGGTGCCACCATCATCATGCTGGTGACCGGTGGTTACCTGTTCATGACCTCGGAAGGCAACCCCCGGCGGAGAGAATATGCGTTTGGGGCGCTGGCAGGAGCGGCCATCGGAGCCATGATCGTGATTCTGGCCCCAGAGCTAGCAAGCGCCTTTGTCAAAGCCGTGGCCAAATGACTATTGTGCAATACTGTGCAATTTGAGGTACGTTCAGACGCGCCTCTCAACTGGAAAGAGGAAAGGAACATGCCGCAACACTACCATACCAACCCAACGCAGCTCAATACGCCGGAGAAAATCATTTGGGGGCTGACGGCAAGACAGCTGCTCATCCTGGCACTGGGGTGCAGTCTCGGCTACAAGCTGTGGGCGAACCTTGTCTTCCTGCTCACCTATGGCGTCGCGGGCTTCGCGCTCCGCTTGCTACTGGCCGCTATCCCGGTCCTCTTTACCCTGGCGCTTGCCATGATCCAACTGGGAGGGCGCTACCTTGAGATCTGGGCGATCCTGCTGCTGCGCTACTGGGGCCGGTCGAAACACGCCGTGTGGTGGAGTGTGCAGGTCAAAGACCGCTATGCCCTGAGCCTGGCCAAACCGCAGAGAGCAGGCGGCGAGACGACAGAGGCTGAGCGGGAAAGGGAGTGAGCCTATGGCAAGAGCAGCACGCAAAAAGCAAGCCGGTTCCGTCTACGGCAGTGTCCAGGAATGTTTCGTCCATGTGCGGGAGGTGCGTGACGAGATGCTCTGTCTGGCATCCGATCGTTCCTCGACCAAGCGAGAGTATGTGACCGTGCTCGAGGTCGAAGGGATTAACTACACCCTCAAAAGCCCGGAGGAGCAGAGCGCCATCATCGCCAACTACCGTGCCCTGCTGGCTGGCCTCTCCTACCCCTTGCAGATCCTGGTGCGAGTCCTGCCGCTCAACCTGGCCTCGTATTTAGTGCATCTGGCCGACGCTCCACAACGAGAGCAGCAAGGCATCTGGGAAGCGCTTGCCGGGTCTCATGAGCAGCTGATGCAGCAACTCTCGCGCGATCGCACCCTGCTGGAGCGACACTGCTACATCATCCTACCGGCCAACCTTGATGATGATGCCCCGGCCACGCTGGGCCAGCTGTTCTGGCAGGCGCTGTGGCCCTTTGGCCGCAGGCGGCGCATGCAGCGTGCGCAGGAGGAAGCCGTCGAGCAAGCTCGGGTGCTACTCGCGACGCGGACGCGAGAAATCACGCGGCAACTGGGCAAGATGGGGCTGCACGTCCACCGCTTGCACGAGCAGGAACTCATAGCCCTCTACCATAGCTGCCTGCTGTCTCGGCAAGCGATGCACGCTCCCCTGCCAGATGAGGTGCTTGCCGGCATCGGCCGACCGGTGCAAGCGCAAGGGGCCACCAGGATGGGACGCACCAGGGGAGGCATCCCTCCTGCTCGCCTGGTTGACGCAGCACGAGAAGATGAGCAGCGCGAGCTGCTGACACAACGTAAGAAGCCCACGCCAGCCACGCTCTCGTCATTTTCTCAGCTGGCGGATCGGTTGGCACCAGCCAGTGTCACGCTCTCCGAGACGATGCTCTGTCTTGGACATACCGAGCGAGACTATATGAACACGCTCATCGTCGATAGCTTGCCCCGCGAACTGGCGTATGGCTTTTTGAAACCTCTGTTGGAGGTGAGCGAGCCAATGGAACTGAGCTTCCACCTGCGCCCGCTCGACCGGGGGGCTATGGTGCGCAAACTGCGCTGGGCCAGAACCGGGCAGGATGCCTCGCGCAGGTATGCCGAGCGCAAAGGGCAGTTGCCTGACCCGGCACTCGAGGTGTCCGAAGAGGATACCGTGCAGCTCATGAGAAAACTGGTCAGCGGCGAGGAAAGCATGCTCGATTTCTCACTCTACGTCCTGGTGCGAGCAGCAACCAGGCGCGCCCTGGGCGAGCGCACCGAGCGTATCCTGGCGGTCCTGCGCAGCATGCAGATCGTTGCGCGCCCTGCGCTGCTCGTGCAGGATGAGGCCTTCACGAGTTGCCTGCCCGAAGCGCGTAACCTACTCGGCAGGTGGGGCAACACGCTCCAGTTCGATGGCAGCTGTGCTTCCACCAGCTTCCCTTTCATGAGCAACGCCCTCTTCATGCCTCGAGGCATTCTGGAAGGCATCACGCCGGCAGGGGAACCGGTGGTCCTTGATCGCTGGGACCCCTCGCTCCCCAACCCACACAAGATCGTCGTGGCCCCCACCGGCTACGGCAAGTCCTATGCCACCAAATGCTATTTGTTGCGGCTCTACCTGCGCAACCGCACCGATCCCCGTCAAATCATCATCATGGACCCTGAGCGCGAGTACCGCCGCATCGGCGAGGCGGTGCAGGGGCAATGGATACGCCTGGCAGCGGGATCAGGCCACCGCATCAATCCCTTCGACCTGTATGGCCCCACTCCCCGTCTTGCCTCAGGAGGAGACAGAGGCCCCGGCGAAGAAGGTGAGCGGGAGGATCGGCTGGCGCTCAAAATTCAGTCGCTGCGAGAACTGCTGCAAATTATGCTCGCCAATCGCGGGCCGGACGGCATTGTTCCGCTTTCCCAGCAAGAAATGGGCCTGTTGGATCACGGCCTCTACGAAACGTACCGCCGGGCGGGCATTACCTCCAAGACGACGTCTCATAACCGGCGGCCTCCCTACCTGCGCGACCTGTACGGCGTGCTGGAGAAGGGGATCTGCGGGCCCGACAACTACGGCCTGCTGCCGCGTCTCTATCCGTACGTGCATGGCTCCCACCGGGCGCTCTTTGACGGGCCGACCAACGTACGGCTCGACAACGACGTGGTGATCTTCGATACGCGCGACCTCGACAGCGAACTCGCCCCCGTCATGCTCTCAGTCATCAGCGAGTACGTCTGGACCGTGGCCTTTGCCTCGGGCGTCTCACGCGAGTTCGTCATCGATGAGGCGGGAGTGCTGGGTGAGTACGAAGCCTGGGCGCGCTTCATGACAGAACTCACCAGCCGGGCGCGCAAACACGGGCTGGCCGTCACGCTGCACATGCAGCATATCGATGTGCTGCACAACCGACGCGCCCGTGCGATCCTGGCCAACTGCGCTATCAAGGTCCTGATGGGTCCCCCGGCGCCGGGCCTGCGGGAGACCTTCGGGCTCTCGGAGAGCGAGGAGGACGAGATGAGCACCTTTGGCATTGGAGATGCCCTGATGATCACGCCCAACAAGCGCATCATTGTCCATTACCAGGCAAGCGAGTTGGAGCACCGCCTCTCGACGACCCACCACCAGGAAGTGGCGCAAATGCGGGGGCAGGGACAAACGCTTCCCTTCGTCGAAGCCGAAGCCGAGGTCGCGACCGACGTAGGTGAAGGCACGCAAGGGAACGCCGCTGCCAATGGTCATGTCAGCAGGAGGCCAGATGGGGGTCGGAGACGCAACAGAACGCACCGGTTCAAAAACGAGGAGAAGGATAGGACGGGCGCATGAGCAAGCTGTATCGCACGCGTGAGCAGGAAGGACGAGAAGCCATCCCTCTGAAGGAAGAAACGCCTCTCGTATGGCAGGTCATCCCGCCGCGCACGGCTCGGCGCGATCTACCTGCGCTGGAGACGGCCATGGCCGCCCTGGCCCTGGATGAGCGGCACCCCATCGCACTGGAGATCGCGGGATCCGCCACGATGCGCATGTTTCTCGTCCGTGCGACCTCGAGGCCCTCGCAGGACCACCTCGCCGATCAGATCTATGCGCGCTATCCGCAGGCGAGCCTCCTTCCGCTCTCCAGGGAGCAGGACCCCTTGCTGCTGCGCAATGGTGAAGCCATCTCGGTCATCGAGCTTGCAGCCGGGGCAGCCAGCTATCTGCCGCTGAAAAGCTGGCGTGAGCGCGAACTCTTGCAGGAGGGGACCGATCCCGTGCTGGGATTACTCGCGGCGCTGGGGAAGCTGCCGCCAGATCTGCGCGTGATCGCACAACTGGCGCTGGTGCCCGCTCCACATGCCTGGTCCAGGTCAAGTCAACGCCTGGCTGTTGAGCACCCGCTGGAGCAAGAGCACATGCGCGAGCGCTACCGGACGGGCGCAGGATATGACGGTGCCTCCGGCGCGGGTTCTTCCCTCGGCCTGCTGGTCATGGCAGTGCTCGGGTTCCTCTTGCTTCGCCTTGTGCCACTGCTGCACCGCATCCTGCCCACCTGGATGGAGCAGGCCGCGCTAGCGGCGCTGCACGGCAAGGCACCCGTATTGACCTTCGCCCAGGAGAGCCTGCTTGCACTGACGTTCACTGGCATCTTGCTCGCCTTCGTCCTGCTGTTCATCCTCGTCGATCAGCTTCGTCGGCGCCTGGGTCTAGGGCGCGCACGCATCTATGATATGCGCCTGGTACAGCAAAAAACGTCGCGCATCGCTTACCACGCACGCCTGCGACTGTACGTGATTGGGCCAGGCGCAAAGGGAGACCTGCTGACCCGGCTCTCACAGGTCCGTACGTGGCGGGATGTCGCAGGGACAGCACAGCACCTCTGGCGGGTGTGGGCTCACCGACGAGCGCAAGCGGGGCAGCGACAAGCGACGCTCTCCCGCCTGGTGGCTGCCTACCGGCAATACCACTTGAGCGCAGGCGGGTATTTTCTGCCTCGCTCGCTTCCTGGAGGTGCCGCACAGCGGCTGGTACGGCAGCCAGAGCAATGGTGGCACATACGCACGGGATGGCAGCGCGGGGTTTCGCGATCGCCACACTACCTCGGTGTCGAGGATGTCGCCCATCTCTGGCACCTGGTCCAGGGGGTAGATTTGCCGGAGGTGCCGCTTTTAGAGCGGGGACGCGCACGCACCCTGCCCGTGCCAGGCATTCTCACGGCAGGGAACGGCTGGAACATCGGCGTCTCGCTGCACGCCGGTCACCGCATGCCGGTGTCCCTCCCCTGGCCGTGCCTGCGCTGCAACTTCTTTGCGGTAGCGAGCACAGGCAAAGGGAAGAGCACGCTCTTCCTGCACCTGGCGGAAGCGGCGCTCGCCACCGGCAGTGAAATCATTGATGGCTTACTGGTGTTAGAGCCCCATCGGGACCTGATCGAGCTGCTGCTCGCACGCATCCCGCGCACCAGGCGAGATGACGTGGTGCTGGTCGACCTGGCCGATCTGGCCCACCCGGTCGGCATCAATGTGCTGGACGCCACACTCGGGCGAGACCGGGACAAGACGATTGCCAACCTGATCGCCATTTTCGCCCATCTCTGGTCCAATTCCTGGGGGCCGCGCACAGAAAATGTGCTGGAGACCTGCCTCAAGACCCTGGCTGAGGCCAACGCGAACATGGTCAAGGCTGATCCGCAGGCCGGGCCAGATCGCCAGTATACGCTGCTGGATATCGTGCCGCTGCTGCGCAATTGGAGCTTCCGCCACAGCGTGTTAGAACAGGTCCGGGACGGCGCACTTACGAGCTGGTGGCAGCTCTACTATGAGCCGATGGACCTGCGCCATCAGACCGAGGTCATTGGCTCGGTCGTCAACAAGATGTCCAAGTATGCCAGTTCCTATACGGCCAGGCGTATCCTGGGCCAGCCCCGCTCGACCATCGATCTCGGCGAGGTGGTGCGGCACGGCAACATCTTGCTCGTGAGCGCTGCGAGCGGTGTGGTGGGCGCGGACATCGCAGCGCTCGTCGGCGCGACGATCCTGGGGCTCTTCCAGATGGCGTTGGCTGAGCAGGTCCGTCTCCCCATCCAGGAGCGGCGGCACTTCCTCGTGCTGGTCGATGAGTTCCAGTTCTTTGGCGGGGCGAACTACCAGGCGGGGCTGGCGGAACTGCGCAAGATGGGCGGCCACTTCGGCCTCGCCACGCAGTCGCTGGAGTACCTCGACAAGCTGGATCGCACGCTGCGTTCGACGGTGCTGGCCAACGTCGATCATCTGTTTGCCTTTGCCATGAGCGGGACCGATGCGCGCCTTCTGGAGCATGAATTCGAGGGCGTTGAGGTCGGTGACATCACCAGCCTCGATGACTTTCAGTGTTATGCTCGGCTCTCGGCAGGCGGGCGACGCCTGCCCGTGTTCTCGCTTTCCCTTGCTCCTCCCAGCATGGGCAACCCTGGATCAGCAGCATACATCCGACAGCGGAGCCAGCAACGTGACGCGCGTCCGGTTGAGGCCGTCGATGCACTGATCGGCCACGTCCTTAAGCGACACGAACTGCGGGCAAGTAAGAAAATCGGTACTGCTCCGAGCACACAGGGATCAACAGAGTGGGAGGAGCAGGGCGCCGGCGGGACGAATGCCACGGCGCGCGAGAAACGGTTTCACGCGCCCAGGACGAAAAAAGGTGGCGATGGCAGTGACGACGGTGACAGAACCGCCACCTCGGCGGGTAGAGAGCCGGACAGCCTGCATATCATTTACGATACCCCTCCACCAGAGGAGGATGAAGATGGTGCCGGTGCGGGCGAAGACGGTGCGGGGGGATAGGAGACAGCAGCAATGAGCACAATGACAGGGATTCTGCCAGAGACGAGCGCAAAGAGACAGGGCCGCACACGTGCCCGGCGCTGGATGCAGGCGATCGCAGAGAGTAGAGAGCGACTCACTCAAGAAGACGTGCAGCTACTGCGTGCGCTGCTGCGCTATCCCTTCTCGCGTGCCGAGGATGTTGCCATCGCCCGTGATAGCAGCGTTGCCACCGTCTACCGTCATCTCGCGCTGCTGCACTCGCTGGGCCTGGTTGAGCGCGTGATCCCCGGTGTGCTGGGGAGGGCGACGGGCTCACTCTACCACCTCAGCAACCTGGGCCTGCACGTGCTGGCAGTCTATGAGCAAGCTGATCCAGAGATGCTCGCTCGGAGCTGGCAGACACACGAACGCGGGTTGCTGCGACTCCTCCCCCGGCTGGCACACCTGGTCACGCTGCAAAACTGTATCAACGGACTCGTCGCACACGCACCGGAGGCGTTGGCGCGACAGGGTCGCAAACCGGTGTGCAGGTGGCACTGGCTGCGGGACTATCGATATCGTTTCTCGTTCCGCGACCAGGACATGTCCTGTGCGGCAGATGCCCTGCTCGTGCTGAGGGTTCGCCCACTTCCAGAGGGAAGTCTACCCCAAGAAACGCTGTGGTACGGCATGCTGCTCTTCCTTGACTCGACTATCAATGAACGGAGCCTGATAACCCAGCGGCTGCGGCGCTTGCTGTACTACCGTGAGTGTCCAGAGCGCAGGCGAATCTACCACCATTTCCCCCTGGTGCTCATCCTGGTCACCAACCCTCACCGGCGTGAGCACTGGCAGCGTGCTGCGGCGGATGCTCTGAAGATGCAAGGGTCGCTGTTCGCGCCCCTGGAAGGGGTGATCGCGCGCTTGCCGGACGAGCATGGGACTGCGCTCACCAACCTGTGGCGGCTCCCGTGGAGCACGCTCTCGGGCAATGCACCCTGCCATGTACAGGAACTCCTTGCCCCAATGCCTCTGGAAGCCATTCCTTCCGGACCGCTGGATGAGGACATAGCAAGCGGTGAGGGTGCGGATGCAACAAGGGAAACGCTTAGAGTACACATCGAAGCGTCTCGCGTGCCCCGCTTCACGCAGGTGATTCGCGGCGATTTTGCCGCGCGTGCGGAACTGGTCGCACGGGATAGGACAAGCGGCCTCGATGCATGCGAAACAATGGCGCTGCTGGGACTCTCTCTCAGTCGTCGCCTGCTCAAACTCCTGACGTGCTGCCTGGATCACCCCCTGCTCACGATGGGTGAAATGGCCGCCTTGTTCACGGTGGAATACGGTTCCATCGAACGCTATCTGCGCGAGTTGCGCCACATGGGCTGCATGGTGCGGGAGGAAACCCCGGTCGGTGAACGCTGGCGGCTCTCTGAACGCGGCCTACGTTTGGTAGCTGCCGCGCACCATATGAGCATCAGCAGGATTGCCACCACCAGCACACCTGCACAGCAGGGAACGGCTCCGATCCTCGTACAGCTCGGCCTTGACGAAGTACGTGGACATATAGAGCACACCGCAGGCATCTATGGCTTTTTTGCGGCCCTGGCCCAGGCTGCACAAGAGCGATGTGAACAAGGCCACCGGTTGTTGTGGTGGGAAACGGGCAGTCTCTGTGAACGCCGCTACCGCGATCATGATCACTGGTATAATCTGCGGCCAGACGGAGCGGGAGAGTACCAGGCGGGAGCACAACGGGTACGGTTCTGGCTGGAATGGGATCGTGGCACGATGGTGTTGCGCGACCTGGCCACCAAATTTTACACCTATGCGCGCTACGTGGCGTATCGCACCTGGGTCAAGGAACATGCCGTGCTCCCGCTCCTGCTGACGGTAGCCGCAGACCTGGGACAGGAGCGGAGAATCAGGCGTGTCGCACAGCAACAGTTAGCCCAAACCTCTGGGCTGTTCATGCGCATGACAACCGCCTCACTGCTTGCCGGATACGGTCCACTTGCCCCTATTTGGTCCCAGGTCGTGCCGCGAGATGACGGTCTCGTTGTCTCCTCACCAATGCCTCCGGTGATGCGCACGACCTTTTTTGCACGGTCACATGGGGAGGGAAATGGTGCTGGACAGCAGGCTGCGTTTTCTTGATCTTTGTAGGGTGTCATGTGAAGAAAGGAGTTTCTGATGCGCTACCGATTATTCCTGGCTCCGTGCGGAGCCTTACTTACCCTTCTGGTGGTGTTGTGTACAGCAGCGCCCGGTTTTGCTGCGGGTAGTGGAAGACAGAGTTCGCTGGTGCAGCCGCGTGTGCTGTCCCTGCCAACACCCACGCCAACTGTCCCAGCTGCCACGGTCGAGGGTATTGTAGTCAATGTCCCGAAGAATATACACACCAATGGCTTTGATGGACAGGCCAATGATGGTCTGGGTGGATTATGGATTAACTGGCGCTATGGAACACAACCCTTGCAGACTAACTTCGACGACGCTGGCAACGCGCATGGCTCCTCGGTGCCACCACGACAAGATCGCCTGGTGGACCTGCGTTACGTACATACTCTGTGGCTGTATAAAAGGCAGCATCTCGACGATGTGCAGTTTGATGGTGAGCTAATGAAATACACCAACATCGTCAAACACGAATTCACCAATCACCCCGATGAGCGAGGCTGGGTCTTTGACACGCTTGTCGACCTCTACCGCCTCTCACACGATGCGTTTTACAAGCATGCCGTGCAAGCCGAAGTGGTCTTCCTGGATACGCAGCACTTCCACCGCTCAGTTGGCGCGTACTATAAGACAAGCCGCACCCATCCACGCGGCTACTATCCTGTGGACCAGGCCCTCGAAGCCGGGTGTGCCTTGCTGCAAGCGGGTTCCCTGTTCAGCAACAAGCAGTGGACCAGGGACTGCAAAACCATCCTGGCGTTTGTCTATCAGCATGCGTTTCTGCGTCACTATCACGTCTTTGTCTCGTACATGGATCATGTACTCCTTGCCAATGGCAAGCTGAACCCGACGGAAACCTTTTTTCGTGGGAAGGACCAGGGTGGTCATCTCATCAATGGAGGGCGGGTAAGCGTCGGACAAGCCGCTCAGGAAATCCTTTCCCTGCTGCACGCCTATCAGGTAACGCGGGATAAAACGCTGCTTGACCGCGCTCAAGAGCTGCTTGCGCCGTTCATGGCACAGCCGAATGCCCTGGGACTATGGGATAAGCACCATCTGGGCTACTATGCCGCGCTGACCTTTCCCGGCAAGACCATTGCCCATCCTGGGACACCCATCCTCTCAAAGAAAACAAAGGAGAGCGGGCGGCAACTCCTCATGCTGGAGGCATTTCAAGTTGCGGATACGCTGACAGGTGGCCAGTATACCGGTATGGTCATGGCGAAGGTGGCAGTCAATCTCGCCTATTACGCACCAGGGCACGGCTATCTTAACCAGGAGACAACCGACTGGAAGCCGCTCGTGCTGCAAAGTGGCGTCAATGCAGGAGAGACCGAGGACTGGGTGTCGACGGAAGCCATGGGCATAGCCCTGGAGGCATTGCTCTCATTACCACAATAAGCCATTGGTGACGACTCAGGCACCCCGATTGTACTTCCAGCTACTGGGGGTGAGTGCTGGAGTTGCTTGGTCGCCACCAGAGATGTGTTCAGATTCAATGTTTGCGCACTTGCACTTTTACCGGATGGTGCGTGCAACGCAAACACGAACCCACGTGGGGAGAACGCTCTCTGGTGCCATGATCGGAGCGCAGGTTCACTTCGGGGTGATGCCACAAAGCATGCCAATACACGCACAGGAAAGGCAGATGGTTACTCACAGCGGCGTCTGACCGCTATGAACCTGCGCTCTGTGCGACCATCCCTTGTTGCCCCTCCGTCCACATTCTGCGGCGAGAAAGCCAGGATCGTTTTTCAGGGCGCTGGCGGGCAGTATGTAGGAACAACATGAATCTCATCCTGCGCGGTATCCAAAGACTGCTTTTCTGTCGCACATGGATGAGCGGCGGAGACGTGGAGCAAGAGCGAGGCAGAGTTCAGGGGGTGTTATACATGGTCACGATATTCGCAGTCATCCCACTGGCCGTAGCGCTCGTACTCATGACGCTCTTCCAAAGAAACAGCCGTCAGGCTGGCCTGGTGACGCTTGTCCTGGTCTGTACCATGACAGGTGTGGTGCCCGCCTTTCACCTGTCGCCTTTGCAACTCCTCCTCGCCATTGGCGCAGGGGGAGCCACTGCTCTTCCCGTCCTCACTGTCCTCTTTCCCGCTCTGTTCCTCTACCACCTGCAGCGAGTCACAGGGAGCATGCAGATCGTCACGCAGCACATTGCTCGTCTTACCTCTGACCGCGATCTGCAGGTCTTGCTGCTCGTGCTCGGCCTGAGTCCCTTCGTCGAGGCGCTCTGTGGGTTTGGGGTAGGCATCATTGTCATGTCCCCATGCTGCTCGAGCTACGCCTTGACGCTCTCCGCGTCGCAGTCTTGAGTTTGTTGGGCCAGCCGACGACAGCCTGGGGGGCAATGGGCGTGGCAGTAGTGCCGACTGCATCGCTGACCGGGCTTCCTGTGGCACAACTTGGAAGCCTCACCGCTCTTGTGTCGTTACCCGCCACGATCATCTTGAGCCTTGTTTGCTTGCAGGTGAGTGGCGGCAACGCTGCACTGCGCCGGTGGTGGCTGCTGGCTCTGGCTGCGGCCACCATCCTCACAGGCGGAGCGTGTATACTCAGCCGCACGGTAGGGGTTGAGCTCATGGGGATTCTTTCCAGTACGCTCACGCTCGCTTTTCTGACTGGAGTGGCAACAATGGTGTCCCGGCGAGCTCCTCGTGTGCAGGAGGCCTCACACCGGGGAAGCGCAGGCGGCACGAAGCGGGACTCGTTCTGGCTGGCTGTGACCCCGTATGTGCTCCTCACGTGCTTCCTGCTGCTTTCTCGCCTGCTCCCACCCCTGTGCGATTGGTTGCAAACGCATATGGTACTGGCGATTCCCGCAGTGGAGCTGCGCCTCCCGCTCCTGTACCTGCCAGGGTTCTGGGTGTCGCTTGCACTCCTGCTCACGATCGGCATGCGTGGCACACTCCTTGGCAGGTGGCAAGAGAGGCACTGGGTGCTGCCTGGCGGCAGTTCACGCCCAGCGCTACTTCAATCCTGCTCTTCCTACTCACAGCAGGGGTGATGCAGGCCAGTGCCATGATGGCTTCCCTTGGAGCTGCGACAGCTGCTCTCGGCAGAGAGTACGTGTGGATCTCGCCCTGGATAGCCGGTCTGGGAGCCTGGTTGACCGGTTCGAATCTTGGTGGGACGGTGATGTGCTCGCTGTTGCAGAAAGCGGCAGCCGCCAAAACAGGCTTTTCCCTGCTCTGGTTGGCTGCTGCTCAAAATGGGGCTGGTCAGCTGGCGCGCATGCTCTCGCCAGCCTGTCTGATGCTCGCAGCTACCTCGGCTGGCCTGAAAGGCCAGGAGGGAGTCCTGCTCAGAAAATGCGGGCCGCTGGTCCTGTGGGTCATGACACTGCTGATGCTGCTACTCGCGAGTGTGATGATCTCCTCTCCGCTTGTGCTGTGTGCGTGTGGCGTCCTGGTGCTGTTGCCCTGCTTGCCCCGACTGCGTCCCATCATGTTGGCTCGACCTGCACTGGAAAGCGGGAATGGCAGCAGGTCCTTCCCGAGAAAAGCCCTCCCTGGCCTTGGAGGGCGAACAG
>WNGG01000425.1_pt1 | contig 45009 bp, 36 predicted proteins | sample 5400661 | NCBI WGS metagenome assembly WNGG01 (sample SAMN13153372, study PRJNA577476) | soil metagenome | isolation source: 100 cm soil or saprolite under Garry oak tree replicate 1 | place: USA:California | collected 2016-06-15 | reverse complement strand
CGCCGGCAACGACGCGAGCAAGATTGCGGAGGCGCTTGCGAAAGCGAGAGAACTTCTCAGTTAAGGTCGAGGCGAGACCCTAGGGCGCACTGACGCTCGGCGTGCGCGCGTGCTTCGCGAGCAGCTTGGCATTCTTGCCGTCTATCGACATGCGATAAAGCGACGGCTGATTTTCGTTTTCTTTTTGAATTAGACAGAGAAATTCGTCGCTCGTTAGCCAGTAAGGGTCCCAGACAAAATCATTCTTCCCCGTCATGCGCGTGGTTTTCGCCGTGGCGAGATCGAATTTATAAATCGCGGGCTGCGGTCCATCCCAATTTTTGCGTTCATGTTCCGCGCCAAGATCTACATCCATCAGCAATGTCTTCCCATCAGGCGAGACAGTGAGCCGATCACCGCCGTTCATGCCCGCCTCGGTCAGCACTTCGGATAGCTTCCACTTTTTAAGAACATTTCCGTCGAAATCGATCTGATAAAGATTGTCCAGGTCGTGGCAGAAAATCGATTTACCATCGGCTGACCAGGTGGGCGCGCCGAATGCATCGCCCTTTAGCTCCGCATTTCTTACAAAATCAAAACCCGAGCCATCAACGTTGACCAAACCAAGCCTCCATTCCTTCTCAGCCATGATCGAGAACGCGAGTTTCGATCCATCCGGCGACCAAACAGGGCCAAAGCAATTATCGCTCGGGATATCTTTGAAAATTCTGACCTTGCCGCTGGCGAGATCGGCGACTGCGATGTGGCGTTCGGGACCAGGTCGCGTCTTGGAGTCCTCAACTGTGTTAAAGGCCAGGCGCGTGCCGTCTGGTGAAATATTCGGCAGCGCCCCGGCAGCGATTTTCTTCGCGGCGGTCCCGTCGAGATTAGCTACCCAAACATTGTTCCCGCGTTCGAAGGCGATCTTTCGCTGCAGGTCACCTGCGAGCGCGGTAAGGCTGAGACAGAAAAAAATCGAAAACGCAAATGCTTTCATGCGCCAGGCGATTGTTATTCCAATCACGGCAGATTAACACTTGGGAAGCGCGCATTTTTGATCAGGCGCTTTGAATTTTTTCCGTTGATCGGCATCCGATAAATTGAGTCGTCCTGTTCGCCAGCGGCCCGGCTGAGGAAGAGGATATTGTCCTTGTCGAACCAAACGCCGTCCCAGCCAAAAAGTTTTTTCGAAGTCAGTCGGACCGAGCGTTGTGAATCGAGATCAAAAGACCAAAGCGCTGGTACCGGCCCATCCCGATCTTTGCGCTGAGCTTCTTCGTTCATGTCGACGCTGACAAGCAAGCGTTTGCCATCGGGCGACACGTCGATCCGGCCATCACCGGTCATGCCGCCATTCGGAATGATTTTGTCGATCTTCCATTGCGCGACTACGGCGCCATCGAGACCGAGCCGGTAAATGTTCGTCATGTCCTGGCAGAAAACCGATTGCCCATCGCGCGCCCAAATCGGTGAATAAAGTGTGACTTCTCCCGGCGCGCCTTTTTTCAGAGTCCGAAAGTCGGTTCCGTCGCCGTTGATCAGGCCGAGGTCCCACACCTCGTTCTGCCGCAGCGTAAAGAGGATTCGCTTTCCGTCGGGCGACCACGTCGGATAATAGCTGTTGGCGCTTGGGACGTCCTTGAACACAGTGGTTTTGCCGGTTGCGATTTCTACCACGGCGATGTGACGCACATAAGTCGTGCCGTTTTTTTCCACTGTGTTGAACGCGACAGCTGTCCCGTCGGGCGAAATGGCGGGGAAAACTCCATCGGCAACCTTTTTCTCGGCCGTGCCATCGCGGTTGGCGATCCAGATCGCGTCATTGCGCTCAAAAGCGATGCGACGGTCCGCGGCCCTCGCGATTGCCGCCCCGGAGACCAGCAGAGCGAACAAGGGTGCGCAAAGCTTCATCGCAGTTACTCTGCGCTTTTGGTCACGGCAACGCCAGTGTGATGAAGAACGTTGCCAAAAATGCAACGAAAAGGACCATGAGATAAACAAATCCGCCGAGGAAGAATTTGAAAATCGTAAAGAACCAGTTTTGCCGATAAACGCGGCGGATCGACAGGAAAATCAGGACCGCGAAAGTCAGCCAGAGAAGTCCAATAATCCAGCCGGCTAACGCATTGGGAACGATGTGGCCCAACCCAATAGTCGCCGCAACAATCAACATGATTCCGAGATAAGTGAAGCTGTGAATATGAAGCGCGTAGATGAGATGATCGATATAAAAGACTTTGCGCCGGACGTAGAGAATTTTTAGCACGAAGGCGAAGAGCGGGATGCAGCAAAGCACCATATAAGGAAGATTGCTGATCAGCGTTTTAGCAAACAGCTGTAAGTTAGTCCCATGTTCGCCGATCTTTTCTTTCGCGCGTGTTTCTATCCATTTCTCGAATGGTGTTGATGGATTGCCGGACTGGAAGAAGGCCGGACTGAAGTCGACAACGGGCGTTGCGGTTTCTTTTGCCGTTGGCGTGGCTTGCGGGGTAGCAGTCTCCTCCTGAGTCGTATCTTTTCTTTTCGCGGCCATTATGGCGGCCGCTTCTGGCGACATGTTCGCCATGTTTAGAGCTCGTTCCACTTTCGCGCGCTGCTCCGGCGTCAAGTTCTCCTTATCCAATTCCGATTTAATCTCAGCCCGAGTTGCAGGCGGCAGGTTGCCTGGCTGGAGATGAATCGATTTCGCCCAGTAATTGACGGCGAAGAAAAAGACAATGCTCGCGAGCAAATAAAGCCGCAGCGGGTGCACATAGCGCACGCGGTGTCCGGCGAGAAATTCATTCGTCAGCTTCGAGGGTCGGACAAGAAGCAGGCCGATCGTCGCGAAAAACTTTGAGTCCCAGTTAAGGAACTCATCGAGAAGATCGACAAAGATATGCCTGAAAGAACGGCGGTAATTGATCGCCGCCTGTCCGCATTTTGCGCAGAAGCGTCCGCTCAAGAGTGCGCCGCAATTCTCGCAATGTGTCAACGGAGGCGGCTGGGTTTTTCGCCTACCAAAGAATCGCCTTCGGGAAGGTGGAGGCTGTTCGATTGCCGATATCGCCGTGTCGCCCAAAATGAGTTTTGTTACTTCATCGGCCATCTCCCAAGCTTAGGGAAATTGGGCACGAACGTCTATTTGGAATGTTTTCTGTCGGCTCGACAGGGTCGCGAAACTTGAGATTGACCCCGCACCCAGCGTGATGCCACGATGTACGTCCGATCGTGATTGACTCGGCCTAACCAGTAAAAGCGACGTGGCCTCGTACCTTTTCAAGACCAAAAGTCCGGAGCATTTGATGGCGGAGGCGGCCGCGCCTGAGCGCCAGATGAAGCGCGCGCTTTCCGCGTTCGACCTTACCTGCCTTGGTATTGGCGCGATTATCGGCGCGGGAATTTTCGCGCTCGCGGGAACTGCCGCCGCCGGCGAGCACGCGCAGGCAGTAGGTTCGCTGTGGAAAACGCCAGTGCTGAATTTTGCTATATCCTATCTTACGCACGCCGATTTGGTATTTGGCCGCCCAGGTGCGGGGCCTGCGGTGGTATTTTCTTTCATCGTGGCAGGGATTGCCTGCGGCTTTGCCGCGCTTTGCTATGCGGAACTTGCCGCGATGATCCCGGTCTCCGGTTCGGCTTACACCTATTCGTACGCAACGCTTGGCGAGATCGTGGCTTGGATTATCGGATGGGATCTTATTCTTGAATACGCAGTCGGCAATATGGCAGTGGCGGTCGGCTGGTCTGGTTATTTTGTCAAACTTTGCGGCAGCCTTTTTGGAATAAAATTTCCGCTCTGGGCGGTGACCGATTATAAAACCGCGACCGACATCGTGGCGAAGGGAGGCGACACGCTGCGGGATTTTTCTTCGACGGCATTGCCGGTCATTGGTGGGCACCCAATCGCGGTTAATCTTCCGGCCTTCCTCATCGTCGCGGCCGTGACCGCGCTGTTGGTCTATGGCATTCGCGAGAGCGCGCGGACGAACACGACCATCGTTTTAATCAAAGTCGCCGTCGTCGTTTTCGTGATTTCGTTCGGCGCTTTTATGGTTCACCCTACCAACTGGCACCCATTTGTTCCGAACGGATTCGGTGGCGTGATGAGCGGCGCCGCCATCGTTTTCTTCGCATTCATCGGATTCGATGCCGTTTCGACGACGGCGGAGGAAACGAAGAATCCGCAGCGCGATTTGCCCATAGGAATGATAGCGAGCCTGATCATCTGCACGTTGCTTTACGTCTTGATGTCAGGGGTCCTCACCGGCATACTGAAATACACGGTTTACCTCGGTGATTCGGCAGCCGTCGCGACGGCGTTTGCCAGCAAACCATGGGCGCAGGCACTGGTTAGTGCGGGCGCGCTCGCCGGGCTGACTTCTGTTCTGCTTGTGTTTCAGCTCGGCCAACCGCGTATTTTTATGGCAATGGCGCGGGATGGATTGTTGCCGCAATACTTTGCTCGAATCCACTCCCGCTTTCGCACGCCATACGTTACCACCATCTGGACCGGCGTGGCCGTCGGTGGCGTGGCGATGTTGACCGATATCGGCTCGCTCGCCGATCTCACGAATATTGGAACGCTTTTTGCCTTCGTTCTGGTTTGCCTCGGAGTGTTGATGCTGCGTCGAAAGGATCCGGACCGTTTGCGTCCGTTTCGTGTTCCAATGGTGCCAGTCTTTCCGCTTCTTGGCGTATTTTTTTGCGGCGCGCTCATGTTCAGTTTGCCACTCGAAACGTGGGGTCGTTTCTTCATCTGGTTGGCTATTGGAATGTTGATTTATTTCGGCTACAGCGTTCGCCACAGCAAACTACGACGCGGAATCGACGTGGGGCCGACCGAAGACATTCCACCGCCGATCATCAAGACGTAAGATCGACAATAACTTCCGTTCGCTACGCCGTTGCCTGCGCGTAGGAGACTTTGTCGTCCAATTCCAGCCATTCGAACGTCGTTGTCGTGGCCGGTTCGAGCCCAAGCTTCTTGGCCTCCTCACTGAAGAAATCGCGCTTTTCCGGATCGTTGTAGAGAGTGCTTGCCTCTACTTCTTCGGCCCATCGTCTGATTTCGTCCGGCGTTTTCTCTTCGCCGTTTCGGTGAAGCCATTCGACCATTTCCTGATCGCTCGCGCCCTGCTCGATCTGCGCCTTGAAATCGTCGCCCTTCACGCCTTTGAAGCCAAAAAGCATGTTATCCAGCGGACAATCGAAATGATATTCGCCAATATTGCCAGCCACATGCGCGCGGCATTTGTCGATGGTGCGTCCAAGAATCGCGTAGCCGCCGACCCGAATGCGTGGACTGCGCGGCGCCTCTTTTGTTAAATCTTTTCCTGTAACTTTCTTGTTCATACTTAAGGCTAATGCGAAGTGAACCTGTCGCAACCTCAGCTTCCAGCGATTTTCTGTAGCGGCGGTCTATGACCGTCGCATTATTTCCTGCAGAACCGTGAAGCACATCCTATGTCGATCGTTCCTCGGACTGGTCTGCATTGCGCATATTCAAGCTGAATCAGCGCGCGTTGCGGTGCCGCCAGCTGGGAAGCTTTATCACGGCTTTTATTGGGGCGGCGTTGGAACCGACGAACACGATCCGACTGAGCACGATGTCACGCCGGAAGATGTCGCGCGTTACGAGCAAGCGGTCGATAAACAAACGGCCTGGATTTATTTCTCCAACAACTGGTTTGAGTCTCGGAAATTCCCAGTCGCGATGTGTAGCTGGATCCGGGATCTCAAGAAAATTCCATACGTCCGATTGATGCTCCGTTCCGATGTCGATCAAAAGCATGCAGAGAAATTTTTCACACTTGAGAAAATCATCGCTGGCGAATTCGATGCGGATCTTCGCGCGTGGGCACGCGACGCGAAAAGCTTCGGATCGCCCATTTTGATAGAGTGGGGAACGGAGCCGAATGGAAACTGGTTTAGCTGGAATGGCGAATGGAACGGCGGCGCGGGAGAGGGTCCACGGCGCTACATCGCGGCGTACCGCCACATTGTTGATCTAATGCGCGCGGAAGGCGCCAATAATTTGCAATGGGTGTGGCACGTGAACTGGCTCGATGAGCCGGAGAAAAAATGGAATCGCTTCGAGAACTATTTTCCCGGTGAGAATTATTGCGATTGGGTCGCGCTCAGCGCTTACGGACCAACCACGCCGACGACACGCGATGGAACCGAGAGTTTCGCGTTTAAAATGCGGGAGGCTTATCCCCGCCTCATGAAAATTGCGGCCGGCAAGCCAATCATCATTGCCGAGCTCGGCTGCGATCTACATAATCCACGCGAAAATGCAGCGCGCTGGGCAAAATCAGCGCTCGAAGATTTGCTCTCAAATCGATGGCCGGCAATCATCGGCTTCTGCTGGTGGAACGAAGGCTGGCAAAATGACGAACGCAAAAAGCACGATACCGACATGATCATCTTGCACGATGTCGATCTTGCCCGCGTTTTCCGAGATGAGCTGGAGCGGCACGCGGACAAAATTCAGCAGGCGCCGATTCCAAAGTAGCGCATGCGTCCCGCTTGCGGTTTTTTACTTCGCAAGCCAGAGGCTCGCGCTACATTGTTTGCATGGTCAATATCTCGATTAAATACACCGGCGAACTCCATTGCGACGCTGTCCACGGGCCTTCGCAATCGAAAATCGCGACCGACGCTCCGACCGATAATAAAGGCAAAGGTGAGGAATTTTCGCCAACCGACCTCGTAGCCACGGCCCTGGGCACCTGCATGAGCACGACTATGGGAATTAAGGCGCAGGAGCTTGGTATTGATTTGTGCGGAATGACCGTATCAGTGCAAAAGGAAATGTCGAAGGACGCGCCCCGTCGGATCGTCGGATTACCGTCAGAAGTTCATATTCCGTTGCCGAAGGATTGTCCGCAACGCGAAGTACTGGAACAAACCGCCCTCAATTGCCCGGTGCATAAGAGTCTTCCGCCCGAAATTGATCGACCGACGAAATTCTTCTGGGAAGGGTAGCGCACGCGTCTCGCGTGCTGCTGCCAACGTCTCGTTGGCAGGAACTTTCCCGGAGAGATCTTGTGAAATTCTTCGTGTTCGTTCAGAAATGACAAAGCCGCGAATCAGAAAGGCAGTCGAAGCGGATGTCTGCAATTTGCTTCCGTTGATGCGCGAGCTGGCGGAGTTTGAAAAATACGCCAACGACTTCGCTGTGACTGAGGAAGTGCTGCGTGAACAGGGGTTCCGCCGTTCACCACCCGATTTTTACTGTCTCATCGCCGAATCAGGCGGCGAATTGGTGGGTTCCTCGTTTATTATTTTGTACCCTTCACTTATCGAGCAAAGCCGAATCTGTTGATCAAAGAGCTGTATGTTGCCGACGGATGCCGTAGCAAGGGCGTTGGCAAGCTCCTAATGAAAGCCGTCGCGAAAGAGGCTGAAGAGGCTGGTTGCGGTATGATCAAATGGTATGTCGCAAAATGGAATGAACGCGGCGTTCAGTTTTAAAAGCGGCTCGGAGCGACAATCGATCCGAATTGGCACGAGTTTCAGATGTCGGAAAAGGCGTTTCGGGATCTTGTCGCGTTTTAGCGTGGCTGGCTAAGCAACCGCAGCGGGCTCCTCCGCCTTAGCCGTCGCTGGTTCATCAAACAGTTTCGCGTAATTGCGCGCCCGACGATTCTTCCAATTCCCCTTGTGATACGCGTAACCGGCGATAAGCGGGAGGGCCAGCGTCGCTTCCGCGTAAACCATCTGCTCCGCACCTTGATCGACTTTGCCCCACGAGTTTGCTTCTTTTAATGTCGATCCACTGAGCGCACCGTCGCGCACATCGGCCACGGTGATTTGCACCGCGTATTTGTGCATGCCGATGTCGAAGCCGAGGTAGTCAGCCGCGACGACGGTATCTTGCGCGAAATTTTTCGGCACGCCGCCGCCAATCATGAGCAATCCGCTCTGCTTCGATCCAATTTTGATTTTTGTGAGCTCGAGAAAATCTTTCGCCGAATCGATACTCATGTGTCGATCCGGATGATGCCATTGATGATGAATTAATCCGAAGCCGGCGCTGCAATCGCTAAAAGCCGGCACAAAAATCGGTACATTGTTTTCAAAGGCGGCAAGCATAACTGAGTCGCGAATCTTTGCGTTCTCCTTTAAATGCCGACCCATTTCGCTAATAAACTCCCGCGACGAATACGGCCGCGGTTCGAGTTTGTCGGCGATCTCGGCGCATGTGCTATCGCAAATGCGTAACTCATCTTCGTCGATGTATGTGTCGTAAATGCGATCGATCGCGAGCCGCCGCAGCACGTCGTCGTCCATATTGATCTCGCCTTTGTAATGCCTGAAGCCGAGCGCCTCGAAAAAGTCCTGATCGACAATGATCGCGCCTGTGGAAACGATCGCGTCCACCATGTTGTGCCGGACTAGATCGACAACAACCTGTTTTAGCCCTGCGGAAAAAATGGAGCCGGCGAGACAGAGAATGATTGCGCAATCTTCATCGCGGAGCATGGCGTGGTAGATCTGTGCGGCGCGGCCGAGATCGCGCGCCGTGAACGCCATTTTACTCATCGCGTCGACGAGCGGTACGACGTTGTGCTGTTTAATGTCGATGTGTTCGACAACTTCAACCAGAAGATCGGATTTTTTTGGTTTCATGTTTTTGGAAGTTAGGCTTCCAGGCCTGTCTAGACTGACAGGCTTCAAGCCTGCCGAAATGGTACGAAGATGCAAACCCGGAAGCGGGCAGGATGCCCGCTTACCGAGTCAGGCTGGAAGCCTAACTTCCGTATAACCAACGCATGTAATCTTCCACACCAGCTTCGAGCGAGAATTGCGGTGCGTAACCGAGCGCACTACGAACTTTATTCAAGTCCGCCTCCGTGAAATTTTGATAATGGGCGTGGGGATTATCGATGTAATCGGCCGGTAATTTTGTGCCGAGGCATTTGTTTAAAATATCGACAAGCTCGTTAAATGAGCGCGCCTGGCCGCAGCCGAGATTGTAAATACCGCTTTCCGACGCCTCGAGCGCCAGAATGCTTCCCTCGACGATATCCTTCACATAAACGAAGTCGCGCTTTTGCTCGCCGTGCTTGAAAATTCGCGGCCGCTGTCCCGCTTTCATCTGTTTCGAGAGATGATAAATCATGCTCGCCGGGACACCTTTGTGCGCTTCGCGGGGGCCGTAAACGTTGAAGTAACGCAGCCCGATGATGATCCAGTCAGGCGAGTCGTTCGCTTCGCGCGCGGCGATATTGTCCATGATTGCTTTTGAAAACGAGTAAATGTTCGCCGGCGCGGCGCCGTTTGACTCCATGCTGGCCTTTGTGGCAGCACCGTATGTCGATGCTGAGGAGGCGTAGATGATCCGGGTCTTAGTTGGCCGCGCAAAGTTCAAAATCCGTCGAAAACTTTCCACGTTCTCATGAACTTGCTCGAACTGGTCGTGGTTGGTTGTGTCGGTGATCGACGCGAGATGAAAAATCGCGTCGAATTTTTCGTCGCCGAATTGCTCGCGCCAATCGAGCGTCGCCAGATTCTTGGCGATAAAATCGCCTCGGTATCCACGAAGATTCTTGAAGTCGCCGGAGCGAAAATCATCGATCACGGTCAGGCGCGCGCCCGTAAATTTCTCCTGCAGGGCGAGCGTGAGATTGGAGCCGATGAAGCCAGCTCCGCCGGTGACAAGCAAGTTGAGAGAAGAAGCACTCGAGGGCACAGGATAAAATTGGTGATGGAATTGATTAAATAAATCTTGAAGCGCTGAGCGCAAGCCGCTACTTCTCGATTTAGTTCTTTGCGAGCTTGAAAAAGTGGATCGGCGCAAGAAATCTCGTGTGAATCGGGAGCAGTTGCGCTGCTGTAACTGGATACAACTTCCCAATGGGCCAATCGTTTCGCAATCGCGGACGGTGAAGGCGGGAAGAAGGTGCGTCCGGCGGCTGCCGGACCAGAAGCCAGGAGCCAGAATATTTGCCCGGTCTACCTCATTCGTGCCCGCGTGTGCGGTGCGCGAAAAAACTTCTTCGCAAAAAGAAGAATGAGAGTCGTGGACCATGCGGCTCCGCCAAACAAGTCCGCCTCTCAAAAAAATGGAGGAAAACTTGTTATGTGGAAACAAAATGGCCGCGGGCTTTGGCTCGCCGGGATTTGGTTATCGGTTGCGCCACTGATCAGCCGCGCGCAGGAACCATCGCCTACTGCCTCGCCGGTCGAAGGCCAGGCGGAGGAAGTCATCGTGTCTGCAACACGCTTTGATATTCCCCTCGATCAATCGCCGGCGAGTGTGAGCGTGATCACGTCAGAAGATTTTGAACAAAAACAAATTCAGCGCGTGAGTGACGCACTGCGTGAAGTTCCTGGATTGTCCGTTGTGCAAACCGGCACCGCTGGGCAATTGACATCGGTTTTTACGCGTGGATTACGCAGCGAGCATACGCAGGTATTGCTCGACGGCGTTCCGATTAATCAAGGTTTGCAAGGGGCGTTTAATTTCGCCGATCTGGTAACGGACGACATCGACAGGATCGAAGTCGTGCGCGGTCCGCAGAGCACCTTGTATGGGCCACGGGCGCTTGCCGGCGTCATTCAAATCTTCACGAAACAAGGCGAGGGAACGCCGACAATTATGCTGAGCGGTGAAGGAGGTTCCTACGACACCTTTCGCGAATGGTTGGAAAGCGAGGGCAAGATCGACCAGTTTGATTATTCGATTGGCGCCAGCCGGATCGACACCGACAACGCGCGCCCGAACAATCAATATCGAAACAGCGCTGTGATCGCGAATGTTGGCTGGTCGCCGAACGAACAATTTCGAATCAGCAGCTTGTTTACGTACTCACTCAGCGATACCGGCAATCCGAATACAATTTTCGATCCGAAACCGCTGGACAATTTTTTGACGGAACGCTGGCTCATTGCGCCCAACATCGATTTTCGGCTAAGCGACTGGTGGGAGCACAAACTCATTGTCAGTTACGATCATGAGCGGCAGCTAAATGATCCGAATCAGGATGGGTTTGTTGGACCGACCCGTGCGTTGTTTGAGCGGACAACGATCGATTACCAAAACGATTTGCGAGCGACTTCGTGGCTCACATTAACCTCGGGATTCTTTTACAGCCGGGTCAATGCCGGGCAGGAGCGACCCTTCGTTCTGCAAATTTTTGGGCCGCAACCGACCTTTGTAAGCGATCACACCCAGGAAACAGCCGGCTTTTTGCAAGCGACTGCGACGCCGATCGAAAACCTGATCTTCGTCGCGGGTGGGCGTTTCGATCACTTCAATCAATTCGGCGATATCTGGACCTATCGTTTTGCCGGTAGTTACAAGATCGACAAGACAAACACGACTTTGCACTCGAGCATCGCGACCGGATTCAGCCCGCCGAGCAGTCAGGACAAGATTTTCGGAAATAATTTTGGATTGCAGCCGGAAAAAAATCTCGGGTGGGACATCGGTGTCGAGCAACGGCTCTGGGAGAATCGCGTTACTCTCGGTGCGACTTATTTTCACAACGATTTGTCGAACGTGATTGGATTTAACGGGCTGTTCGACACGCTCAATCTGGGCGCCGCCGAAACGCAGGGACTGGAAGCGGAATTACGGGCGCAACCGGTCGCCGATCTGCTTTTCACGGCCAGCTACGCCTACCTCGACGCGGAGAAGACTTCGTCAGCGGACATTAATCAACCGAAAGGCGCGCGTTTGGCCCGCCGGCCACGCAACGAAGTTTACATTTCGGCCTCATATCTTTGGTGCAAAAGACTCCGCACCACAGCGGAAGCAAAGTTTGTAAACGCGCGCGAAGAATTGAATTTCGGCGGACCAAATTTCGACATCGAAGATTACAGTTTCGTCAACATTGCGGCGGAATATGAAGTGAACCCGCACCTGTCGGTCTTCGGCCGCATCGACAATTTGACGAACGAACATTACGCGGAGGTTTTCGGTTTCCCCGCGCTGGGACGCGCCGCGTACGGAGGGGTGAAATTGCGGTTTTAGCAGTGCTTGTCATTCCAAGCGAGAGCCTCGAATAGCACGAGATGACAAAGATGTAGTGGCAGCCGTGCCGGCTGCTTTTCGTAAACGCAGGCGACACGACTGCCTCTAGAGTTGAATTCCGCGGGGCATCGTTTAATCACCAAGAGTGAGTCCGCTTGTTTATGTCATCTTTGGCGTGCTTGGCGGCGGCTTGTTTGCGGCGCTCATTTTTCTGCTGATTCCACGAAAAAGTAGAGGCGTCGAATCCGAGCTGGTGAAGCGGCTCGAAATGCTCGATCGCGCGCAGGAGCGTGGCGAACGAATCATCCGCGAAGAGATGTCGCGCGGGCGCGAAGAAAGTGCTAATGCGGCGAAGGCGCAACGCGAAGAGCTGAGCAAATCTCTCGAGGGCGTGCGTTCGATTGTCGATCTTCGCCTCAAGCAATTGCAGGATGACAACTCGAAGCAGATCGACAAAATGCGAGAGACGGTTGACGAGAAATTACAAGGCACACTGGAAAAACGGCTGGGCGAATCGTTTAAACTCGTGAGCGACAGACTTGAGCAAGTTCATCAAGGACTGGGCGCGATGCAGCAACTCGCGAGCGACGTGGGCGGATTGCAAAAAGTCCTCACCAATGTGAAAACGCGCGGCGGCTGGGGCGAAGTACAGCTTGGGACGCTGCTTGAACAGCTACTCACACCGGAGCAATTCGCGCGAAACGTGAAGACACGCGAAGAGGCCAGCGACCACGTCGAATTCGCGATCAAGTTGCCGGGCGATGAAAACGGCGCGCCGGTCTGGTTGCCAATCGACGCAAAATTTCCGACAGAAGATTACTACCGTCTCATTGCGGCGCAGGAGAAAGGCGATATGACGGCAATTGACGAGGCGATCAAGAGCCTCGAAACGCAGTTGAAGCGCAGCGCCAAAGATATTTGCCAGAAGTATATCAATCCGCCGCGAACGACGGATTTCGCTCTTATGTTTCTGCCGACCGAAGGACTGTATGCCGAGGCCATCCGACGCGTTGGTCTGGTGGAGCAAGTGCAGCGCGACTGCCGCGTCGTCTTTGCCGGTCCGACCACGCTTGCGGCGTTGCTGAACAGTTTACAAATGGGTTTTCGCACACTGGCGATCCAAAAGCGTTCAAGCGAAGTCTGGAATCTGCTCGCGGGTGTCAAAACTGAGTTCGGGAAATTCGGGGAAGCGTTATCGGCGGTGAAGGACAAGCTCGATCAAGCTGCCCGACAGGTGGATAACGTGGCGGTCCGTTCGCGTGCCATCACGAAGAAGCTTCGCGATGTCGAGGAATTACCATCGAACCCGCAGCCATTGTTGAACAATCTGTTATCGAGCCAGGATCAGGAAGATGGTGACTAGATCACCGGCTCGGAACGGCCGCACATGAAGACAGCGTTGGTCACCGGAGCCAACAGAGGCATCGGCCAGGAAGTTGCACGTCGACTCGCGATCCGGGCGTTTCACGTCTTTGTCGGTGCCCGAAATGCCGGTGCTGGGCGTGCGGTAGTCGAAGCGATCGCGAAGAGCGGCGGAAAGGCAACATTCCTTCAAATCGACGTCGCCGATAATGCCAGCGTAACTGCCGCCGCGCGTGAGTTCTCTAAAATTGCAGATCATGTCGATATCTTGGTAAACAACGCTGGATTCATCGAGGATGGGGACACTGCGATTTTGGAGATCAGCGATGAGCTATTACGAAAGACCTTTGAGACGAACACGCTCGGTGCTCTGCGCGTGACGCGCGCATTCGCACCTTTGCTCGCGAAAAGCAAAGCCCCGCGCGTGATCAATATCTCGAGTGGCGGCGGGCAGTTAACTGGTGGCGCCGATGGCTGGGCGCCGGCTTACTGCATCTCGAAGACGGCGCTGAACGGCGTTACGTCGCAGCTCGCGGTGGCGTTGCCGAAGGCCGCCGTGAATTCGGTTTGTCCTGGTTGGGTACGCACCGATCTTGGCGGACGGAATGCAACGCGGTCAGTCGAAGAAGGCGCGGACACGATCGTCTGGCTCGCCACCGATGCGCCGCAGAACCTTACCGGCAAATTCTTGCGTGACCGAAAGGAGATTCCGTGGTGAGGCGAAGCCCGATCACGGGCACGAGCAGGAGCAAGAGTGAGAGTTTACAGCACTTCGCTCCACTTGCTCTGGTCTTTGAGCATGATCTCGCGGAGGAGACGAACGGGCGGCATGCCGTGATTGAGGAGTTCGTTGTGGAACTTTTGTAATGAGAATTCGTCGCCCTGTTGCGCTTTGTAATCGTCGCGCAGTTTCAGAATCTGCAATTTGCCAAGCGTGTAATTGAGGTATCCGGGATCGAACGTGCCACGCATCGCTTCGGAGCGGGCCGGTTTTTCCTCGTAGTAACAGTTCTCCTGAAAAAACTTGGTTGCCTCGTCGATGGACATATTCTGGGTGTGCATCTTGATCGAGACGCACAAGCGGCATAAGCGGAGCAGGGCCTCATCGGCCTGAGCCATTCGATATTTGGCCGCGCGCTTCGTATCGTCCTCGGTTGGAGTCGTGCCGCCGGCGGCGCCGTAGCCTTCGTCGATCATCATTTTCTCGCAGTAGTGCGCCCAGCCTTCGACAAACGCATAGCTGCCGAAAATTTTTTCGACTCTACTCGCGGGCGACGCGTTCAAGCGCAAAAATTGCACGTAATGGCCGGGATACGCTTCGTGAATGGAAACGATGTCCGAAGTGTAATAATTGAAGGCGGTGAGCCATTCTTCTTTTTGTTTCTCCGGCCAGTCGCTCTCTGTTGGCGTGACATAGTAATAGGCCTCAGTCGCGCGCCTCTCGAATGGACCCGGCGTGTCCATCGAGGCAAAGGAGGTGGCCCGGCTATATTGCGGTGTTTCTTTGACCCGGGGGCGAACGTCCGACGGAATTGTCACTAAATGATGGCTCGAGACGTATTTTCGAATTTTGTCGAGATCTTTGCCTACGTCGGGAATTAGATTTTCCGGCGTCGGATGTTCGCTCTGGATTTGCTTGAAAACTTCGATGGCGGGCTTGTTTGGATCGATTTTTTTCGCGGCATCGGCAAACGCTTCCTGCTCCGCCTTTAGTTGCTCCATGCCGATCTCGAGAATTTTGTCCGGCGGAAGATCGACAAGTTCCGTTTGCGCCAGCAATCGCCTATATTTTTCTTCGCCGAGAGCAAAATCTGACGAGGCTTTGGGGAGTTTCTCGCGTTCCAGCCAAGCCGCGTAATCGGCGAGCGCGTTGGCCGCTTTGCGATTGGAATCCAGAAATTCAGCGCGAATCCGTTCGTCCTTCAGCGCTGCGATCGCCTCGACGAGGTTCTTCTTTAGAAAATCCGACGAACCTTTCGCGATCTGAATGGCAAGTTCGACATAGGGTTTGGGAAGCACGTCATTGAGGTTCGTTCGTGCGGCGATAAGGATGTTTGGAACTTGAGATTCGATCGCGGTAAGGCTGCGAACGCGATCTTCCAGGGGCGCAAAATTCCTTTGCACGTAAACGTTCACATCGGCTGCGCGCGCGTAGACCATGGGGTTGCGCTCGAAGACCGACATGTCCTGGATTTGAAAGAGTTCCTTCTTGATCGCCGTTTGCAGAATCTTCAGATCAAACGATTGGCGAGGACTCAATTTGCTTGGATCAAATTTTGTCAATCGATCGTCGAACCGCCGTAATCGAGAAAGCTCAGCATCGAGCGCAAGGCGGCTGTAATCGGTGATTTTGCCGTCGTACTCGTGAAGGCCGAGAGCAGTGCCTTGGAGCGGATGGGAGGCGAAATAGCCTTTGATGTATTCCTCGGCCACCGCTTCGTATTCGGCATCGGCAGTTTGCGAGGCGAAGTTACTCACGCAGGGCAGACAGAGACCAACCGCCAGGAAAAACAGGCGGGACGCTTTGGTTGTAAGAGCTGGTTTCATCCGAGGCGCAATGTTAGGGGCGCTTTGCGCATTGCCAAAAATTTCCGAATGAGCGAAGGTCCAGTCCAGTCGTGACTCGAAATATGAGACGCTCCATTGTTATGCGGTCATTCGCTTGGCTGCTGCTTCTCCTTGGCGTTCTGTCTGGCGTCCGCGCGCAAGAAGCGCAGCGCGGAAAGAACGAGGAGGATAACGGGTACTCGCAAATCACCCTTTTCGCAAAAGCCATCGAATTGATCCGGCAAGATTACGTGGATGGAAACAAGACGAGTTATCACGATCTCATCACGGCGGCGATGAAAGGGATGCTGTCATCGCTTGATCCCCACAGCCAGTTCATGGACCCCAATGATTTCCGCGATATGCAAGACGATACGCGCAGCCGCTTCAACGGCCTCGGGATCGAGGTTTCGATGAAGAACGGTTTACCGACGGTCGTGACGGCGATGGAGGATACCCCGGCCGCCAAGGTTGGCATTCTCTCCGGTGATCAGATTTTGAGAATAAACGGCGCTTCAACCGAAAGAATGGACCTTCAGGACGCAATTAATGTTTTGCGTGGGCCAGCCGGCCGGAAAGTTACTCTCACGCTACTGCGGCCTTCGACGAAGGAAATCAAAGACTACACGCTGGAACGCGCGGAGATAAAAGTCGAAAGCGTCAAAGGAGTCAGGTTGCTGGAAGCGGAACTGACCGGTCCATTTAAGATCGGGTATATCCGGCTGATTCAGTTCAATGAGCCGACCGCCGAAGAATTATCGAAAGCGCTCGACGAATTGCAGAAGCAGGGGATGCAGGCACTTGTTCTTGATCTCCGGAACAACCCAGGCGGGCTGTTAAACAGCGCGGTGGACGTCTGTGCTCAATTCTTACCACCCAACACGAAGGTCGTTTCAACCCAGGGTCGCGCTGCTTCCCAGCAGCATGAGTACGCGACCTCTCGGGCACGAAAAGAGCGTCCGAATTTTCCGATGGCGCTCTTGGTCAACGAAGGAAGCGCGAGCGGCGCGGAAATTGTTTCCGGAGCGCTCAAGGACCTGCATCGCGCCATTCTTGTGGGTGAAACTACGTTTGGAAAAGGTTCCGTCCAGAACGTCATGCAATTACCAGACGGCTCAGCTGTGCGATTTACTACCGCAAAATACTACACACCGGGGAAGCAAGTTATTCAGGGAAACGGCGTAACGCCGAACATTCGTGTTCCCATGACCGCCGAGCAGGAGCGTGCGCTCTTCACATTACGCAATGTGGAAAACGTGAAACCAGACGATGAGAAAAACATCATCAAGGCAAAAGATCCGCAGATGTTGCGGGCGATTGACGCGCTCAAGGGCGTCATGATTTACGCGCAGCAGAACGCACCGAAACCGGAAGCGGTAAAGAAATAAGTGTAGGGCGACCGCGTCGGTTGCCCAGTTTGGCAGGCGGGGCGCCTGGCCTACAATTGTCTTGTGACGATTCTGGCGTTAGAAACATCCTGCGATGAGACCGCGGTCGCGATTTTGCGTGGTCGTGAATTGCTCGCGAGCGAAGTCGCTTCGCAAATCGCCGCGCATGAGCAGTATGGCGGAATCGTGCCCGAGGTTGCTTCGCGCAATCATCTCATCTACGCGCCCGAGCTGATGGAACGCGTGAGACGTAAGGCCAAGATTGACATGTCAAACGTCGACGCTTTCGCCGCGACAAGCGGGCCCGGCCTCGCCAGTTCGTTGATGATCGGCGCCTCGATCGCCAAAGGTCTCGCCACCGGTTTCAATAAGCGGTACCTTGCGATCAATCATCTAGAAGGGCATTTGCTTTCGCCTTTTTTCGGTAACGGTGATGTGAAGCCAAACATTTCCCTCATTGTCAGTGGCGGACACACCATGTCGGTTCGAGTGCGTGGGCTCGCCGATTACCAGTTGATCGGGCGTACCGTCGATGACGCTGCCGGCGAGGCATTCGATAAGGTTGCCAAGATGCTCGGTCTCGGGTATCCCGGCGGCCCGGAAATTGAAAAACGGGCGCGGGGTGGCGGTTCGGCTCGGTTTGATTTGCCGCGCAGTATGCTCGATTCGGAAAATTTCAGTTTCAGTGGCTTGAAAACAGCGGTGCGATATCTCTTGCCGAGGTTACGCGGCGATTTCGTCGCAGATCTTTGCGCGTCATTTCAACAGGCGATTATCGATGTCCTCGTGCGCAAAACGATTGCGGCGGCCCAGCAGTGCGATGTCGACCTTGTAACGCTGAGCGGAGGAGTGAGCTGCAACCGTGAAGTGCGGCGGCAATTAGGTGACGCATGCGCGAGCAAAGGATTTGAATTCAAAAGCGCGGAGGCTTGGCTATGTACTGATAACGCAGCGATGATCGCATTTGCCGCGTCGCTGCGATTGCAAGCCGGGTTTGAATCGAAAGTGACAGAAGAGATCGATCCCAATCTTGCGCTCGCGTGAGTCTGTAAATTCCGGGGAGCACAGGCTGCCAGCCTGTTCTTTTCGGCAGCCTGCCGAAAAGTCTTTCGGTAGCGCCTAATTTTTCGTGTTGCGAAACGCAAAGTGTCGCCGGCAAGCTGCCGACGACTGCAGGCCAGCGGCCTGCGCTCCCCAGAAATGGAAATTCAATACTCGCGTTCCAGGAGATAATTCGCGAGTGCATGAAGCGCTTCGGCTTCGCCATTGCCAAAGATCGACAATGCATCGTGGGCATTTCGCGTGAGTCGCCTGGCTTCGGCGCGCGATTTATTCAAGCCAATTACAGCAGGGTAGGTCGCTTTCTTTGCCGCGATATCTTTGCCGGCGCTTTTTCCCAGGATCTCTGAGGTTTGCGTTACATCGAGAATGTCGTCGATGACTTGAAAAGCGAGCCCAAGCCCGCGTCCAAAGTTAGTGATGGCCCGGAGTTCTTTAGCATCCGCGTTCGCGGTCATTGCGCCGAGCCGCACCGAACTCGTCAACATCGCCGCGGTTTTGTTTTCGTGGATGTAGCGCAATTGATGGCGACTGACATTCTTTCCTTCGGCTTCGAGATCGGCGACTTGACCAGCGATGAGTCTTTGGCTCCCAGCCGCAACCGCGATTTCACCCAGCAAGATCGACATGGCGTAGCGCGGTGTCGGCTTCGCGGTCGAGACAATTTCAAACGCAATCGTCAACAGCGCGTCGCCCGCGAGCACGGCGATACCGTCGCCAAAAACCTTGTGGCAAGTGGGACGCCCGCGCCGGAAATCATCGTTGTCCATGCTCGGCAGATCGTCATGCACGAGAGAATAGGTGTGGATGCACTCGAGCGCGCAGGCGAGGGGAAGCGCGTTGGCGATCTTGCCGCGGCAAGCTTCGGCGGCCGCAAGACATAGAATCGGTCGCAATCGTTTGCCGCCGGCGAATAGGCTGTAGCGCATAGCCTTATGAAGCGTCGCCGGTTTGGTGTTCACCTTCGGCAAATAACGATCGAGCGCGCGGTCAATCTCCTTTTGCCGGGACCTGAGATACGCTTTCAGATTCATTCCGATACTCGATGTCGATTGTAGCGGCGCTCGATGAGCGTCGCATTATTTTTTGACACAAGTTCTTAATTTTTCTCCGCTTTAAGCCGTCAAAAGTACGCGGGATTGGAATGAAAAGATTCATGCAAGCAAAAGCGTCAGATATTCTCCGCCGCTTCGGTCGTGGCGATCGGTTTCACGCGCATAGCCAGGAATGCGCCTAGGAGCAGAACGGCTGCACTCCAAAGTTGAGCGTGAGCGAGACGTTCACCATAAATCCAGGCGGAGAGCGCCAGCGCGCCGGCGGGACAGAGAAGCTGGAGGGTTTGCGCGAGCGCTACGCCAATCTCGCGAATGGCAACGTAGTACAGGACATGTGCGAGCGTAATGCAAGTCACGGCAGAGAGGATCAGAATGAAGTTAGCGTGCGATCCGGCGTGAAGCGGAGTGCCGATCTTTCCAAACGCGCAGGTGAGCGGAAGCAACAGGGCTGAGGTGATAAGACTGATCAGTCCGAAGCTGCGAATGGATCCAAGCTGCGCCGAGGGACGTTTCACCAGAATTCCGTAAAGCGCCCAGCAGAACGTTGCCGTGAACGCGATGAATAATCCGGGAAGCGCAATGTGCCCCGATTTCCATCCCGGTTGAAACCAGATGACACCGAAAGCGCCGATCAATCCCAGAAGCGTGCCGGCCTGAAACTGCCACTGACGGATGATGTGGCGTTCCTCAGGGAAAAATGCTAGTGCGAGCAGCGCGGTGAAGATCACCGAGGAGCGAGTGAAAATCGCGTAGACGCCCGGGCCCATATAGAATAAGGCCATCACCTGGGTGATTTGGTGGACCACGTTAGGCAGGCACGGAACGAAACATATCATCACAGCGCGCCAATCGATGCGCGGACCGCGGCGTTGAATTCGGAAAAACGCCAGCGGCGTGATTGCCAGGAAGGCGACGAGATATCGATAAAAATTCTGTGCCCAGGGATCGTAATAACGATTCAGGTAATACTGAAAAAGCGATGGGGTCGACCAGATGACGATGGTGGCCAGGATCGCGGCATAACCTTCTGAAAAGTTGGCACGTCCGCGTAGATCGACAATGTCTCGACTGGAATCCAATCGCTTCATCGCTTTTGCTTCTTTCGCGCGTTAATTTGCTCGCTTACAAACGATAAATCGCTCAAAAAGTAGGATCGGAGGAGAAATGAATATCTTGAACAAGCAAACGATCACTCTTGCGATAGTCTCACTTTTGTGGTTCGCGGCCGTTGACATCGGATTCGCCAAGCCGCCCGCAGGGGGCGGGGGACATATGCAGCGCGGGATCGATCTGGCTCAGCAGAAGCAGTACGACGCGGCGATTGCCGAATTTACAAAAGCGATTCAAGCCAACCCGAAAGATCCGCGCGGTTACACCAATCGCGGCACCGCCTATCGCGCCAGCAACCGATTAGCGGATGCGGCCGCTGACTTTTCAAAGGCAATTGAGATTGCGCCCAGCGACGAAGTTGCGTATCGCGAACGGGGCAACACACAGGTCATGCAAAGCCAGTTTGATGCAGCGTTACCGGATCTCGACAAGGCCATTCAGCTCAAACCGGATGACGGCTATGCTTATAAGTTCCGGGGTTTTGCTGAGATCGGGCTTAACCAGTGGGATAAGGCAGTCGCGGATTTTACAATCGCCATCCAGAAGGAGCCAAATGATCCGCAAAACTATGATCGGCGAGCTTGGGCAAACCGAAATCTGAAAAACTATGACGCCGCCGTCGCCGACTACAATGTATTAATCGAAAAGGATCCTGCCGATGCCGAGCACTTGGTTAAACGAGGCGCGACGTACACTTCCATGATGCAGTATGAGAAGGCGATTGCTGATTATCAAGCCGCCCTAAAATTAAAACCAGACGACTACGACACCGTGCTACGCCTGCAATATGTGCAGGCGATGCTGGCGGCGAGGAATGCGCCGCCTCCGACAGCAACGCCCACACCGACTCCCGAAAAACCTGGTTTGATTACGCCGCTCAATATTGGAATTGCGATCGCGGTGCTGATTATCATCGCAGTGATCGTGCGCGTGGTCACCAGAGGAAAAGAAGAGCCTACAAGCGGAAGAATTCGATAGCCCGTAGCGCTAAGAAATTTCTTTGACACACCAACGCGGGCGGTTAGCTTGCGGACGCTTTTTGCTGGAACGAGGCGGTCCCATGGTCGTTCAAATTGCAAATTTGACGCGACTTTGGGACTTTTATCTCTCCGGCAAAGGGTGAAACCGGTTCGTCGCTCGGCTCCGCCATGGAGAACGCGGCGAGCATCGACATGACGAAGAGCGGCCCATGTAGCTCAGTTGGTAGAGCACGTCCTTGGTAAGGACGAGGTCACCGGTTCAATCCCGGTCATGGGCTCCAGGATGAGCTCGGGACCGGCAGTGAATCAGTGAATAATTGAAAGAAAACGAGACAGTTTAGTTAACCAGGAGAATTGAAATGGCTAAGGAAGCATTTAAACGCGACAAGCCGCACGTGAACGTCGGCACGATCGGGCACGTGGACCATGGCAAAACCACCCTGACGGCGGCGATTACGCAGGTGCTAGCGAAGAAGGGCATGGCCGAAGTACGCGCATACGAATCAATCGACAACGCTCCCGAGGAAAAAGAGCGCGGCATTACGATCAACACTGCGCACGTAGAGTACTCGAGTGACAAACGCCACTACGCCCACGTGGATTGCCCCGGCCACGCCGATTACGTGAAAAACATGATTACCGGCGCGGCGCAGATGGACGGAGCGATCCTGGTCGTCTCCGCGGCCGATGGGCCGATGCCACAAACCCGTGAACACATCCTGCTCGCGCGCCAAGTCGGCGTGCCCTCGGTTGTCGTGTTCCTGAACAAGGTCGACATGGTGGATGACCCCGAGCTTCTCGATCTCGTTGAGATGGAGGTGCGCGATCTCCTCACCCAGTATGAATTTCCGGGCGACAAAATCCCGATTGTAAAAGGCAGCGCACTCAAGGCGCTCAGTGGCGATGCCGAAGCGGAAAAACAAGTGCTCGCCCTCGTGGACGCGATTGATGATTACATTCCAGTTCCGGAACGACCGATCGATCAGCCATTTCTCATGCCGATCGAAGACGTGTTTAATATTGAAGGACGCGGCACCGTCGCGACCGGTCGTGTCGAGCGTGGTGTCCTCAAGAAAATGGGGGAAGTCGAGCTCGTCGGCATTCGTCCTACGGCCAAAACGACTGCCACCGACATCGAAATGTTCCGTAAACTTCTCGATGAAGCGCGCGCGGGCGATAACGTCGGCGTTTTGCTGCGCGGCCTGAAGAAGGAAGATGTGGAGCGCGGCCAGGTCATCGCAAAGCCGGGATCGATTACCCCGCACAAGAAGTTCAAGGCTGAAGTATACGTGTTGAGCAAAGAGGAAGGCGGCCGTCACACGCCGTTCTTTACCAATTACCGGCCGCAGTTTTATTTCCGCACGACGGATGTGACCGGCACGGTCAAATTGCCTGAAGGCGTCGAAATGGTCATGCCCGGTGACAACATCTCGATTGAAGTCGAGCTGATCACCCCGATCGCGATGGAAAAAACCATTCGCTTTGCCATTCGCGAAGGCGGAAAGACCGTCGGCGCGGGTCGCGTCAGCGAGATTTTGGATTAATGATTCTTCCTCTATCTCTTCCTCTCACTCTGCTCACTTGAGCGAGATGTCCGGAAGAGGAAGCGGAAGAGCAAACCTTACGCCAGTAGCTCAATTGGTAGAGTAGCGGTCTCCAAAACCGTCGGTTGGGGGTTCGAGTCCCTCCTGGCGTGTATGTGGGAAAACATTGAACATCGAACGCTCAACATCGAATCCCGAACTCCGACACGTGGAAGTTGGACGTTCGATGTTGGATGTCCGATGTTGTCAGCTCCGCTTCAACGCTTCAACAAATCACGATTTAAAATATTGATGTTCACAAAAACAAAAGACTTCCTCGGCGAAGTGAAGGTCGAGCTTCAGAAAGCTTCCTGGCCGTGGGAACCCAAAGAAAAAGGGATCCGCCGCTACAAGGAACTCACCGACTCGACGCTGGTCGTCATTATCGCGATGTTGCTGCTTGGTGGTTACGTCGCGCTTTTCGACTTCCTTCTCGTGAACTTCGTCCACTTCTTCACCCGATTGCACTGATTATGGCGCAAACGCTAGCAGGCAAAGATCAATGGTTCGTGGTGCACGTGCTCTCCGGGCAGGAAAACAAGGTGCGCGACAACATCATGAGACGCGTCAAGACCGAGGAGATGGGTGACTTGGTTTACGAAGTGCTCGTCCCGACGGAGCGTGTTTCGGAAATTAAGAAGGGAAAGAAGAGCGAGACGACTCGCAAATTTTTCCCCGGTTACCTGATCGTTAACATGCATTTGCTCGATGAAAACAATCAGCTGGTCGGACGCACCTGGTATTTCATTCGCGACACGCCCGGCGTGATCGGTTTTGCCGGGACAAAAGACAAACCGATCCCGATGCGCCAGTCGGAAGTCGACAGCATGCTGGCGCAAATGAAAGAGCGCGAAGAGAAGGTAAAACCGAAAGTCTCATTCGAAGTCGGCGAAACCGTCAAGGTTGCCGACGGCCCATTCCAAAACCAAAACGGGATTGTCGAAGAAATCGATCCGGAACGCGGCAAGCTGCGCGTCTCCGTCACAATTTTCGGCCGCGCTACGCCGGTCGAGCTGGAATACTGGCAGGTCGAACGCGGCTAAAAGTTTCTGACAGAATAAACAAAATGATCAGAATGTTTTCAGGAATGTTTCAGGTAACCTATTTTGTAAATTCTGTTCATTCTGTCTAAAAACCATGGCTAAAGAAGTTGTAGCTCAAATCAAATTGCAAATTCCTGCAGGCCAAGCGAACCCGGCTCCTCCCGTGGGAACTGCATTGGGCCCGCGCGGCGTCAATATCATGGCATTTTGCAAGGAATTTAACGCCGCCACCCAGAAACAAGCAGGCGACATTTTGCCGGTTGTGATCACCGTTTTTAAAGACAAGTCGTTCACCTTCATCACGAAGAGTCCGCCCGCCGCCGTCTTGCTAAAAAAAGCTGCTAACATCGCCGCTGGTTCCAAAGAGCCGAACAAAACGAAGGTCGGCAAAGTCACGCGCAAACAAGTGATGGACATCGTGAAGACGAAATCCAAAGACTTGAACGCGCGCACCGACGAAGCCGCCTTCCGCATCATCGCTGGCACCGCCCGGCAAATGGGCCTCGAAATCGTCGATTAATTCAACCGCGGATTACGCGGATTGGGGAGCGGTCGCGGCGGCGACCTGGTGCCGGCGCATTCAACGAAACGAACCTTGTATTCCACCTTCGCGTTGTTCTGGCCGAAAGCGTCTTGCTCACAATCGAAGACCATCTTTCCGGAGGTTAGGCCTCTTTCCTGACTCGGCAGCCGGGCTTCCAGCCTGGCGCCTTTTATTCGACAAGCAAGTTGCTTGCCGGCCGAGACAGGCTGGAAGCCTATCTTCCATCCACTCCCAAGTATTCCCAGCGCTGCAGTGCGATCGGGACGTTGCCGTTTTTCCAGACGAAATCGTGGAAGGCGCGGAGGTTGAACGTTTCGCCCTGCTCCATGCGCGCTTCGGCGAGAAATTTCAGGATCTGGAGTTTGCCGATTTGATAAGTGATCGCTTGTCCAGGACCGGTGGAGAAGGCGATCGCTTCTTGGCGCGCCGTCCCTGAATCCATCGGAACTTTTTGTTCGAGATACTTGGCCGCCTGTTCGAGCGTGAATTCGCCGAGCGCGAGTTTCACGTCCACGTCCACACGGAGCGCGCGGAGCCGCATAAAATTGTAAATGATCTCACGTGTGTGCGGGCTGTCGTCGAACAACCCGGCCTGCAACATCATCTCTTCCGCATAGAACCCGATGCCTTCGTTCGCGCCCGAATCATAGTAATGCCGACGGATGGGGTCTTCGTGTTTCCACGAAAGACAAAGCTGAAAATAATGACCGGGAATTCCTTCGTGAACGGCGATCGGCCGCGAGTCCTCCGCGGTGGCGCGCCAGAAGTAACCGAGGTTCCCTGATGGCGGATCGACATAGCGAATGCAATTTTCTTTCAGCCGCGAGGACGAAGTGAAGTCATCCGTTTCCCCGAATCCTTCGAGTGCGTGCAAATACGGCGGCATCAGGCGCAGCGTATAGTGCTGGACCCAATCCGGTACGGTGAGAACGCCATGCGTTTCAAGAAATTGGCGGATCAACAGTTCCTTGGCTGCCGCGTCTTTTATCCAACTGTCGGTGTTCGATGCCGACTTCAGCGGAGGCACGTTGCGATTCCGTTCCTTTTCAAATGCTTCGAACGCGACGGCGCGATTCCATTCCTGCTGACCCATCGCGAGAAGTTCCTCCGGGGAATACGGCATCAATGCGACGTTCTTGAGAAAAAAATGTAAGCGTCGCGACCAAGTGCCGTTTCGGCGGGCAACGACGGCAATTTCTCCTGAAGCCATTGCCGGAATTTCTCGAGCGCGTCGGCCGCATGATCAGTTGCGCGGTTCAACTCTTGTTCTTTAAGAGTTGTCGATCCGAGCAACGCTGTCGCCATTTGTTGCAGGCGCGGCCGAATATTTTCCAGCGCTTGGATCGCGACGGTGGCAAATGGCGCCGGTGGATTTGCGAGGTTTTCTTCGCCTTGTTGCAGGATCGCGGGAATATTTTCGATCCGCGTCAGGATCTCGCGACTACGCGTCGCGTCATACGGTTCCGCTACAGTTAGCGCTTCGACGACCGGAGTCAGTGTCTGAGCGATGTAAAAATTGGGATCGCGTTTCCATCGCGGATTGACGTCCAATTCCCAGCGCACCCGCGACAAGGCCGAACCGACCAGCCGATAATCGACCTGTTTTGGAACAGGCCAACCCTTGACGTCAATCTTCTTCCAGCGCGCTTCGAACTCGGCAAGATCTTTGCGCTGCTTATCCATGGCAGCTACCGACCAATCGCGTACTCCACCCAAGCGCTCGATTCGATTTACGTCATCGCCCGTGAACGGTGCGTATTTCGCACGCCAGGCCCAGAAATCGCCCGCCAACTTATCGAGCGACTCAGTTGCTGCAGACGCGTTGCCTAACAACATCGTCAGAAGACAAACCGCGGCGTATCCTTTCTTCATGGAAGATTAGTCGTTGCTTCTGCGCATCGTGATGACCGAGGGATTCTTGCCCGGCCGATACATCGATTCGCCGTAACAGAGCGCATCAGATTTTTCGCGCGCGTAACGAACCTTATTCAGCTTTTCGTCCCAGCGTTCCATGTAGGAACAGTTCGCTGTTTTCGAGCTGCCGGGAATCGGGATGTAGCGATTTTCGGTGAAGGTAAGAAATGCGGATTCGCCTGGAAGCGGAATGGGCGTGGCCCAATTCGGCGAAAGCCTAACGAGTCGCTTGTCGTTCAGGTCGAGCGCGAAACAGGTGTCGCCATCCGTGCTGTTGAGATGGAGACCGAAAAAGGCGAGTCGGAGCGCCCCTTCGAAAAGAAAATGTCGATCTTTGTCCTGTTTCTCGTGCAGCAATTCGAACACGCCGATGAAGCCCGGCAATTTACCGAATTCGGTCTCAGTCCCTGATTTCAAATCGCGCAGCAAATAGTGTTTGCCATGACCTTCGCTGTCCATCTGATCTTCTTCGTCGTTTGGACCTTCGCGCAGGATCAACTCGACGGAATCATCCGGCGCTTTGTAGCTGGGCGCGGGTGTTGCGCTAGGCGACGCAGATTCTTCGGGCGAAGCAGCCGGAGTTGGTGATGTTGGTTCTTCCGGATCGATGTTCGTGAAATATGGCGAGCTTTTCGTTTCCGCGTACCAATCTGGCGCGGCATCGAGTTTCTTCAATCCAGCGCCGTGCGGATCGATGCTCCAAAATTCGCGCACGTTATTAGGCTTCTCGCGCGCGAAAACGATCGTGCTGCCGTTCGGCGCAAAAATTGGGCCGGCGTCTTGTCCAGAGTTGTCGTCCGTTAATTGCCGCAACAGCTTTCCGTCTTCGCGATACAAATACAGGTGCGAATGACTCGTTCCTTGCGCTCGCAAGTAGCGGATCGCGATTACAATCTCCGACTCAGCCCGTGCCTGGGTTCCGACCAGACAAATTACTCCAACAACGAAGCCGGTAAGCAAGCGAGATCGCATTATTTGCTGAAAGGAATCTGAATCGCGCTCGCGTGCGACTCGTCGTGATAAACCTGGATGTGCGCAACACGCGCGCCTTTGGCGGTTTCGTCCGCGACCACGCCGCCTGAATTGTAATTCTTCTGCCACAAAATCGAATTGGGCGAAGAGATGACGAGCCGCAGCCGGCTGCCTTTCATGAGCCGGCGGGCGACGAATAGGCCGGGCGCGAATTCACATTTCACGATCTCGCCTGGTTTAACCAGCTTCTCCTGACGCAACGATTCGCGATAGCGCAGGCGGCGAACGTCGCTCCAAAGTGCGATGCTTGTGCCATCGGGTTGGATTTCGTAGAGATCGGCGGACAGATCGGTGTCGGGCGTGTCAATGGAAACCCAAAGCGTGACCGCCGGGCAACCGATCAGCGGCGTTTCGTTAGGAAATGGAGCAGTGTGATAAACCAAGCCGTCGTTGCCGATGCTCAAAGCGTAACTTTGATCCAGGCCCGCTGTCTTCTCTTTCGGATCGACTCCTTCGATATTCTCGCCACGCTTTGTATCGAGTGGATCGTACGTAAATTTGTCGGTGCCTTCCTTTGGCTGATTTTCTGTGAGCGCGCCGGAACGAAACACGCCGTTGGCGTCTCCGTTTTTGGAATCGAGATAGAAAGTTCGCGGATTTGCCGTTAAAGTTTCGAAGCTGTCGGCGTATTTCCATTCGCCATTCGCGCCGGTGTTTCCTGCAGCGATCAAGTAATAGGCGACTTGGTTTTTGAGAAACTCCGGCTTGGCGCCGTTCTTCATCGTCCAATCGTACCATTGTCGATGCAGATCGTTAAGATCGACGGTCGCGGCAGGCCCGAACTTGACGCCAGCGACCTCATCTGTGGGCGTCCGCGTGCCCGCGTGGTCCCATGGGCCGATTATGAGAAAATGTTTTGCGCGGGCCTCGGGCGGAGCATTCGCGATATGATCGCGGTAAAACGTAAGCGCGCCGAGCTCATCGCCATCATACTGGCCCGTGACCGTCAGAATCGGCAAAGTGATCTTCTTGTATTGTTCGGTCGTCGGCGCCATCGCGTCGTAATACGCGTCGGCGGTCGGATGTTTGAGGATACGCTGGAAATTTGCGGAGGGATTTCCGACGAAAGAATCCAGGGACTTAAATGGAATATGTTTCTTATACGCGTCCAAATATTTCGTGCGCCAAAACTTTTGGTCACCAAAAAGATTGTTTTGGGCTGCGCGCCCACTGGTGAGCGTGAACCATTGCACATCGTAAGCTTCGCCGACGTTGTCGAGAGAGGGATAATCGAGCGGGGGATGCGCTGCAGCAACCGGCACGATCGTCGCAAGATGCGGGGGCAGTTCTTTGGCGGTCGCCCATTGATCAAATCCCGCGTACGATCCGCCCCACATCGCGACCTTGCCGTCGCAGAATGGCTGTTGCGCCAGCCATTCCATGACGTCGTGTCCATCGCTGGCTTCATTTGCGAATGGCTCAAACTCGCCACCGGAATTTCCGCGGCCACGAACATCGACAAGCGCAAATGCGTAACCGTGCGATGCGAAGTATGCGGCGCGGGGATGATACGTATCGGAGATGTAAGGCGTCAGAGTGAAAATCATCGGCGTCTTTGAGGACGTCCCATCTTTTGTTCTCGGCAAATACAGTGTTGCGTTCAGTTCGACCTTGTCTCGCATCGGAATCTTTACGCCCCAGCGAAGATCGTAATCGGCAGTCGCGGGCGGAGATTCTTTCGGAGAAGGCGATGCCGCGGGCGGCGGTGTCTGCGTAAAAGCCGCGAGCGCGGTGAAGACGATAACGACAGCCAAGAGCACAGCGCAGCCAAGCGGTGGAGTTTTCATTTCCTGCGAATTGGAAACGAAGCGCTTTGCCGAAACAAGAACGTTCTTTCTTGCCTGCGCCTGCAATAGTTTCTAAACGAGGCGGATGCGAATCTCGACACGCTGGTCTCTTCTCAGCTTCGCTGCGATTCTGTTACTTCCGTCGATCTGCGCGGTTGCACCCGATCAAATAATCGTTTTAAAAACAGCGCCCTTTTCTGGATGATCGCCGTGACTAGGCCATACGAGTTTGCGAGACGATAGCGCCATGGCTCGCGGGCTTTCAAAGAACCGGCAACCTGCCAAAGCAATGAGTGGCCGGAGCGTGACCGATTCTGTTTCCGAAGCGCGGTCGAAGCAGCAAATTGCTTCCAGGGCGAGTCGCCCATTCAGGGCCGAGCTGCTCTGCGCCGGCGCAGTGTTTCTCGTTGCGCTCTTTCTTTACAGTTGGACGCTCGCTCCAACGGTTACTTTGACGGACAGCGGGGAGTTGATTGTGGTCGCTGATGGCTTGGGGGTTGCGCACCCACCCGGTTTTCCCCTGTGGGTCATTCTTGCGCTTCTCGCGTCGCTCGTGCCCTTCGGAAACGTCGCGGTACGCATCAATTTTGCCTCCGCGTTTTTTGCAGCGCTCGCGTCCGCGATGCTCACTCTTGTCGTGGCAGAGTTAATGATTGCCGCTTCCTATCTCGCCGCATCCAAGCGAAAAAAGAAGGGCGCGCAGCAGAGGAAGAAGGCCGCGCCATACACTACAGTGGGGGCAAACGATGAGGATTCAGCCACCGGTCGCCTTTTGGTGCTTGCGCCTGCTCTTGGCGCGGGCCTGCTCATGGCGTTCTCCCGGACGCTTTGGTCCTACGCGACCATCGCCGAGGTTTATACTCTCAACACGCTGCTCATCCTCGTTATCTTCTTTCTGATGCTTCGGTGGCGGCGGTGCATCATGGCAGACAGAAGGCGTATCGGCACGGCCGTGGAGGCCGGCAAGAACACCCTGGCGGTGACGGTCCACGACAATTTTCTTTATGCCGCTGCGCTTGTATTCGGGCTCGCGCTAGGCGTCCATCACGTCACCGTGGCGCTCATACTTCCAGCTGTGGCTGTCATCGTTTACAGGACCGAGGGCCCGAGGTTCTTCAGGGGCAGACGACTAATATATGCTGCACTGATTTCGGTTGGCGCTCTGCTGGCTGTCTATACCTACTTGCCACTGGCAGCCTCGCGCACGCCTGTGATTAACTGGGGCAATCCGCGCTCGCTGGAAGAAATATGGTGGCACGTCACCGGCCGGCAGTACCAGGTGTTCTTCTCCTTTACGCCGAAGGTAATGGCCCAGCAGTCTGTGGAATTCGGCAGGATGGCCTTGCGCGAATTCGGCGTGTCCTGGTTTCCCTTGCCGCTTGCCTTAGCCTTCGCCGGTTTTGGCAGCGCTTTCAAGCGGGACCGCACAACTTTTTGGTTTCTCTTGTTTATCGTCACTGCCGATTTGGCTTACGCGCTCAGCTACTACATCGCGGAGGACAAGGATGCGTACTATCTGCCTACATTTATTTCGATCGCGATTGCCGCTGGATTTGGCATCCGTTGGTTGATCCAACTCGCCGTCTTCCAGTCCATGCCGGTTGGGAGGCCGTACCTCGTCGCTGCAATTGCAGTACTGCTCACGTGCACAATAGCTTTCACCGCCAATTGGCCCTTCAATAATCGCAGGCATTACTTCGTCGCGCACGATTACGTTGAAAATCTCCTTAGCGCGATCGAGCCTAACGGCCTCTTACTTACGCTCGACTGGCAGGTGGCGTCGCCGATGCTATATGCGCAGGAAATAGAACAGCGCCGGCGCGACGTGAAGATTGTGGACATTAATTTGCTACGCCGTTCGTGGTATTTCGATTACCTGAAACACGCTTATCCTGGTTTGATTGAGCGGTCGCGCGATAAGATTGACGCCTTCGTCGCAGATCTCAAGAAGTGGGAACACGATCCTGGAGCTTTTGCCAACAGCCAGGCGCTTACTCAAATGATCACGGCGGCATTCGAGGAGATGATTCAGTCGATGGTGACGAACGAGAACCGGATCGCGCCGGTTTACATTACGAGCGATTTGCTTTTCGCCGACAAACGTGACAGCGAGCTGATTAAAGGGCTCAGCCAAAACTATCAACTTGTTCCGCAGGGACTTGTTTTCCGTCTTGCGCGCGACCGGAACTTTCACGATTCGCGCGACGTACATCTGCAGACCCGCGGTCTGGCCGACGGGACTCTGCGGTTTGAGAAGGATGACGTAGTAAACCTCAAGGTTTTGCCGGTCTATACAAGCATGCTTATCAATCGTGGCCGCTACCTCGCGTTATTCAATCAGCACGAGCGCGCTATTGCTGCCTTCAGGCAGGCGCTCGCAATCAATCCCGGCCTCGCCGCGGCGCGACAGGGGCTTGCGGAAAGCATGGGTAAACTGCGGAACCCATAGCAGTGCTGTGCATTCTGATTGCCTATCCGGGCGGGCTTTTCTATAAGCGGGGATGTTTCGTCCTGGCCAGCGTGTTGCAATCGCAGTTTTCTTTCTGTTTCTCGTGTCGCTCGCAAGTTCGCGCGGCGCTGGTAACGATGACCCGCCAGTCATCGCGTTGAAAGCCGCGCGCCTGTTCGACGGCAAATCGAAAGCGCTCATCACGGACGGAGTCATCATTGTGCAGGGCGATAAGATTGTCGATGCGGGCAGCAATTTGCCTGTTCCCGCTGGCGCACAGGTGATCGATCTCGGCGATGCCACGTTATCGCCCGGATTCATGGATGCGCATACGCACCTGACTCTGGATTATTCAGGTAATTACAATCAGCGACGGCTGGACGAGCTTGATCTCAATGTTTCGGAGCAAGCGATCAAAGCCGTGACGTTCGCACGCGCGACAGTCGAGGCCGGTTTTACGACCGTGCGTGACTTGGGCAGCCGTTTCGTTGCCAGCCGGGAATTTGTCGATATCGCGCTGCGCAATTCGATCAACAAAGGGGTGATCGTCGGCCCGCGCATGCTAGTCGCGACCAAAGGAATCGGTGCCACTGGCGGTCACTTCGATCCGACGAGCGGGTTTCGTGATTTCCTTTTTGGCCGCGAACCGGATTACACTGATGGGATCGCCAACGGGCCGGATGACGTTCGCAAGGCGGTCCGGTTCGAAGTCAAAAACGGCGCAGATATAATCAAAGCTGCCGTTTCCGGCGGCGTTCTTTCGTTGGCGGATGAAGTAGATACTCCGCAATTCACGCCAGCGGAGATGGCTGCGCTGGTCGATGAATCGCATCGGTTGCGGAAAAAAGTTGCGGTGCATTGTCACGGTGATCAGGCCGGCCGCGAGGCAGTCGAAGCCGGCGTAGATTCGATTGAGCACGGCTCATTTCTGAAACCGGAGACGCTGACGTTGATGAAAAAGAAAGGCACGTTTCTGACGCCGACGCTGATGGCGACGGAATGGATCATGAGCAAGATTGCAAATTACCCGCCAGCTTTGCAGGAAAAAGCGCGGGCAGCCGCCGCGGCACGATCGGAAATGTTTCGCAACGCCGTGAAAATGGGCGTCAAAATTTCGTTTGGCACTGATGCAGCTGTTTTCCCGCATGGCCAAAACGCAAAGGAATTTGCACTGATGACCAGACTCGGCATGGCGCCGATCGATGCACTGAAATCCGCGACTTCAAACGATGCAGAACTGTTGGGCATTGGCCAAAAAATTGGCACGTTGGAAAGAGGTAAGCTAGCCGACATCATTGCGATGCATGGGGATCCGACTGCAGACATTGCCGCGACGGAGCATATCTCGCTCGTGATGAAAGAGGGGAAAATCATCAGGAACGGACCACCGGCCATGCAAGCGGCAGCCAAATCAACTGAGGCAACAGACGTCGCGGCCCCGGTCGATTAGCGCGCCCCCTATGGGTTTTTCGGACAGAAGTTCACTTTGACAAGGCAAAGATAGCCCGCTAGTTTGCACGTCCCGTCGCTGGTTGAGCGGCTTAACTTTTAAGCAGGAGCCCCGTCACTTTTAGCAAAGAACCGGGCGTTTGAACTGCATACGAACATGCAAAGAAATCGAAGCAAACGTTATCGCGCGGCCGCCGAGCAAGTGGACCGGACAAAGGTTTACAATCTTACCGAAGCCGTCGCGACGTTGAAGAAGTTTTCGCCGACGAAGTTTGATCAGACCGTGACAGTTTCTTTCCGGCTTGGTGTTGATCCAAAGCAGGCGGATCAAATGGTGCGCGGAACCTGCCCGCTTCCGAACGGCAGCGGCAAACTGGTGCGCGTGCTCGTTTTCGCGGAGGGCCAGGCAGCTAAAGCAGCCGAGGGTGCAGGCGCCGAATTTGTCGGGATGAAAGACATGATTCAGAAATGTCAGGAAGGTTTTCAGGATTTTGACGTCGCCATCGCCACGCCCGCGGCGATGGCGGAGGTTCGGAAACTCGGGAAGGTGCTCGGACCGCGCGGATTAATGCCAAATCCCAAGGCGGGGACAGTTACCGACGACACGGCAAAGGCGGTGCAGGAAGTGAAGGCCGGTCGGGTAGAATTCAAGCTCGACAAGAACGGCAATGTCGCGGTGCCAGTTGGAAAGTTTTCGTTTGAGGAAAAAGCGCTCGTGGAAAATGGAAATGCAGTGATCGAGGCAGTTGTCCGGGCGCGACCACCAACCGCGAAAGGGCGTTACGTTGAAGGCGTGACTATCAGTGCGACGATGTCGCCGGGAGTCCATGTTGATCCAGCGCCGTATTTGAGTGTCTGAGCGTTAGATCGACAATATTAGATCAATAATATGCGACCCGAAAAAGCCAGCATCGTTTCAGATCTTTCCGAGAAATTGAAACACTCGCCCTTTGTACTTGTGGCCGATTACCAGCGGATGAGAGTTGGCGATTTTGGCGAGCTGCGTACTCGGCTCGCCCCAGTGGGCGCGGAAGTGCACGTGGTGAAAAATAATTTCCTCAAGCGCGCGATGACAAACTCCGGTTTTCCGGATGTGGGCGACAGGCTAATCGGCCAAACGGCCATCGTTACGGGCGAAAAAGATGTCGCGCCCGTCGCCAAAATTTTCAAGACGTTTGCGACCGAATTTAAAATCGCTGCGCTCAAGGTTGGCTTTGTCAATCGGGCCATTCTTTCCACGGCAGAATTGGAGACCCTGGCGGACCTGCCGCCGCGCGAAATTTTGCACGCGCAGTTCCTGGGGCTGCTCTTGTCTCCGGCTACGCGTCTGGTTCGTTTATTGAACGAGCCTGGCTCGGCGCTCGCGCGGGTGTTGAAAGCGAAAGCAGAAAAGGAGGGCGCGTCCGCAGAAGCGGCGAGGTGACGAATTTCCTCCCGCGATGGCGGGACGGGAAGTGAAATAAAACTGTCCGGGCCGATAGCTATCGGCCTTAATTTTCCGAAGGCTTTCGGAGGCGGCAATTGGAGGAAACAAAATGGCAGATACAAATAAATTGGTGGAGCAACTCAGTGAGCTGTCCGTGCTGGACATAGCCGGTTTGGTAAAGCAGCTGGAAGAAAAATGGGGCGTGAGTGCGTCCGCTCCAGTGGCGGTAGCGGCTGGGCCCGCGGCAGGTGCCGCTGGAGGCGCAGCAGCGGCTCCAGCTGAAGAAAAGGCCACGTTCGATGTGGTCTTGCAAGAAATGGGCGCGAATAAGATCGGCGTAATCAAGGAAGTTCGCGGCGCTGTGCCCGGGCTGGGATTGGCGGAAGCCAAGGCGCTGGTTGAAGGAGCTCCCAAAACAATCAAGGAAGGCGTGACCAAGCAGGAGGCCGAGGAGATCAAGAAAAAGATCGAGGCGGCTGGTGCGAAGGTCGAGATCAAATAGAGTAGTTTTGGGCGGCCGCCGTCGCATAAATGACTTGCGCGGCGGCCGTTTTCGCCTACTATGAATTTTTGTTAAAAGCAGGCAGACTTTATTTTTAACCCGGCGCTCGGCGGCAAAACACAGAAGTGGCAGCAAAACGGTGAGGTCAATTTGACAGTCCGCTGTTTTGGTGCCATTTTTGCGCCCCTCCCTCGCTGCTGATCCCCTGAAATCTTGCCCGCGGCAACCGCAATTTATCGTGGTCGCCGCGAGCTTTAAACCCTTGGCCTAGTGATTATGTCGGAACGAAATTCGGAACGCATTTACTTCGGAAGCATTAAGGAAAGCATCGAACCACCGAATCTGATCGAGGTTCAGCTCAATTCATACGTCGATTTTCTCCAGAAGGATGTCCCGTCTTCCAAGCGGAAAAATCATGGGTTACAGGCCGTCTTCAAAGAAGTCTTCCCGATCGAGAGCTACGATGAAAAGGCGGTGCTCGATTTTAGTCACTACGAAATTGGCGAGCCGAAGTTGACCGCTTTGGAGGCGCAACGGGAAGGCCAGACTTATAGCGCGCCGCTACATGTCACGTTCCAGCTGCGCGAGGAAAAAGGCACCAAGGAAGAGAAAGTTTACATGGGCGAAATCCCGCTCATGACACCGCAGGGCACCTTCGTGATCAATGGCGCCGAGCGCGTCGTGGTCAGCCAGCTACATCGCTCTCCGGGAATCGCTTTCGAATCGACCATCCATCTGAACGGCAAAGTACTCTACAGCTTCCGGATCATTCCCGATCGTGGTTCCTGGATCGAGGTCCAGTTTGATACTGCCGATCTTCTTTACATTTATCTCGATCGACGCAAGCGCCGCCGCAAATTTCTCGCCACGACTTTCCTGCGTGCCCTCGGCTACGGCTCTGATGAAGAAGTCATCAAACTTTTTTATAATATCGAGAGTCTCAAGCTAAGCGACAAACTTGACGAAGAAGAGCTTGCCACCAAAGTCCTCACTGCGGAAATCCGCGACGGCGAGGTTACGGTCGCGCGCGCGTTCGAGCCGCTCACTCTGGCGACGATCCGCCAGATCATGGCTCTCAAGATTCGCGAAGTGAAAGTGATCGATATTTCGCACGATGACACGGTCGTGAAGGCGCTCAGGAAAGACCCGGCGCATGACCAGGAGGAAGCGCTCAAAGATATTTACCGCCGTCTTCGCCCGGGCGATCCCCCGACAGTGGCGAACGCTCGCGCCTTGCTTAAACGGCTCTTTTTCGATCCCAAAAAATATGATCTTGGACGCGTCGGCCGCTACAAAATCAACCAAAAACTTGGGATCAATGTCGATTCTACTGAGCGTATTTTGACCGACAAAGATTTTATCGCGGCAATCAAGTATTTGATCAACTTGCGCCGGGGCGAAGGCACGCTCGACGATATCGATCATCTCGGGAGCCGACGCGTGCGCACAGTTGGCGAATTACTGGCCAATCAGTGCCGTGTTGGTCTTGCTCGCACCGAGCGCCTGGTCAAAGAGCGCATGACCCTGTTCGACATCAACGTGGACGGGATGACGCCGCAAAAACTGATCAATCCGAAGGCGCTCAGTGCGGTTATCCGGGATTTCTTTGGCCGGTCGCAGCTTTCGCAGTTTATGGATCAAACGAATCCGCTGGCAGAGTTGACGCATAAACGGCGCTTGTCAGCGCTCGGACCGGGAGGTCTGAGTCGCGAGCGCGCCGGATTTGAAGTGCGTGACGTTCATCCCTCGCACTACGGACGTATTTGTCCGATCGAGACGCCAGAAGGTCCAAACATCGGCCTGATTAGCTCGATGAGCACATTCGCGCGCATCAACGAATTCGGGTTTATCGAAACGCCTTATCGTAAAGTGGAAAAAGGCCGCGTGACGGATCAAATCGATTATCTTACCGGCGATCGCGAAGAAAATTTCTTGGTCGCGCAGGCGAATGCTCCGATAGACGGCCGAGGCCATTTCACAGGGGAAAAAGTTTCGGTGCGCTATCGCGGCGACTTCCTCGAAGTCGATCCGTCGAAGGTGCATTACATGGACGTGTCGCCGAAACAGCTTGTCTCGGTGGCAGCGGGCCTGATCCCATTCCTTGAGCATGACGATGCGAACCGTGCGCTGATGGGTTCCAACATGCAGCGCCAAGGCGTGCCGCTCATTGTTTCCGAGGCGCCGCTGGTGGGCACTGGCTTGGAGGAGAAAGTGGCGCGCGATTCGCACGCCGTCGTTATCGCAACCGATGGCGGAAAGGTCGCTTCGGTGACGGCGGGCCAAATCGTCGTCACGAAGGATGGGCATCTGCCTGAGAGCAAAAAAAAGTTAAAAACGGACGCGGGAGCCGGGATTCACGTTTATGAACTTCGCAAATTCATGCGTTCAAATGCCGGCACGTGCGTGAACCAGAAGCCGATCGTGCGGAAAGGCCAGCATGTGAAACGCGGTCAGGTCATCGCCGACGGTCCGAACACCGATCGTGGCGAGCTCGCGCTTGGCCGAAACGTGCTCGTCGCGTTTATGCCCTGGAACGGGTATAACTTCGAAGATGCGATCATGATCTCCGAGAAGGTGGTGAAGGAGGATATTTATACTTCCATCCACATCGATGAATTCGAGATCGGGGCGCGCGACACCAAACTTGGACCAGAAGAAATTACGCGCGACATTCCCAATGTCAGCGAGGAAGCATTGCGCAATCTCGGGCCCGATGGGGTGGTGCGAGTCGGCGCGGAAGTGAAACCGGGCGACATTCTCGTCGGCAAAATTACGCCGAAGAGCGAGACCGAACTGGCACCGGAGGAACGTCTGCTTCGGGCAATTTTTGGCGAAAAAGCCGCCGACGTGAAAGACACGTCCCTCACCGTTCCATCCGGAACGTATGGGATCGTAATGGATGTAAAAGTTTCTTCGCGTCGGGAAGTTTCGCGAGAAAAGCTCACGCCGACAGAAACGAAACGGCAGATCAAATCGATCGGCGAAGACCATAAGCGCAAGAGAGAGGATCTGACCGAGCAGTTGACTGATTCACTTTCAAATATCCTTTTGGGCGAGAAAATTCCCCTCGATGTCGTAAATGCCGAAACCGGTGAAATTATCATCCCGGCCAATCGCAAGATTACCAAAACATTGTTGCGAAAACTCGCGGTCGTTCACGATCACATCGAGATCGATCCGAGTCCGATCCGCAACAAAATCCGCGAGATCATCGGCTCGTATGAACACAAGTTCGCGGAGCTGGAGCTCGAGCGCGAACGCGCCATGGACCGGGTGGAGAGTGGCGATGATATCGATCCGGGAATCATCAAGCAGGTCAAGGTTTATATCGCGAGCAAACGCAAGCTGAGCGTGGGTGACAAGATGGCTGGTCGCCACGGTAACAAGGGCGTCGTTGCGCGCATCGTTCCTGAAGAAGACATGCCTTTCCTCGCGGATGGAACGCCAGTGGAGATTGTGCTCAATCCGCTCGGTGTCCCGAGCCGCATGAATGTCGGCCAGGTTCTGGAAACCCATCTGGGAGTTGCTGCGAAGGCACTCGGATTCAAAGTCGCGACCCCGGTCTTCGATGGAATCGAAGAGAAGAAAATCCGCGAATATCTCCGGGACGCGAAGGTGAAGGAAGGTTTCTCCTGGGTGCAAGAAACTGGTAAGGCGCGGCTGTTTGATGGCCGCACGGGCGATCCTTTCGATCAGGAAGTAGTGGTCGGCTACATCTACATGATGAAGCTTGGACATTTGGTGGCAGACAAAATCCACGCTCGAGCCGTCGGACCCTATTCGCTGGTGACGCAGCAGCCTCTCGGTGGCAAGGCGCAATACGGCGGACAACGCTTTGGCGAAATGGAGGTCTGGGCATTGGAAGCGTACGGAGCTGCCTACACCTTGCAGGAGTTGCTCACCGTAAAGTCCGATGACGTGCAAGGCCGGACCCGCATCTACGAGTCGATCGTCAAAGGCGACAACTCACTTGAGGCGGGCACACCTGAATCTTTCAACGTGTTAATCAAAGAAATGCAGAGCCTCGGTCTCGATGTCAAAGTCGGCGGCCAAGCGCCAAGCAGTTTTCTTGAGAACGTCGCATAATTTTTAGATCGATAATTCCTAGATAATCATGAACGAACATTCCTGGCGTGAGTTAGTGGGCGAAGAACGCCCCGTGGGTTTTGATCAAGTCGCGATCGGTGTCGCGTCGAGTGACACGATGCGGTCGTGGAGCAAGGGCGAGGTCAAAAATCCGGAGACAATCAATTACCGCACCTTCAAGCCGGAAAAGGGCGGCCTTTTCTGCGAACGAATTTTCGGCCCGACGCGCGATTGGGAATGCTCGTGCGGAAAATACAAGCGCATCAAGCATAAGGGCGTGATTTGTGACCGCTGCGGCGTCGAGGTCACGCTTGCGCGCGTGCGCCGCGAACGGATGGGCCACATCGAACTGGCGGTGCCTGTTTCGCACATTTGGTTCTACAAATGCATGCCGTCGCGACTCGGACTCATGCTCGACATGAGCGCACGACAGCTGGAGCGCGTGATTTACTACGAGGACTACATCGTCATCGATCCGGGCAAGACTCCGTTGCAGAAAACACAACTCCTGAACGAAGTCGAATACCGTGAGGCGCAGGAGCAATATGGCGATGATTTCGTTGCCGGCATGGGTGCCGAAGCCGTGAAGAAGCTGCTCGCCGAGATCGATCTCAACAAGCTCAACAAGGAGCTCGAGAAAGCGATGGGCGCCACGAAGAGCAAACAGATTCGCAAGAAGCTGGCCAAGCGGCTCAAGCTCGTTCAAGGATTTCAAAATTCACATGCGCGTCCTGATTGGATGGTTCTCGATGTGTTGCCGGTCATCCCGCCCGATTTGCGTCCACTCGTTCCGCTAGAAGGCGGGCGTTTTGCGACTTCGGATCTGAACGATCTTTATCGTCGGGTTATCAATCGCAATAACCGGCTCAAAAATCTGCTTTTGCTCAAGACGCCAGACGTCATTATTCGCAACGAAAAGCGAATGTTGCAGGAAGCCGTTGACGCCTTGTTCGACAACGGCCGGCATGGCCGCGCAGTTACTGGCGCGGGCAACCGACCGCTCAAATCGCTCAGCGACATGCTCAAAGGCAAAGGCGGACGCTTCCGTCAAAATTTGCTCGGAAAGCGCGTCGATTACTCGGGTCGTTCGGTTATTGTCATCGGTCCCGAGCTGAAACTTCATCAGTGCGGTCTGCCGAAGAAGATGGCGTTGGTCCTTTTCGAACCATTCATTATCCGCCGGCTCAAAGACCTCGGTTATGTGCACACCGTGCGCAGCGCGAAAAAGATGATCGAGCGCCAGACACCGGAAGTTTGGGACATTCTCGACGAAGTCACGAAAGGCCATCCGGTGCTGCTCAATCGCGCGCCGACTCTGCACCGATTGTCGATCCAGGCTTTTGAGCCGCAATTGATTGAAGGCGAAGCAATCCGCATCCATCCGCTCGTCTGCACGGCTTATAACGCAGACTTCGACGGGGACCAGATGGCCGTGCACGTGCCGCTCTCCGTGGAAGCTCAAATGGAAGCGCGCATGCTGATGCTCGCCCCGAATAACATTTTCTCACCGTCTAGCGGCAAACCGATCACAACGCCGTCCCAGGACATCACGCTCGGCTGTTATTATCTGACGCAAAACCCGCGGCGAGCTGCCGGAAGTAAAGCCGACGGGCGTCTATCACTATTTTCCGATGCGACCGAAGTGGAATTTGCCATGGCCGAAGGAAGCATCCGGACACACGACCGCATTCGGATCAAGAATCCCGATCACGGCCAGCAAACGACCTACGGAAACGCCGAGGCAAAAGTCATCGAGACCACGGCGGGCCGGGTCATCTTCAATCAGATTTGGCCGAAGCAGCTGGGATTTTTCAACAAGGCAGCGGGCAAGAAGCAGCTGAGCGACATTATTTGGCGCTGTTATCAAATCGCGGGACCGGCCGAAACCGTCACGACGCTGGACAAGTTGAAAGAGCTCGGTTTTGCCGAAGCGACCAAGGCTGGCATTTCGATTGGAATCTCGGACATGATCATTCCGAAGGAGAAACAGACCGAGCTGGAAAATGCCTACAGGCAAATCCGCCAGGTTGAGCAGCAATATCGCAAAGGCATCATCACCGATGGCGAGCGTTACAACAAGATCATTGACATCTGGACGCATGCCGGAGACGAAATTTCCAGCGTAATGTTTCGCACCCTCGAACACAACGAAGGGCGCAAGGAACTGAATCCCGTTTACCTAATGGTCGATTCGGGCTCGCGTGGCAACCGGCAGCAAGTGCGGCAGCTGGCCGGCATGCGCGGTTTGATGGCCAAACCTTCGGGAGAAATCATCGAGCGCCCCATCACTTCGAACTTCCGCGAGGGTCTCACTGTGCTCGAGTACTTCATCTCCACGCACGGCGCGCGTAAAGGTCTCGCGGACACGGCGCTCAAAACCGCGGACTCTGGCTATCTCACGCGCAAGTTGGTGGACGCTTCGCAGGACGTGATCATCAACGAACAAGATTGCGGGACCGTAAATGGGATCGTCGTACGTTCAATTTACGAGGGAGACGAGGAAGTGGTCGATCTTGGCCAGCGCATTATTGGTCGGGTGAGCTGCGAAACAATCGCGGACCCAGTGGAGAAAAGGAAGAAAATCGTCAAGGCAAATCAGCTGATCGACGAGAAAATTGCGGCGGAACTTCAGCGCGTCGGAGTGGAGAGTTTGAAAATTCGTTCCGTTCTTACTTGCGAATGCGGTCGTGGCGTTTGCGCGATGTGCTACGGACGCAATCTTGCTACCGGCCAGTTCGTCAAACTTGGCGAAGCAGTTGGGATCATCGCGGCGCAATCAATTGGCGAGCCTGGAACACAATTGACGATGCGGACATTTCACATTGGTGGCACCGCCAGCCAGACTTTCAAGCAACCGATTATCAAAGCGAAAAACGATGGCACTGTCCGATTCAACGATTTGCGAACGGTGCAGGCGCTCGACGGTAGCTGGATCGTTTTGAATAAGAACGGCTCAATCAGCGTGCACAATGCGGAGGGCCGCGAGCTCGAGAGTTATAACGTTGTTATCGGGTCAATGATTTCAAAAGACGACGGTACGTCGGTCAAGAAGGGGGAAACCTTCGTGCAATGGGACCCGTACAACGTGCCAATTCTAACTGACAAGGGCGGCAAGATCGAATTCCGCGACATGATCGCTGGCGTGACGATCAAACGTGACGTCGATGAAGCGACTGGCCTCATGGGGACCGTGATTATCGAGCATAAAGAGGATTTACATCCACAGATTGTGATCGTTGGCGACAAGAAGGAAGTGCTCGCGAGTTATTCCATCCCTGCTGGCGCACACGTGATCGTCGAAGAAGGACAGAAGGTGCGCGGAGGTGCATTGCTGGCAAAAACGCCGCGAAAAGTAGCAAAGACAAAGGATATCACGGGCGGTCTACCGCGCGTAGCCGAGTTGTTCGAAGCGCGCCGCCCGAAGGACGCGGCTGAGATTGCCAAGATCGATGGAATTGTCGAGATGGGTGGAACAGTCCGCGGCAAGCGACGCCTTATTCTGAAGGATCCCGACGCCGGGTCAGAGGAAGAGCATCTCATCCCGCTCACGAAACACATCATCGTCTTCAAAGGTGATTTCGTGAAGAAAGGACAACAACTCACCGAAGGCCCCGTTGTTCCTCACGAAATCCTTGAAGTCTGCGGACCTCAGGATCTGCAGGAGCATTTGGTCAACGAAGTGCAGGAGGTTTATCGGCTGCAAGGTGTGGAGATTAACGACAAGCACATTGAGATCATCGTGCGCCAGATGTTGCGGAAAGTAAAAATTACCGATCCCGGTGATACTTCATTGCTTTGGGGTGATCAGGTCGATCGGCTCGATTTTGAAGCGGAGAATCAGCGCGTGGTCGAACAAGGCGGAAAGCCGGCCGAAGCCACGCCCGTGCTCCTCGGCATCACCAAAGCCTCGCTCGAAACGGATAGCTTTATCTCGGCTGCGTCATTCCAAGACACGACGCGCGTGCTTACTGAGGCAGCGACGCTTGGCAAAGTCGACCGGCTTCGCGGATTCAAAGAGAATGTGATCATGGGTCACCTGATCCCGGCGGGTACTGGATTTCCCCAGCACCGCGAGATCAAACTCGTTGAACTTGGCGAGCAGATTGGTGCGCCTGTGATGGAAGAGGCTGAGCCGCAGCCAGCGATCGGATAACCAGCGGAGTGATCGAGCAGTGGAGTGATGGAGTAATTACTCATTCGCTCACCCATCATTGCAATACTACAGCCCGCCCATACTCCATCGTCTAATGTCGATCGTGACCAAAACGGGCGATAAAGGCGAAACCTCGCTCATGTACAACCGGCGCGTGTCCAAGGGCGATACCCGCGTTGACGCCTATGGCTGTGTGGATGAGTTGACGGCTGCGCTTGGTCTTGCCCGATCCATTTCAAACCAAAAGTTTCTTTCAGAGCAAATTCTTGGGGCGCAAAAAGACTTGATCGTTGTGATGGGCGAGCTGGCGACCGCGCCGAAAGATCGGGAACGTTACACCAAAGACGGTTTTGAACTCACCACGGCCGCGATGGCCGACCGGATTACGGCAGTGATTAGCGATCTTGAGAAGGATAAATCGCTTTATCCGAAAGATTGGGTGATCCCTGGGGGGACGGCGGTTTCTGCGGCGCTCGATTTTGCCCGGACGACTTGCCGTCGGGCCGAACGGCATATCGCCACGTTTAGTGCCGATGAAAAAGATTTTAACCCGGAGATTTTGCGCTATCTGAACCGCCTCTCCGATTTGTGTTGGGTTCTGGCGCGTTATGCAGAGCGAACATCGCCAGTGAAATGAACATTGAATGGAAATTGAATTTGCCACCGGCGAGGCGCCATAGCATATTCCTGACCCGCCGTGCCGCTCGGCCGGCGTGATTTTTTATGGCCGATACACCAGAATTAGTGCCTGAGCTTCTTGAAGCCGGTGTCCATTTCGGGCACCAGACGAAGCGCTGGAATCCGAAGATGAAGCCGTTCATTTTTGAACAGCGCAATCAAATTTATATCATCAACCTGGATGAAACTGTCCTCCAGCTTCGTCGCGCCACGGAGTTCCTCCAGGAAATCACGCGCCGCGGCGGCAAGATCTTGTTCGTCGGTTGTAAGAAACAGGCGCAGGAAGCGGTGAAGGAAGCGGCGCTGGCTTGCGGGCAGTTTTATGTCAATCAGCGCTGGCTCGGCGGCACCCTGACCAACCTCTCGACCATTCGCAAAAGCATTGGTCGATTGAAATACATTGAGCAGATCGAACAATCGCCGGAATACAAAAAAATGGGCAAGCAGGAATTGGCTGCGCTGAATCGGGAGGCCGCGAAGCTGCGGCGCAATCTCGATGGAATACTCGAAATGGCGCAGTTGCCGGATGCGCTGGTGGTGATCGACACGCCCCGCGAGCAAAACGCGGTAAATGAGGCGCGGCGCCTTAGGATTCCAGTCGTCGCCATCGTCGACACGAACGCAGATCCCGAGTTGATCGACTATCCAATCGCCGGAAACGACGATGCGATTCGCGCTATTCGCGTGATTCTTCAAAAGCTGGTGGACGCCATTGTTTCAGCAAGCAGCGAAGCTCGAATCCGCGAGCAGGTCGAAATGGCGGGCGTGTCCGCCTGATGGCGAGCCTGCGCCGCGCCTACGATTCAACGCTCCCCTGGAACGCTCAACCTTTCATGAAAACAACAACCGAAATCGATCCACAACTGGTTAAGCAACTGCGCGAAAAGACCAGCGCGGGCTTTATGGATTGCAAACGTG
>WNGG01000416.1_pt1 | contig 45234 bp, 40 predicted proteins | sample 5400661 | NCBI WGS metagenome assembly WNGG01 (sample SAMN13153372, study PRJNA577476) | soil metagenome | isolation source: 100 cm soil or saprolite under Garry oak tree replicate 1 | place: USA:California | collected 2016-06-15 | reverse complement strand
TGGACGTGCTGTCCGGCGGCCGGGCCTGGCTCGGCATCGGCGCCGCCTGGAACGAGGAGGAGTCGCGCGGGCTCGGCATCTCGTTCCCGCCGGTCGCCGAGCGGTTCGAGCGCCTGGAGGAGACCCTGCAGATCTGCCTGCAGATGTGGCGCGGCGACGAGAGCCCGTACCGGGGCAAGCACTACCAGCTGGACCGGCCGCTCAACTCGCCGCAGGCGCTGACCAGACCGCATCCCCCGATCATGATCGGGGGCGGCGGGGAGAAGAAGACGCTCAGGTTCGTCGCCAAGTACGCCGACGCCTGCAACCTGTTTCCCAGCCCTGACCTGGCCAGGAAGCTGGACGTGCTGCGCGCGCACTGCGACGCCGAGGGCCGCGACTACGACGAGATCACCAAGACCTGCTACTTCATCTTCGACGTCGGGGAGAAGGGCGAGAAGACCGGCGAGGTCGTCGACCAGCTCGGCCGGCTGGCCGAGATGGGCTTCCAGGCCGCCATCGGCGCGGTGGCCAACGTCTGGCGGGTCACCCCGCTCGAGGCGATCGCCGCCGACGTCATCCCCGCCGTAGCCGGACTTTAGTTGCCCGGACGCCGGGTGCCGCGGCCCGGTCCCGGTTCATATGGATGCGGCAGCCTAACCAAAAGAATCAATGCGTTGCCGCAGCCATGGAATCCGGGCTCTGGGGTTACCGGGCCTCGCTCGCGTGCTCGACGGCGGCTGCGCTGCGGTCGTCGCCGCGCGCGGACAGGCCGGCCACCACGCCCGCGATATCGGCCGCCGGGCGGTTCTGGCTCAGCTTGGCCTTGGCCTGGATCCGGGTGATCTGCAGCTCCAGGCCGACGATGGCGCGCAGCTGGCCATCGATGTACGCGCGCGGCGCGTCGTCCACTGTCCATTCCTGTGATTGCCCGGGCACGGCCGCCCGGGCCTTCTCGTGCTTGGCCGTCAGCCGCCGGACGACATCCTCGACCCAGGCCGGGTCGTCGTGCACGACCAGCCGGCCGTAGACGTGGGCCGTGACGTAGTTCCAGGTCGGGACGACCCGCCCGTGCTCGGCCTTGGCGGCGTACCAGGACGGGGACACGTACGCGTCCGGGCCGCGGACGATGGCCAGCGACTCGCCCAGGGCCGGCTGGCGCCACTGGTCGTTGTTGCGGGCGACGTGACCGTACAGGGCACCGTGCTCGCCCGCGGCCGGCTCGTACGCGAACGGCAGCATCGTGGCCAGCAGGCCGTCCGCGGTGAGCGTGATCAGGTCGGCCGCGCCGTGCCGGGCCAGCAGCTCGCGCACGGTCGCGTCGTCGGCGGCGAAATGGGCGGGGATGTACATGCCCCTCAGGCTAACCCGCGAAAGGAACGCGTCAGGCTGCCCCAGACGGCGTCATAGTCGCCCTGCCGGTGCCGCGCCTCCACCGCCTGCCGGGTCGGCACCATCATCCAGCGGCTCTCGAACATGAACGCCAGCGTCCCGTCGATCTTCTGCGGCCGCAGCTCGGCCGTGCTGGCCCGGGCGAACGTCTCGGCGTCCGGGCCGTGCGAGGCGAAGGTGTTGTGCAGACTGGCCCCGCCTGGCTCGAACCCCTCGGCCTTGGCGTCGTAAACGCCGCGCACCAGGCCCATGAACTCGGAGGAGATGTTGCGGTGGTACCACGGCGGCCGGAAGGTGTCCTCGCCGACCAGCCAGCGCGGCGGGAAGATCACGAAATCCGCGTTGGCCAGGCCGGGCAGCTCGCTGGGCGAGGTGAGCACGGTGAAGATGGACGGGTCCGGGTGGTCGAAGCTGATCGTGCCGATCACCATGAAGTTCGCGGTGTCGTACTTGTACGGCACGTAGTTCCCGTGCCAGCCGACCACGTCCAGGGGTGAGTGGTCGTAGTCGGCGGCCCACAGGTTCCCGCCGAACTTCTGCACCACCTGCACGGTCCCCGCCCGGTCCTCGTAAGCCGCCGCCGGGGCCAGGAAGTCACGCTCGTTGGCCAGCCCGTTCGCCCCGATCGGACCGCGCTCGGGCAGCGTGAACGCGGCGCCGAAGTTCTCGCACAGGTAGCCGCGGGCGGGCCCGGCCGGCAGCTCCGCCCGGAACCTGATGCCGCGCGGCACCACTGCGATCTCACCGGGTGCCACGGCGAGCGGCCCCAGTTCGGTGCGCAGCAGGACCGGGCCGTGCTCGGGCACGAACAGCAGCTCGCCGTCGGCGTCGGTGAAGTACCTGTCGGTCATGGACCGGTTCGCGGCGTACATGTGCACGGCTATCCCGTTGCGCGTCCTGAGGTCGCCGTTGCCGGCCATCGTGTAGAGCCCGTCGACGAAGTCGGTGTCGCCACCGGGCATCGGCAGGGCGTCCCAGCGGAGCCGGTTCGGGTCCGGCTCGATCTCGTCGAACGGGGTACCGCGCAGGGTCCCGTTGCCGATGCGGGAGAACTTCGGGTGCGCCGCCGACGGCATGATCCGGTACACCCAGGTCCGCCGGTTCACGGCGCGTGGCTGGGTGAACGCGGTCCCGCTGAGCTGCTCCGCGAACAGGCCGAGCGGGGCGCGCTGCGGTGAGTTACGGCCCGCAGGCAGCGCTCCGGCGACGGCCTCGCTGGCGAACTCGTTCCCGAACCCCGCCTGGTACGTGTACTCCCCCGGGCCGGTCTGGCTGGTGTCGTGCGGGCGGGCGGCGACGTCGGCCATGATTGCCTCCTTGCTCACTTCCCCCATGTAATCACTGTCCGCACTCCGGGATGGCGCCGCTCAGGGCACCTGAGGCGGCCGGTGAGACCGTCCGCCGCGGTGTCCGCTCGGGTGCGAAGTGGGATGCTGGAGGCGGACTGGGAGCGGAGGTTACCGGTGGCGGACAAGTGGCTGACGTTCGATTGCTACGGGACGGTCGCGGACTGGAACACCTGCATGGGCGGGGCGCTGGCGGCGCTCACCGGGATCTCGGGGGACGGCGCGGGGCGGCTGCTCGCCGCGTACCACCAGGCTGAGCTGGAGCTCGAGGCCGGTCCCGGCTGGCGTCCCTACCGGGAGGTGCTCACCGCCGGGCTGAGCAGGGCGGCCGGGCGCGAGGGCATCACGCTGCCCCGGGGCGGCGCGGAAGCGTTCGTCACCGCCTGGCCGGGCATGCCGGTGTTCGGGGACGCCGGCCCGGCCCTGACCGCGCTGCGGGAGCAGGGCTGGCGGCTGGCGTTCCTGACGAACTGCGACGACGACCTGTTCGCCACGACCAGGGCGCGGCTGCCCGTGCCGTTCGATGACTGGGTCACGGCGGAGGAAGTGCGCAGTTACAAGCCGGATCTCGGGCACTTCAGGAGGTTCGCCGACAAGACCGGGGCGGCCAGGGCGAACTGGATCCACGTGGCCAACAGCTGGGTGCACGACATGATGCCGGCGGCCCGGATGGGGCTGCGCTCGGTGTGGGTGGACCGGGACCTCACCGGGCACCCGGCCAAGCTCGCGGACCGGCGGGTCACCAGCATGCGCAGGCTGCCGGAGGCGGTCAGCGACGTCAGCGCCATCCCGGTAACGGACTGAGCGAGCCGGCGAAGGCCGAACTGTCGGCCGTGCACGCCGCCGCGGCGGTGATGCCGCCGTTGGACTGGGCTAGGCCCGCCACCCCGGAGGGGGACGCGGCGGCGGAGGGGGACGCGGCGGCGGAGGGGCTCGCGCCGGACGACATCTGCGCGGGCTGGGTGGCGGTCGCCTGCGGGGCGTTCTGGATCAGCCCGGTGAACTCGGAGCCGAGGATCAGGTCGACCGTCCCCGGGGTGAGGCTGGCCACTTGCAGGGAGGTGACGTGGGTGAGTTCCTTCCTGAGGGTGTTCACCGCGGCCATGTCGGCGGCCGAGGAGTACTCGATGACCGAGTTGGTGTAGGCGAAGTTCGGGGCGTCGCCGGTGCCGGTCACCACGAAGCCGCGGCTGGTCAGCCCGGCGGCCGCCTCGCTGGCGAGGCGCGACACGCCGGAGCCGTTGAGCACCTCGACCTTGACGTTGGCCGGGCTGGTGGTGAGCACCTGGGCACCGCCCCGGGGACCCGAGGAAGCCGACGGGGTGCTGGAGACCTTCGGCACGGTCATGTCCCGGGCAATGGCCGCGAACACCTGGCCGGCCTGCGGCTCCAGGAACTGGACCCGGTTCGGGTTCTGCGTCCACGGCTCGTTCGGCGCCGTGATGAACTGCACGTTCTGGCCGGACAGGCTGCGGAAGCTCTGCCCGATCTGCACCAGGTCCGAGGCTGTCATGCCGGCGTCCGTGGTCATCGAGGCGGCCGCGTCGGTGACCACGTTCAGCAGCCTGATCGGGTTGGACAGCAGGCCGCTGTGCAGCACGCCTTTGACCACCTGGGCGGACATGAACTGGTCGCGCTGGATCCGCTCCAGGTCCGAGCCGTTGCCGAGGTTCTCCCGGGTACGCCAGAAGGCCAGCGCCTGGACGCCGGTGATGTGCTGTTCGCCGGACCTGAGGTTCAGCCCGGACACGGTCTCGTTCACGTTGAACGGCACGCAGACGTTGACGCCGCCGAGGTCGTTGACGACCTTGACGAAGCCGAGCATGCCGATCCCGATGAAGTGGTCGATGCGGACGCCGGTCACCTGCTCGACCGTCTTCCACAGGCAGGTCGGCCCGCCGATCTGGAGCAGCGAGTTGATCTGCACGGCGCCCGCCGGGTTGGCCGGCTGGCCCGTGTAGCCGGGGCCGCTGTCGCACTGGTACACCGGCACCATGGTGTCGCGCGGGATGCTCATCACCGTGAGCCGGTGCCGGCCGGGCGAGATGTGCACCAGCATGATCGTGTCGGTGTTGTTGCTCTGATCGTGGCCGGCATGCAGCACGAACTGCTGGTGCGGGGTCAGGCCGGCCCGGCTGTCGTCGCCGTAGACCAGGATGTTCAGCGAGTTCGTGCTGTACACCGGCGGGCGGTGGCCGAGGGCGGTGGACGGTACGGTCACGCGGGTGATGCTGTCGTAGACGGCGCGGTACTTCAGGTAGGCGCCCAGCGTGCCCGTGGTGACGATGACGACCGCCGCGACGGCAACCCAGCGGAGCACGTGCCGCTTGCCGCTCCGCGGCTGCCTCCGCATGCGTGACCTCCCGCTGCGCCCGACTAGGCCAATCCTGGGTAGGCCAGTCCCTTGCAGAACGGATCTTTGAAGACGGTAGTTCCCAAAATGTTACCCAGCATCCCGCGATTCACCCGCATCGGCATGCTCGTAGTAACCAGCCCGTAAGGGGTTATACCTGGGCGGGGGATGCGGCGGCGGCCAGCCGGCGCAGCGCGGCGCGGACCAGAGCGGGGTCGGTGGTGGTCCAGAACGGGGGCAGCGTCGCGCGGAGGAAGTCGCCGTAGCGCGCGGTCATCAGCCGCGGATCGAGCACGGCCACCACCCCGCGGTCGGTCATCGTCCGCAGCAGCCGGCCGGCGCCCTGGGCCAGCAGCAGCGCTGCCTGCGACGCCGCGACCGTCATGAACCCGTTGCCGCCGCGGGCGGCCACCGCGCGCTGCCGGGCCGAGGCAAGCGGGTCGTCGGGCCGCGGGAACGGGATCCGGTCGATGACGACGAGCTGCAGCGAGTTACCCGGCACGTCCACGCCCTGCCACAGCGACAGCGTGCCGAACAGGCAGGTCGGCTCGTCCTCGGCGAACTGCCTGACCAGCTGGGCCGTGACGTCGTCGCCCTGGCAGAGCAGCGGCTGGCTGACCCGCCCGCGGAGCGCCCCGGCCGCTTCCCGGGCCGCCCGCATCGAGGAGAACAGGCCCAGCGTGCGCCCGCCCGCCGCGTCGATGAGCTCCTCCAGCTCGGTCAGGTAGGCCTCGGGCAGCTGGTCCCGGCCCGGCGGCGGCAGATGGCGGGCCACGTACAAGATGCCGCTGCGCGGATGATCGAACGGCGACCCGACGTCGATCCCCTTCCACGCGAGCGGCTCGGAGATCCCGGGACTTGTCCCCCCCAAGGGGGGCCCGGGGGGTATGGGGGGGCGGGCAGCCCTTCCCAAGGGGGGTCCGGGGGGATGGGTCCCCCCGGGAGAGACTTCTGGGGGGGTCTGGGGGGGATCGTCCCCCCCGGGGATACTCAACCCCCATTGGATGGCTAGCGGCACGAACGAGCCGCCGAGGGCGAGCGTGGCCGAGGTGAGCGTCACCGTGCGCTGGCCGAACAGCCGGGATCGCAGCACCCGGCCGACCTCGAGCGGCGCCACCCGCAGCGTGGGCGGGCGGCGCGTCTCGTCCGGCGGCCGGTCGAGCCAGACCACCTCGCCGCGCTCGGTGATCTGCGCGCCGAACGCGTCCAGGATCCGGCTGGCGGTGCGCTCCAGCTCATCCAGTGCGGCCAGGGTCACCCGGGCCGCCGCCATCCGCTGCGGGTCCTCTTCCTCCGACGCCGCGCTGGCCCGTACCGCGCCGGCGCACGCCCCGGCCGCGTCCTGGACGGACGTCAGCGTGGCGGCCAGCGCGCCGGACAGCACGTCCATCCGGCCCGCGGGCGCGTCACCGAGGTCGATGGCGAGCGCGGCCGCCGCCTGGCGCAGCCGCTCGGCCACGTCCGCCGGCGCGCCCTGGGTGGCGGCGGACTCGGTCAGCCGCCCGGCGCGGCGGGCGGCCGTGTCCGCGGCGGGACCGGACAGCTCCCCCGAGGTGGCCGACGTGACCCGGTCCACCAGATCATGAGCCTCGTCGACGATGACCACGTCGTGCTCGGGCAGCACGTCGATGTCGGACGTCGCGTCGATGGCCAGCAGCGCGTGGTTGGTCACCACGATGTCCGCCCGGGCGGCCGTGTCGCGGGCCCGCTCGGCGAAACAGCGGGAACCGAACGAGCAGCGCTGCGCGCCGATGCACTCCTGCGCGCTCACCGAGACCTGGCGCCAGGCCGCCTCGGGCACGCCGGGCACCAGCTCGTCCCGGTCCCCGGTGGCGGTCTCCTCGGCCCACTCATGCAGCCGCTTGACCTGCCGTCCCAGGGGTGAGGTCGGGCCACCCGCCGAATCGGACGGAGCTGCCGGGTCGAACAGGGCGTCCTGCGGGTCCTCGGCGATGCCGCCGCGCTCGCGGTTCAGGCACAGGTAGTTCCGCCTGCCCTTGAGGATGGCGAAGGACGGCTCCCGGCCGAGCAGCGGCGCCAGGGCGGTGACCAGGCGCGGCAGGTCGCGGTCGATCAGCTGGCGCTGCAGCGCGATGGTCGCGGTGGCCACCACGACCGTGCTGCTCGTGGTCAGCGCGTGCCGCACCGCCGGGACCAGGTAGGCCAGCGACTTCCCGGTGCCGGTGCCTGCCTGCACGGCCAGGTGCTCGCCGGTCTCGATGGCCCGCCGCACTGCCTCGGCCATGGTGACCTGGCCGGGGCGTTCCGCGCCGCCGATACCGCGGACGGCGGCGGCGAGGAGATCGGCGACATCCGGCATGGCCTGGCCCACACTGGGGCCAGGAGCGTCGGCAGGGGGTTCAGCGGACTTCGGGCGGCGAGCTGCGGGCACCTCGGAACGGTACCTCGCACCACTGTCAGCGACGACCACGCGGGGCACGAGACCAGGTACCGCGGCGTGTCACCCGGGCCGTTCGGATAAAATTCTGTCCTTTGATCGAAAGGGGTCGGCAGTTGACGAGTGCGGAAGTCCTGGCGGACGCCTTCGGCCGCGTCCAGGAAACCGTGCACGAGGTGGTGCAGGGCCTGACCAGCAGCCAGCTGGCCACCCGCCTGGACGCCGACGCGAACTCGGTCGCCTGGCTGTGCTGGCACCTGGCCCGGGTGCAGGACGACCACGTGGCGGACGCGTTCGGGGTGCCGCAGGTGTGGACCGAGTACGGCAAGCGGTTCGAGCTGCCGTTCGGGCCGGGCGACATCGGGTACGGGCACAGCTCGGAGCAGGTCGCGCAGGTCACCGTGTCCTCCGGCGACCTGCTCACCGGCTACCACGACGCGGTGCACGAGCAGACCATCCGGCTGGTCTCCGGCATCGCCGACGCGGACCTGTCCCGGATCGTGGACGAGGCCTGGGATCCGCCGGTGACGCTCGGCGTGCGGCTGGTCAGCGTGATCTCCGACTGCCTGCAGCACGCGGGCCAGGCCGCGTTCATCCGCGGCATCCTGCTACGGTCCGGTCCGGAAGACCGCAGCCAGTACGCGTAGCGCCAGCAGCGCGCAGACGACCAGCAGGCAGTAGCCGAGGAACTGGTACAGGCCGATCGTCGCGGTCATCGCCGGGCCGCCCTTCAGGGCCAGCAGCGCCACCGCCATGCCCCCGGCGGTGGCGGCGAGCACGGTCAGCACGCCCAGCTGGACCCACCCGCTGATGGCCTTACGGTCCCGCTCGTCGGCTAGCAGCCTGACGTTCACGCTGAGCCGCCCGCCCTCGACCGCGGCCGCGATCCGGTCCACCCGGCGGGGCAGCCTGCGCAGCATCGGCAGCAGGGCAACGATCTCATCGGCCGCCGCTTCCTTCAGCGAGGCTGGCCCCAGGCGCTCGTGCAGCTGGGTCTGGCCGAACCGTTCGGCCTCGGCGACGATGTCGAAGCCGGGCGCGAGCTGCGTCAGGCCGCCTTCCAGGGTAGACAGCGCCCGGAAGGTCGCCGCGAACTCCGGCGGGACGGCCAGCTCGTGCCGGGTCACGATGCGGAACAGTTCGGCGAACAGGGTGGCGTCCGGCGCCCGCCCGGCGGCCAGGTGCCGGACAAGCAGCGCCCCGACCGACCGCTCAAGCGCCTGCTCGTCGAGGTCGTCGGGCCGGGCGGTCACCTCGAGCAGGGCGTCGGTCAGCGCCATCGGGTCGCGCCGGTCCAGGGCCAGCAGCAGCCGCTGCAGGGCGGCGCGCAGCCCGGAGTCCAGGCGGCCGACCGCGCCGAAGTCGATCAGCCCCAGCCGTCCGTCCGCCAGCAGCAAGATGTTGCCCGGATGCGGGTCGGCGTGGAAGACCCCGTCGATGACGATCTGCCGCAGCAGGAAGTCGAGCAGGTCCCGGGCCAGCCGCTGGCGGTCCCCGGCGGCGAGGGCAGCGTCGGCCTGGCTCACCGCCACCCCGTCGAGCCGCTGCATGACCAGCACGCGCCTGGTGCTCAGGTCATGGTGGGCGCGCGGGATCACCACCGGTGACCCGGGGTCCCCGCGGCCGGCGGCCGCGCCGACGGCCGCGAGGTTCCGCGCCTCGACCCGGAAGTCCAGTTCCTCGCGCAGCGCGGCGGCGAATCCCTCGGCCAGCGTGACCACGCCGATCGTCCTGGCCCACGCGGCCCGTGCCTCGGTCCGGCGGGCCAGCCGGGCGATGATGTCCAGGTCGCGTTCGACCAGGCTGGCCACTCCGGGCCGGAGCACCTTGACCACGACCCGCTCGCCGGTGTGCAGGCAGGCCGCGTGCACCTGGGCGATGGACGCCGCGGCCAGCGGCTGGCGGTCGATCTCGGCGAACATGGCGGTGCCGCCGAGTTCCTCCCTGAGCACCTGCTCGATCTGGGTCCAGGGCAGCGGGCTGACCCGGTCCTGCAGTCGGCCGAGCTCCGCGGTGAACTCCGGCGGCAGCAGGTCCCGGCGGGTGGACAGCGCCTGGCCGAACTTCACGAACACCACGCCGCTGCGGTCAAGGGCCTCGCTCAGCGACCGGGCCAGCGACACCGACCGGGGCCCCCGGCCCAGCGGCTGGACGCCGCAGCGGGTGAAGATGCGCACGATCTGCCAGTAGCGGCGGCTGCGGGCGGCCCGCGCGCGCAGGCTGCGCGGCCAGGCGGCCGGCGGCGGTATGGTCCCGGCCGGGATGAACGCCTGCCAGGTGACCAGGATCGCCATCGCCAGCAGCAGCCCGCACGCCCAGCTGAGCGCGGCGAAGCCGAGCACCACCCCGTAGGGCGGGAGCCGCCGCGTTCCGTGGGAGCCGTCAGCCAGGGCGTTGAAGATCGCGTTGGTGAGGGCCTGGCCGGCCAGGCCCGCGATGACCGTCCGGGACAGCGAGAACCGGCGCTCAGCCAGGAGCCGGCGGGCGCCGTAGGCGAGCAGCGCGATGTCGAGCGCGGCGCCCAGGACGAAGCTGATGAGGGTCGGGAAGGTCACCGGCCCAGTCAATCAGGCCGGGGTCAACCAGGCGGGATCAGCTCTGGGCGGGCCCGCCCGGGGGGCAGCCACTGCCAGCCGTCGTGACCGGCCAGCTCGTAGGCCCACGGGGGTTCGGCGCCACGGCGCGTGCAGGTCACCACCGAGGCATAGATCGCCGCCTGGGTCGCACCGCGCACCGGCTCCGGGTCGCCCAGGTCGGACCGGCCCAGGCCGTTGCCGACCCACCAGGTGAGGAAGGCGCCGCCGAAGGCGTCCCCAGCCCCCACGGTGTCGACCACCGGGGCCGCCGGGACGTCGGCCCGGATCTGGAAGCCGGCCGTGAAGGCGCGCACCGCGGCCGCGCCGTCGGTGACCACAACGCAGGCGGGGCCCTGGCCGAGCAGGTGGGCGGCGGCGGTCTCGGCGTCCTGGCCGGGAAACAGGTAGGCGAGGTCCTCGGTGCTCGTCTTGACGATGTCCGCCCGGCGCAGGATCCGGCCGAGCCGGTCCAGGTAGGCCTGCCGGGAGGCGATGGCGCCCGGGCGGCAGTTCGGGTCCAGCATGACCGTGATGCCGTGGGGCAGCGCGGCCACCAGCTGTTCGGTGCTGGTCCCGACCGGCTCCATGACCAGGCCGAGGCTGCCGATATGCAGGGCCGTGGTGCCGTCAGGCAGCACCGCCTCGGCGGGGCCGACCGCGGCCGCCGACGTCCCGGCCAGGTAGAAGTGATAGGCGGGCACGCCGGCCGGGTCCACGTCCACCAGCGCCAGCGTGGTCGGCGCGCTGGCGGGAGCCTCGACGGCGACGAGCACCCCGTTGCGGTCCAGGTCGGCCCGCATCAGCTGCCCGAACCGGTCGCCGGACAGCCGCCCGAGGAAGGCCGCGGGCAGCCCGAGCCGGGCCACGGAGCGGGTGACGTTGAACGGGCCGCCGCCCAGCCGGGGATCGACGTGGCCGGCCGGATCGACAATCAGGTCGATCAGCGCCTCACCCGCGACTGTGATCATCCGCTCCCCCGTCATCGGCTGGCCCGTCATCGGCTGGCCCGTCATCGGCTGGCCCGTCATCGGCTGGCCCGTCATCGGCGGCCCCGTCAGGCGCTGGCGCCATCACCCTCGGCCCGGCCGGCCGAACCCCTGGTGTCTTCCGCCGGACCGTCGAGCGTGGTCGCGCCGGTCATGATCGCCACTGCCTCCTCCATCGTATGGCTCTGCGGGGTGATGACACCCGCGCAGCGGCCGAGGCGCTGGATGTGGATGCGGTCCGCCACGTCGAAGACCTGCGGCATGTTGTGGCTGATCAGGATGACGGGCAGGCCCCGGCTGCGCAGGCGCTTGATCAGGGCCAGCACCTGGCGGGACTCGCGGACGCCCAGCGCGGCGGTTGGCTCGTCGAGGATGACCACCTTGGAGCCGAACGCGGCCGCGCGCGCCACGGCGATCGCCTGGCGCTGGCCGCCGGACAGTGTTTCCACCTTCTGGGTGATGTCCTGGATCGTGCCGATGCCCAGGTCCTGGAGCTGCTGCTTGGCCGATGCCCGCATGCCCCGGGTATCGAGCTTGCGGAAGATCGTCCCGAGCGGGCCCTTGTCCCGTATCTCCCGGCCGAGGTAGAGGTTGCTCGCGATATCCAGGGCCGGGGCGACCGCGAGGGTCTGGAACACGGTCTCGATTCCGGCGTGCCGGGCATCGACCGGACTCTTGAACTCGACCTTGGCCCCGTCCATCAAGATCTCGCCCTGGTCCGGGGCCAGCGCCCCGGACAGGCACTTGATGAGCGTGGACTTGCCGGCGCCGTTGTCGCCGATGATCGCGAGGACCTCGCCCGGATACAGCTTCAGGCTGACCCCGGCCAGCCCGACGACATGGCCGAACGCCTTCGCCAGATTGCGCGCCTCGAGCGTGGGTGTCCCCGGGAGCACAGCTCCGCCCGAGTCGCCCGGCCGGGTGCTTGCGGCGTCCACTTCCATGCTCATCGGCGTACCTTCCTGATCCACTGGTCGAGGGCGACGGCCACGATGACCAGCAGTCCTTCGGCCAGCACCTGGTACAGGCTCTGGACCCCGGCCAGCGAGATGCCGCTCTGGAAAACCTGCACGATGAGAGCGCCGAACAGCGTGCCCAGGACCGCGCCGCGACCGCCGAACAGGCTGGTGCCGCCGATCACGACGGCGGTGATGCTGTCGAGGTTCGCGTTGGTCAGGTTGTTGGTGCTGGCCACCCCGACCCGGCCGATGAGGATCCAGGCCGCCAGCCCGAAGATCACCCCGGCGGCCAGGTAGACGCTGAGCAGCACGCGGTTCGTCTTGATGCCGGACAGCCGGGCGGCCTCGGCGTCGTCACCGGTGGAGTACACGTGCCGGCCCCACGCCGTGCGGGTGAGCGCGTAGCTCGCCACGGCGAACAGCACCAGCATCAAGATCACGCCGGTGGTCAGCTGGTACGGGCCGATGTTCACGTAGTTCCCGGTCCAGATCAGGACGTTCGGCATCGCGCTGGCGTAGACCGACGCGCCGTTGGAGTACCGCAGGCCGATCGAGGTGTAGATGCTCAGCGTGCCCAGCGTCACGATGAACGGCGGGAGCTTGATCCTGGTCACCAGGAAGCCGTTGATGAAGCCGGTCAGCGCGCCCACGGCGATGCCGAGCAGCAGCGCCAGCGGGCCGGGAACGCCGTTGTTCGCCGCGGTCTGGGCCATGACCATCTGGGCCAGGATGGCGGCCGCGCCGACCGACAGGTCGATGCCGCCGGTCAGGATGATCATGGTCTGGCCGATGGCCAGCGTGGCTAGCACGGCGACCTGCTGGACGAGCAGCGACAGGTTCGTCGCGTTCAGGAACCTGTGGTTGAGGAGGGAGAACACGATGACGGACACGACGAGCACGCTCGCCGGGCCGATCGCCGGGTGCCGGTGCAGCGTGTGCTGGAGGCGCGCGCCTAGTTCCTCGCTCTCCCGCACCTCACCGGTTGGCTCGATGACTGCTGTCATGGTCCGATCGTGGGTCCTTTCGCGGGTGAATGTCAGGGATTGCGTGCCGCGGAGTTCCGTGCTAGTACGGCGGGCCATCCGGGCGGGAGGGCCGCATCCCGCCCGGATGGGAGGTCAGCCTGCCGGGATCACGCCTTCCAGCAGACGCTGGCCAGCTGGGCCGTGGTGCCGCTAGGCACGCCGGCGATCGGGCTGTCGGTGTACAGCGTGGTGCCGGTGTTGAAGAAGCCGAGGCCGGGGGTCGCGGCGGGCTTCTTGCCGGTCTTGGCCAGCGTGTAGATCGCGCTCACGCCGAGGGCGGCCATCTTGCCGGGGAACTGGGCCGAGGTGGCCGTTACCTCGCCGCTCTGCAGGTACGGGGTGACAGCGCAGCCGCCGTCGATCGCCGCCACGATGACGCCGGTCTTGTGCGCGGCCTTGAGGGCCGCCCCGGCCCCCTCGGCGGCCGGCTCGTTGATCGCGTAGACCACGTTGATGTTCGGGTCCTTGGACAGGCACTGTTCCATCGCGGTCTGGCCGCCGGGCACCGCGCCCTGGGAAGGCAGCTGGCAGGCGATCTTGTAGGTACCGCTGCCGCCGAGCTGGCCCTTGTAGGTGCCGGACTTGGGCTCGCCGCCGTTCAGCCCCTGGTTGCCGACCGCGATGCCCATGCCGGTGAGGAAGCCGTGGTCACGGGAGGTGTCCACGGACACCACCTGGTTGTTGAACAGGTCGAGCATGGCGATGTCCGCGGGCTTGCCGTTGAGCCGCTTGGCGGTGTACTGGCCGATCAGCTGGCCGGCCTGGAAGTTGTTGGTGGCGTAGGTGAGGTCGGCGGTGCTCGGCGGCGTGGGCACGGTGTCGAGGGCTATCACCAGCAGGTGGTGGGCCTTGGCCTGATCCAGGGCGGGGTTTACCGCGTTCCCGTTCGGCGTGATGATGATGCCCGCGTCGCCTGCGGCGATCGCGTTGTCGATGGCGCTGATCTGCGTGGTCGTGTCACCGTCGCTGCTGCCCGCCGAGACGGTCAGCTTCACGCCGAGCTTGGACGCGTCGGTCTTGGCGCTGTTCTCCATCGAGATGAAGTACGGGTTGGTGAAGTTCTTGAGGATCAGCGCCACCTGCACCGGGCCGTTGGCCTTCGCGCTGCTGCTGCTGGTGTTGGTGCCGGTGCCTTTCGCGGCGTTGCCGCCGCCGCAGGCCGCGAGGGCGATCGCCGCGGCGGCGGCGAGGGCGACGGTTCCAGCCCATCGGGGTACCGCTCCGGCCTTTCCGCGAGTGAGGTGATGTCGCATCGATGCTCCCTTCGAAGCATGGCGGGAAAAGGCGTAGTTGAGACAACGTTGTCTGCACCCTAACTTCGCCTTCATATTGATGTCAAGGTTGTTACGCATTAGAGACGATCGAGCAGTTGCAAGTATCTGAGCAGGTATTTTAAGCTTCATATCAACTGATGAAGCTCGTGCAGGGGCTGTCGTCTCTGGCCTCTGCGCGGACTGGCCGGGACCCGCCGGCGCTCGTCAGCTATCGTTGTCTTCATGGAGCCAGAATCGCTTGACCGGCCGGTGGTGACGCCGTTGGCGCCGTTGCAGGCGGCGGCGGGGGCCGGGCGGGCGACGATGCGGGACGTGGCCGCGCTGGCCGGGGTGAGCCTGAAGACCGTGTCCCGGGTGGTCAACGGCGCCCCGACGGTCGACGCGGACCTGGCCGCCCGGGTCCGCCGCGCCGCCGCGCAGCTGAACTACCGGCACAACATGACCGCCAGCAACCTGCGCCGCGGGGACCGCCGCTCGTTCATGATCGGCCTGATGCTCGAGGACGTCAGCAACCCCTACTCCTCGATCATCTACCGCGCCGTGGAGGACGTCGCCCGCGCCCGCGGCGTCGGCGTCCTGGCCGGCAGCCTGGACGAGGACCCCGCCCGCGAACGCGAGCTCGCCGCCACCCTGGTCGCCCGCCGCGTCGACGGCCTGATCGTGGTCCCGGCCGGCCGCGACCACAGCTACCTGCGCGACGAGCAGCAGATGGGCACCGCCGTGGTATTCGTCGACCGGCCCCCCGCCCTGCTGCCCGCCGACGCCGTCATGGCCGACAACACCCGCGGCGCGGCCGCCGCCGTCGCCCACCTGCTCCGCCACGGCCACCAGCGCATCGCCTTCCTCGGCGACCTGACCACCATCACCACCGCCCAGGACCGCTACACCGGCTACCGGAACGTCCTGGCCCAGGCCGGCCTGCCCGCCGACCCCGCCCTGGCCCGCCACGACCTGCACACCGCCGACGCCGCCCAGGCCGCCGCCACCGGCCTGCTCACCAGCCCGCACCCCCCCACCGCCCTGTTCAGCAGCCAGAACCTGATCACCTTGGGCACCGTCCGCGCCCTGCGCGCCGCCGGCGCCCAGCACCGCACCGCCCTGGTCGGCTTCGACGACCTCCCCCTCGCCGACCTCCTCGACCCCCCCGTCACCGTCGTCGTCCAGGACGTCACCGCCATCGGCACCCTCGCCGCCCAGCTCCTGTTCCGCCGCATCGACGGCGACACCACCCCCGCCCAGACCTATATCGTCCCCACCCGCCTCATCCCCCGGGGCAGCGGCGAGATACCCGCTCCCTGACGCCACCGGCGGGCGGAAATCCCGCGTCGTCGCCGAGGTCAGCGCGCCGCGGCCAGCAGGTCGCGCTGATGCCGCTGGCACCAGCGCCGCGCCCGGGCCGTCGGCTCCGCCACCATGCGCCAGTGGTCGGCGAAACCCTGGTGGCCGGCGGCGGCCGCCTCGGTGACGATCGCGTACGTCCAGTCGTGGTTGGCTACGACTGCCTCGGCCACCCGGCGGCGGTCGGCGCGGCGCAGGCCGCCGGCGTGCAGGAAGATCCGGAACCGCTCGAGCGCACGGCCGTGCCTGCTGTCGGCGATGTCCTGGTCGTCCTGCAGCGGCGCCCAGTACCGCGCGGCCGCGGCGAAGTCCCATATGGCGCTGCCCGGTCCGGCCAGGTCGAAGTCGATCAGCGCGACCGCGCGGCCGTCGCGGAACACCAGGTTGGCCGGGTGGACGTCGTTGTGGCTGACCAGGCCGGTCCGGAACCGCGCCGGAATCGGCCGGGGCCACTGGTATCCCGCCGGGTCGAAGGACGCCACCGCGAGGTGATAGCGGCGCAGCAGGTCGGCCACGCTCACCAGGGCCGTGTCGGTGAGCGTGGCGTCGGCCAGCGGCGGGACCGCGGCATGGCCGTCGATGTAGGTGAGCGTCTCGGTGACCGGGCCCGCGGCCAGGACGCGGGGAGCACCGTCGAAGCCGGCCGCGGACAGGTGGTCCAGCAGGGCATGGGTGGCGGGCCGGCAGGGCGCGGCCGGCCGGAGCACGGTGTCTCCGACGCGGATGACCAGGCCCCGGTTGGCCGTACCCCCCAGCAACGCGTGGGGGCTGTAAGCCCCCCAAGGGGGGCCCAGGGGGCCGGGGGGGTATGGGGGGGCGGGCAGCCCCTCCCCCAGGGGGTATGGGGGGGCGGGCAGCCCCTCCCCCAGGGGGTATGGGGGGGCGGGCAGCCCCCCCATGAGCAGGGGGGGTCTGGGGGGGATCGTCCCCCCGAGGGTTACCGAGCATGGCTCGGGCGAGACTCGCGTGGGTGACAAGGCCATGGATAAGCCTCCCTCGGATCGCGGCGCATACCGCGGGACTCTTGGCGACGCCGTAGGCGACCGAAAGGACGAACGGGATACGCTCCAGCGCCGGGCCGGGCGTCACGATCATGCGGCTGTCGAGCGGCGTCGCCACGGGCCTGCCGTCCGCGCCGAGGAACACCCCGGCCAGTTCGGCGCGCACTCCCAGCGCGGCCAGGGCGTCGCGCTCGTCCGGCGTGACCGCGTCATAGATCGTCGACAGCCCGGGGGCCCAGGCGCCGATGGCGACCACGGCGATCGTCACCGATGGCAGCAGGGCGAAGGCGTCGGCGATGTCGCCCTGGCGGCGGATCGCCGCGGCCGTCTGCGCGTCGTCCAGGATCATCGGGGCATAGAAGACGTGCGCCGGGCCGCCGCCCACCCGGGCCACGCTGCGGACCAGGTCGAGCAGGTCCCGGCCGTCGGGGGACGGCACCGCCCCGGTCAGCTGGACGATCGGGCACGGCGGGATCTGGGTGAGCGAGGCCGTGAGCCCGCTCAGCGCGCGCGACCAGGACATGCCGAGAACGTCGCCGTGAGTGATGAGGTCCATCAGCGCCTGCCCCGCGGCCTCGCCCAGCCGGTGCCGGAGCGCCTGCTCGTCCTCGTCGGGGAAGTTGAACACGAAGGCGTGCTTGAGACCGAAGGCCGAGCACAGCTCCGCCGACAGGCCCGCGTCCAGGCTCCCTCCGGGCAGGCCGATCTCGAGGCGCACCATCCCCGCGTCACGGGCGGAGTCGAGCAGCCGGGCGACCCGGAACCGGCTGATGCCCAGCCGGTCGGCGATGTCGACCTTGGAGGCGCCCTCGAGGTAGAACTGCCGCGCCACCCGGGCGGCCAGGACAACTTCGGACGGCCGATCTGCCGACAAGCCGGCCATGCACTCCTCCAGCCTTGCCGATGTGGCTGCTCATTTGAGCGTCCAGATCTCATATTCGCAGCTTTTCTTGACTTTGCCTAGTAACGAGATCACTGTGTGTTCAACGGTTCATTTGAGCGCTAATCGCTCAGATGAGCATACGCAAGGGTGCAGTCACGGCAGCACAGGAGGCCCCTCCATAGGGATCGGAACTGACTGGTCCCGCCCGTCACAACATCCTCATCGTTGCGGAGGTTCGTTCATGCGCTATCCCCCAGTCAGGCTCCGCGCGCTCGGGGCGTTGGGCTGCGTAGCCGCTCTGGCGGCGCTGGCCGCCTGTTCGAGCGGCGGCTCAAGTGGCAGTTCCAGCAACAGCAATTCCGGCACGGTGACCGTGGCCGTGGTGTCCAACCCGCTGATCACCAACCAGATGATCCCGCTGACCACGTCCAGCTTCGAGAAGCAGTACCCGGGGATCAAGGTCAAGTTCGCCACCTACACCGAAGGTGACCTGCGGGCCGCGATCGAGAAGAACGTCAGCACGCACAGCAACGCGTTCAACGTCATCATGATCGGCACCTACGAGACGCCCCTGTTCGCGAAGAACGGCTGGCTGACCGACCTGTCCAAGCAGTACATCGCGAGCGACCCGGGCTATGACGCCGCCGACCTGCTCCCGCCCATCGCCAAGGCGCTGTCCTACAAGGGCGACATGTACGCGGTGCCGTTCTACGGCGAATCCTCGATGATGTTCTACAACAAGGCCCTGTTCGCCCAGGCCGGGCTCACCATGCCGCAGAACCCGACATGGGCGCAGATCGAGGGCTTCGCGGCCAAGCTCAACCAGCCGGGCAAGGTGTCGGGCATCTGCCTGCGCGGCCTGGCCGGCTGGGGCGACAATATGGCGGCGCTGGACACGGTGGTCAACACCTTCGGCGGCCAGTGGTTCGACATGAACTGGAAACCCCAGCTCACCTCGCCGCCCTTCGTGAACGCGGCCAACTTCTACGTCAACCTCGTCCGCAAGTACGGCGAGCCCGGCGCGGCCAACGACAGCTTCAACCAGCTGCTGACCCTGTACGGGCAGGGCAAGTGCGCGATGTGGTACGACGCGACGGTCGCGGCGACCTCGATCGCGACCACCTACCCGTCCGTTTTCGCCCAGACCGGGTACGCCCTCGCGCCGGTGAACCTCACCAAGTCCTCCGGATGGCTATGGGCTTGGTCGCTGGGCATCCCGCAGGGCGTCTCCGACTCGGGCGCCGCCTGGAAGTTCGTGTCCTGGGCCACCTCCAAGCAGTACGACCAGCTGGTCGGGTCCAAGTACGGCTGGTCCGCGGTCCCGCCTGGCACCAGGACCTCCCTGTACAACAACCCGAATTACCAGAAGGCGGCCAAGCCGTTCGCGGCCATCACCCTGGCCTCGATCAACTCGGTAGACCCGGAGCACCCGACCCTGCACCCGGTGCCGTATGTCGGCATCCAGTACGTCGACATTCCCCAGTTCGAGAGCCTCGGCTTGACGGTCGCCCAGCAGATCGCGGGTGCGATCGCCGGCACAGAGAGCGTGAGCCAGGCGCTGCAGGCAAGTCAATCCGCCGCCTCGCAGTACACGGCGGCGCAGCTGTCCGGCGGTTAGCGCGCACGGTGAGCCGGGCCTTTGGGGGGCTCGGCTCACCGGCCCCGTCCAGTCGTGACACGTCATGAAGGGCGTTTCCATGACAGTACTCGAAGACCTGGCGCCACCTCCGGAGGTCGAGGTCCGGCCGCACGCGGCCAGCCGCCGCGAGCAGTGGCAGCGCCGCCTCCCCCTGCTGCCCGCGCTGATCTACACCGTGGTGGTGACCCAGATCCCGTTCCTGGTGACCCTGTGGTACAGCTTCCAGAGCTATCTCTGGAACACCACGGTGCCCGCGCACTTCACCGGGCTAAGCAACTACAAGGCGGTCTTCACCAACGCGGCCTTCCGTGGCTCGCTCGTGCGCTCGGTCGTCATGACCGCCACCGCCGTGATCGTCGCCATGATCCTGGGAGTGGCCTTCGCGGTCCTGCTTGACCGCAAGTTCATCGGCCGGGGCGTGGTCCGGACGCTCATCATCACCCCGTTCCTGATCATGCCCGTGGCGGCGGCGCTGGTGTGGGCGGGTCCGATGCTCGACCCGAACTTCGGGCTGCTGAACTACCTGCTGCAGCCGTTCGGCGTCCATCACGTGGCCTGGCTCAGCACGCACGCGCTGGGCTCGGTGATCGTGGTGATGATCTGGCAGTGGACGCCGTTCATGACCCTGATCGCGCTCGCGGGCCTGCAGAGCCAGCCGTCCGACACCCTGGAGGCGGCCAAGGTCGACGGGGCCGGGGCCTTCGCCACGTTCCGCGAGCTCACGCTCCCGCACCTGCGGCCCTACATCGAGCTCGGGATCCTGCTCGGCTCGATCTACCTGGTCAGCGTGTTCGACGCGGTGAAGGCGATGACCCAGGGCGGCCCGGGGACCTCCACCACCAACCTCCCCTACTACCTGTACCAGCAGGTGAACAACGCATTCGACATAGGCGCGGCAGCCGCGACCGGCGTGGTCACCGTCATCCTGACCATCATCGTGGCCACGTTCGCCCTGCGGATGTTCGCCCGGGTCTTCCAGTTCGAGGAGGCAGGAGTCTGATGACTGCCGTACCGGTGCAAGCCGTTCGACCCAGGCCCCATAGGGCCCGCGAGATGGCGGGGAACGTAGGCTGGGGGGTCCTCGCGTGGGTGGTGGGGATCGCGATGTTCCTGCCCGTGCTGTGGATGGTGCTCACGGCGTTCAAGCCGGAGTCGGCCGCCCAGACCTGGCCGCCCAAGTTCGCCTTCTCCCCGACGCTGTCGGAGTTCCGCCTGGTCTTCTCGGGCTGGGGCCCTTACGTGACCCACTCGCTGATCGCGACGACGGTCTCTACGGTCCTGGTGCTGCTGCTGGGCGTCCCCGCCGCTTACGCCCTGTCCGTGCATCCGGTCAAGCACTGGCGAGACGGCCTGTTCTTCTTCATCTCCACGAAGATGCTGCCGATCGTGGCCGCGATCGGTCCGCTCTACGTCATCGCCCTCAAGGCGCACCTGCTCGACAGCATCTGGCTGCTGATCATCCTCTACACCGCGATGAACCTGCCGCTGGCGATCTGGATGATCCGTTCCTTCATGCTCGAGGTGCCCAAGGAACTGCTCGAGGCGGCGCGACTGGACGGCGCGGGCCGCATCCGGGAGATCAGCGGCGTAATCCTGCCCATCATCTCGCCCGGGCTGGTGTCGACCGCGCTCATCTGCGTGATCTTCGCATGGAACGAGCTCTTCCTCGCGCTCAACCTGACGGTCACGAACGCCGCGACCCTGCCGATGTTCCTGATCAGCTCGGTCCCGCAGGAGGGGCTGTACCTCGCGCACCTGTCGGCGGCGGCAACGGTTGCCTCGATCCCGGTGATCCTCGTGGGCTGGATAGCCCAGCGCTCGCTGGTCCGCGGCCTGTCGATGGGAGCCATCAAGTGAATCGAGTGAAAGACCGCGCCCCTAGCGGAGGTCCCCAATGGCCAATGTGAAATTCGTATCGGCGAGCCGCGTGTACGCGAAGGACGCGCTGCCCGCGGTAGCCGCGCTCGACCTGGATATCAAGGACGGCGAGTTCATGGTCCTGGTCGGCCCGTCCGGTTCGGGCAAGACCACCGCGCTGCGCATGCTCGCCGGGCTGGAGCCCCTCGACGGCGGGCGCGTCGAGATCGGCGACCGGGACGTCACCTTTGTTCCCCCCAAGGACCGGGACATCGCGATGGTGTTCCAGAACTACGCCCTGTACCCGCAGAAGACCGTCGCGGAGAACATGGGCTTCGCGCTGAAGATGCAGGGCGTTCACAAGGATGAGCGGGCCCGCCGGGTTCGGGAGGCCGCCCGGTTGCTCGACCTCGACGAGAAGCTGCTCGAGCGCAAGCCCAAGGCCCTGTCCGGCGGGCAGCGCCAGCGCGTGGCGATGGGACGGGCCATCGTGCGCGAGCCCAAGGTCTTCCTGATGGACGAGCCGCTGTCCAACCTGGACGCGAAGCTGCGCGTGCAGACCCGCAGCCAGATCGCCGAACTGCAGCGCCGTCTCGGGGTCACCACCGTCTACGTGACCCACGACCAGGTGGAGGCGATGACCATGGGTCATCGGGTGGCGGTGCTGGCCGGGGGGCAGTTGCAGCAGTGCGACACGCCGCGCCATCTGTACGACAACCCGGTGAACCAGTTCGTCGCCGGGTTCATCGGCTCGCCGGCGATGAACCTGCAGACGGTCCCGCTCACCGAGGGGGGCGCCCGGCTGGCCGGGACCACGCTCCCGCTTCCGGTCGCCGTCCGCACCGCGGCCAGGCAGGCCGGGCTCAGCGAGCTCGTCATCGGCATCCGGCCGGAGCACCTGCATCTGGCGGACGGTAACGGGAATCTGGCGGGCGAGGTGACGCTGGTCGAAGAACTCGGCGCCGACGCCCTGCTGCACGTGCACCTAGCCGAGAGCGGGAGCCTGATCGTGGCTCGCGCCGAGGGACGGAAGACACCGCCGCCGGGACAGCAGGTCAAGTTCCGCGTCCAGCCAGACGACATCTTCGCCTTCCACCCGGAGACGGGAGCCCGCCTCGCGGGCTAAGCCTCGGCGTGGTCGCCCGGGGTGGCCCCCCTGGTCCCGCCACTGCGACTGATGGAGGACTTATGCGGGCCCTTGTGCTAGACCATCCCGGCAGCTTCCGGGTGGCAGACGTGCCGGACCCCACGCCACTGGCCGGGGAAATCGTGGTCCGGGTGGACTGCTGCGGAATCTGCGGGACTGACCTGCACATCCTGGCCGGGGAGTTTCCGCCGACTCCCTACCCCATCACGCCCGGGCACGAGTTCGCCGGAACCGTGGCGGCCCGCGGCACGGATGTCAGGCCCGACCTGCCGGTAGGCGCCCGGGTGGCGGTGGACCCGTCGCTGTACTGCGGCTATTGCCGGCGGTGCCGGGCCGGGCGGGACAACCTGTGCGAGAACTGGGCGGCGATCGGCGACACCGTGAACGGCGCGTTCGCCGAGTTCGTCGCGGTGCCCGCGGTCAACGCCTACGTACTGCCCGACCACCTCGACGGGCAGTACGGGGCGATGGCCGAACCGCTGGCGTGCGCGGTGCACGGCATGCGGCGCCTGGGCCCGGTGTTCGGCGAGCCGGTGGCGGTGATCGGGGCCGGCACCATGGGCCTGATGATGCTGCAGCTATTGCTGCACGCCGGGGCCGGGCCGGTGGCCGTCGTGGACCGGGTCAGCGAGCGGCTGGAGGTGGCGCGCAAGCTGGGCGCGGCCCAGGCCGTTACCGACGCCAGCGCGCTCGACCAGGCCCGGTTCGGGGTCGCGGTGGACGCCACCGGGGTGCCGGAGGCGATCGAGGCCGCGATCGGGCTGCTCGACCGGGGCGGCCGGATGCTGGTGTTCGGCGTGTCCCCGGCCGAGGCCGCGATCCGCGTCTCGCCGTTCCGGGTCTACAACGACGAGATCACCATCACCGGGTCGATGGCCATCCTGCGCAGCTTCGGCCAGGCCGTGGACCTGCTCGCCAGCGGCGCGGTGGACCCCCGGCCCCTGCTGAGCGAGCCGTTGCCGCTAGAGGGGTTCGGCGAGGCGGTGAACCGGGTGCGCAGCGGCCAGGGGATCAAATGGCACATCCGGCCGTGATGAAGGCTCAGGTAGGGGCCGGCCTCGGGCTTGACGTCGAGGCGGGTGAGGGCGTCACGCTGGGTGCGGCGTCCCCGGCTGCCCGCTCCGGCCGGGTGGCCGGTCGTCCCCGAACTCGAGAAGCTGCTCGGCGAACTTGGTGTGCGTAACTATGGCCTGGAGGTAGCCACCTCGGAGGGCGGCATAGGCCGCGGAGACCTTGGCCACGCCGTACGCGATCCCAATCACCTCCGGGATCCGCCGCAACTGGGCCGACGTGATCCCGATGATGCGGTCGCGCAGCGGGGACCGCACCGGGCGGCCGGAGGCGTCGAGCAGCACTCCGGAGAGGTCGGCGTGCACCCGGCTGCTCCGCATGATCTCCCGATCCGACTCGCTCAGCGCGTCGTACAGCGTCGAGTTGGGCGGGTTCCAGCCGCCGACCCCGATGACCGCTTTAGTGACCGCGTCGAAGTGGGAGAAGGCCTCCTTGACATGCGGCTGGCGCAGGAGGACTCGCGCGGCGGCGGCGTCGCTGACGATCATCGGCGCGTAGAAGACCGAGGGCTCGGCCTGGGCCCGGCGGGCGATGTCGCGGACCAGTTCCACCGAGCTGACCTCCACGTCGGGCCGGGTGAGGACGCCGGTCAGCTGGACGACCCGGGCGACCTTTAGCTCGCGCAGTTCGCTGGCCATGTCGAGCACGGCCCGGGCCCAGCCGAGCCCGAGGACGTCCTCCGGGGTGGTGATCTCGGTAAGCAGATTCGCCGCCACGGTGCCCAGCTGCCGGCGGGTCAGGGTGTCGTCGTTCTGGCTCGTGCCCACGACGATCGCGTGCCGGAGGCCGAACCGGTCCTGCAGCCGGTCGCTGAGTTGCACGTCCAGCGCCCCCGGCCCGGTGATGGTGACAGTCACGATGCCGCTGCTGCGGGCCAGGTCGAGCAGGCGCGCGACCTTGAACCGGCTGACGCCCAGCTCGGAGGCAATCTCCATCTTGGAGCGGTCATCGACGTAATAGAGGCGGGCGGCCCGGGTCGCCCGCAACAGGTCATCGGGTCGAGCCGCCGCCGCGATCGGTTCTTGGCCCATGAGTGCCTCCGAAGTACAAACGAGCATCCATTGACGGTCACGGTAACATTAGAGCACGAAAGCGCCAAGACAAGCTCATATGAGCGTTATAGAGGTGATGGCCGTGATGCGGGTCAGCGAGCTGCGCGGTGTCGGTGACGTCGCTGTGGTCGAGCGGGAAACACCCCGACCTGCCGAGGGAGAGGTGCTCGTCCAGGTCGGTTCCGTGGGGGTCTGCGGTTCGGACGTGCACTACTACGAGCACGGCCGGATCGGCCCGTATGTCGTGGAGTCGCCGCTGGTGCTGGGACACGAGGCCGGTGGCGTGGTGGCCGCGGTCGGCCCGTGCGTCACGACCCTCTCGGTGGGACAGCGGGTGTCGATCGAGCCGGGGGTGCCGTGCCGAGCATGCGCGCAGTGCCTCACCGGGCGCTACAACCTGTGCCCCGACGTGAAGTTCTTCGCGACCCCGCCGTACGACGGAGCGTTCAGCCAGTACGTGGTGATGCCGGCGCAGTTCGTCTTCCCGGTGCCCGACAGCATCAGCGACGACGCGGCCGGTCTGCTTGAGCCGCTGTCCGTGGGCGTCTGGGCCTGCCGCCGGGCCCAGGTCTCACCGGGCCGCACCGTCCTGGTGACCGGTGCCGGGCCGATCGGTCTCATCGCCGCGCAGACGGCCCGGGCATACGGCGCCGACTCCGTCACCGTGACGGACGTCAACCCGCACCGGCTGCGGCTCGCCGAGACGCTAGGCCTGAACGCAATCGACGTGTCCAGGACGTCCGTCACGGAGGCCGGGGTCGAGCCGGACGTCCTGCTCGAGTGTTCGGGCAACGCCCGCGCCACCTGGGAGGCGGTGTCCGTGGTGGCCCGCGCCGGCACGGTCGTCCTCGTCGGGATGGGCGGCGACGAGGTGCGCCTGCCGCTGTCCTACGTCCAGGACCGGGAGTTGGTCATCACCGGTGCCTTCCGCTACGCGAACACCTGGCCCACCGCCATCGAGCTCGCCGCGTCAGGACGGGTTGACCTTGACTCCATGGTCACTGGCCACTTCGGCCTGGCGGACGTGGAAGTCGCGCTGACCGCGTCCCGCTCCGATCCGACCGCCATCAAAGTCATGGTCAAGCCGGGCGAGTGACCTCCCACCCAGCACCCGTGAGATGCCCTCAGGAGGGCTTCTCCCGGCGGGATGGCTTCTGCCTGGGGACCGGCCGGTCTACCTCATCCCGGCATGCGGCAATTTGAGCCGAACGGGTGGTGCGACCTTTCGCACTCCGCCGGCTTGGTGTCCATTCACGGGGTTCCGTGTGTTGGCGTCAGGCTGTAGCGGGGAGTGGCGGTAGCCAGGGCTTTCCGGTGAGGGCGCCGCTGATGGCGTCGAGTGCGGTGATGCCATGGGCGGCGGCGGTGTCCAGGTAGCTGCGAATACGGCACCAGCGGGCGAGCGTGGCGAGGGAGTGCCAGTACCCGGAGACCGCCTGATGGCGCTTGGCGGCTTTCGCGCCGCGCTCGGAGACGTTATTGGTCCAGTCCACGGCGAAGTCGCGGGTGTACAGGAAGACCTGCTCCTTGTAGCCGCGCAGCCAGCGGCCGAGCGCGTAGCCGGGATGGTTCCCGTCGTGCCAGTCGCGCAGCCGGTTGTGGATGATCCCGGTGCTGACCGCCTGGTCGTAGCGTTCCCGCAGGTCTTTGAGTACCTGGGGGTCCAGGGCGGTGCTGCCGCGGGCGCGGGCGTCTTCCACGGCCCGGTGCGCTTCGCGGAGGATCGTGATGATGTCGCCGGCCCAGGATTGCAGGCCGCCGGGGCCGAGCTTGGTCACGGCGCGGCACCTGCGGATTACGTGCTGGCAGCATTGCTGGATGCCGGCCAGCCGGGACAGCAGGTGCTGGTACCCGGTGTACCCGTCGGTGATCAGCGGCCCGGTGAACGCGGCCGGGATCCCGGCGGCGACATCCGCCTTGCGCCGTGAGGCGATGGCCTGCAGGAAGGTCAGCCGCCCGTCGGGGGTCCGGACGATCAGCACGTGCGGCGCGCCGGCCGCGGCCTTCCCGTCTTTCTCTTCCGGATCCGTTTCTTCGTTCTCGTCCCGTGCCGCGGGCTGCGCGGTCTTGTCCAGGACGTTTACCGGGGTCTCGTCAGCGGCCAGCACCGTCTCCCCGGCCAGGGCCGCGATCATCGCCTCATCGAACCCGGCCTTCCCCAGCTGCGCGGACGTCCGGGCGGCGGCCTTGTCCACCCAGCCGGCCGAGACCGGCACGCCCAGCAGCATGCCCATCACCTGCGCGGCCCGCTCCGGCGGCACGTTCCCGTAGCAGGCCAGCAGCACCGCCGCGGCGTTCAGCACCGGCCCGTAGGACACCGCGCCCGCGTGCAGGCCCGGCGGCGGCTCCGCGAACGTCACCGTCCCGCAGCACGGGCACAAAAACCCCGGCAGCAGCCACTCCGTCACCTTCCGGGCGATCTCCGCGTCGATGACCTGCGCCCACCGCGGCTCCGCAGCCTCCGCGCCGTCCAGCCCGGCATCACAGCGGCGGCACTGCACCGGCGGCTCCGCGTCCTTGCGGTCATCCGGGTCCGGGTCCCTGGCCAGGCCTTTCCCCGTGTGCCCCGGCTGCCCGCCCGGCTTGCGGTCCTTACTGCGCTCCCGCTCCGACTGCTGCCGCGCCCGCCGCGCCTCTTTCGCCCCGATCCGCTCCTTCGACGACGGCGTACCCGAATCAGAGCTGTCCATCGACAGGCGCCGCTCCACCTCCGCCAGCCGCAGCTCCAGCCGCCGCCGCAGCTCCCGCTCGGCAGCCAGCTCGCCGCGCAGCACGCCGATCTCCGCGTCCTTTGCCTCCACCACGGCACGCAGCCGCCGCACCAGGCCGCCCAGCTGCTCACCGGCCACCCCAGGCTCATCGGACACAAACCGCAAGCATGCTCAACCTGAACTAAACGTTCAACCACCCAGCCAAGCCGGCGTGTCGCAGAGACCCCGTGAATGGACACCCGGCTTGGAGTTCAGGCGCGAAAAGCGGCGTGAGCCGGGCGCGGTGGCCTTGCGCCCCGGCCGCGCCGACGTGAATAATGTTCGCTGCGCGGCGAAGCTCAGCGGTTAGCCGCTCCGCAAGGTCCAGAGACGCGGCCTGCTTCACTTTTTCGTGCGGACAGATGGTGGTGGTACGTGTCTCAAGAGCGCTATCCGGTGCTGTGGATCGGCCAGGCAGCCGTGGTCACGCTGCCCGTGGAGATAGACGTGACCAATGCCGACATGGTCCGGGAGGAACTCCTCGCCGTAATGGACCACGGCGCGGCTTTGCTGATCGCGGACATGAGTAAAACGAGCTTTTGCGATTCCGCCGGAGTAAGCGCTCTGGTGCGCGTATTCAGGCGGGCCTCCTCCGGCGGAAGTGCCATGCGGCTGGTCGTCAGTACGCCGGCCGTGCAGCGAGTGCTCTCGATAACGGGAGTCGACCGGCTGGTGGACATGTTTCCCAGCGTCGCCGCGTCACTGGCAAGCCCCTACGACCAATCGGGGCAGGTCCAGCCGAGCAACGCCGCGGCCAAGGCCGATACTGACGGCGGCGGCGGTTAGCGCTGCCCCTCCTCGAACGGCGGCGCCGGCTGCGGGGGCTCGCCGGTGACGCTGGTTACCACCGCGCCGGCGATATCCCGGAGTTTCACATTGCTATTTTGCGAGGCGGAACGCAGGATCGCGAAGGCACCAGCCTGCGTGCAATGCTCCCTGGCCATGATTATCCCGAGCGCCTGATCAATTACCGTCCGGGAAGTCAGCGACGAACGCAACTGATCGATCAGGGCGGCGTGCGAGGCCAGCCTCATGGCCAGCAAAAGCGCGCATCCCGTGCGAAGCCGCCTGCGCCTCGAACTCGGGCCAGCGCGCCTTCTCGGCCGTGTCCTCGATGCGCACTACGTGGCCATCGCGCATAGCGTGCAGGCACGGGCCGTCGTCGAGTTCGTACTGCGCCTCGTCCACCTGCGCGGCGACATCGTCGCTGCAGGCCACAGTGCGCGGCCTGCCGCCGGGCTGCATGGTCATCCCGCAGGACAGGCCACCGCTTACCAGCCGGGCCGCCAGCACCGCCATCTCGTGCAGGAACTGCTCGACGCTCTCCGTGCTGAGCAATGCGCCGTGCAGTTCCTTTAGATTCCCCGCCTCAAGATCCACTGCATCGGCGAATTCCGTCGCGGCATCTACTCCGAGTTCACTATTCATCGGCACCCACCTAATTGATACGCATCCCGCGTACCCTCGCATTTGGATTCGTTTGCGCTCTTCTACCCTTTGCCTGCAGATCAAACGTTGCCGCCCGCCGACGGCGCGAGCCGTCATACCCTTTCGGGCTCAGACGTGCCGCATGTCACATGGCTGGCAGGCGCGCGGACGCAGGCCGGCGCGGGCCGTAAGCTCGCCCTGGACCTTACGCCAGATCAACCACAGTGAGTTAGCACAGGTAACAGAGTGACGCTAGATTTGGGCAAGTCGTACCGTTTGGCATGTGACGGACGGTACGGAACCTTATGATGTTCGGTGACGTAGTGATAGGCCACTGCCGATCGCGGTGCCCACCCAGCCGGTCGCGGGTCGCCAGCGACGCCGCAGTGTCTGATGGAGCCAGGATGAAATCCCGCAATGTGCTCGTAGCGTCGGCCGTCGCAGTCGCGATGCTGGCCGCCGGATGCTCCTCAGGCGGATCGGGGGGCGGCCCGCCGCGGGGCAGTCTCGAGAAGACGAACATCGTCGTCGACGCGTTCCCGGCCATCGACTCGGCAGGCCTGTACATCGCCCAGACGGAGGGCCTGTTCGCCGCCCAGGGCCTGCACGTGACGATCGTGCCGGTGACGACTCCCCCGCCGTCCACGCAGGAACTGGTCAACGGCCAGGAGCAGGGCAAGTACGACATCACCGCCGGGGACTACGTCACCTACATCGAGGACCAGCTCGGCGCGATGAACGCGCCCAAGGTGGACCTGCGCATCATCGCCGAGTCCTCCTTCCTGCAGCCGAACGTGCTGACGGTGCTGGTCAAAGGCGGGTCGCCGATAAGCCTGATCGGCCAGCTCAAGAACAAGGTCGTCTCGGTGAACGCGCCGAACGACATCGGGACCCTGCTGATCGATTCCCTGCTCGTCGCGCATGGCCTCACGCCGAGGCAAGTGCATTACGCCAACGTGCCGTTCCCGGCCGTGGCGCCGACCCTGACGAATCCGAAGACCCAGGTCAGCGCGGCGTTCGCCCCCGAGCCGTTCGTCAGCCTCGGCGAGGCAGGCGCCGGCCTGCAGGAACTCGCGGACCTCGACGCAGGCGCCACCCAGGACTTCCCCATCCAGGGGTACGCGGTCACCGCGGCGTGGGCGAAGAAGTACCCCAATACGCTGAAGGCGTTCACCGCGGCGCTGTCCCAGGGGCAGCAGATCGCCGACACGGACCGCGCCGCCGTGGAAAACGCCATCGAGAAGTACCTGGGTATCCAGAAGGAGGCGGCCGCGTTCATCTCGCTGCCGGCCTTCCCGCTCGGGGTTGACGCGGTGCGGCTCCAGCGCGTGGTGGGTGCCATGACCCGGTTCGGCCTGCTGCCGAAGGGAAACACGTTCAAGGTCACCAGCATGATCGGCGGCTGAGCCGTCCCGGTCCCGCGGGCGGCGCCTGTCAGGACTATCGCCGGGACCAACGGCACTTGCCGCGTCCGCGCCCCGGGTGCAGCGTCAAAGCTGGGGGTGGTGCAGATGAATGACGACGGCACCCCGCCGCTCGCCGACACGTTGCCGCGGATCGCGGACCGTGAGTACGGACGGCGAACGACCGTGCCTCGCGTGCTCCAATCCGCCGGGCGCACCCGGGCGTTCGCCGCCGGTGACGAGCGGGGGCGGATGCGGGCTGCCGACACGGACCGCGACCGCGTGGTGGAATTCCTCAACGTGGCCTACAGCGAAGGCCGGCTGTCCAAGGACGAGTACGACGGCCGCCTGGAGAACGCCTTCTCCGCGCGCACCTACGCCGACCTGGACCAGCTCGTGACCGACCTGCCTGCCGCGCGGGCGGCCGCGGTGACCCCGGTGGCGGTGACCCCGGTGGCCAAGACCAACGGGCTCGCGATAGCGAGCCTCGTCTGCGGGCTCGCGCAGTTCATGTTCGGGCCGCTGGCGACCATCCCGGCGATCGTGTTCGGTCACGTGGCCCGGCACCAGGTCAGGCGTACTGGCGAGCAGGGGGCTGGCCTGGCGCTCGCGGGCTTGATACTCGGCTGGGCGGCGGTGATCTTGGGCATTGTCCTGATCCTCCTCGTCGGCCTGGCCATGTCCACCGGGATGAACGGCACCATGCACTGAGCAGCCGAGAGCCTCCCGCATAGCCACGTCACCGCGCGACGAGATCGGCACTGAGGTCCCCCTCGGCCGCCACTCGCGAGGCCGTCAGGAAGCGCCCGGCGGCTCTGTACTTAGCCCGTTTCGGCGTTTCAGGGCCGTGCGGGCAGCAAACGGCCGGTCGCGTCATCGCGACCGGCCGGTGAGCTGAGTGTGGGCGATACTGGGATCGAACCAGTGACCTCCTCGGTGTGAATGAGGTCCGGCCATCTTCCTGGCCACGGCTTTCCGGTGGAAGGCCAGGTCAGAGGCTTCTCTTCGGCACAGTTGGGAGAGATTCAGGGCGGTCCGCGCTAGTTGCGACCTCCCAAATTCCTCCCAGTTGATCATGGAGGAGCAGCTCATGCCCGATCCCCATTCCACCAGGCACGCAACGGAGGCGGGGCGATGACGACGCTTACCGCTTCCTCGCAGCTCACCGATGGCTGCGACGTGGCCATGGCTAACGCTATCGACCGGCTTATTCGCATCTCCACGGCGGTCGCTGTACTCGCGGTAGCGAGCGTCGCCGCGTATGTGTCGTACTGGCATGCCTACGCGGTCGTACGGACCCACGGCGAGAGTGGCCTCACCGCCCGGCTGGAACCAGCCACGATCGATGGCCTGGTCTACGCCTCTAGCATGGTGATCTTGTACGCGGCGAGGCACGGGAGTCCCGTGCCTCGCTTGGCCCGCTGGCTGCTCGGGCTGGGGATCGCGGCCACTTTGACGGCGAACATGGCCCAGGGCTGGTCACATGGTCCTGTCGGAGCTGCGGTCGCGGCCTGGCCTGCGGTCAGTCTCGTGGGTTCATATGAGCTCCTGGTCTGGCTCATTCGCACTGCTGGGACGGTGGAACGTGGAGTCTCAAGTGAGCACCCAGCCGCGGCCGACGGAGGGCATCATGGCCGGAACGAATTTAGCTCAGCGGCCGAGAAAGGAAGGCGGACGAGCCAGCAGGCCTGCAATGACGACACCCTCAGGCGGGAAGATTCCGGAGATAACGTAAATGACGAAGCGGTAGCGGCTTACCAGATGAGCGTTCAGGCCGGAAATCCACTTTCCGAGCGAAAGCTGGCACAAATGTTCGGTCGAACCTCCCGCCGCTGGGCGCGAGCCAGGATCAGCCATGCCCGGCAGGTACCGCTTCCCGCGGCCCTCCAGGAGACTCCGGCAGACTCGGCTTGAGCCGCGGGAACGACAGCAGAACTTGAGAGTCATGACCTGCCGGTTAACAGAAGGCCTGTCATAGCCGGGGATCACGGATGCCTGAGATGTTGTCAGCCCGTCTGGCCTGCATGAAGGCTGCCATGGGCTAACACGGTCATTTTAGCAAGCGTGCCGCCCGGTGCCGGGCAGTACCGTTTTGTCTGTGTTATTCCCGTGTTGATCTTTCCCGGGGCCCGGAGTTGTGTTGGTTTTGTGTTGCCCGCAAAACGGCAGGTCATCCCCCGCTCCCGGGGCACCGATCCTGAACCTGCCGTGCCCGCGTGGGCTCATGGCACCGACGGCGTCGTAGAGGGGCTGTCTGGTAGTAGATGTCGGTGCTCGGCTGCTGTGAGACCGGAGTACTCGCTGGGGATCAGCTTGAGCTGGACGAATTGGCGATGTTCGATGATGCCGTTGAACCAATCGGTAGCGACCTGCAGCCTGTTGGCAGGCAGGGTAGGCGCACAGGTGGTAGGCGCGGGTGAGGATCTTGGCGGGGATACCGGATAACGGGATGTCAGCGGGTCGGCCACTGCCTGCCAGTTCCGCTGGACCTCGTCGAACCTATCGGCGACGAACCGCCGTTTAACTGACCATGTAGAGGTCGCCTGCAGACGCGCCCGCAGCGGTCTCAGGCGGGGACGATACCTAGACTGCGAGGCCCGACTTCTGGAGACAGACCGTCGCTCCCGGCCGTGATGCAGGAGGTTTCGGGCCTCGCAGCGGGGGGCGCTGCGCCGACAGGGTAGCGCGGCGGGATGGTGTCCGCGTCGCCGGCCAGGGCGCGATAGAGCTGGCTGCGCGAGCTGATCCCCAGCTTCGTGAACACCTTTCCTAGGTGGTACTGGACCGTGCGCGTGCTGATGAACAGGCGGGCGCCGATCTCCGGGTTCGACAGTCCGTCCCGGGCCAGCCCCGCGACCTGGGCCTCCTGGGCGGTCAGCTCGACGGTGTGCTCGATGGTGCGCTTACGGGCGGTCTCGCCTGTGGCCCTCAGCTCGCGCCGGGCCCGCTCGGCGAACGCTCCGATGCCCATTGCGTCCAGCATCTCGTAAGCGGCGCGCAGCTGCTCCCGGGCCTCGCCGCGGCGGCGCTTGCGGCGCAGCCACTCGCCGTAGAGCAAGTGCGCGCGGGCCAGGTGCGCGCGGACCCGGGTCCGGCCCAGCCTCTCGATCGACTCCCGGTAACAGCTCTCGGCCGCATCGCCGTCGCAGAGCAGGGCGCGGGCGCGGGCTTCGATTCCAAGCACCCATTCGGTCGGGGTCACGCGCGTGCGTTCGGACAGCCACTCCATGGCGGCCTCGACCAGCGCCACGTCACCGGTCCTGGCCGCCGCCTCGGCCAGCTCGGGCACGATATGGGATCCGCTGCTGCGGATCCAGAAGCCTCCGTGGCGCCTGCCGCAGGCCGCGTTCGCATGGGAGTTCGTAAGTCACCTGCTGTTCGGCTTGGCTCTGGAATTGGGACGTCGGAGCGCTTCGCAGGTTCTCGCCGTGCGGTCCTCAGCTTCGAGTCCCGCTGAGAACGGGCGTAATCGTGCATTGCCTGCTCGCGTGCCCGGTACCTACTGGGCCCGAGCTGGAAAGTCGGGTACTCGGCATCGAAGTGATGGGCGAGACACTCCCCTGCCGTAGCCGTCGAAGGACGTCTGGGCCCCTGTCCCGGGCTCAAGTACCGCGATCCGCGTGTAGCCGAGGCTGGCGCCCCGGTGGCGATGATCCACTGCTTCCAGGCTGGCTACGGCCTGGCCGCGTTCAGCGTCGGGCCGCTGACCAGCGCGGGCATCGGCCTGCCGGCGATCTTCGCGGCCTGCGCGGCCGTCGCTGCCGTCATGGGCGTGCTGTCCCTGCTGGCCGCGCACCACCAGCCATCGCCAGCCGCGGACCATCCCCGGCCGACACGTCCGCGGCCGCTTCCCGACCCCGCCGTACGAACCGAAGAAGCGCCGACCTGATCGCGCGGTGTTTGTTTGGGCCGAACGGACAGTAGTGCTTGGTCCCCGGACCTCATCCGGCCGGACTGCGCCACGATCGCCGGCGGGCAGCAGGCTATCGGCCTGCTTCGGACCCCAACTGCCTCCGGCCGGAGGCGTCCACGTTGACAGGCGATGGGGTCCTCGGCGATCTGCCCGAACTCCGGCAAGACCTGCGGCGCTCGCTGGGGGCTGCGATGGCGCCCACCGGTTCGCCAAAGCCGGCACTCTGGTGGGCAAGGGTGATGGCCGATGCGCCCGTGACCGGCTGGCCGGGGCGGACAGTGCCACTAGCACTCTTGACGGTGTGGGCTTCCGGGGGCCCGGCGAAGCTGAACGCATGTCTCGCAGAACGGCCCGCTGATGGAGATGAGCTGACCGGCTGCAGGTTCAGAAGGGATGATGCGGTTGCTGGAACTGGTCGGCGGAACGGACCTTCTCGCCTGGGTGGCGGTCAAGGCTGTCCTGATGTTCGCAGTGGCCGTCATCGGCCTGCGGCTTGGAGAGCGGCGCACGCTGGCCCAGCTCGGCGCGTTCGACTTCGCGGTCGCCGTCGCCATCGGCGCGATCATCAGCCGGACCGTGACTGCGGCGTCGGCGTCCTTCGCTGCCGGCGCAGTCGCCCTGGTCACCCTCCTGGTCGTGCACCGCCTGGTGGCGCTCGCCCGGCGGCACAGCCGGATCGCCCGTCTCATTGACCATCCGCCCCGGGTCCTGGTCGCCCGGGGCGAGATACAAGCTCGTGAACTTGGCCGGGCCGGCCTGACAGCCGCGGACGTGCACGCGCTGTTGCGCCAGCAGAGCGTGGACGACCTTGGCCAGGTCGGGTACCTGCTGTACGAGACCCGCGGCGTGACGACGTTGCTCGGCGCCGACTGTGAACCTGGCCCGCTGATGCGCGACGCGCTTTTCGCCGCCGGGTATCGCGATGTGGCCGAGCCTGTTGAACGGCATATCCGTCAGCAGCGCTGACGAATACTGCCTCATGGCGGCATCCATGACTCCTCCCGGAGGGCATGGGAGTGATCACGAGTCACGGCTTCAGGGGTCATGGCAGGAGCACCCATATCCGGTGCGGAGCGGCCGGGACGGCAAGGACGATGCCGTAGCCGACGGGCGTCGGGCGCAGCCCGGATCGCATGGCGAGGACACCTGCCACCACCGCCGACAACCCGACGCTGAGATAGCAGACGATGTAGATGGCCGCTATGAGCGCGCTGCGGCCGCCACGGACCGTGAAACGCTACGGCCGGGGTGTGACGGTGATGGCTCCGGGGGTGTGGCTGCCGGTTGCCTGAACGAGCGCCTGGGCGGCATCCGCGAGGCTGTAGCAAGCGGTGACCGGGATGTGCAGCTGCCCGGCGGCGAAATGCGTCACGAGCCGGCGCAGCAAGGATCCGTCGGAGCGGACGTAGACGTTGGCGACCGTGATGCCGCGCTCCTGGCGGGGCGGGTCCGAGGTAATGGTCGCCAGCCGCCCGCCGTCGGCGACCGCGCGGATCGCGGTAGCGGCGCCGCCGGGGGCCGCGTTGGCTGCCGCAGCCACTCCGCGGCCTGCGGTGAGCGCGCGGACCTGGCCCGGCCAATCGGGGTCGTGGTAGTCGATCACGTCGTCCGCCCCCAGCGCGGCCACCCGCTGCCGGCTGGACGGCCCGGCCGTCGCGATGACCCGCGCGCCGCGCAGCGCGGCTAGGGCGACCAGCAGGCCGCCGGTGACCCCGCTGGCTCCGTTGACCAGGAGCTGCTCACCGGCGTGCAGGCCTAGCGCGTCGCCGAGAACCTGCGCGGCGGTGAGCGCGGGCACCGGGAACGCGGCCGCGGCTGCCCAGCTGGCGGCGGGCGGGATGCGGGCGAGCAGTGCGGCCGGGGCGATCAGCCGGGGCGCCCAGGTCCCCTGGTCCCGCAGCGGCACCGGGTGCGTCATCACCGCATCACCGGGCGCCCACTCGCGGACCGCCTCCCCCGCCGCCAGCACTGTACCCGCCGCCTCCACGCCCAGCGCCATCGGCGGTTCGCCCCCCACATCCCAGCCGCCTGCCCGGACGAACTCATCCCAGTTGCCCACCCCCGCAGCCATCACCTCGAGCAGCACCTCGTCACCGGCCAGCGGCCGCGGCTCGCCCACCTCGATCAGCTCCACCCGGGCACCCACCGTACGAATCCCCGCTACCTGCATCTCCCACCTCCACGTCTTGTATCCTCTGTGTCGATTGGCAGCCGGACCGGAATGCGGACTTCCCAGGGCGGTGCCCTTCTGGCCGGTGGGCCCTGCAGCAGTAGAGCCCGCTAGCCCGTCGGCGACATGGGTTCAGCTTCACCCGCGCCCCTGGTGGCCGACACCCTCAAGGCTGCTAGTGCCTAGGAGTACGCGACGAGCAACCCCAAGCAATGAATGCGCTCAACGCATAGTTGATGGACTTATCAGTTAACGGTGTTAGCACCGAATCACCTGATCATGTGATGTCGGCTCGCTAAGCCAGCCGTGAACATCGGAAGTGTGCCGCCAGGGTGCTAGCCACCCTGTTGGAGTCGAAAACTCCCGCGCGATCTCCAATGCGCCCGCCCAGGCGGGCTGAAGGCACGCTGACGTTCTGGAGGACTGACCAGCCATGCCAACTGATACGCCGATGCAGCTCGGGATGATCGGACTCGGCCGGATGGGCTCGAACCTCGTCTGCCGGCTCATGCGCGACGGCCACCGGTGCGTGGCCTACGAGCGGAACCCGGACGTGGTCAAGGGGCTGGCAGCCGAGGGTGCGACCGGCGCGGAGAGCCTGGCCGACTTCGTGGCCAAGCTGGACAAGCCGCGCAACATCTGGATCATGGTCCCGGCCGGCGTCGTCCAGTCCACCCTCGATCAGCTGCGCCCGCTGCTGGACGCCGACGACATCGTGATCGACGGCGGAACTCTTACTACCGGGACGACATCGGCCGGGCGGCCGATCTCAAGCGGGACGGCATCCACTTCATCGACGTCGGGACGAGCGGCGGCGTGTGGGGCCTGGACCGGGGCTACTGCCTGATGATCGGCGGCGAGGACGAGCCGGTGCGGCGGGTGGATCCCATCTTCAAGACCATCGCGCCCGGCAAGGGCAGTGCGCAGCCCACGCCGGGTTTGCAGCCCGGGGGCACCGCCGAGCAGGGTTACCTGCACTGCGGGCCTTCCGGAGCGGGCCACTTCGTCAAGATGGTGCACAACGGCATCGAGTACGGCATGATGGCCGCGATCGCCGAGGGCCTGTCGGTCATCAGGGGCGCGGACATAGGCCTGCACCAGGACGAAATCGACGCGGAGACCACGCCGCTGCGCGACCCCTGGGCCTACCAGTACGAGATCGACGTGAGCCAGGTGGCCGAGGTGTGGCGCCGGGGCTCCGTGATCAGTTCCTGGCTGATCGACCTGACCGCCGCCGCCTTCGCCAAGTCGCCCGACCTGGAGGAATTCAGCGGGCGCGTGTCCGATTCCGGTGAAGGCCGCTGGACGGTGCTGGCCGCGGTGGACGAGGGCGTGCCGGCGTCGGTGATCGCCGCGTCGCTGTACGAGCGGTTCGACTCCCGCGACGCCGGCGAGTTCACGTGGAAGGTCTTATCCGCGCTGCGCTCGGAGTTCGGCGGGCACCTGGAGAAGAAGGCCTGACCCATGGCTGCCATGAACCGGGGACCGCGGCCGGACAATCACGTCATCGTGCTGTTCGGAACGCCATCAGCCTGGGCGGCGTTCTGGTCTGCTTCGCTGCCCTCGCGCTGGCCGCGATCGCCTTCGTCTACTGGTTCCTGCCGGAGACCAAGGGCCTGCCCGTGGAGGACATCGGCCCGCCTCTTCGAACGGCACAAGGCGACCGCGACACTCGTCGCCTACCGCCCGACAGTAAAGGGATGAACCATGGAACCACCCGCCACCGGCTACGAAACCATCGACCACGGCGAGTCGCACGTGCACCGCTGGCGCGTGTCACAGCTCACGCGTCTGGGGATCCCCGGGCCGCTGGCAGAGGTCTACGCCGACCACCTCGACTGGCATCAGGTCGCCCGGCTGGTGCAGCACGGTTGTCCCCCCGGGCTCGCACTCCGCATCGTCGGCCGATACGGACCGCTCGCCAACACTAATAGCTGTCTTGAAGATGTGGTCCGCTGGATCACCGATGAAGCTAAACCCGTGTTGCAGGCAGGCTCAGCCTGTTCAGCAGCCGACCGCCCCTAGCAAGTTCACCGCCGACGACAGGACTCAGCAATGACCACAACCGCAGTCACGTCCGGGACCGGCCTCGACGTGGTAGCCGAACTGGCCGCGCAGCTCCGGGTGGACTCGGTCCGCTCGTCGACCAGCGCAGGCTCGGGGCACCCTACCTCCAGCATGTCGGCGGCCGACCTGCTCGCCGTGCTCGTCACCCGGCACCTGCGCTACGACTGGGACGACCCGCGGCTGGCCGCCAACGACCACCTGATCTTCTCCAAGGGCCACGCCTCGCCGCTGCTGTACTCGGTGTTCAAGGCCGTCGGCGTCGTCTCCGAGGAGGAGCTGATGACCGGATACCGGCGGTTCGGGCAGCGCCTTGAGGGCCACCCGACCCCGGTCCTGCCCTGGGTGGACATGGCCACCGGCTCGCTCGGCCAGGGGCTGCCCGACGGGGTGGGGGTCGCGCTGGCTGGCAAGTACCTGGACCGGCTGCCGTACCGGGTCTGGGTGCTGTGCGGCGACAGCGAGCTGGCCGAGGGCTCGATCTGGGAGGCGCTGGACAAGGCCTCCCATTACAGCTTGTCCAACCTGATCGTTATCGTCGACGTCAACCGGCTCGGGCAGAGCGGCCCGACCGAGCTCGGCTGGGACCTCGATGCCTACGCCGCCCGCGCTGCGGCGTTCGGTGCCCGCGTCATGGTCATCGACGGTCACGACCTGGCCGAGATCGACGGCGCCCTGGCCGCGGCCGAGGGCGGCATCGCCGGCGGGCAGGCCACGGTGATCCTGGCCAAGACGGTCAAGGGCCGCGGGTTCTCCGAGGTCGAGAACAAGGAAGGCTGGCACGGCAGGCCCTTCCCGCCGGACATGGCCGAACGGGCGATCGCCGAGCTCGGCGGCGTCCGCAACCTGGTGCTGCGCGGCCCGCGCCCGGAGCCGGTTCCCGCCAGCCACCAGCCGGCCGCGCCAGCAGACACTGGCGCGGCATCGCCCGAGTACGCCGTCGGCGACAAGGTGGCCACCCGCAAGGCCTACGGGGACGCGCTGGTTGCCCTGGGCGCCCGTGACCCGAAGGTCGTGGCACTGGATGGCGAGGTCAAGAACTCCACCTTTGCCCTCGAGTTCGCCCAGGCCTACCCGGACCGGTACTTCGAGATGTACATCGCCGAGCAGCAGATGGTGGCCGCCGCCACTGGCCTGGCTGTGCGCGGCTACCGTCCGTTCGCCTCCACCTTCGCCTCGTTCTGGACCCGTGCCCATGACTTCATCCGGATGGGCGCCATCTCCGGCGTCGACCTGCGGCTGGCCGGCTCGCATGCCGGCGTCGAGATCGGCGCCGACGGCCCCTCCCAGATGGGCCTGGAGGACCTGGCCATGATGCGGGCGGTGCACGGATCCACCGTGCTGTACCCGGCCGACGGCACCAGCACCGCCGCGCTCGTCGAGGCGATGGCCGCCACCGCGGGCATCAGCTACATCCGCACCACCCGCGGCTCCTACCCCGGCCTCTACCCTGCCGGCGAGGCCTTCCCCGTCGGCGGCTCCAAGGTGCTCCGCACCAGCGAGCACGACGAGGTGACCTTCATCGGCGCGGGCGTCACCCTGCACGAATGCCTGCGCGCCGCGGACATCCTTGACGCCGAAGGCATCGGCGCCCGCGTCATCGACTGCTACTGCGTCAAGCCTATCGACACCGCCACGATCACCGCGGCGGCGCAGGCCACCGGCGGGCGGATCGTGATCGCCGAAGACCACCACCCCGAAGGCGGGCTCGGCTCGGCGGTCACCGATGCCCTGCTCGCCGCCGGGCAGCGCGACCTGTCCGTCGCGCACCTCGCGGTCCGCGAGATGCCAGGCTCCGGGACCGGCCCGGAGCTGCTCGCGTGGGCCGGCATCGACGCAGGCCACATCGCCGCCGCCGCCCGCCGGCTGGCCGGCAGCAAATGATGTCACACCACGACCCATGGCCAGATCGCCTGAGCCCACGTGGTAGTGCAGCAGTTCCAGGCGTGGCGTGGGCCAGGTCCGGCGCGAGCCGGGTGACGCTGACGTCGACGTCCTCGGCGTCGTGGAGGTCGTCGAGGTCGAAGTTCTCCACGGCGGTCCGGATGACCCGGTGCAGGTCCTCCGTGCGCGAGGCGTCAGCCCCCACGCCGACCGCGCAGCCGATCGTCCGGCGGCGGCTATGACCCCGGCCCTGTAGTCCGGGTGCATGACGTAGTCGACGACCACGTTCGCGCCTTCCGCGGCAGCGGCCAGCACGATCGCCTCGCCGATGCCGGTATTGCCGCCGGTGACCACGATGGACTTGCCTTCGAGCAACATGCCTTTCTCACTCTCGGTCGGTGGTGCCGGACGGCTGTCGTCGAGTTGGTTGTCACGCAGGTATCCCGGGCGATGGTCAGACGAATCCGCCGTTGGCGTAGACCACCTGGCCGTTGACCCACCGCCCGGCCGGCCCGGCCGGGAACGACACGACGCCGGCGACGTCGCCGCGCCGGCCGAGACGGCCCAGCCGCGGCAAGGCGGCCAGCTGTTCCTGCTCGTCGGCATTTCGATGGCGCGATTGTGCTCGCCGCTGCGCACGTCAGCGGTGAGGCAGTTCCAGCTCGGGCACAGATGGCCACCACGCTGGGGTTCCACATCATCCTGGCCTGCCTGGGGATCGCGCTGCCCACGACCGTGCTGCTGGCCGAGTTCACCGGCCTGCGGCGGGGGATGAGACCGCAATGCGGCTGGCGCGGCGGCAAGGTCTTCACCGAGCTCGGTATCAGCTCGCGCAGCCTGCTCCACCGGGTCCTGCCCGGCGACGCCTAAGGCCATCATGCCGCGGCCAGGCCCGGGGCCCGCGCTGTCGCCGGAGCAGATACCACGGTCCGTTCGGGAGAATAAGGACCTTAACCCGAACGGACCGTGGCGCATTGCCGCCGTCTGTGCTGGCAGCGGCGAGAGCTAGGTGACGACGATGCCGGCGGGAGCGCCGGGGCCGGGCAACGAGGTAGGGGAGGTGACCAGTTCGGTCAGGTTGCCGCCTGCACGGCGAACGCGCCGACGGCGTCGGCCTTGCTCTCATCGACGAACAGGTAGCGGCCGTCCGGGCTCAGCCGCGCGTCTACCGCGGCGACGCCGGTGCCGCAGACCTGGGTGCTGCCCAGCAGCCTCAGCGCGCCGCCGGAATCGATCGAGTAGCGGGAGATCGTTCCCGATGGGGTATTCACGGTGAGCAGGAACCGGCCATCGTGGCTGATCTCCACCCAGCACGGAGCGGTCTGGCCATCGGCGAACGGGGAGGTTCCGATCGGGGTCAGCGTGCCGTCCGGGGAATGGTGAACGCCGAGACCGTGCCCAGGCCGATGCCGTTGTGGGCGTTGGACACGAACAGCTGACTGGGGTTGGTCGGGCGGAACTCGCTGCCGAGCGGACCAAGGCCCTGCGCCGGGAACGGCGATCCCGGCGCCGCGGTCAGGCGGTCGTCGGGGCGGACCGTGAAGCTGTCGATCAGGGCTGTCCCCACCCGAGTCCCGACGAGGTTGGTGCCGGTGCCGTTGAACAGCATGTCGCCCGGCTGGGAACCGGATGGCAGCGCCACGGTCGACCCGGGGATCGGCCGCAGGCCGCCGTCGGGAGTAAGCCGGAAGCCGGTATAGTCGCTGCCGCCGTTGCCGGCGTTGGCCAGGTACACCAGGTCACCGCCAGGTCCCCGGGGGAAGTGCTCCTGGCTGGCACCTTGAATGCTTTGCGATGAGCATGAAGTACCTCGGCTGAACAACCTCGGCGGGCACTTCGACGCCCGTGACAAGTGACTCCAGGCATCGGCCGGCCGATCGAGGCTTAGCTACGGCGCTAAATGCTTCCTCAGCGCCTTGTCGCTGACCGCGCCGACCGGCCTGCCCCTGAAGGTAGCTGCCTTGATGATGTGGACGGTCGGGATGACCGTGACCCTGAATTCATGCCGCGCATTTCGGCCTGTCACGTCCGCCCATCCCGCCCTTCGCATCCCGCAGCGGCGGGTCTTCGTGGCGGGCCGAGGACAAGGAGTTAAGGAGACCTGATGACCGGTGAACTGATCGAGCTGCAGGTAAGCGCCGTCCGTTACGCCTGCGGGCAGATGACGGCCCTGCATCTGAAAGCCTTGCACGACAGCATTGAGCAAGCGTGCCGCATTCCGGCTGCGTTTTGGTGGGACCGCAAGGCGGCGGCGCACGCCGAAATCTTCAACCTGCTGGCGGACTCGGTCAATGAGCCGCTCGTGGGAAGAGTGCTCAGCAGCGGGGCCGGGCTCGCCTATGACCTCATGATCGCGGCCGGGCGCGCGGCGGACGGGATGATCACCAGCTCACGACAGCGCCTTCTCGCGCACCTAAGCGGCGGGGACTTTGAAGGGGCGGCCCTGGAGATGGAAAAGCATCTCCGCGTCCTGCACTACATGGGGCGCCTGGCCAATTGCGCGGCGCACCGCACATCTGCGTGATTCCGTGTCCGATGCGCCGCCCGAAACGTGCGAGGCTCGATAATCCCGCCCTTCACGATGTCCGGGGCATGCATGCCGACCGAGCCGCAGACGGCCTTTCGATGCGCTGTGTACCAGGGGAAGGAGACCGGCGATGCCGGCTGAGGTATTCCGGCTGTATGTCTTCGCCCGCCACGCCGAGTCGACAGCGAACGCCGCGCACGTGCTCAGCAGCGACCCGTCGCGCCCAGTCGCGCTGACTGCCCGAGGGCGAGTACAAGCGCGTGCCCTCGGCGCGCTGCTCGCCAACGTGCCCGTGGACCTGGCCGTCGGCACGCGCCTTCTGCGCACCCGGCAAACGATCGACATCGCCCTGCACGGCCGGCAGATACCTGTTCTGATCGAACCCGGCTTCGACGAACTCCAGGCCGGGGACCTCGATGGCGCGCCAATCCAGGCCTACCGGTCCTGGAAGCACCTGCACGCCCCGGACAGCCGCTTCCCTCATGGCGAAAGCCCCGCGGATGCGCTCCGTCGCCACGCGAATGCGCTGCGGCGCCTTCTGGCCAGAACGGAAACGGTCACGCTGGTGGTCATTCACGAGTTCGCCCTGCGGCATATCGCGATGGCCGCCGCGGCCGGCGGGTCACGCCTGCCTGACATGGCCGTGGCCAACGCAGTTCCGTATCTCTTCGACGAACGGGCCGCCCAGCGCGCTGCCGCCGGCCTGGACGCGATGGCCCGGTCCGGGCAGCCTCGGTAACTCGCTGGGTGACACGGACCGGCCGGTGGCCTCTGACTTCACCGTGCGCCGCTGAGGTCCCGCGTACGCCGGCGTGCGCCTGTTGGCGCTCCACCGTGCACGTCGGCGTGGCGCTGGCCGCCCGGTGCGAGGGTCAGCGGTTTCGGCGGCGGGTGAGGGCGGCGAGACCCGCAGTGGTGGCCCGGCTGCCGCGGCCTGCCGAGGCGGTGATTGGCGATGCTGTCCGGATGATCCGGCGGCTGGGGACGTTCGGGTGCCCGGGCTGACGGGGCCGGTTCCTTGCGTTTGGCTTGCCCGCAGAACCTGGCGGCCTTGCAGGGTGAGCAGGAGCGCGTAGGAGGGCCCGACGGTCAGCACGGCGGCGACGGCCAGCCAGATGATCGCGGCCAAGGTTGCGTGCGGGGCGCCCGCAGGACGCCATTGCAGTCACGCTCGAACCGAAGTCATCCCCAAGTCGACCGGGCGGCGTGCCTGCGTCAGGCGCCCCGGCCTCAGACTGCGGCAGCCGCCCTGACGAGGGGATCGCTATCAATGTTCGCCTTCGCGCACCAGGTCTCGCTCGAGCCGACGGACTCTAACAAGTACCTGATTTGACGGTGTGCGAGGCGGGCAGGGCGTCCAGGCTTGCTCGTATGCAACCAGCAGAGCTGCCCATGCGCAGCTACTAGGAGGGAACGCTTGGAACGACGGCGAACTTCGCGGGCCACAAGCTGGTGGTCGGCGGCAGCTGGCCGACGAGCACGCCGACGCGACCCCGCTGGTCAACGCCGCCGGATTCTTCATCCCAGGCCGTTCCTGGAGCACGACGGCCCGTTCTACGACTCCTGCCTCGAGCTGGACCGGGATCTTCTTCACCCAGACCGTCGCCCACGGCATCATCGAGCACGGCCGCGGCGCGTGGGCCACACCCAGCCAGGGATGGAGACCGTCGTGGTGAGCACTCAGCATGATGCAGCGGCCGAGATCGGGGAGCACGGTCTACTTGCCGCGCAGCTAAACGACGGGAGACACGAGGTGAACCAGACCTGTGATCGGTGCGGCCCCGCGGTCCGAGCGGCGTACCGCGTGGACCGTCAGGGCGAGCTTTACCTGTGCAGGTACTGCGCAAGCCACCACTGGTCGGCGCTATCCGCGCAAGGCTGGACCATCTGGCCCGCCGGCGAGCACGCGGTCGCGCCGCAGGCTAACCACTAGAGACCGCGGACGCGGTCCGCCGGGCTGACCTCGGGCAAAGCAGATCCATCTTCACCCTGGACATCCACCGCCGACCGCGCGACGCAGAGCCCGGTCAAAGAGGACCAGTCGGACGACGGCCAACCCCGGTCCCCCCACTCCCGGCACCAGCACCCGCCGGACATCATTGGGCAAAGCATCCCTCTGGTATTCATCGCCCGCGCGGGAGTGGCGGAACTGTCGTTCATGCGTGGTTACTGATCATGGCCGTGTAAGTCCTCGTACCGGATGCATGTGCCCGTCTCGTAACCACGCATCAGCCGCGGTTCTGATCCCCGCCGTGCTCTCCCAGGGGAGTCATGGACGCTGTCATTCGGTAGCGCTGCTGGCGGACATGTCACGCCCGTATCACCGGGCTCGGCATCGGACCGCCGCGGCCGCGCGACGGGCGGGACAGCCGCTAACCTGCGCCACGGCGCACCGGGCCGGTTGCCGCCGAGGCTGAAGAGACCGTCCTTGATTCACTCGCCCACTTCCCGGATCTGCCTGTCCGCAGTCAGCGCCAGCCCGATCACGGCATGCGCGGCGCCCAGGCCGGCACCAGCCGCCAGCCCATGCTGTGGCCTGCTGCCTGCCACCGTTGAGCTGCCCATCCAGTGGCCAGTCTGGTGCTCATCCATCGCGGAACGACGCCGTGCTGCACACCGTGACAACCGGGAACTAGCCAGATTGGGGGTGTGGCGACCAGGCCCGGTAACGCACGCTTTCACCGAGCGAGCCGCCCCAGGCGTCGGTGTCCGCTTTCACTGGCCGCAGCTGAAGGGGAACGGCCCCGCTCTTTCCGCATCCGGTGAGCGTACGGCAGCCTGTCCCGTGCTCACCGGAGGAACTCCACTATGGCGCCGAC
>WNGG01000829.1_pt1 | contig 45239 bp, 43 predicted proteins | sample 5400661 | NCBI WGS metagenome assembly WNGG01 (sample SAMN13153372, study PRJNA577476) | soil metagenome | isolation source: 100 cm soil or saprolite under Garry oak tree replicate 1 | place: USA:California | collected 2016-06-15 | reverse complement strand
ATGGTGGAGGGTAAGGGATTCGAACCCTCGACCTCGGCGTTGCGAACGCCGCGCTCTCCCAACTGAGCTAACCCCCCGAGGCCACAAACGATACTACATCACCGCTTGCCGCCGTCCCCGCCCTTGTTGAAGGCCTGGAGCAGCGGCGTGAAGAGATCCATCGGCAGCGGAAAGAAGGTCGTCGTGGACCGCTCGGATGCGATCTCCCGCATGGTCTGCAGATACCGGAGCTGGACGGCGATCGGGTGCCGCGTGAGCACCTCGGCCGCATCCGAAAGCTTCGCCGCCGCCTGAAACTCGCCGTCGGCGTTGATGACCTTGGCGCGCCGCTCGCGCTCGGCCTCCGCCTGCTTGGCCATCGCGCGCTGCATGTCTTGCGGGAGGTCGATCTGCTTGACCTCCACGGTCGCGACCTTGATGCCCCAGGGCTCGGTGTGCTCGTCGATGATCCGCTGGAGCTGCTGGTTGATCTTGTCGCGCGCCGAGAGAAGGTCGTCGAGCTCGACCTGGCCGAGCACGCTCCGGAGTGTCGTCTGCGCGATCTGCGAGGTCGCATAGAGATAGTCCTGCACCGCGATCACCGCCCGCTCCGGATCCACGACGCGGAAGTAGATGACCGCGCTGACCTTGAGCGAGACGTTGTCGCGCGTGATCACGTCCTGGGGCGCCACGTCGAGCGCGACCGTCTGCAGGCTCACCTTGACCATCTTGTCGATCAGCGGCACGAGCAGGACGAGCCCCGGGCCGTTGCCCTGACCGCCGGGGTTGAAGATGGCCCGCGCGCTGCGTCCGAGCCGGAAGATGACGGCGCGCTCGTACTCGCGCAGAATCTTCGCGAACGAGCCGATGAAGAAGATGACCGCAAAGACCACCACGAGGATCAGCAGCGAATCGACCGAGATCATGGGGCTCCTCCCTTCGTGTCGGCCCTGGCGACTTTCAGCGTGAGCCCGTTCACCGCGACCACCCTCACGTGCGCGCCGGCCTCGACCGGCTCCCCCTCGGCCACCGCGCGCCAGATCTCTCCGTACACCTGGACCTGCCCCTCCGGAGCCAACCGCTCCTTGACCGTCGCCAGCTGACCCACGAGGCCGCTCGGGCCCAGGAGCTGGCGGCGCCCGAGCGCCCGCACCCCGGCCGCGACGACGAACAGGAAGAGCGCGCCCGTCGCGCCGACCATGGGCACGATCGCCCACCACGACACACGCAGGCCGATCTCGGGGGCGTCGAACAGCATGAGCGAGCCGAGCGCCATCGAGACGATACCCCCGATCGCGAGAATGCCGTGGCTCACGATCTTGATCTCGGCAACCAGCAGGACGATCCCGAACAGGATCAGGAGGAGCCCCGCGTAGTTGATCGGGAGGCTCTGGAAGGCAAAGAACGCGAGGATCAGCGAGATCCCGCCGATGACTCCGGGCAGGACCGCGCCCGGGTTGGAGAGCTCGAAGAAGAGGCCGAGCATCCCGAGCATCATCAGCACGTAGGCGACGTTCGGGTCGGTGATGACGTTGAGGACCCGGTCGCGGAAGCCGATCTCGATCGGCGTCACCGGGGCGCCGCGCGTCGCGAGCGTCACGACCCCCCGTGGCGTCTTGACGGCGCGCCCGTCGATCTTGTCCAGGAGGTCCGGGAGGGAGTCGGCCACGAGGTCCACGACCTTGAGCTTCACCGCCTCGCGCTCGGTGATCGAGACGGCCTGGCGCACCGCCTTCTCCGCCCAATCGGCGTTTCGCCCTCGCTCGAGCGCGATCGTCCGGATGAACGCCGCGGCGTCGTTCTCGATCTTCTTCATCATCGTCTTGTCGGCGTTTCCGCCGCCGAGCATGACCGGGGACGCCGCGCCGATGTTGGTCGCCGGCGCCATCGCCGCGATGTGGGCGGCCATCGTGATGAAGACGCCGGCGGATGCGGCCCGCGCGCCGGTGGGCGCGACGTAGATGATCACGGGCACCTCGGCGTTGAGCATCCGCTGGACGATCGCCCGCATGGACCTCTCGAGCCCGCCGGGGGTGTCGAGCTGGATGACGAGCGCCTGGGCACGCTCGGCCTGCGCGCGGTCGAGCGCGAGCCCGACGAGGCGTAGCGTGACGGGGCTGATCACGCCCTCGATATCGATCTTCGCGATGGGCGCCGGCGCACCGCCAGCCCACGGGGGCGAGAGGAACAGCAGCGCAAGCGACAGCAGGAGAGGAGCCCCGAGCACCTTTGTCGGGCCACCCGCGGCTCGAGCCGGCCTCGCGGGCCCCGCTACAACGGTCATTTCCCGAGCGCCAGGAGACTGACGATCTCGAAGAGGAGGTTGGCCGCAAGCAGGGAGGTGATCTGGCCGGGGCCGTCGTAGGGTGGCGAGACTTCCACGACGTCGGCACCGACGAGTGCCTGCCCGGCGAGTGCGCGCACGAGCGTGAGCGCCTCATAGGAGGTGAGCCCGCCCACCTCGGGCGTGCCGGTGGCCGGCGCATACGCGGGGTCCACCGCGTCGATGTCGAAGGAGCAATAGACAGGCCCGCCCCGGAGGCGGCCGAACCGGTCACCCACCCGGGCGACGCCTTGCTCCTTCACCGTCTCGATGCGGATCACCTCGATCCCGTGCTGCTCGTGGAAGGCGAAGTCTTCGCTTCCGTAGAGCGGGCCGCGGATGCCCACCTGGACCATGCGGCGCGGGTCCAGGAGCCCTTCCTCGACGGCCCGACGGAACGGCGTCCCGTGGAAGAACTTGGAGCCGAAGTACTCGTCCCAGGTGTCCGGGTGCGCGTCGAAGTGGACGAGCCCGAGCGGCCCGAGGCGGCGCGCGAGCGATCTCAGAATCGGCAGCGTCACCGAGTGGTCGCCACCGACCGAAACAGGCACCGCGCCGTGAGCGAGGATCTCGTTCACGCGGCGCTCGATCGCCGCGTACGTGCGCTCGATCGAGATCGGCGCCACATCCACATCGCCGCAGTCGGCGACCCGCAGCCGCTCGAAGGGATGGACCTTCAGCACCGGGTGCCAGGGCCTGATGAGCGACGACTGCTCGCGCACCGCGCGCGGGCCGAACCGCGCGCCCGTGCGGTATGACACGCCACCGTCGTACGGGATCCCGACGAGCGCGACGTCGAGCCCCTCGGCGGTCGCCACGGCGGGCAGGAGCATGAACGTCGCGATCTGGCCGAACCGGGGAGACACGAAGGCATTGCGCGGCTCCGGGTGACTCACGCCTCTCGCCCTCCGCCTACAGCGCCGTCCGCAACTCCCCGACGGCGGCCAGGAGGTGCCTGACCTCCTCGGGCGAGTTGAACACCGAGAAGCTCGCGCGCGAAGTCCCGACCACGCCGAGCCGTCGCATGAGCGGCATCGCGCAGTGATGGCCGGCTCGCACCGCGATCCCCTCCGCGTCGAGCAGCGCGGCGACGTCGTGAGGATGGAGCCCCTCTACGCTAAAGGCGACGACCGCTCCCCGCGCTTCGCTCGCCGGCGGACCGTAGACCCTCACCCCAGGAATGGCCGCGAGCCCCTCGAGTGTCTGCCGTGTGAGCGCGCGTTCGTGCTCCGCGACCGCGTCCATCCCGAGCTTCTCCAGGTACTCGATCGCGGCGCTGAGCCCCACCGCTTCGGCGATTGGCGGAGTCCCGGGCTCGAAGCGCCACGGCAGGTCGTTCCACTGGGCCCGGTCGATCCAGACCTCTTTGATCATCTCGCTCCCGCCGCGTCCAGGCTCCAAAGCCTCCAGGACCTCGCGGCGCCCGTAGAGGACACCGAGGCCGGTGGGCCCGAGCATCTTGTGGGCAGAGAAGGCGTAAAAATCACAATTAAGAGCGCACATATCGAGCGAAAGATGAGGCGCGGCCTGAGCTCCATCGACCACCGAGAACGCCCCGGCCTGCCGGGCGCGCGCGCACATCCGGGCGACCGGGTTGATCGTGCCCAGCACGTTCGAGACGTGCGCAAAAGCCACGACGCGCGTCCGGCGGGTGATAAGCCGCTCAAACGCGCCGAGGTCGAGCGTGCCGTCATCCCCGAGGGGAACGGCCTTCAGCACGGCACCTCGGTCCCGCGTCGCCAGCTGCCACGGAACGATGTTCGAGTGGTGTTCGAGCTCGGTGATGAGCACCTCGTCGCCGGCCCGCAGCGTGCGCCCGATCGTCTCGGCCAGAAGGCTGAGGCCGTCGGTCGTCCCGCGCGTGAAGATGACCTCCTCGCGGTGCCGGGCGCCGATGAACCGCTGGACACGGTCGCGCGCGGCCTCGTAGAGCTCCGTGGCCTCCTCGCCGAGCGTGTGGATGGAGCGGTGGACGTTGGCGTGGCTCCGCGCGTAGTACTGGCTCATCGCCTCGATCACGGTCCGCGGCCTCTGGCTCGACGCGGCCGAGTCGAGGTAGACGAGCGGGTGGCCGTTGACGACTCGCTCCAGGATCGGGAAGTCCGGGCGCGTCAGCTCGTCGAGTCTCATCGCTTGCCGTTCAACGCGGTCGCGAGCACCGAGAGCGGGAGCGTCACGCAGCGCATCCGCGTGGGACGAATGTCCGCCTGGAGCACCGCCAGCAGGTCCGCGGCCCCCACCCTCAGGGCCTCGGCGCGCGAGCGCCCGACGACGAGCTCGGCGAGCACGTCGGCCGACGCCGCGCAGATCGCGCACGAGTCGCCCACGAACCGGGCCGCGCTGACGCGCTCGCCCTCGAGCGCCAGCATCAGCCGCACGCGGTCGCCGCAGAGCGGGTTGACGTCCTCGGCGACCGCACCGGCTCCCGGCAGCTCGCCGCGGAAGCGCGGCCGACGCCACCGCTCCCGGATGACATCGCTGTAGGGTCCCCGCGCCGCCTGCGTGGCGCTCATTCGAGCTCCCCACGCGCAGCGTTCGCCCGATAGGGCGGGAAGCGGTAGGCCATGTCGCGCGAGAGCAGGCCGCCGTGGCCGAGCTCGGCGATCGTCCGGTTGTCCATGTGCTCACCCGCCAGGATCTGCGGAAGCACGAGGTCGAACGTCGTCGCCTGAGAGAACATCCCACACGTGGGCATGCCGAGGACGGGCTGGCCGTCCCAGAGGGCGAGCCACAGGAGGCTGCCGGGATGCGCCGGAGCGCCGTGGCGCTCCATGCGAGCGCCGAGCAGCGTGAGTCCGCCGAACACGGGGTCGAGCGGATCGAGCGCGCTCGCGCCGGCGACGATGAGGACCTGGGCCCCGGCGCGTCGCAGCGCGGCCAGCTCGTCGGCGACGACGCGCGGTGAGCCGCCCGCGAAGCGCACTGGTAGGAGCCGGCTCCCGAACCACTCGACCTTCTGCTGGAGCGCCGCCTCGAAGCGGGCGCGCTGATTGGGCTCGAGGCGCTCCTGGGCGACGGCGCCGATCGTCGCTGGGCGGAAGGCACGCACCATGACGAGCCCGCCCGCGTCGCGCGCCGTCTTCTCGATGGCGCGGATCGTGGTTTCGGCGATGACCAGCGGCGTCACCTTGCACTTGGCGACTGTCTCGCCGGGCTCCACGGGCTGGCCGTCGAAGAGAGTGAAGATCGAGATGCCCTCGAGCGCGTTCGCGTCGGCCAGCGGGCCACGGCGGATTTTAAGGAGGCCGCGTCGGGTCGCCGTAAGGGTCCATTGCCCGCCGCCGTAGCCCTTGACCTCGACGCCCTCGCCGACGGCCGCGGCGCCGAGCCGGCGCCCCCCCTCCTCCTCGTGGAGGTCGCCGGGCTCCAGCGCGAGGAGGTGGATCTCCTCCCAGGGCGTCGCGAGCAGCGTCTCGGCGGCCTTCGACGTGAGGCGCGCGCCCTTCGCGACGGCGACCTTGCCCGCCCCGTCGCGCACGTCGTGGCACAGCACGCGGTCCAGCAGGCTCTCGAGCGTCGCCGTCTCCCGTCGCTGCGCGATGGCCTTCATGCCTTGCGGGGTTTCGCCGAGAGCGGCTGGCCGCTGCCGCCCCCGCGCACGGCCTGGATCTCGGCCATGATCGCGAGCGCGATCTCGGGCGCCGACCGGGCACCGAGGTCGAGGCCGATCGGGACCCGGATACGCTTGAGCTCAGCGTCGCTCACGCCTTCCTCGGTCAGGAACTTGAGGATCGCTCCACCACGGCGGGACGACCCGAGCATGCCGATGTAGCCCACGTCGGTCACGAGCGCGCGGCGCAGCACGGGCAGATCGTACTTGTAGTCGTGGGCGACGAGGATGAGCGCGGTCGAGGCAATCAGGGGATACTGGGCGACGAGCTCCGACGGGATACCGACGCGGAGCTCGTCCACGTCGGGGAACCGCTCGCGCGTCGCGAACCGCGGCCGACCGTCGAGCACGACCGTACGGTAGCCCAGCACCTTCGCCAGCGCCACGAGCGGCATCGCCACGTGGCTCGCGCCGACGACGATCAGCTGCGCGGGCGGCGCCAGGACCTCCACGAACGCGCGCGTGGACTCCAAGAAGAGGGTGCGGGAGACACCCGTCGCCATCGCCTCGCGCGCCTCGCGGGAGAATCGCTCGTCCAGGAAGGCGTCGCCCAGCGTCCCCTCGACGGCGCCGTCGTCCAGCACGAGGAGCTTCCGGCCCGCCTCGCCGTCGAGCCGCGTCACGATGGCGGCGGTATGGCCCGCAGCGGCGTGACGGCGCGCGCGCTCGTAGAGCCGCGCGGCCGCATCGTCCGCGCGATCGAGCGCGAGCGGCTCGACGAACACCTCGATCGTGCCGCCGCACGTGAGACCGATCTCCCACGCCTCCTCATCGCCCAGGTTCAGCTCGAGGAGCCGGGGCCGCATCGTGGCGAGAACGTCCTCGGACTGCTCGAGAACCTGGGCGTCCACGCACCCGCCGATCGTGACCGAGCCGAGGATGGCGCCGCCCTCGCCGACGACCATCTTGGCGCCTTCCTTGCGCGGCGTCGTGCCACGGGTGTTCACGAGCGTGGCGACGGCGACTTTGCGGGCGGAGCGCCGGAGGTCGTCGAGGTGATCGAAAAGCTCGGCCATGGGAACCCAATAATACGCCGACCGGAGCCGCGCTCCAAACGGCGATGGGCACCACCCGCTACAAACTCAGCTTGTTCGCCAGGTCCCTGAGCGCGGCGAGGTTGTGGCCGGGAGCGAAGTCGTCGATCAGCGGCAGCGCCGCCGCCATCCCGCGCGTCAGCGGCTCGTAGGACGGGTTGCCGAGGAGCGGGTTGAGCCAGATCACGCGGCCGGCGCGGCGCTTGATGCGAAGGAGCTCGGCGGCCAGCAGCTCGGGCTCGCCGGTGTCCCAGCCGTCGGAGAGGATGATCACGATCGTCCGCCGGTCCACGAGCCTCGGCGATTCCCGGTTGAACTGAGCGAGCGACTCGCCGATCTTCGTCCCGCCCGACCAGTCGCGCACCGCGGTGAGCCGACGCAGGACCTGCCGGTAGGCGCGACCGCGCAGGTGCTCGGTGATGCGCGTGAGGCGCGTCGAGAACGTGAACGTCTCGACCCGGCCGAAGACGTTCTGGAGCGCAAAAAGAAACTGGAGCAGGAAGCGGCTGTAGAGGTCCATCGACCCCGAGACGTCGCAGAGCAGGACGAGCCGGACCTTCTTGCGCTTCCGCTCGCGGTAGCGCAGCTCGATCAGGTCGCCGCGCGTCAGGTTGGCCCGGAGCGTCCGTCTGAGGTCCACGCGCCCACGCCGGCGCACGGGTCGGCGACGGCGCGTGATGCGGTGGGCGAGCCTCCGCGCGATCTTGATCGTGAGCCGGAGGATCTCGTCGAGCTGATCGGCGCCGAAGGTCGAGAAGTCCTGCCCGATGAGCGCCTCGCTCTCCGAGGCCGCCGGCACGCTGAGCGGCTCGCTCGTGTCGCCCGCGTCTTCACCCGCGCCCCACGTCTCCAGCGCGAGGCTCTCGCGCCTCTGGCTCGACGACTTGATGAGCGCGTCGCCCTCCGGCGCCTCGGCGGGCGGGACCTGGATCAATCCCGGGATCCCCTCCTCGGCCGGCTCGGCCCGCCAGAACGCGTCGAAGCAGCGGTCGAAGACCGGGACCTCCTCGGGACGGCCCACGAAGATCGCCTTGAAGGCGAGGTAGAGCTCGGTGCGGTCGCCGATGTCGAGGTGATCGAGCGCGCGCACTCCATCGGTCGCGTGGATGAGGGTGACGGGGAGCCCGCGCTGCCGGAGCAGCATCGCGAACCGCGCGACCGCCGTCGACAGCTCGCGCGCGATCGTGCTAGCTCCGGGCTGGAACGAAAGGCGTCAACCCCGCCTTGGCGACCTCCGCGCGGAACCGCTTCATGTCGTCGGCGTCCTTCAGGAGACAGCCGAGCGTCTCGGCGACGACCGACTCGTCGAGATGGTCGGCGTGAAGCGTGGCGAGCGCCTGGGCCCAGTCGAGCGTCTCGGCGACCCCCGGCACCTTCGCGAGGCGCACCTGGCGGAGCGTCTCCATGAACTTCGCGATCTCGCGCGACAGCCGGGCGTTGATTCCCGGCACCTTGCGCGCGATGATCCGAGTCTCCTTCTCCAGCGACGGGTAGTCGATCCAGAGGTAGAGGCAGCGCCGCCGGAGCGCGTCCGACAATTCGCGCGTGCGGTTTGACGTGATGACCACGTGCGGCGGATGGGTGGCGTTGATCGTCCCGATCTCGGGGATCGTCACCTGCCAGTCGGAAAAGATCTCGAGCATGAATGCTTCGAATTCTTCGTCACAGTTGTGGGTGATGATCTGGTTGGCGACGAAGTACGGGTGTCCTTCCAGCACGAAGTCGAAGACGGTCTGGGTGCCTTCGATCGTCTCGATCGATGTGACTTCACCCAGGACCAGCTCTCGCTCCAGCAGTTCTCTCAACTCCGGCGAGGCAAACGCGTCAGCGATCCTCCGAACCGCCGACACGTTGGGCTGAATCCGTCCGGAGAGCACGTCGTAAACAGTCTGATGGAAGGGTACCCGGTGGAGGACCCGCTCTTCACAGAGCCCAGTGAGCACGCGCGCGACGCGTTCCCTCGGCAGAGTCTCTTTCCGAGGCGAGACGTCGATGCGACGCTCTGTAAGAAGCCTCTGCTTGGCCGGTGAGCAGAAACCCACGGCATCGGCAAAGGCCCCGACGTCGGACACCGAGAGGACGAAGTACGGGCCTTTGCCGAAGCTCCGGGAATTCGAATGAGTCCGAGAAATGTGGCTGTCCACCCCAAGCGAGCTCAGCAAGTGCTGGATTCCCACGAGAAGGTATGGCGACGAAGATACTGCCGACACCTGGTGGTGTGCCACCCAAGCCTCGCCGTCGAAGAACCCCCGGACAAGCCCCGCGCGCTTCCCTGGGGGTAGCGAGAATACGAAGTCCGGCAGCCTCCGCCGTTTGCTGCGAGCGATCCCCGGTCCAAGGACTCTCCTGAGGAACCGCCCCAGTGGGAGCGAGTGGTAAGTCAGCTCGTAGTTCTTGTGGGGTCCTTTCAGAATCCTTGGCCGGTCTCCGAATGCTTCTTCGAACTTCGCAGCATAGACGTCCAGGTTGTCTCGATCTTTGTCGGCAATGCACAGACGGTCACTCGTGAAGCACCCGTCGGCGACGATGTAGCCAAGTACCTCATAGAAGGCCACTGACTGATGGATCCGAAGACCCCGGGCGTAGCTGCCCAGCGACAGACTTCCGTTAAGCTCAAGCTCCGCAGACAGCCGATCTAGAACCCCCGCGCGCAGCGAGTCCCTGAAAGGTCGTGGCTGGATCACGTTCCGGAGGTGGTTTCTAGAGACGCCGACACGTACCGCCAGTTCGTCGTAACTCTTTCCCGAGGTTTTGTACGCGGAGTGCAGCAGCTCCCTGCCCGCCGGCGCGAGCTTCACGATGCTATCGAGAAACTCGAAGCGGGGTTCCTCGATCTTCCTCAGGTGGAGCGCCTTATGGAGAGGAATCCGGTCGCCCACCCGCAGGTCCGAAGCGCGTACAATCTCGTTACCAGTATCCGAGGTGCGGAGGAACCGGTGCTCCGGAGTCACCTCGAGAAATCGCCCACCAACCAAGACCCGCAGGACCGTCGAAGCTTCCCGCGGGATCACCTTCTTGACCGTCGCACGGGCGACCCTGAACTCCTCCGGATCGAAACTCACGAGCTCGTCTCCTCGACAAACATCCTCGGCACGCTTCAGCCCTGCCCTCGTCGCGACGAGTGTGTTCGCCGTCACGCACCGATCGCATTCGTCGACCAGCAGCACGGGCGACTGAGAGTCCTGCGTGATCGCCTGGAGGAGTGGGCGCCGCAGCAGGAAAGGCTCGGAGAAGATCTCGTGCTCCTTCTCGTCCATCGCGCGGTTGTTGTGCCCGGCCTCCTCGAGCTTGATGTGCAGGAGCTGCTTCTGATAGTTCCACTCGTAAAGCGCCGTCGAGGCGTCGAGCCCTTCGTAGCACTGGAGCCGAATCAGGTTCGTCCCCAGCATCCGCGCCATGACCTTGGCGACCTCGGTCTTCCCGACGCCCGCCGGCCCCTCGATGAGGAGCGGCTTCTGGAGGCGCATCGCGAGGTACACGGACGTCGCGATCGGTGCGTCCGTCACGTAGTCGGCCGCCTCCATCAGCTCCTGGATCTTCCGAATCTCGTCACGCATGTCCAGTCATTGTACATGAAGCTTCGCGTAGTCCTCGGGCGTGTCGACGTCGGGCGGCATCGGGAGGTCGAAGGCGACGCGCTCGACGCGCGCGGGCAGCGCGTCCACCACCGAGCGCGCCCCGGCATCGCCGGTGAGCCGCCTCAGCTCCGGGAAAACGTCTCTCGCGAAGATGACGGGCGTCCCCTGCACTCCCTGGAGCGACGCCGACGGCGATCGAGCTGCCCTGTCCTTCGTGGGGCCGCGGGTTCAGGGCGAAGCGCACGGCGAGCCCGGCCAGCCCTTCCCGGACCGAGGCCTCGTCCCGGCCCGTGACGACGACGAGGTCCTCGACGCGAGAGAGGAGACGCTCGACCGCCCAACGGACGACCGGCTTGCCCTGGAGCTGGAGGAGAAGTTTCTGCCGTCCCATCCGGCGGGCGAACCCGGCGGCGAGGACAATCCCCGCGATCATCCGAGAAGCCGTGAAGCGTGGGGACGAAGTCGGCGGGGCCGGGGAGCGTTCGGAGGCGGATGGGCGGAGGCCGGGACGCTTCCCGAGACCCGTAGCCTCTGGGCGTCTATCGGGCGCGGCGCGCCCGATACGCTCGCGACGGGTCGGGTGGCTAGCGTGGTCGAGGGAAGCGTCCCGGCCTGCGCCCGTTACGCGCCTGCGCGCTTCACCGCTTCCGTGATCGCGGTTACGCGCCTGCGCGCTTCACCGCTTCCGTGATCGCGCGCTTGGCGAAGACGCGGCAGAGGTGCGCCTTGTACTCGACCGAGCCCTGGAGATCCGCCTGGACGTCCACGCCCTCCGCGGCCTTCTGCGCGGCGGCCTCGATCGCCGCCGCCTCGAGCTTCTTGCCAACCAGCGCCGCCTCGACGCCCTTGGCGCGCACCGCCTTGGTGCCGGCGCCGGTGACTGCGACGCTGGCTTTGACACACGTTCCCTGCTTGTCGAGCGTCACCGCCGCGCAGACGCCCACGACGGCGAAACGCGACGCCGGATGCGGGAACTTCATGTAGGCTGCGCCCGAGCCCGCCGCCGGCAGCGGCACGCGGACCTGGACGAGGATCTCTTTGTCCTGGAGCGCCGTCGCCATGAGCCCGAGGAACCATTGGTCCGCGGCGACCTTTCGCTTGCCCTTCGGCCCCTCGCAGACGATCTCGGCGTCGAGCGCGATCATCGCCGCAGGCCAGTCGGCGGCAGGGTCGGCGTGAGCCAGCGAGCCGCCGAGCGTCCCCTTGTTCCTGACGGCCGGGTCGCCGATGACGCTCGCGACCTCCGCGAGCACCGGGAGCTTCGACTTCACGGTGGCCGACGACTCGATCTCCCAGTGGGTCGTCATCGCGCCGATCGCGAACGCCTTGCCGTTCAGCTTGATGCCCGAGAGCCCCGACACTTTGCGGAGATCGACCAGGTGCTTCGGCTGGGCGAGTCGGAGCTTCATCATCGGGATGAGGCTATGGCCGCCCGCGAGGATCTTGGCGTCGTCCTTGAGCTTGCCGAGGAGCCCCAGCACTTCCTTGATGTGCTTCGGCGCGTAGTAGTCGAACGCTGCGGGATACATGCGTGGTGCCTCCTTCTATTTCTGCTTGGCGGCCGCGACGGCCTTCCAGATCTTCTGAGGCGTGAGCGGGATGTCGAGGTGCGTCAGCCCGAACGGCTCGAGGGCATCGATGACCGCGTTCGCGATCGCGGGCGTCGAGGCGATGGTCCCCGTCTCGCCCGCGCCCTTGACCCCGAGCGGGTTGATCGGGCTGGGCGTCACGGTGCGTTCCGTCACGTAGCTCGGGAGCGCGTCGGCCTTCGGCAGCGCGTAGTCCATCATGGTGCCGGTGAGGAGCTGCCCGTCCTCGGAGTAGACGCCGTGCTCCCAGAGCGCCTGCCCCACGCCCTGGGCGATACCGCCGTGGACCATGCCGTCCACGATCATCGGGTTGATGACCCGGCCGACGTCGTCCACCGCCACGTACTTGAGGATCTTCACGGCGCCCGTCTCCGGGTCCACCTCGACGACCGCGATGTGGGCGCCGAACGGGAACGTGAAGTTGACGGGATCGTAGAAGCTCGTCGCCTCGAGGCCGGGCTCCATGCCCTTCGGGATGTTGTGCGCGAGGTAGGCCATGAGCGCCACCTCGCCCCACGTCTTTTTCTTGTCGGGCGAGCCCTTCACCGTCCAGGTACCTCCGGCGAAGTCGAGGTCCTGCTCGTTGGCCTCGAGCAGGTGCGCAGCGATCTTCCGCCCCTTCTCCTTGATCTTGTCCAGGCACTTGACGATGGCGCTGCCGCCGACGCACGCCGAGCGGCTCCCGTACGTCCCCATCCCGAACGGGATCTGCGCGGTGTCGCCGTGGACGATCTCGACCTGCTCCATCGGGATGCCAAGCTCGTCGGCAACGAGCTGGGCGAACGTGGTCTCGTGCCCCTGCCCGTGCGAGTGCGATCCCGTATACACGGTCACCGCGCCCGCCGGATGGACGCGCACCTGGCCGGACTCCCAGAGGCCCGCGCCCGCGCCGAGCGAGCCCGCGACGGCCGACGGCGCCGGACCGCATGCCTCGATGTACGTGCTGACGCCGATGCCGATGTATCTCCCCTTCGGGCGAAGCGCGAGCTGCTCCTTGCGCGTCTGGTCGTATCCGACCAGCTGGAGCGCGCGCCGGAGCGCCGGCTCGTAGTTGCCGCTGTCGTACGCGAACGCCACGGGCGTCTGGTAGGGAGCGCCGTCGGTGAACTTCGGGATGAAGTTCTTGCGCCGGAGCTCTGCCGGGTCGACCCGGAGCTGCCGCGCGGCGCGATCCATCATGCGCTCGAGCAGATAGGTCGCCTCGGGGCGCCCCGCGCCGCGGTACGCATCGACCGGCGCCGTGTCGGTCAGCATCCCCCAGACCTCGCAGAAGATCGCCGGGATCTTGTAGACACCCGAGAGCAGCGGACCGTAGAGGTACGACGGGATCAGCGGCGCGAACGTGGAGAGGTATGCGCCCAGGTTCGCGTGGGTCTTCACGCGAAGACCGCTGACCTTGCCGTCATGATCGAGCGCGATCTCGGCTTCGGTCACGTGGTCGCGGCCGTGGGCGTCGTTCAGGAAGCTCTCGCGCCGCTCCGCGGTCCACTTCACCGGCCGGCCGAGCGTCTTCGCCGCCCAGGAGACGACGACCTCTTCGTTGTAGACGAAGATCTTCGAGCCGAAGCCGCCGCCCACGTCGGGCGCGATGACCCGCATCTTGGTCTCGGGGATCGAGAGGACGAACGCCGCCATCAGGAGGCGGTGGACGTGCGGGTTCTGCGACGTCACCCAAAGCGTGAGCTCGCCCGTCGCCGGCGAGACAGACGCGATGCACGCGCGCGGCTCGATCGCGTTCGGGATGAGCCGCTGGTTGAGGAGCGCCTGGTGCACGACGGTCGCGGCCGACTTGAACGCGGCCTCCGTCGCGGTCTTGTCGCCGATCGTCCAGTAGAAGCACTGGTTCTTCGGGATGTTGTCGAAGAGCTGGGGCGCGCCCGTCTCGTGCGCCTTCTTGGCGTTGCTGACCGCCGGCAGCGCCTCATACGCCACCTTGACCGCCTCGGCGCCGTCCTTGGCCGCATAGGCCGTCTCGCCGATGACGATCGCGACCGGCTCACCCACATACCGCACCTTGCCCTGCGCGAGCGCCGGTCGCGGCGGCACCTTGATGTCGGGCAGCATCCATCCGCACGGGAGCCCGCCGACCTTCACGTCGGCTCCCGTGTAGACGGCGAGGACGCCGGGCACCTTCTTGGCGGCCGCCGCGTCGACCTTGTTGAGCCTCGCGTGGGCGTGCGGACTCCGCACGAACGCGGCGTACGTCATTCCGGGGAGCTTGACGTCATCCACGTACTGGCCGCGCCCCGTGATGAAGCGCGGGTCCTCACGGCGCTTGATCGACTTCCCGAACAGCCGTTCCTCGGCGACGGTAGCCATGGCGTCCCCTCACTTCTTTCCGGCCATGTGTTCGGCGGCCCACTCGATCGCCTTCACGATGTTGTGGTAGCCGGTGCAGCGGCAGAGGTTGCCCTCGAGCTGGTGGCGGATCTGCTCTTCCGTCGGCTTCGGATAGCGCTCGAGCAGCTGGTAGGCGGTCATGATCATGCCAGGCGTGCAGAAGCCGCACTGGAGCCCGTGCTTCTCCCAGAAGCCCTGCTGGATCGGATGCAGCTCGCCGTTCCTCGCGAGGCCCTCGATCGTCGTGATGGTGGCGCCGTCGGCCTGGACCGCGAACATCGTGCACGCCTTCACCGCCTGGCCGTTCATGAGGATCGTGCACGCGCCGCACTGGCTCGTGTCGCAGCCGACGTGGGTTCCGGTGAGCCCGACGACCTCCCGGATGTAGTGCACCAGCAGAAGGCGCGGCTCGACCTCGTCACTCGTTTTCTGGCCGTTGATCGTCATCTTCACTGGCAGTTTCACGACTCGTCCTCCGGAAGTCGGACAGGTTGCGGAACGCCCGGTTAGGCCTGCAGCGTCAGAGGGTAAGCCGCGCCCGTCGGCCTGTCAACCGGCATCGGGACGCTCTCTGGCGCCCCGCGGGCGGCGTCAGCCGCCGAGCAGCCGGCGGCCGTCGGCGCGCGCCTGGTCGAGCACCTCGCGCACCGGCAGCGACTTCTCGCGCGCGATGCGCGCGACGTCAGCGAACTCGGGCGTGACGGTGACGACGCGGCCGCCGAGCCGCGACACCTTGAACGGGATCGCCCCGTAGGCCGTCGTGAGCGTCACGCTCTCGCGCTGGAGCCGGGTGCGCCGCCGTTCCGACCACCGGACGCCGATGGTGCTCGTCTCCTCGAAGAGCACGCGCGAGAGGTCGTCGATCCGGTCGGGCGCGCACAGCGTCGTGACCACCACCCCGGGACGGCCCCGCTTCATGACGACCGGTTGGAGGAACACGTCGAGCGCGCCCGCCTCGAAGAGACGCTCGATGAGCGGCTCGTAGAGCTGTGGCGACATGTCGTCGATCGTCGTCTCGACCTGGAGGATGGTCTCGTCGCCGGGGGCGGCGTCCACCGTCTCGCCAACGAAGCAGCGCAGCACGTTCGGGATGCCCGGCAGGTCGCGCGTCCCCGCCCCGTAGCCGACCGCCGCCACGGTCATCGCCGGCATCCGCCCGGCCGAGAGGGCGAGCGTCGTCAGGATTGCCGCGCCCGTCGGCGTCACCAGCTCCGCCTTCACGCCCGTGTCGACCACCGGGAAGCCGCGGAGGAGCTCGGCCGTGCCGGGCGCCGGGACGGGCATCTTCCCGTGGGGCCCGTCGACGACCCCGCCGCCGAGCGGGAGCGCCGACACGTGAACCGCCTGGACGCCGAGGAGCTCGAGCCCCACGCAGGCACCGGTCACGTCGACGATGGCGTCCACGGCGCCGACGTCGTGGAAACGGACCCGGTCGCGCGTCGTCCCGTGGGCGCGCGCCTCGGCGTCGGCCAGCCGTGTGAAGACCCGCGCGGCCTTCTCTCGGACCGCGGCGCCGAGCCCGCTCTGCTCGAGGAGCGCCAGGACGTCACCGAGTGCGCGATGGTGCGGGTGGGCGTGAGGGTCGATCTCGACGTCCACCTTGGTGGCGCGGAAGGCCCCCTTCCGCACCTCGCGCCCGACGAGCTCCCAGCCCTCGAGCGGGAGCTTCCTGAGCTCGCTCCTGAGCGCATCGAGTGAGGCACCCGCATCGACCAGCGCCGCCATGATCATGTCGCCCGCCGCCCCACTCGGACAGTCGAAATACGCGATCTTCATATGCGAGATGGCCAGCGCCCTGCCAGGCCCGCAAGGCCCGGTGGGGGGCCGCTCGACCCGTTCCCGCCGCGTCGGACGCGGACGCTACGCGCCGCGGTGGAGCCCAGCCGCAACGGGCCATGCGCGCGCCCGCCGCGTGGTCGAGCCGCCCCCCACCGGGCCTTGTGGGCCTGGCAGGGCGAAGTCATCGAATCTTTGCGACGAGGTGGTTGATCTGGCTCGCCTGGTGCGCGGCGCCGTACCCGTTGTCGATGTTGACGACCGACACGCCGGGCGCGCACGAGTTGAGCATCGCCAGGAGCGCCGCGATGCCGCCGAAGGACGCGCCGTACCCCACACTCGTCGGCACTGCGATGACCGGACGGTCGACGAGCCCGCCGATCACGCTCGGCAGCGCCCCCTCCATGCCGGCGACGGCGACGATCGCGTTGGCGTCGGCCAGGAGGTCGTAGTGCTCGAGCAGGCGGTGGAGCCCGGCGACGCCGCAGTCGTAGACGCGCTCGACCCGGTTGCCGAGCGTCTCGGCCACGAGCGCCGCCTCCTCGGCGACGGGCAGGTCCGCGGTTCCGGCGGCCGCCACGACGATCAGCCCCACCCCTTCCCCGCGCTCCGGCCTGACGATCACGAGACGCGCGTCGGCGTGGTACGCGTGCGGCAGGCCGGCGGCCGCGACCGCTGTGGCGACGTCGGCGCCCGCCCGCGTGGCGATGACGTTCGTGTGGTGGCGGGCGAGCCGGGCGAGGATCGCGACCACCTGCTCAGGCGTCTTTCCCGGGCAGAACACCGCCTCGGCCGCGCCGGTCCGCACGGCCCGGTGATGGTCGACCTTGGCGAACCCGAGGTCCTCGTAGGGCAGGCTTCGGAGGCGCGCGACCGCCGTGTCCACGTCGATCCGCCCCGCCGCGAGGTCCGCGAGGAGCCGGCGGACGGCTTCCCTATCCACCCGTCGCCTTCCGGCCGAGCGAGAGCAGCAGGTTGGCGCTCCCCGACTGGAATCCCGCGAGATCCACCGTCACGTAGATATAGCCGATCTCGCGGAAGCGAGTCACGATCGCCGCGTGACGACCCTCCTCCCACACCCGGGCCATCTCCTCGCGCGCGATCTCCAGTCGCGCGAGGCGGTCGTGGTGACGGACGCGGAACTGGCGGAAACCGAGCGAGCGCATGAACTCTTCGGCGGCGTCCACCTGGCGCAGCTTCTCGGGCGTGATCCTGTCGCCGTATTGAAAGCGGGAGGAGAGACACGCAAACGAGGGTTTGTCCCACGTCGGGAGACCCAGCTCGCGGCTCACCGCGCGGATCTCTTCCTTCCAGAGCTCGGCCTCGATCAGCGGCGCGCGGACGCCGTGCTCCTGCGCCGCCTTCATCCCCGGCCGGTGGTCGCCGAGGTCGTCCATGTTGGCGCCGTAGACGAGCGTGCGGCAGCCTTCCCGCTCCGCGATGGGCGCGAGCCTGGTGAAGAGCTCCTCCTTGCAGAAGAAGCAGCGGTTCACCGGGTTCTTCGCGTACTCGGGATTCCGGAGCTCCTCGGTCCGCACCACGAGGTGGCGCACACCGAGGAGCCGCGCGAGCCGCGTCGCCTCCTCCAGCTCGCGCCCGGGGTACGTCTCGGAGTCCGCCGTGACGAGCAGCGCGCGCGCCCCGAGCGCGTCCTTCGCCGCCCGCGCGAGCAGGGTCGAATCCACGCCGCCCGAGAAGGCGACGACGACGCTCTCCATCCCGCGGAGGAGCTCCACGAGGCGCCCGTACTTGGCCCGGGCCGTCGCCGCTCCGCCGCTCACGGCTCCAACCTTATCAGTTCGTAAAAGGCCGCGTACCGCTCCGCGATGTCGGCGGGCCCGAGGCGCGTCAACCGTCTGAGCGAGAAGTCCTCGACGGTGAACGACGCCATAACCGAGCCGTACACGAGCGCGCGCCGCAGCGCCGCCGCGTCGGTCCGCTCCTGCGCCGCGAGGTAGCCCATGAACCCGCCGGCGAACGTGTCGCCGGCGCCGGTCGGGTCGTAGACGGACTCGAGCGGGTAGGCCGGCACGAAGAAGAACGCGCCGTCGGACATCAAAAGGGCGCCGTGCTCGCCGCGCTTGACGACGACGGTTCGCGGGCCGATCGCGGCGATCGCCCGTGCCGCGCGGATCAGGTTGGGCTCGCTCGACAGCTGGCGCGCCTCGGCGTCGTTGATCGTGACCACGTCCACCTCGGTGAGGACGCGCCGGAGCGCCTCTTGCTTGCCCTGGATCCAAAAGTTCATCGTGTCGAGCGCTACGAGGCGGGGGCGGTCCTGCATCTGGCGCAGGACGTCGAGCTGGAGCTCGGGATCGATGTTGGCGAGGAAGACGAACGGTGCGCGCCGGAACCCGTCGCCGAGCGACGGGCGGAATTCGGCGAACACGTTGAGCTGCGTGTCGAGGGTCTTCGCCTCGTTCAGGTCGTAGCTGTACTGCCCCATCCAGCGGAAGGTCCGCCCCTTCGACGTCGTGAGGCCGCTGAGGTCCACGCCGCGGTCCTGGAGGATCCGGCGGTGCGCCTCCGGAAAGTCCTCGCCCACCGTCGCGACGAGCCGGACCTGGGTGAAGAAGCTCGCGGCGTAAGAGAAGTAGGTGGCCGAGCCGCCGAGGACATCGTGGACCTTGCCGAAAGGCGTCTCGACGCTGTCGAGCGCCACCGAGCCGACGACGAGGAGGTCAGCCACGCCGGCGTCCCGTCGCGGGGAAGTAGCGGTCGAGCAGGAGCGCGAGCCGCGTCCGGGTCTTCGGCGGGAATGCCTTGGGGCTCGTGATCACCGCGTTCTCGAGGAGGTGCCCGCACGCGCACGTGCGGGGCGGCGCGAGCGTCGGGATCACGGCGCGGAGGACTTCCCTCGCCGTCGCGACGTTCTTCAGGAGGTTCTGGACCACGGCCTCGACGGAGACCGCCGCGTGCGTCTCGTGCCACACGTCGTAATCGGTCGCGAGCGCCAGCGTCGCGTAGCAGAGCTCCGCCTCGCGCGCGAGCTTCGCCTCCGGCATGTTCGTCATGCCGATCACGTCCATCCCCCAGCCCCGGTAGACACGCGACTCCGCCTTGGTCGAGAACTGCGGTCCCTCGATGCAGAGGTAGGTGCCGCCGCGGTGGACCGCGGCCCCCGTCTGGCGCGCGGCCTTCTCGAGGGCCGTCGCGAGGTCGGCGCACACGGGCTCCGCCATCCCCACGTGAGCGACGATGCCGTCGCCGAAGAACGACGCGACGCGACGCCGGGTCGCGTCGAAGAACTGGTCGGGGATGACGAGGTCGAGCGGCCGAATCGCCTCCTTCATGCTGCCGACCGCCGAGATCGAGATCACCCACTCGGCGCCGAGCGCCTTGAGGCCCCAGATGTTCGCGCGGAAGTTCAGCTCCGTAGGCATGATCCGGTGGCCCCGACCGTGGCGCGGCAGGAAGATCACGCGCCGCCCCGCGAAACGGCCGACGCAGTAGGCGTCCGACGGCGCGCCGAAGGGCGTGCGCACGCGGCGCCACCGGACGTCCGTCAGCCCCTCGAGCTCATAGAGCCCGCTGCCGCCGATGATCCCGATCGTCGGGTCGTTCGCTTTCATTCGGTCGCCAGCTCCCCCAGAGTACGCTCGCGCTCTGCGTCGGTCACGCGCACGCGCGCGAGGCGCCCCGTGAGCGCGTCGGAGCCCTCGAAGCGCACCTCGACGTAGTTGCCGGTGAGGCCGGTCAGCCTTCCGGTCGCGCGCTCCCGCGTCTCGAGCACCAGCACCTCCTGGATGCTCCCGACCATCCGCGCGCGGAACTTCACGTTCTTCCGGCGCCCGAGCTCTCGCAGCACACGGGCGCGGCGAGCGATCGTCGGCTCGTCCACGGTGTCGGCGATGCCAGCGGCCTCGGTCCCCTTCCGTGCCGAGTATGGGAACACGTGGAGGTAGGAGAACGGCAGCCCGTCGACCAGGGCGACGGTCTCGTCGAACTCTCGGCCGCTCTCGCCGGGGAATCCCGTGATCAGGTCGGCGCCGAGGCCGAGCTGCGGGATCGCGGTGGCGAGGCGCTCGATGAGCCGTCGGTACATCTCTACGTTGTACGGGCGCCGCATCGCTTTCAAGATCCGGTCGCTCCCGCTCTGGAGCGGGATGTGGAAGTGCGGCGCCACGACCGGCGACCCCGTCACGACCTCGAGCAGCTCGGGGGTGAAGTAGGCGGGCAGCAACGAGGACAGTCGCACCCAGCGGAGCCCCGGGACCTCGGCGACCTCGCGGACGAGCGCGGCGAGAGTCGCCCGCGGGACGAGGTCGGCGCCGTAGTGGCCCATGTCGACGCCGGTGAGCACGATCTCGGGATGGCCCGCCTCGACGAGCAGCCGCGCCTGGTCGCGCGCGACCTTCGGCTCGAGGCTCCGGCTTCGACCACGGGCGAACGGCACGATGCAGAAGGCGCACCGATGCTGGCAGCCGTCCTGGATCTTGAGGAACGCACGCGACCGGCCGTTGACCCGCGCGAGGGGCGCCACGTCGAGCGTCCGCGCGCGGGCGATGTCGGAGACGTGAACCCGCTCGCCGACGAGGCCGTCGAGCAGGTCGGGCAGGCGGTGCTTGTCGGCGTTGCCGACGACGAGATCCACCTCGCGGAGACGCGCGACGTCCTCCGGGCTCGTCTGAGCCCAGCAGCCCGTCACGACGAGCCGTGCGCGGGGGCTCACCCGGGCCGCGCGCCGGATCGCCTGGCGATCGGAGAACTCGGCGCGGGCGGTGACCGTGCACGTGTTCACCACGACCATATCCGCCGGCTCGCCGAGGGGCACCGTGCGGAAGCCGCGCGACTCGAGCACGGTCTGGAGCTGTTGGCTGTCCGCCTGGTTGAGCCGGCACCCGAGCGTCGCGAACGAGACCGTGCGCGGGCTCACGCCGACACCGGCTCCCTCAGCTGGCCGCACGCGGCGCCGATGTCCTCGCCCTTGCTCCACCGCACCGTCGTCGTGAGCCCGGCGTCGAGCAGGATCGACTGGAACGCGAGGATCCGCGGCAGCGCCGGCCGACAGAACGGGGCCCCTTCCCAGTCGTTGAAGGGAATCAGGTTGACCTTCGCCCGGACTCCGCGGAGGAGCCGTACCAGGCGCCGGGCGTCCTCGGGTGAGTCGTTGACGGCGTCGAGCAGGACGTACTCGAAGAAGACGCGCTGGCGCGGCGCGAGCGGGTACTTCCGCACGGCCGCGATGAGTGTCTCGACGTTCCACGAACGGTTGACCGGCATGAGTTGTGACCTGACCTCGTCCGACCCGGCGTGGAGCGAGATGGCGAGGTTCACCTTGAGGTTCTCGCGGCCGAGCTTCTCGATTCCCGGCACGAGCCCCACGGTCGAGACGGTGATCCGCCGCGGCGAGTAGCCGAGGCCGAGCTTGGCGTCCGTCAGGATCCTGAGCGCCTGCACGAGCGCCGCGTAGTTGGCCAGGGGCTCGCCCATCCCCATGAAGACGATGTGGGTCACCCGCTGGCCGCCCTCGAGGAGACGGTTGGCGGCGAGGACCTGGCCCACGATCTCGGACGCGCTCAGGTTCCGCGCGAAGCCCATCACGCCCGTCAGGCAGAACCGGCACTCGAACCCACAGCCCACCTGCGTGGAGACGCAGAGGGTCAGGCGGTCGTCGTCCGGCATGAGCACCGAGCTGATCCGGCTCGCGTCGCCCAGCCGGAAGACGAGCTTCCGGCTGCCGTCCTGGGAGGCCGTGACACGCTCGGGCTCCGGGACCTCGACGGCCGCCCGTTCGGCCAGCCGAGCCCGGAAGTCCTTCGGAAGATCGCTCATCGCCGCGAGGTCGACCTCACCCTTCCGGTAGATCCACGTCGCGAGCTGGCGCCCGCGGTATCGCGACGCGCCCAGCTCGACGGCGAGATCTTCGAGCTCGCTCGGGAGGAGACCGACCACGTTCATGCGCGACATCGTTGGAAGAATACCACGAGCGATCGCGCGGCGATTTTTCCACACGTGCTGTGACCGACCCGTGGACAACCGCGTGCGTAACCGGACATCGCGGACGGTTTTTCAACGCGTTAGAGCGCCTTGCTCAGCCGATGAGCACCTCGGACCCGGCCAGGAGCGCGTCGATCTGCTGGGACAGGCCGAAGAGGCGCAGCCGGTCGCCGGCGCGCAGGACCGTGTCAGCGGTCGGATGAAGCACCGTCTCGCCGTTGGCGCGCGTGACCGCGACGACCGTGACCCCGAAGCGCTCGCGGACGTGCGCCTCGCGCAGGGACTGGTCCACGAGGCTTCCACCGCGCAGCGTGACCTCGTGGAGCCGCGGCAGCGCCGCGCCGGGGATCTCGCCCCCCGCATCCACGCTCTCCATCGCCCCTCGATACCGGTTGAGGTACGCGAGCACCCGGTCGCGGGGCAACGACAGGCGCTCGAGGGCGTGGCGGATCAGCGTCGTCGCGGTCTCCAGCTCCGGCTGGATCGCCTCGGCGGCGCCCTCCTCCGCGAGCCGGTCCCGCCCGGCAAGGTCGTGAGCGCGCGCCAGGATCGGGATCGTCGGATTGAGCGCGCGCACGCGCCGCACCGCGAGGCGCGCCCGGTCGGTCTCGGGGACCGTCAGGATCACCAACGCGGCGTGCTCGGCCTGAGCAGCGGCCAGGATGATCCGCTGCGCCGCGTCGCCGAACACGGCGGGCACGCCTCGCGCGCGGAGGCTCTTGACGACATCAGGGTCGGTCTCGATCACGACATACGGCACGCCGAAAGTCTCCAGCGCTTCGCCGATGGCGCTCCCGACACGGCCGAAGCCGCACAGGACGACGTGGCCGGAGAGCGCCTTTCCCGAGCGCAAGCCCCACACCGGGGCCGGCGCGTGGGCCAGGCGCGCCCGTCCGATCCAGCGCGGGACGAACCGGACGAGCGCGGCGTTGAGCAGGATCGTCACGAGGGACGCCGCGAGCGTCGCATTGTAGACGTCGGCCCCGATGTGGCCCGCCTGCCGCGCCACCTGGACCAGGATGAAGGAGAATTCGCCGATCTGGGTGAGCCCGACGCCCACGAGGAGCGCGGTCCACAGCGGCTGACCGAAGAGGAGGGCGACGGCGGTCCAGATCACCCACTTGCCCAGGACGATGAGGCCGACGAGCGCGGCCAGGAGCGAGGCGTTCGCGACGATCACGCGCGGGTCGATCAGGGCGCCGACCGTGACGAAGAAGAGGGCGACGAACGCGTCGCGGATCGACAGGAGGCGCGCGAGGGTCTCGTGCGCGTAGTCCGACTGGTTGATGAGCAACCCCGCCAGGAACGCGCCAAGCGCGAACGAGAGCCCTGCGGCCTGCGTGAGCGCGGCGGCCCCGAGGGCGATCGCCAGGGCGACCAGCAGGAACAGCTCGTCGTTGCGCGTGCGCGCCACGCGTCCGAGGAACGGCGGCACGATGCGGCTGGCGAGGTAGAAGAACGGGACGAGGATCGCTGCGGCGGTCAGGAGCGCCGCGCCCATCGCGAGGAGGCGCTCGGCGTGGAGCGCGCCGAGCATAGGAATCAGGACGATCAGCGCGACCACCGCGAGGTCCTCGACCAGCGTGATCCCGATCATCACGCGCCCGTGCTGGGAGTGGAGCTCGCCCCGGTCGATCAGGAGGCGGGCCAGGACCATCGTGCTCGCGACCGACACGACCATCCCCACCACCGCTCCCTGGAGCGCCCCCCAGCCGAGGAAGACGCCGACCCCGAGCCCCAGCCCGGTGGACAGCAGGATCCCCAGCGGGCCGCCGCCGAGCGCCACCCACTTCACGCGCATGAGGTCCTTCAGCGAGAACTCGATGCCGATCGAGAACATCAACAGCACGACGCCGATCTCGGCGAAGAGCTCGAAGGTGTGGACGTCGGAGACGGACGGCCCGGGGGTGAATGGGCTCACGAGGAGCCCACCGGCGACGTAGCCCAGGATGAGCGGCTGACGCGCGAGCCAGGCGAGCCCCCCGCCCAGCATCGCCGCGACGAATACGTATGCGAGGTCCCTGAAGAGGATCGGATCGGCGACCATCGGTGCCCCTGCTACAGAACTATGACCGCAGCAGCACGTAGAGGTCGAGCAGATTCGTGTTCGTCGGTCCGGAGACGAGCAGGTCGCCGCTCGCTCGGAGGAACCGGTACGCGTCGTTGTCCTCGAGCGCCCTCACCGGATCGACCCCCGCTGCGCGGCCGCGCTCCACGCTACCGGCGTCCACGATCGCCCCCGCGGCGTTCGTCGGGCCGTCGGTGCCGTCGGTCCCCGCGGCGAGCACCGTGAGGCCGTCGCCCGGCCGCATCGCCAGGGCGGCGGTCAGGGCGAACTCCTGGCACCGTCCGCCCTTCCCGCGACCCTTCACGGTCACCGTCGTCTCACCGCCGGCGACCAGGCATGCTGGCGGCTCGAGCCGCCGGGCCGAGCCGACGAGCTCGCGGGCGACCTCGCGCGCCTCGCCCTGGATCTCGCGGCTCAGGAAGCAGGTGCGGAAGCCGAGCTGCTGCGCCGTCGCAACCGCCGCGTCGGTGATCAGCGTGTTGTTGCCGATGACGAGGTTGGTCACGCGGCTGAAGACCCGGTCGCCGGGCTTCGGCGTCTCCTCGATCTCGCCGCGGATGCCCGCGTCGAGGCGCTCACGCACCGAGGCGGGAACGCGGTCCCGCACGCCGTGGCGCTCGAGGACCTCGAGCGCGGTCGCGAACGTCGTCGGGTCGGGCGCGGTCGGTCCCGAGGCGATGACGTCGAGCGGGTCGCCGATCACGTCGGAGAGCGCGAGCGTGACCACGGTCGCGGGCCACGCCGCGCGCGCGAGGAGCCCGCCCTTGAAGCGCGAGAGGTGTTTGCGGACCGCGTTGAGCTCCGCGATCGTGGCGCCCGCCGCGAGGAGGAGACGCGTGACGTGCTGCTTTTCCTCGAGCATGACGGGCGGCGCCGGCGCGGCGGCGAGCGCCGAGCCGCCGCCGGAGACGAGGAAGAGGACGAGGTCGTCCTCCCGCGCGCTCGCGGCCAGCTCGAGGAGCCGCGCGGACGCGGCGAGGCCCCGGGCGTCGGGCACCGGGTGGCCGGCCTCGGCGAGCCGGATCCGTCGGAGCGGCGCCGTGTAGCCGTCCTTGACGACGACGAAGCCCTCGGTGATGCGGTCGCCCAGGACGTCCTCTGCCGCCCGGGCCATCGCCCCGCTCGCCTTGCCGCAGCCGAGGACCACGACGCGCGCGCGACGCGGATCCAGCTGGAGATGGGCCCGGACGAGCGGCGCCGCGGCGCCGGCGGCGAGGGCCGCCCGCCAGATCGCGCGCGCGTGCTCGCGCGCACTCACGACCGGACCCGACACTTTTTCGCCATGCCGATCAATCCCGCGCGATGCCTGAATCTATCTCCCAAGCCATTCGGCGTCGAACCGAGCGGGCTTGTGCTGCGGCACGCCGACTCTCGATCGGAGTTGGGTCGTGCGGGAAGCGAAGGTGCGTGATCTTCAGAACCTTCTCGGGTTCGTCGTGAGCTTGGCCCGCAGCCTCGCAGACCGTGCCGATGACAAGCAGAAGGCTCGCGCGCTGGTTGATCTTCAAGTCCAGCTCGATGCCAGACAACCAGTCGGTTTCCCCCTAGGGGTACCTCCGTATCAGTGCTCGAGCCTTATTCCAGCCTTCTTAGCGCGTATACGAAAATAGCGCTGGGCTTCCTCAGTCGATTGGAACTCGGCCGGAGGTTCTCTAGCGCCTTCTGATCGCCCTGACGTGCAAGGTACAGATTCGCTAGGAACGCCTCTCGTTCAGAAGACTGTCTGGTGATGGACCGCATAAATTCCGTCACTGGAGGTTCGTCCATGCCCGAAAGGGCCTCGACCAATTTCTCTCGATGGTTGGCGTCAATACTCTCGGCGTACGCTGCCATCAACGGCTCTGATTCCTTTCTGAGGGAGAGCTCCGCAATTGCCTCTGCCTGGTCACACGCGCTGCTGGCGCGAAGGCAATCAATCAACTGAGTTGTAGTTGATCCTTGGAGCGGGCGTGAAGAACCAACCAAAGCAACAACGAGGAGTGGAGCGACAAGAACCGAGTCAAACGCGTTGCATCGGCTCACCGAGTCTTCCCTACCCTCCGCCTGCCCCACTCGATGCGAAGACCTGAAGGGTCTCCGTAGTTTGCCGGGCTGCCTTTGGACGTACGCGTCCAAGTTCAGGTCAGATCCCGCGAGTCCAATCGGATCTTCGCTGACAAAGCGCTGCAGCCCCGCGTGGTAGTACCGCGCCCTACAGTAACGCCCACCGAGAGTCTGCCCGAAAAATCGAGGGCGGCCCCGATGCGAGTGTGGGCGACACCGACGTCGAGCAGTGGCGCGAGGGGCCGGGCACGCAGCAGGAGGAGCCGGTGGCGCCGTGATCATCATGAGGATGGTACGCGGCGACGAGGGTGGGGAGAAAGCGCGCTCAGTCCGGGAGGCCGAGCAGCCCAGCGACGGAGAGATCCTCGTCGAGGCCCGGCCAGTGGATACCGAGCCCGCGGCCGATCAGCTCCCAGCGGTTGCGGGCCGCGGGCGTCGCGTCCCGGAGCCGGGGAAACCACTCCAGCGGCACGGTCAGCGAGCGCCCGTCCTCCAGGTGCACCACCAGCGCGTCCGGGATGAACTCGACCCGGCGCGCCCGGGCATCCGGGGCGCTAACGACCAAAGACTTCATGCCACCGCTCCACGAAGGTGGCCGCGTGCTCCCGTGTCAGCTCCCGGACCCGCCGCAGCTCGGCCGGGGTGAGGCCGCTGGCATAGGCGAGTTCGATCGGGACCAGCCACAGCTTGGCGACGCCGTCGCCCTTGCTGACGTGCACGTGCGGCGGCTCCTGCCCCTCGTTGCTGAAGAAGAAAAATCGGAAGCCCTCGACGCGCAGCAGCGTGGGCATCAGGCCCAGGGCTCGGGGTCGGCGACGTCCTCATGCCGTCGATTATACGTGGGTGGCTCGGCCTCTTTAGCGGCTAAAAGAGGAGGCGTTGGCGCGTCGAGCGATCTCTCCCCAGCGGCCACGCCGGGGCTGCCGGGCGCCCGAGCTTGGCCGGGACGACTTCAGTTGCTCCGCGCTCCGTCGGGGCCTCGGCCGAGGGTCGATAAAGGAGCATCCCAAGCCATGACACAGAAGTGTAGTCAGGACCGAATTTTCAGCAGTCGCTCGCCGGCGTCCCGAAGCACGTCGTCGGTCTTCGGGAAGCAGAACCGGATCTTGGTGCGGCCGAGCTCGGGGTGGGCGTAGAACGACGAGCCGGGCACGGTCGCCACCCCGACGTTCTCGATGAGCCACATCGCGAACGCCGTGTCGTCCTTGACCCCGTATCGCTTCAGGAAGTGGGTGACGTCGGTGAGGATGTAGTAGGCGCCCCGCGGCTTCCACGCGACGAACCCCGCCGCCTCAACGTAACCATAGAGAAGGTCCCGCCGGGCCTGGTACTGCGCGCGCAGGCGCGCGTAGTACGAGTCGGGCAGCCCGAGCGCGGGCACCGCGGCTTCCTGCAGCGGGTGGGGCGCGCCGACGGTGACGAAGTCGTGGGCCCGCCGGATGCCGGTGCTGAGATCCGCGGGAGCGATCGCGTACCCGATCCGCCAGCCCGTCACCGAGTACGACTTCGAGATCCCCGAGATCGTCACGGTGCGCTCCGCCATTCCCGGCAGCGTCGCGATCGGCGTGTGGCCGAGGCCGTCGTAGACGATGTGCTCGTAGATCTCGTCGGTGATCGCGAGCAGGTCGTGCTCGACGCAGAGCGCGGCGATCGTCTCGAGCTCGGCGCGCGAGAAGACCTTCCCCGTCGGGTTGTTCGGGCTGTTGAAGACGATCGCGCGCGTCCTCGGGGACACGGCCCTCGCGAGACGGTCGGGGTCGAAGACGAAGTCGGGCGGCTCGAGGGGGACGAAGACGGGCTGGGCGCCGGAGATGATGCAGCCGGGCCCGTAGTTCTCGTAGAACGGCTCGAAGATGATCACCTCGTCCCCGGGGTTCAAGACCGCCAGGAGCGTCGAGAGCATCGTCTCGGTCGAGCCGCAGCAGACGGTGACGTTCCGCTCGGGATCGACCTGCATGCCGTACCACTTCGAGTATTTGTCGGCGATGGCGCGGCGGAGCCGCGGCGTGCCCCACGTGATCGAGTACTGATGGAAGTCGCCGTCGATCGCCCGGTGTGCCGCCGCGATCAGCTCCGGGGGCGGCGGGAAGTTCGGCATGCCCTGCGCGAGGTTGACACCGCCCACCTCGCTCACGACCCGCGTCATCTCGCGGATGACGGACTCCGTGAACCCCTGGACCCGCTTCGAGATCCGGGTCGCGCTCATGCGCCTGACGCCGCGTTCGTGTGGACGCCGGACGCACGGCGCCGGCGGCGGGGGCCGGCGGGCCTCTTGGAGACCCGTGCTTCTGGGCTCCGTGTCGGTCGCGCGCTCAAGACGTCAAGAAGCGGGTGCGCGGACGGCGTGGTCGACAAGAGGCCTGCCGGCCTCCGCCACCGGGGCTCCGCGTGCCCTGCCCTTCACGGGACGATGACGTCGCGCTCGATGGGATCGACCTGCACGCCCCTGTCCTTGAGCCACCTGACGCCCCGCTCGAGCGCGCCCTCGTCGCCCTCGAGCTCGAGCGCGATCCACCCGTGGTCGGCCTTCACGTCGGCGCGCCGGATGTTGATGACGAGGTCGAAGTCCTTGACGAGGCGATACACGATCGGCTCCTGGATCAGCTCCGTGGGAAACGTCAGCCGCAGGCGTATGCGCGGCATCGCGAGCACCGGCTCAACGGCCCCCGGCGATGGCGGGAACGATCGAGACCTGATCGCCGTCCTTGAGCACCGTCTTCTTCGACTCGAGGAACCGGATGTCCTCCTCGTTCACGTAGATATTGACGAAGCGCCGCAGCTCACCCGACTCGTCCATGAGCCGTTCCTTCAGCCCGGGGAACTGGCGCTCCAGGTCCTCCACGAGACCCTCCACCGTGTGGCCCTTGGCCTGGATCTCGGCGTTGCCCTTCGTGAGCGAGCGGAGCGGGGTCGGGATTCGTACGAGCACCGGCATGCGCGTTCCTCCTACACCGCGTGGGACTTGAGGTCGGCCAGCGCGCGATCGAAGGCCGACAGCGACGGCTTGATGTTCACGTGGGCTTCGAGGCGACCGTGGAGCGCGTCCGGCGTCTTGAGGCCGTTGCCGGTGATGCAGATGACGATCGACTCGGTCCTTTGGATGACCCCGGTCTCGATGAGCTTCCGCGTCGCGGCGACCGTGACGCCGCCCGCGGTCTCGGTGAAGATGCCCTCCGTCCGCGCGAGCACGAGCATCCCCTCGACGATCTCCTCGTCGGCGACGTGCGCCCCGAAACCGCCCGACTCCTTCACGGTCTTGTAGGCGTAATAGCCGTCGGCCGGGTTGCCGATCGCCAGCGACTTCGCAATCGTGTTCGGCCTCACCGGCACGAGCACATCCGTGTCGTTCTTGATCATCGTGACGATCGGCCCGCAGCCGGCCGCCTGCGCGGCGTGCATCCTCGTCGTCACGGGCCCGTCGATGAGCCCGAGGGCTTTGAACTCCTTGATCGCCTTCCAGATCTTGGTGATGAGCGACCCGCCCGCGCACGGCACGATAATATGCTCGGGCGTGCGCCATCCGAGTTGCTCCACGATTTCGAACCCGTAACTCTTCGATCCCTCGGAGTAATAGGGTCTGAAATTCACGTTCACGAACGCCCAGCGATACTTGTCCGCGATCTCCGAACACAGCCGGTTGACCTCGTCGTAGGTGCCGTGCACGGCCACCAGCGTCGGGTTGTAGACGAGCGTGGCGAGGACTTTGCCCTGCTCGAGGTCGGCGGGGATGAAGATGTAGGACTTGAGCCGGCCCTCGGCGGCGTGCGCCGCGACGGAGTTGGCGAGGTTGCCGGTGGACGCGCAGGCGACGGTGTCGAAGCCGAACTCCCTCGCCTTGGTCACCGCGACCGCGACGACACGGTCCTTGAACGACCACGACGGGTGGCAGACCGAGTCGTTCTTGATCCAGACCTCGCGGCAGCCCAGCTCCTCGGCGAGGTTCTGCGCGCGGATCAGCGGGGTGAACCCGACGTGGTGGCCGACGGCGATGTCGCCCTCGACCGGCAGCAGGTCCCTGTACCGCCACATCGAAGGCGGCCCGGCGGCGATCGACGCGCGCGTGACGACGGTCTTGAGCGCGTCGTACCGGTAATCGACCTCTAGGGGACCAAAGCAGAACTCGCAGACGTGGATGGGGTTGGCGGGGTAGCGGCGTCCGCACTCCCGACACCGCAGACCGTTCAGTTTCTCCATCGTGCCGTCTCCATCGGTAGGGGATTTGAGCCCCGAGTTTTGCTGCACCGACAGCAAGACATTTCCATCACTTAACACTCAACTCCGAACGAAGTCAATCGAGTATCGTCAGACCGCGCGGCTCGCCACCGCAGGGCAGCGACAGCGGCGAACCTAGCCGGGATTATTCATGAGCGACGATCGCGAGACCGGCGGGTGGCGTCGGGGTCGCCTCCGACCGATCAGGCGGAGTGGGACCCCCTCGTCCCGTCCGCAGCTCGAAGAACTGCGTTCGGGCGAGCGGGTGACGGAGCCTGGCCGGCCGGGGGCGCCCCCGATGACAGGACCCGCCGTCGTGCGCTGGTCGCTCATGAATAACCCCGGCTAGTCCGGCCCGACCGTGTGGGAGAAGAGAACCGCGCCGTCCTCGTCGATCAGACGCACCGTGAGGTGGGCGGGCTCGATCGTGACCTCGCCGAAGTTGTTGACGCCGCCCCGGGCGAAGAGCGAACGGGGGTTCAGGCCCTCGTCGAGCGGCCGCGGCCGGCCGAGCGTCGCCGAGAGCGGGCCGGCGACGAACTCGTGGAACGACCACTCGGGGGTCGGGTGATGGCGGATGAGCTCGGCGTGGTGGACATCGGCCACGAGGAAGACCAGGTTCTTCACTCCGCGCTCCCGGAGCTGCCGGAGAATCGCGTCCCGCTCGACCGCGAAGCCGGTCCCGCCCTCCTGGGGCGTCCCGAACACGCTCGCGTTCGACCACGAGTCCCGCGCCTTCGGGTGCCCGGTCGGAATCGAGAGCGGCACACTGGAGACGACCACCTTCCAGACGGCGGTCGACGCCGAGACGTTGTCGGCGAGCCAGCGGCGCTGCGCCGCGCCGAGCATAGTCTTGCCGGGGCCGTCGAGCGCGGTGTTGGGGCTCCGGTATTGACGCGTGTCGAGGATGAACACTTCGAGGAGTCGTCCCCAGCGGAATTTCCGGTAAAGGCGGGTTGGCTCCTCGTCCGGAGGCACGATCGGCCAGTACTCGAGGAACGCGCGCCGCCCGGTCGGCATGTGCGGCTCGGCGGGCCCCGCGAAGTCGTTCCGCACCTCGTGGTCGTCCCAGATCGCGTAGACCGACGTCGCGCGAAGGAACTCCTGCATCGCGGGGTCCTCGCGCTGGTAGCGATGGCGCGCGCGGAACTGCGGGAGCGTCGTCGCGACGAAGCCGGCGCCCGGCACGACGCCCGGCTTGTCGCACTTCACGTCCGCGTAGATCGTGTCGCCGACGAAGAGGAAGAAGTCGGGCCTGGTGCGCGTCATCGTCCGGAAGATGCGGTAGCCGCCGTCCACCTGCCGGCAGAAGCCCCCGCCGCCGAGGTCGCCGCTCCAGACGAACCTCACCCGGGCGTGCTGGTCGTGAGCGGGCGCCGTCACGAACTCGCCCTGCGCCGTCTCGCCGCCCCCCTGCGCCTCCCATACGTAGCGCGTGGCGGGCTTGAGCCCCGACAGCACGCGCTTGGCGGTGAAGTCTCCCCGGCGCGTGACCCGGAGGACACCCTTGGCGCCGTCGCCCGCGGCCGGCCTGAGAGCCACCACCACCTCGCCCTCGACGCGGAGCCGTGCCCACACGACGGCCGTCGTCGCGGTGACGTCGCCGATCGCGACGAGGAGCGCGGGCGCGGCGCCGCCAGCGGGTCCGGACGCCAGGGCGACGAGGACGAGCAGGACAAGCATGACGGCGTTCGAGCGCGGGCTTCGCCCGCGCAATCCTGCTCTGTAGGGGGAGGCGTCGGAGGGGGCCGTAACGTCCGCCCTCTCCGAGCTAAACGAGGGGATCGTAGTTGAAGTACTGGCCCGAGGTCTCGTTCGGGACCAGGTGGTGCTGGAGCGTTCCCGGGAAGATCTCGGCCAACGTCTCGACGGTCCAGCCCTCGTCGTTGTGGATCCGCATGATCGGGCGGTGCTGCCCGAACAGCATGATCTCCTTCCCGCGCACCCCGAAGATCTGGCCCGTGATGTCCTTGGCCTGGTCGGTCGCCAGGAAGGCGGCGACCGGGGCGATGTGAGCCGGGGACAGCTTCTTGATCTTCTCGACCCGCGCCTTCTGCGCCTCGGTCTCCGTCGGGATCGTGCCGATCAGCCGCGTCCAGGCGAAGGGCGAGATGCAGTTCGCGGTCACGTTGTAGCGTCCCATGTCGAGCGCCGTCACCTTCGTCAGCCCCACGATCCCGAGCTTCGCCGCAGCGTAGTTCGCCTGGCCGACGTTACCGATCAGCCCCGACGTGGACGTCATGTTGATGAAGCGGCCCCACTTCTGCTCCCGCATGAACGGCGCCGCGGCGCGCGTGACGGCGAACGAACCCTTGAGGTGGGTGTTGATGACGGCGTCCCATTCCTCCTCGGTCATGTTGAAGATCATCCGGTCGCGTAGAATGCCGGCGTTGTTGACGACGACGTCGATCCGGCCGAAGGCGTCGAGCGCGGTCTTGACGATCGCCTGGCCGCCCGCCATGGACGCGACCGAGTCGTAGTTGGCCACCGCCTGGCCGCCCGACCGCTTGATCTCGCTCACGACCTCCTCCGCCGGCGCGCGACCGCCGCCGGACCCGGCTTCCGTGCCGCCGTAGTCGTTCACGACCACCAGCGCGCCGTGACGCGCCAGCAGGAGCGCGATCTCGCGCCCGATCCCACGCGCCGCGCCCGTCACAACCGCGACCTTGCCCTTGAGCAGCATGCGCCGATCCCTCCAGCCACGAATCTGAAGCGACGATGACCATAACACAGCCGCCCGCGGGGTGCCGGTCAGCCGCCCGACCGACGCCCAGAAGATACGGGGCTCAGAAGGCGCCCCCCGCCCTCGGCCCCCGGCTGAGCGGCGACGAGCCGCGGGCGATCAGCGACGCCGGGCGTCGAGCGCGGCGACGAAGGCGCCGGAGAAGACGAAGACGATCGCCGAGTAGTAGACGAACATCACGAACGCGACGAGGACCCCGAGCGGGCCGTAGACCTGGTCGTACACGCCGACCTCCTGGACGTAGAGGCGGAAGAGCTGCTTGGCGACCTCCCAGAGCACGCTCGCCAGCACCGCGCCCGCCAGCGCCGCGCCCACCCGCGGGCGCCGCCGCGGGACGAAGCGGTAGGCGAGATAGAACATCACGGCCGAGAGCGAGAGGGAAAGGCCGAAGGATGCGAAAACGAACCACTGCGGCGGCACGGGCAGCAGCGCATTGACCGCCAGCGTCTGGAGCCCGTGGTACATCCACGACACGGTGGTCGTGACGAAGAGGAGGATGCTCAGAGTCGCGACCAGCGCGGCGTCCGTGACGAAGTTCCCCAAGAAGTTCCGTACGACGCCGCCCATGACCCTCACGCCGAGCAGGCGGTGCAGCACCAGGCGCGAGGCGCCGAAGAGCGGGGTCGAGAACGCGACCAGGACGACCGTCCCGAGGACGCCGGAGGCCGTGCGCGCCTCGACGATACGGACGAGCGTGCGCGTGATCTGCCTCTGGTACACGGGGAACTGCTTGGTGAGCTCTCCCACGACGTGCTGCGTCGCCTCCTCCGTCGACGAGAGGACGAACCCCACCATCGAGACGCAGAGGAGCAGGATCGGAATCATGCAGACGAGGAAGAAGAAGGCGAGGCCGGCGCTGAGCAGGAACCCGTCGGCTTCGATGAAGCGCGACAGGGCGCCGCGGCCGTTTGCGCCCAAATGCTAGAGCTGCCGGAAGAAGTAGGCGCGGTCGCCGCCCCGCACCTCGACCCGGCGCACCTTGCTGTCGCGCATCACCTCGAGGATCAGGCGATCGCCGGGCTCGTGACGCCAGAGGCGCATGTAGAGGTCGCGGCGGCTCGCCACGTCCTCCGCGTTGATCGAGACGATCAGGTCGCCCTCCCGCAGGCCGCCCCGAGCGCCCGGGCCGTCGGGCACCACGCCGGCCACGACCACGCCCTCCTCGACCGGATGGGCGAAGACGCCGAGCCAGGCGCGCCGCGGCCGGCTCACCACCCGCCCGTAGCGCAGGAACTCGTGCTCGTGCTTGCGGTAGTAGTCCACCGGGATCGCCAGCGAGCTTCGCGCGATCTCGTTCAGGTTCAGCGAGAGCACGCCGACCATCGCGCCGGTCAGCGTGAAGAGCCCGCCGCCGCCGAAGCCCGGATTCGGCGCGCTCGCGACGATGGAGCGATCCAGCAGGTACTCCCAGTACGCCTCGAACTCGCCGATGTAGATCACGAGCCCGCCCCCGACGCGGCGCTCCTGTGTGCCCGTCGATGCCAACGCGATCACGGCGTTGCCGGGTTCGAGCGCGTCGCCGTCGGTGAGCACCGCGGCCGGGAGTCCCTGGCGCTTCACCTTGAGGAGGGCGAGGCCCACCTCGAAGTCCTGCGCGACGATCTCGGCCCGCGTCCGTCGGCCCTTGGCGAACGCGACCTCGATGGCCTGGGCGCCCATGACGACGTAGTTCACGCTGAGGATCAGCCCCGACGCGTCGACGACCACGCCGCTGCCGAGGCGGTCGTTGCCGAGGATCTGGGTCGAGGGGTGGTCGCGGGCGACGACCGCGTGGATGTGGACCACGGACGGCAGCAGGTGCTTGACGAGCTCGACGGAGGCGTCCATAGGCGCTGGCTACTTCCGTCTTAGATGATAGCCGAAGAACTCCTCGATACGTCGCTGCTCGTCCGCGAAGGCTGCCGCGTCGTAACCAACGGTTGCCCCGCAGCACTCGCCCGGCTTGTTGCGGTTGCCGACGTCTGGCAGGTACGTCCGCGGCTGGCCAACCACGTCGAAGTAGTGGACGGCGCCAGGATAGAGAACGATCGTGGCGTCGGCCCCGCGGCGGCGCATATTGGCGACCATCTCGACGCAGGGGTCGGGAAGGGTCCAGTCGTCGGCGTCGCCCATCAGGACCAGCAACGGCCGCGTCACGAGCTCGTTCACCAGCGAGTAGCACCCGCCCGGATAGACGGCGATCGCCGCCGCGAAGCCGGGCGGCTCCAGCGTGACGCCCCGTCTCCGCGCGCGCTCGAGGCTCGGGCCGTTCACAACGGCGATCGAGAACACGCCGCCGTTCGACCAGCCGATGACGCCGATGCGGTTCGGATCGACGAACCGCTGCGCGTGGAGGAAGCGCAGCGCGCCGGCAGTGTCGTCGAAGCGCTCGGTGGAGGGTACGTCGGGCGTCTTCTCGTCGCATTCGTTGCCGATCCCGCGAGCGGCCCAGCTGTCAACGATCAGCGCAACGTAGCGGCGATCGCGGAACCAGCGCGCCCAGGCGTGGGTGGACGTGGAGACCCCGTGGCAGGTGTGCAGCAGCACGACCGCGGGGAACGGGCCGTCGCCGTCCGGGCGCAGCTCCCAGCCCGGCACCCGGAGCGGCGTGCCCGGCGTGACGTTCGGGAACGCGACGCGCGTGGAGGCGCAGCCGGCCAGGGCGATCAGGGCGAGCAGCACCACGCACGCTCGGCCAGGCATGGGGTTGAGGATACACCGAGCGCCGGGTATGCTGGCTCCGTGGATCGCTCGGTGCGCGTCATCGCCTATGCCGACTACCTCTGACCGTGGTGCTTCCCGGCGGCGGTCCGCCTCCGGCGACTGCGCGAGGAGCTAGGCCCGGTCGTCACGATCGAGTCGCGGGCGTTTCCGCTGCGCCCGGCACCCGCGCGTGGCGTCGGATTCAAGTCCACCTATCGCGAGGAGGGCTGGCGGCGATGCGCCGAGATGTCGTCGGCCGACGGCATCCGCTTCACGCCGTGGCCCCACGCGGAGCTGCCGGGCTTCAGTCTCCCTGCCCTGGAGGCGGCCAAGTGCGTGGCCAAGCAGGGTGACGAGCTCTTCGAGCGCGTCCACCGCGGCCTCTACGAGGCGTTCTTCACGCACAGCCGCAACATCGCAGATCCGGAGGCAGTCGCGGCGATCGTCGCCGCAGCGGGCGCCGACATGGAGCGCTTCGCCGCCGACTTCGAGGCGGGGATCGGCCGGGAGGCCGTCATCGGCGACTACGAGGCCGCCGTGAGCGAGCACGGGGTCCGCTCGATCCCGACCGTCATCGTCGCCGACACGGGTCGCGCCCTGGTGGGTCTGGCCGACTACGCCGTCTACCGCGCGGCAGTGGAGGAGGCCCTCGCCTAACCGCGCGCTCACCCTCGAGCACGCGCCCCTGCTCTTCGGGCGGGACCCGACGCCGGGACTCCTCGCGTTCGATCTCGTCGAAGGCGGGAGCGCGATCCGTCTCTATCGCCGATTGCAGGGCACCGTCCTGACGGAGACCGCGCCCTTCTCCCCGTTTCTCCTCCTCACCGACGGGGCGTTCGTCGAGTCCACCGCCGGGCTCCAGGCGCTCGAGCCGCTCGAAGGTCCCGGCGCCTTCCGCTGGCTCGCCCATTACCGTTCGTGGGCCGACGCGCTCGGCGGACGCGACCGCTGCCGCGAGGCGAGCGGCCAGGCGGCCAACGCGCCCGCCGCGCCCTACCGCTTCCTCGCCGATCCCGTCCACCAGTACCTCCTCATGAGCGGGCGGACCTCGTTCGGGGGCCTCGCCTTCGGTGACCTCCGGCGCCTGGCGCTCGATATCGAGGTCGTGACGACCGAGGGCTACGAGTTCCCCAGCGCTGCGCGCGCCGGCGACCGAATCGTCGCGGTCGCTATCGCCGACTCCTCGGGCTTCCGTCACGTCGTGCGGGGCGACCGGCTCGACGAGCGCGAGCTCCTCGAGGAGTGCACGCGGATCATCCGGGAGCGTGACCCGGACGTGATCGAGGGCCACAACATCTTTCGGTTCGATCTCGAGTATCTGGAAGCGCGTGCCCGCCGGCACGACGCTCCCCTCCGCTGGGGGCGCGACGGCAGCGCGCTGCGGAGCCGCGTCGCGCGCCTGCAGATCGCCGAGCGGACGATCAACTACCGGCGTTGGGAGGCGGCCGGCCGGCACGTGATCGACACGTGGATGCTCGCCCAGCTCCACGACGCGGGCGCCCGCGATCTGCCGGGGTTCGGTCTCAAGGACCTCGCGCGCCACTTCGGCGTCGCCGCCCCGGACCGCACGTATATCGACGCGTCGCGCGTCGCGCAGACGCTCCGAGAGGACCCCGAGCGGCTGATGGCCTACGCGATCGACGACGCCGTGGAGACGCTCGGCGTCGCCGCGGTGCTGGCGCCCCCCTACTTCGCGCAGGCGCAGGTCGTCCCGTTCGATTACCAGACGTGCACGCTCCGGGGCGCCGCCGCGAAGATCGACGCGCTGATGCTCCGCGAGTACCTCCACCGACGCCACGCCGTGCCCGCTCCCCAGTCGTCCGTACCCGTCGGCGGCGGCCACACCGTGATCTGCCAGCAGGGCGTCGCCCGCCCGGTCCTCCACGTGGACGTGACGTCCCTCTACCCGTCGCTGATGCTCGCCCACTCGATCGCGCCAGCCTCCGACGCGCTGGGAGGCTTCCCGGCGCTGCTCCAGCATCTCCGCGATTTTCGCGTTCGGGCCAAGCGGCTCGCCAGGGAAACCGCTGACCCCGCCGAGCGGGCCCACCTCGGCGCGCTCCAGCAGTCGTTCAAGATCCTGATCAATGCCTTCTACGGCTACCTCGCGTTCAGCGGCGGTCACTGGAACGACTACGACGCCGCCAACCGTGTCACGTCGGAGGGGCGCGCGATCGTCGCCTCGCTCCTCGAGCGCCTCACCGAGCTGGGCGCGACGCCCGTCGAAGCGGACACGGATGGCGTCTACTTCGTCCCGCCGCCGGGTCACCGGCCGGAAGACGACGACGCCCTGCTCGAACGGATCGCCGTCGGCTTACCTGCCGGAATCCAGCTCGAGCTCGACGGCCGGTACGCGGCGATGTTCAGCTACAAGATGAAAACCTATGCGCTCCTGGACGAGCGCGGGCGGCAGAGTCTCAAGGGTTCCGCGTTCCGCTCACGCGGCATCGAGCCTTTCTATCGGCAGCTCATCGAGGAGGTGGTCCGCTGCCTCCTCGACGGCCGCCACGAGGAGGTCCGGCGGATTATCGACCGCCGGCTCGACGACTTCGCCGCCCACCGCATCGACGTGCGCGCGTTCGCCCGGACGGAGACGCTCCAGGAGTCCCTCGACGCCTACCGTCAAAAGGTCGGCGCGGGCGCGCGGCCGGTCGCTGCGGCGTACGAACTGGCGGCCACGGCGGGACGCGTCCTCGAGCCCGGCGACCAGATCTCGTACTACGTTACCGGCCGCAGCGCCGGCGTGGCGGTCAACGAGCACGCGAAGCTCGCCAGCCAGTGGGATCCGGCGCGCCCCGACGAGAACGTCGAGTACTACCAGGCCAAGGTGCGTGAGATCTGGGAGCGCTTCCGCCCGTTCGCCGAGTTCGACGGGCTCAGGCCGTACGTCGAGGAGCCCGAGCCCCAGCTCTCACTCTTCTGATCGACGACGAGGGTGTCGTCATGAGCGCCCCGGTCCCGCCGGCCGGTCCCGCAGTCCTTCGCCACGTGGCTCGACCTGTCCAGCGACGCCGAGGTGCTGGCCCTTCAGCGTGACGTCGTGAGCTTGACACGCCTCGGGCGGCTCGACTAGAGTCAGGAATGAGCGAGCGTCGTCGATCGCCCCGACATCGATTCCTTTGATGAAGTGGAGCGCTCCCCCGCCTGAGCGAATATTCGCGTGATCCCCGACAGGGTCGTCCAGCTCCTGCACGGTCCGGCGTTCATGCAGGTCGGGACGCGGGACGCGCACCTCCGCCCCGCCCACGCCTGGGTGATCGGCGCCGTCGTGCACGCCGATCGGCAGACGGTCACATTCTTCGTTCCCGAGAGCCGATCGGCGAGAGTCCTGAGCGATCTCCAGGACAACGGCCGGGTCGCGCTCGGCCTGGGACTCGCGAGCCACGAGGCGTACCAGCTCAAGGGGACGTACGTCTCCTCGCGACCCACGGGCGCCGAGGACATCGCCCTTCAGGAGACGTACCGGACGGAGTGGCTCGCGGCGGCCCTCCAGGCCGGCTATCCGGACGAGATCGCGCGGCCCCTCATCCGCGGCTTCGCGTACCGGCCGGGCGTGGCCGTCACCTTCCGGGTGAAGGAAATCTTTCTCCAAACCCCCGGCCCCGGGGCCGGAAACAAGATGGCTTAGGAGCCGCGCCATGGGAATCCTGCCGGACGAGATCAAGCCGGCGATGCAGGGGGTGATCCCGTCTCACGTGGTCACGTGTTCGCGCGACGGCGCCCCGAACGCGACCTCCATCTCCCAGGTCTACTACGTCGATCCTGACCACGTGGCGCTCTCCCACCAGTTCTTCAACAAGACCGTCCGGAACGTACGGGAGAATCCGCGGGCCGTGGTGTGGGTCATCAGCCCTGAGACGTTCGATGCCTGGGACCTGGAGGTCGAATACGACCACTCCGAGACGAGCGGGCCGGTCTTCGAGGCCATGGACATGCAGATCGAGGCCATCGCCTCCATCGTCGGGATGAAGGGGATCTTCAAGCTCCGGGCGGCCGACATCTATCGCGTGATCTCCGTCACGAAGAATGTCGACGAGCGCATCCCGCTGCCAGACATCGACGAGCCCGCCGGTCGGCGCTGAGAGGAGCGAAGCCTTCGGTGACTGCTGAAGGCGCGGATTCGCCGGGGCTCCGCGAGCAGATCGCCCGGAACCAGCAGACGATCGACCGGCTGAACCGCGACCTCGAGAGAAAATCCGACCAGGTCAGGATCATCCAGCAGATCTCCTCCGAGATCACCTCCACGCTCGATCTCGATCAGGTCCTCGAGATCGTCCTCCGGGCCACGGAGCGAGTTCTGGGCTTTCAGCACTCGATGATTCTCCTCAAGGATCTCGCCGAGGACACGCTCAGGCTGTTCGCCAGCCGCGGCTACGACCCGACCGGCGTCGGGGCCGAGGTGGCCTTCGGCGAGGGCGTCATCGGCGTGGTGGCCGAGCGGAAGCGGATGATGCGCGTCGGGAGCCTCGGCGCCGGCATCGCGTACATCACGAGCATCCGCGCCAGGCTCGAGGCGGCGGGCGAGGTAGCCCCGGCTGGCGCCGCGGCGAAGCTACCCGGCCTCCCGAAGGCCCAGAGCCAGCTCGCCCTTCCCCTGCTCGTCAAAGACCGGCTCGTCGGTGTCCTCGCCGTGGAGAGCCCGAAGCCGAACGCGTTCGACGAGCTCGACGAGATCCTCCTCAGGATCGTGGGCAATCAGGCCGCGACGGCGATCGACAATGCTCGCACGTACCAGATGGTGGAGAAGCTCAGCCGGCTCAAGCGCTTCTTCTCACCGCAGCTCGCCGAGCTGATCCTCACCGGCGGCGCCGACGACCCGCTCAAGACCCACCGCCGGGAAGTCACGGTCGCCTTTCTCGATCTTCGCGGGTTCACCGCGTTCGCGGAGACCTCGGAGCCTGAGGAGGTCATGGGCGTCCTGCGCGAGTACCACGCTGACATGGGCAAGCTCATCCTCGAGCACGAGGGCACGCTCGAGCGCTTCACCGGCGACGGCATGATGATCTTCTTCAATGACCCGGTTCCGGTGCCCAACCCGGCCGAGCGCGCCGTCCGGATGGCGCTGGCAATGCGTGACCGCGTGGCGGCGCTCCTGGGCCGGTGGCGCAAGCGCGGGTACGAGCTGGACCTCGGGGTCGGCATCGCGCAGGGCTACGCGACCATCGGCGCCATCGGCTTCGAGGGCCGCTGGGATTACGGCGCGATCGGCACCGTCACCAACCTGGCCGCGCGTCTGTGCGGTGAGGCCAAGCCCGGTCAGATCCTCATCGCCTTGCGGGTGGCGGGGGAAGTGGAGGACCTGATCGAAGCCGAGGAGGTGGGCCCGCTCGCGCTGAAGGGACTGGCGAAGCCAGTCCCGGCTTTCAATGTCGTGAGACTGAAGGGTCGCGTCTGATGCTGGTGGCGTAAGGCGGAGCAGGCGGCTCTCCTCCTCGGTCTCACCAGACGAGGGCGAGCTGGCGCGGGCTCGGAGTGTCAACGGGACGGTCATCGCGGCGACGCGCGGCGAACCCGACTTCAGCGGAAAGCCTCCGGACACGCGCCTCGACCTCGCCGACGTAATCGCGTCGCGCGTAGGCCGAGCCGGCGTAAAGGCGCTCGTACTCGGGGACGAGCTCCGGGAATTCCGCCCTGAGGAACTCGAAGAACGTCTCGCGCGTCCCGGGCCGGAGGAACAGCACGTTCGACTCGGCGATCTGCGCACCCGCCTCACGCGCCCTGACCAGGAGCGCGCGCAGATTGGTCTCGCCGTCTGTGAGACGCGGCAGAACCGGCATGATGAAGAGGCGAGTGAGTATCCCGCCGGCGGCGAGCGCCCGCATCGCCTCGAAGCGGAGATCGGGCCGGGGCGCCCGAGGCTCGAGGCGCCTCGCGAGCGCTTCGTCCAGCGTCGTGATCGAGAAGTTCACCGCGATCTCCGAGCGTGCCGCGATCTCTTGGAGCAGCACCAGATCCCGACGCACGAGCGTCGATTTCGTGGTGATGGACAGGCGGACGCCGGGCACCTTCACGGCCCCCTCGAGCACCCGCCGGGTGACCTCGAACTTCGACTCCGCGGGCTGATAGGGATCTGTCGCGGTCCCGAGCGCCACAAGCAACCCGCTGCGTCTGGCGCGCTTGAGCTCCGCGACGAGCGAGCCCGGGTCGGTCAGCTTGACGTAGATGCGCCGCTCGAAGGCTTCGGGTTCGTTATGTCCGAGGAACTCGTGGGTGTAGCGGGCGAAGCAGTACCGGCAGGCCATCTCGCACCCTCGGTAGGGATTGGCGGTCCAGCCGAACGGCATTGGCCTGGCATTCAACCGATTCACGAGGCTCGCCGCTCGAAGTTGACGATATTCAACGCCGCGGCGCTCGTCGAACGTCGGCCCCATCCGGTCCCTCATTCCCGGCGCCGGGACTCCAGGCTTGATCTTCATTGTCGTCACCTGTTGAGTAGTATATCGCAAGAAAAAACCCGGGGACCAGAGGACGTCCCCGGGCCGATCTCTAGCGGCGCCAGCCTCCACCGCCCCCGGGCCCGCCGCCCGGACGCGGGCCCCGGTCACCGCGAGGCCCACCGGAGCCGCGCTGCGGCTGAGGCCGAGCTTCATCGACGACGAGATTCCGATCCCTGAAGAGGCGCCCATTCAGCATCTCGACCGCCTTGGTCGCCTCCTCTTTGGTGGCCATCTCGACAAATCCGAATCCGCGCGGCCGTCCCGTGAACTGGTCGGTGATGATCCGAACGGTTTCGACGGTGCCGGCCTGCGCGAAGAGCTCGCGGAGATCTTCCTCCGTGGCCTGGAAGGAGAGGTTACCTACGAACAACTTAGCAGCCATCGCGCAACCCTCCTAGCCCTGACGAAAGCGGCGGAAAAAGGGACACTTCCTCCTCATAACCTCCCCGCGTCAGCGACAGAGTAGTGACAGCGGGTGACGCATGTCAAGGGAGGCCCAGCATCAGAGGTAGACGCCACGTGTCGCCCCGCCGTCGACCGTGATGCAGATCCCGGTGAGGAACGACGCACGCGCTGACGCGAGGAAGCAGACCAGGTCCGCAATGTCCTCTGGGCGCGCGATCCGCCCTAGCGGATACGCCCCCTCGACCTCGGCGCGGTGCTGCTCGCGCGGTTTTCCGGCCGCGTCGGCTTGCTGGGCCATCAGCCGCTGCCAGCGGTCCGTCGCCGTCGCGGCCGGCGAGACCGCGGTGACGAGGATCCCATGGGGCGCGCCGAGGTCGGCCAGGCCCTTGGTGAAGTTCACGAGCCCCGCGTTGGCGACGCCGCCCGGCAAGTAGCCTGTGGTCGGGTTGCGCGCGGCGGCGCCGACCACGTTGATGATCCGTCCACCTCCCTGGGCCCGCATCAAGGGGAACACGGCGCGCGCCACGCGGATGTACCCGAGGAGCTTCAGGCTCCAGTCGTCCGCCCACTGCGCATCCGGGATCGTCAGGAAATCGCCGCCGCGGATCGCCCCAGCGTTGTTGACGAGGATGTCGATCCTGCCGAAGCGGCGATGGACCTCGCGCGCGGCGCGCTCCACTTCCTCGAGCCGACTGAGATCGCCGGCCACGATGAATGGCTCGGCGCGCGTCTCCCGCGCGATCTCCGCGGCCGCGGTCTCCAGCGTCGCCTTGTCGCGCGCGCACAGCGCGACGCGGGCGCCCTCGGCGGCGAGCCCGCGGGCGATGGCGCGGCCGATGCCCCGGCTCGCCCCGGTCACGAGGGCGATCTTCTCCTTGAGCTCGAGGTCCATGGCCGGCCTCCTATCTGCCCTCCCCTGTTACGCCTTCCGCGCTCGCGGAAACGGCGGCACGTCCGACTTTTCGAGATCGGGGAGCCGATCGAGCGAGCGGGCCACCGCGCGCGCGAAGGGCTCGAGGTCGAGCCCGAGCGTCTGTCCGTGCAGCCGACCACTCCCCTCGCTCAGGAGCGCCTTGGCGCCGCGGAGGTTCCCGTTCGCCACGTGCTGGTAACCGACCGCGACCTGGATCAGCCCCTGAAGCGCTTCCTTCGCTTCGCCGCGCGCCCGCGCCCAGTACGGCTCGAGCAGCTCGTGGACCTCAAAGTGGAGCCCCGCGTCATGGAGTGTCGCTGCCGCGTCGAGGGCCGCGACGAGCGACGGCTCCGGGCTCGCCGGCGGCACTGTGGCGAGTGCCTCGCTCGCGCGCCGGGCTCTCGCGCGGAGCGCCTCTGCGTGCCGCGGCTCGTCGGCGCCGAGCCAGTCCGCGGCGAGCGCACTGGCGTCGGCGCTGGCCAGGGCCGCGAGCTCGCGACGCGCCCCGGCGTCGTGGAACGCGGCGAGGATCAGCGCCGCGAGCCGGTTGCGCGGCCCGAGGGCTAGCGTCGGAATCACGAGGTACCGGAGCCGCTCGGCATGCTCGCCGGCGCCTCCGCCGACGGTTCTGCCGATCCGTCGACGACCCGCGGCCCGCTCACGCGCTCGACCCGCGTGCCCGCGATGAGGTCGTGCAGCGCGCGCTTGTCGTGACGGAGCCCAGCCATCACGTAGCCGAGCCCGAGCGTCGCGCACGACGCGAAGTACGCGACGAATCTCAGAATCGAGACGCCGAACGACGGCGGCGCGCCGTCCTCGCCGACGACGACGTGCACCCCCACGATCATCTTGCCGATCGTCTGGCCGAAGAGCGCGTGGAGGACGGTCGTGTACACGGCCGCGAACACGAAGGTGAACGTCCACACCGTCGGTGCGAGCGTCCAGGCGTCCTGGACCTGCGTGCCCCAGACCAGGTGCGCGAGCGCGCCGTACGACGCCTGGACGAGGGAGAAGATCGCGAAGTCGAGCGCGAGCGCGACCGCGCGAATCCAGAAGCCGGCGGGCCGGTCCTCGACCATGCCGCGTATAATATCGCCATGCTCTCGGTGCAGGACGGCCAAAATCGGATCCTGACCCAGATCGACCGTAGCACTCCTCCCGAGTTCCTCCCGCTGGGCCGTTCGCTCGGTCGCGTCGTCGCCGAAGATGTGCGGGCGCCGTTCGACGTGCCGCCGACCGACAACTCGGCAGTGGACGGCTACGCCGTCACGAGCGCGGACATCCCCGCCACCGGCACGCGCGATCTCGCAGTCGTCGCCGATCTGCCCGCCGGCTCCGTGTTCGACGGCGCGCTTGCGCCTGGCCAGGCCGTCCGGATCATGACGGGCGCGCCGATGCCGCGAGGCGCGGACACCGTGTATCCGCAAGAAGTGACGACGCGCGCCGGGGGCCGCGTGAGGGTCGGGCCGATCGCCAAGGGGGCGAACGTCCGGATGCGCGGCGAGGACATCCACGCGGGGACGATCGTCGTCGAGCGCGGGACCGTCCTGCGCCCTCAAGAGATCGG